>Ga0315275_10001148_pt1 | contig 22970 bp, 23 predicted proteins | sample YL17G03_0_MG_FD_205557 | JGI IMG/M metagenome (GOLD analysis project Ga0315275, IMG submission 205557) | Sediment microbial communities from Yellowstone Lake, YNP, Wyoming, USA - YL17G03_0 | ecosystem: Environmental > Aquatic > Freshwater > Lake > Sediment | place: USA: Wyoming | collected...
AGAAATCCTACGTCCCGCCAAGTGCCCTAGGCAGTCTCGAGGATCCAGCTCGTCTCCCACCGCCATGACGACGGTCTTCCTGGCACCCTTCAGGATAGCCTCGAGCTCCTCTTCGAAGCTCTCGACCTCCATTCAAGGCACCGTCGGGACGACCAGTATGACGTTCTTGTCCGAAGCGCCACTGAACTTGGCCGTGATGTAGATCGCCTTCGGTGCGGTCGGGCAGACCTCCTCGCACACATCACACCTGATGCAGCTCAGGAGGTTGACCTCGGGGTGCTTCTTCCTCGGAATCTCCTTGCCGCCGTATTTGATCTTCTTCTCGCCCTTCTCGGCCGCCATCTCTATCGCGTCGGCGGGGCACGCGATTGCGCATTTCGAGCATCCGATGCACAGGTCGTCCCTGACCTCGATCCTTCCCCTGAAATCGCTCGGAACGTCGACCTTCTCGTAGGGGTAGAGAACCGTCGCTCTCCTCTTCGTCAGGGATCTTAAGAGCTCGGAGAACGCCGCGCCTGGCTTCGTCACTGGACCACCATCCGCATACCTATCACGAGGAATAGTTGAAACAGCGCCAATGATGCCAGCCATTTCCAGCCGAAGCTGGTCATCTGGTCGATCCTCAGGCGGGCGAAAGCGGCCCTGATGAAGGAGAGCAGGAAGACTATCAGGAGGGTCTTGAGCAGGAAAGCGACGAAGCCGATGACGCCCGCCGCCCAGAACGGCAGCGAATCGAGGGAGAACCCGACGCTGGGGCCCCCGAGGAACAGCGCGGCGATCAGCGAAGCGCCGGTCACCATCAGCATGTCGGTCGCTATGCGGAAGAGCGCCAGCTTCCTGCCTGAGTACTCGACCAAGGGCCCGCCGACGATCTCGGTCTCGGCCTCGGGTATGTCGAACGGTATCCGCTCCAGCTTCGCCTGCAGGCAGATGATCGCGATGATGAATCCAAGCGGCTGTATCAGGAACAGCCAGGGGTTGCCCTGCTGCCAGGAGACGATGTCGCTGACCGACCAGCTCTTGACCCACAGCGCCGGGCCGAGTGCCGCTATGAACAGAGGCACTTCGTAGACGAACAGCTGGCTCACCGCCCTGTACGCGCCGATCGTCGCGAAGGTGTTGCGGGAGTACCAGCCGACCAGGAAGAGGATTATCGTCGGCAACGTCAGCATGTAGAGCACGAGGAGGAGGTCGCCCTGGAACCCGACCGGACTGCTGGACATGAATGTCGGGATGTAGATGAACGACGTCGCTACGGCGGCGAACGCGAACAGGGGCAAGACGTTGTAGGGCTTCGCCTCGACCCCTTCCGGCATTATGTCCTCCTTGGACAGCAGCTTGATGAAGTCGGCGAACGGCTGGACCAGCGGCGGGCCGACCCTGTTCTGCATCTTGGCGTACATCTTCCTGTCGAACCATTCGGCGAAGAAGCTGTAGCCCAGCAGGAAGAATATGCCTGGGAAGACCAGCACGTACAGGAAGACCAGCCAGGCATCCAACTCAGTCACCCCAATAGATGCCCTTGTTCTCCCGGTACCAGCGGATGCTGTAGTTCCTCAGCTCGTCCCAGTTCCAGACCCACGACTTGCGGCTGTCGGTGTCCACGAACGTGGTTCGCGACGTGCAGCTCAGGCACGGATCGATCGCGGCGACCACGATCGGTATATCGGCTATGTTCTGCCCGGTCAAGCCCTCGACCACTGACGGCCAGTTCGCCATCGTCGGCGTCCTGACTCCGAACCTTTCCGCCTTGTCGGTGTTGTTGCTCTTGATATAGTGCACCAGTTCCCCTCGCGGCGCCTCGCATCTGCTGATGACCTCGCCGGGCGGCGCGGACCTTGGCGGGGCTTTCTTGATTTCTCCTGGCGGGAGGTTCTCCAGCGCCCATTTGGTCATCTCGATCGACTGCGCCAGCTCGCCAGCCCTGACTATCGTGCGGCCGAGCACATCGCAGTTGTTCGCAGTGATGACTTTGAACGGCACCTCGGCGTATGCCAGGTAGGGGTCGTCCCGCCTCACGTCGCTGTCCACGCCCGAACCCCTTGCCGTCGGACCGACGGACCCCAAGGACTTCGCTTTCTCGTATGGAAGTTTTCCCACGCCCGACAGCCGGTCGACCATGGTCTCCTCTGTGGTCGCGAGCTTGGTGTAATAGACGGCCCTCTCCCCGAGCTTCTTCAAGTGGTCCAAGGCAAGCTTGATCGTCTTCTCATTCAGGTCGCGCCTAACGCCACCGAGGCAATTGATTGCATAGTTCACGCGGTTCCCGCTTATGATCTCGAGCAGGTCCTGCACAAGCTCTCGGTCCCGCCACGTATACATGAATAGCGTGTCGAAGCCTATCTCATGGCCCGCCACGCCGACCCAGAGATAGTGACTGTGGATCCGCTCGAGCTCGGCGACGATGAGTCGTATGTAGGCTGCCCTCTTCGGGATCTCCAGGTTCATGAGTTCCTCGATTCCCTTGGAGAAGTTCGTCGCATGCGCGTGCGAACAGATGCCGCAGATGCGCTCGATGAGGTAGAGCGACTGGTTGAAGTCCCTCTGCTCCACGCCTTTCTCGATGCCGCGGTGGTTGTAGCTCACGTCGAGGTCGAGCGACTTGATCCTCTCACCCTCGACATTCACCATGAACCCCACGGGCTCCTTCAGGGCGGGGTGCTGCGGTCCGATCGGAATCTTCATCTCAGCCAGACTTCTCACCTCCGGTCGAAGACTTGACGCCTCCATAGAACTTCTTCTCGTCCATCTTCCAGTCCTTCCTCAGCGGGTGCTCGTCCTTGGGCCATTCATCGTTGAGGAGCAGTCGCCTCATGTCCGGGTGCCCAGGGAACTCTATGCCGAACAGGTCGTGAACCTCGCGCTCGTATAGTATTGCGGCGGGCACGATGTCCGTTATCGTACCTATCGCAGGCTTGTCGTGCGGGAGTGCGACCTTCACAGTGAACATGCCGTTGCGGTCGCTCCAGAAGTGGTAGACAACTTCGAAGTTCGTCCTGTTGTCCACGCCCTGGAGGACGCTGAGGTGATAGCAGTCCATCTTGTCCTGCAGGTACTTGATGACATCGCGGTAGGTCTCCGGGGTGGCGGAGATTATCATACGCTTCCGGCGGGGAGCCGTCACCTCGACCGCCTTGGAGCCCAGATCCTGCTTGACGACCGCGAGCATGGGGTTCTCGTCCGTCACGCTGTCACCTCCGGAAGCGGTTTCCTCTCGATGCGAATTGGGTCTTTCCTCTTTGACCTCGCTCGGCCATCGCCGGATTCGATCATGCCCAGGACCGCGACGACGCCGTCGATAATCTCGTCAGGCCTCGGCGGGCATCCGGCGACGTAGGCGTCCACGGGTAGTACCTTGTCAACGCCTTCCAAGACGTTGTAGAGCCCCTTGAACACTCCGCCGGTAGAGCCGCAGCTCCCCATCGCGACGACATACTTCGGGTCGGGCATCTGGTCATAGATCCGTCTCAGCCTCGATGCCTGCTGGCGAGTCACTGGCCCGGTCACGACCAGAATGTCGGCGTGGCGGGGGCTGCCCTTGACCTGTATGCCGAATCGTTCGATGTCGAACCTCGGGGTCACAGCCGCAATCACCTCGATGTCGCAGCCGTTGCAGCTGCCGCTGTTGAACAGCAGAATCCAAGGCGACTTCTTCCTTGCCCACTTGACTAGGTTCTCAAACATTTTGCCACCCCACTAGGACCACGACCACCGCCGTGGTGCCAATAAGCAGGTAGAATATTGCAGCTATCCCGGCTCCTGAGAGGAACGCGGTCGCCACAACCAGTGTGGTGACGTGGAGCACCGTGAAAATGAGCGCCAGATGGTAGAACTGGTAGGATACACGCTGTTTCTTGCCTGGAATATTCTCCCCGCCCGTATAGGCTTTCGCCTTTCCGCCTTCGGCCAGGAAACTCGGCGACATCTTGCCGCCAAGCCAATACAAAACCCAAGCGACGAGCAGGGCCAGCGCGAAGACCAGCAGCGGGGAAGTCACGATGTCCATCAGAAGGTCGGTCATGGCATTCCTCCTGGTTTGAAGAATGTGGAAGCTGGGTTCGTGAGGTTCATCACTGCCTGCGGGTACAGACCGAAGACCACGGTGAGCACCGCCAACGGGACGATTGCGGCGACCATGGCGATTGGAATCTTCGACTTCCCCTCATGTTCTCCGTGGTGTCCCGGCTTGAAAAGGAGATAATTCAGCGCGGGCACGTAGTAGCCCAAGGATAGTGCGCTGTTCAGAGCAAGGGCGATCGACAGCAACGTGCCCCAGTTCAGCCAGGTGTTGGTTACAATCTGTGACTCCAGCCCGGCTTGGAAGAGCATCAGCTTACCCGGGAAACCGGCCGTGGCGGGAATCCCGATCAGACCGAGGATGAAGAGAAGGAAGGAGATCCCCACGACAGGGTTCCTCACTCCTGCTCCCCTCAACTGCTCGAACGTGACGCCGCCGTTCGTCGCCTTGCCGAATGCCCCCGCGCAGAGGAAAGCGCCTCCTTTCATTATGCCGTAGGCGGTGAGGTAGAACAGCCCAGCCGCCAGCCCGATTGAGATTCCATAGTGAAGGCCGACTCCGAACCCCAACAGGATGTAACCCATCTGCGCGATGCTCGAGTAGGCGAGCATTCTCCTCAGGTCCTTCTGGCCGAGCGCGATGATGTTGCCGACGGTCATCGTCGCGATCGCGAGAATGCTGACAATCAGGCCGACCTGGGCAACGCTGACGCTGACGAATGGCAGCGCCGCGACTGCCCTGAATAGGGCGACCAGCGCACCCGCCTTCGTGGCCCCCGCCATGATCGCGGTCACGCCCATCGGCGCCTCGTAGTAGGCATCCGGCAACCACGTGTGCAGGGGGACCAATGCGATCTTCACGCCGTACCCGATGACGACCAAGATTGCCGCGAGAGACAATAGCATATCAGGGCCTGTGAACACTCGCCATATGACGTCCACGTGCAAGCTGCCCGTGGAAACGTACAGGATGGAAATACCGAGCAGAGCGGTGAGCGTCCCGGCGACACCCTGGATCAGGTACTTGATCGCGGCCGCCATGGCGGCCCGTCTCTTGCGGTAGTTGTAGGCAACGAGAGCGTACGATGGGATGGCGGACAGCTCCACCATGACGAACATCGTGAAGAGGTCCACCGCGAATCCGATCGCGACGGTTCCCGCCAGCGCGAACATCAGGAGTGGGTAGTAGTAGCCCACCGGCCCCTCGGGATCTATCGCGCCCTGCGAGTAGATGCTCGCAACTGCGCCCAGACCTGTGACTAATAGTCCCATCAAGATGCCGAGGTCGCTCGGAGCCAGGACGGCGAACGGGATTTCCGCATGGGCGTCGAATCCCCTGACCGCGAGAGCGACGAATACGCCGAACATGGCCACGAAGAATATCGCGGCAAGCGTCCCGGTCCACGCCCGCATCTTGCCCTTCGCCAGGTTCGCGAAGCCGAAGCACGCGATGCCGCCAATGGCGAGGATCATCGGGGAGACCATCGCCGCCGCCATCAGACCGTCCATCAGCTCACCCCCAACAGGATGGCCTCGACGCAGAGCACGATCAGGAGTGCGAAGGCCACGAGGTTCCAGTTCACATCCCTGGTCTCGGCGGTGGTCGCCCTACGACCGAGGTTGACGAGCCAGTTGCCGACCGCAGACGCACCTTGATAGAAATAGCCGAACCCGCCGGAGATGCCCGCGGACCCGACATTGACCGCCTTCCCTCCCGCCTTGTAGACCTCGTCGATGTCCGCGATCTCGTGTGCGGACTTCGGCTTCAGAATCCTCACTCCAATAGTGAAGAAGAACAGCGCCGCGGCGCCGAGTATCAGCAGGGTCTCGAGCACATGCTCCAGGGCGTACGGGACGTATTCCTCGCCGTGCATCGGCACGGGCAGTATGTTGAACAGCAACGCCGGGTAGACGCCGATCGCGACGCATAGGATCGCCGTGCCAACCATCGCCACCTTCATCGGCAGGGGCGCATCGCCCTGCGTCTTCACCTCAAGCCCGTTCACGTTCTTCTTCATGAATACGAACCAGCCCATCTTGAGGAAGGAGAGGAACGTTCCGAACGAGGCAATCTCGAGCAGTACCCTCAGCCAGAATAGCGTCGCACCGCCTTCGGCCGCCGAAGTGATGACCATGCCCTTGCTGACGAAACCGTTGAAAAGCGGGACGCCCGAGATCGAGAACGCCGCAATCCAGAACGCGATGGCGGTGACGGGCATGACCTTCCAGAGCCCGCCGACCTTCGACATGTCTTCCTGCTGCGTCCTGTAGATGACCGCTCCGACCGTCATGAAGAGCAGGGCCTTGTAGAGTATGTGATTGAAGACATGGGCCATGCCGCCATTGACCGCCATGGGGAAAGCCATTCCGACTCCGGCGACCATGTAGCCGACCTGACTCACAATATGATATGACAGCAGCTTCCGCATGTTCGTCTGGACGACGGCCAAGGACACGCCGTACACCGCCATTATGCCGCCCATGTAGGCGATTATCGCCATGTAGGGAGTAGCCGCGCCGATGTCAATCGCCGCATTGCCGTTCGGCAACAGAAACACTCTGGCAAGCGCGTACACCGCCGCCTTGGTCGTGTAGACGCTCAGGAACACCGAGGCCGCGACATGCGGTCTCGGATAGGTGTCCGGCAGCCATGTGTGGAAGGGCACCATTGCCAGATTCACGGCGATACCAATCAGCCCGAAGACCGTGGCAAACCCGGATACGAATGGCCCGAGTTCGAAGCCCGTACGCACCAGACCCGTCACCGGATCCAGCGTCCCCACGGTTAGAACGTAATTCATCGCGATTCCAGCAAGGAACATGCTCCCGCCGAATACGTGGAATAGCAGGTACCTGAATCCCGCCTTCACAGCGTCCCCGCCATAGACTACGATGAGGGCGGTGGAGGTGAGCGCCATCGCCTCCCAGAATATCAGCAGCGTGAGGAAGTCACCAGCGAACACGGCACCCATGGAGGTGCCCGCATAGAGCAGCGCGAACAGCTCCATGTGCTTCACGTCGAACGCGGTAAGGTATATTGTCGCGAGGAATGTGATGATGACGAAGATATAGCCCGTGAACAGCGACAGTGAATCGACGTTCAGGAACGTGAGCTGGAATCCCAGGATGTCGAGCTTCCAGCCCTGGAAAGGCGTCGCCAGGAACGCCGGCATGAGGAAGACGTCAAGCAGGGCTAGACCCGCGATGACGATGAGGCCGATCTTACGTGCCTTGCCTTTGAGGAAGAATATCAGCGGCGCGCCTATGAGGAAGATGAGGAAAGGCGGAATGTAGGTGATGTCTTTGATTGGGAAATCGATCGGCGCCAGCAACGGTATGAAGCTGGATATGCTGTTCTGGCCTAAGGCCGAGAGATTGAACCAGCCGAGTGGCATGGCTGTCCACATGCCGATCACTATCGCGCCGATGGCGGTGACAGTTAGCGGGAGCGTGATCTTCCAGTTGGCCTCCTTGATGTCCTCTTCGGTCTTGCCGAAGTACGCCCTGAACACTATCGGGAAGAAGTAGGCGGCATTGAGCACCGAGGATGCGACGAGGGACAGCAGGAGGGCGGCCTGAGCCCAGTCCCCCAACCCCGGCGCGCCCGTGACACCCGCCGCGATGAACCATTTCGCGCCGAAGCCCGCCAGCGGCGGGAGACCTACCATTCCGATCGCCGCGATCGTGAACATTGCCATGGAAATGGGCATCTTCTTCGCGATGCCGTCCAGCTGCGAGATCTTCGTCTTGCCCGAAGTGATGAGAATCGCTCCCGCAACGAAGAACATGGTCAGCTTTGCGAACGCGTGAGCCGCTATCTGGAACAGGCTGCCGGTGAGACCCGCCGGCGTGAGCAGCGCAGCGCCCAAGACGATGTACGACAGCTGGCTGATCGTCGAGTAAGCCAGCCGCGCCTTGATATCATCCTTGACGAGAGCGATGAGCGAGGCGACTATGATCGTGATGATCGCCATCACAATCAGCATGATTTGCAGCCCGTACATCGCCAGCAGGGCGGGACCGAAGACGAAGTACACGACCCTCAGCAGGCCGAAGACCCCCGCCTTCACCACCGCCACCGCGTGTAGCAGGCCGCTGACCGGCGTCGGCGCTATCATCGCGGTCGGCAGCCAAGAGTGCAACGGCATCAGGGTGGCCTTGACGCCGAAGCCCGCGACCAGAAGGACGAACATCGGTTTGATGATGTCAGCGGACAGGGAATTGAGGGCCACTTGACCGCCCGCCGCGAAGTCGACCGTGCCCGAGGTGACGTACATCAGGACCAGGCCGGCGAGTATCGCCAGCCCGCCGGTGAGCGTGAATATCAGGTACTTCCGCCCTGCCTTGAAAGCCTCCTCCGTCTCCTTGTGGGCGACGAGCGGGTAGGTGGCTATCGTCAATATCTCATAGAAAATGAATAAGCTGAACAGGTTGGAGGAAAGCGCAATCCCCATCGTCGCCCCGATGACTATCGCGAAGCACGAGTAGTACCTGGTCTGGGCGTGTTCCTTGAGCGCGCGCATGTAGCCAATCGAATAAATCGTGGTGAATATCCAAAGGAATGATGCGAGCGTGGCGAACAATACTCCGAATGGCTCGGCCCAGAACGCGATCTTGAGTCCGGGCAGGATCTCGGCGGCGGTGATGTTCACCGTGTTGCCGGCGAACACCTCGGGGAGCATGATCGCCGCGAACGCGAACGTCAGGACGGCGGTGGCGATGCTCGCGCCTTCCCGCGCGTTCGGCCATTTCGAGAGGGACATTATCGCGATGAGCCCGATGAATGGCGTCAGGACCGTCGCGAGGAGCAAGATTGTCGGGTCGATCATTCCCTTCTCGCCTCCTTTGCTGCGATCTCATTTATCTTCTCGACGTCGAGCGTGTTGAACGCGCCTCTCCCGATGATGGCCAAGGCGAGGGCAAGCGCCGCCACGACCGCCTCGATCGCGATGATGGTAAAGACGACACCTTGCGACAGGCCGACATTTCCGTTGAGGAAACCGCCGAGGATGAAGCTCAAAGTCACGGCCTTGCCCATGAGCTCGATGCCGATGACCATCTTGATCAGGTTCGTCTTGGAGATGATGCAGAACAGCCCGAGGCCGAAGAGCGAGGCAATTGCTGTGAAATCCACCGCCACAATTAGGTCACCCGGCGTCGTCATCTCTGCGCCTCCACTTTCGATGACCTGAGCAGCATCAGGATTGCGACCACCCCGCCAAGGATCAGGAGACCCTGGAGGATCGTCTCGAAATCGCGCGATTCCCAAAGCACGCTGCCAGGGGTGGCGCCGTCCGGGGCATTGGCGGGCTCGTGGAATGACGCCTTGAGCAGGAGTGAGAGTATGAGGATCACGACCAGGACTGAAAGAATCACGGCCGCTGCGGTCTTGCTGCTGCTCATGACTCACCACCCTCCGGGCTCTCGCCCTCGACTCCCATGGAGAGCGTCAGCGCCACCAGGAACAGCACCAGGATAAGGCCTGCGCCCACTGTGAGCTCGAGCACTCCCGCGAACGGCGAGGCAAGGAGGAAGAAAAGCATTGCGAGGAACGCGCTCGACACCGCGAAGGAGAAGACCGCGCGCATGAGGTCTTTCTGCTGCACCGCGTGGGCACCGAAGCCGATCGTGCCCAAGACCGCGACGACGTTCAAAACTAGGTCTATTTCCGTGAGTGCCAAGTTGCTAGCCTCCTTACCCTATCCGACCTCTTGAAAAGCAAGTTTGCGACAAGTCCATTCTACTAAATAGTTAGCATTTATATCGGAAGCCTGAGAATATACACCATTCATTGTAGGGACTCGGCGGTTTCGACCACTCACGACGCGCCGACGATGCTCTCTTGACATACGACGTCGTCAATCGTCAAGCGAGTGTGGCGCGGACAGGCGATGCGGAATCCATGTGGATAGGTGCTCGGCGACAAGCCGTCTTGCGAATCTTCTCTTCTGCCGTTCGCGACTATACACAATGAACACTCAGACTGGAACGCACGCATCACAGGGCATGCCTCCAAGATTGTACAGAAAACTATACTCGTATTCTCCCGATTTCCCCGCGAAAATATCTATTGCCACTCATGGAGAGATTGGCATAACATCTACATATAGCCAGTCCTCCAGCGACTGGGCGTTTATGTTGAGTAAGATGGATTCGGTTTTCACTCCCTTGCTTTCTGCCCTTGAAGCAGAGCGTTTCGAAGGGGGACTACGTCCGGACCTACGCCGGGCTGATCGTCCAGCGCCTCTCCCTGGAGGAGGCCGAGGAGAACCTAGGCCTATTGGCTCAGGTCGAGAGAGGCACCCCCAACCCGTGATCAACCAAGGATGCTTGTGGCGAGTCCCGCACAGGACCAGGGTCTCACATGGGCGCTTCGATCATCGTAATCGTCTGGATCGTCCCCGGTGCCTTTCGGATTCGATTCCTGATGACCCTCGCCATGGTGACCGTGTCCGGCGCCTGCAGGGTCAGGATGTAGTCGTAGTCGCCGAAGAGGAAGTTGATCTCCTCCAGGCCCGCAATGTCATTAAGAGCGTTGAGCGCCTCCCTCTCCTTGCCCGTGGCGATTTTCACAAGCACAAACGCGCGAATACAAAACCCCGGCCCGAAACCGCCGAAGGGCTATAAAGAGATGACGCTACATCTGAACGTGCATATCGTTAGTGGCTGCCCTCGGTCCGTGGGCAGCGAGTCCGACCTCTCCCGTCACGATTCGGCGGATTCCAGGAGGCCGCAGCCTGCGCCTGGCCGGATTGACCTCGAATGCGCTGCCTCACCCGGTGTGGTCACCAGAGGGTCATGCCTTCATCGAGCGTGCCAAGGTGGATGAGGGGGGACTCCGTGCCGTTGTTTTCCTCGATGAACGTGCACAAACCCTGGGGTCGCGCGCGTTCCGCCCCATATGCAGCCGAGATGACGAAATTCAAGGGCCCCTGTCGTTCTGTTATGTACGTGCATGCTTCGTCAGCCACGCGCATGAATCGGGATGTACTCCCCCTCCAAGCGCCCGAAGGCGTCCCGTATATTCCCTTGCGAGGGGACGCGATGGTATATTCTTCGACCGAGAACACATAGAAGATGCTCAATAGGTCTTTGAAACGTCACCGCGTCGCATGCGCCGAGCAGAGGGAGTGTCCGCGGATTCGCTGCGGGCAATCGGGATCATGGGACTTGCGCAGCCCTTCACGCGGCCTCGCCCGTTTCGAGCCACGTGGGAGTCCGTCGTTCGCGGTGTTGGGGACCGGCGGTCTGGCGCGTATCACCCCGGCCAGCTCGAGTGCAGAGCCCGACCTGAGCCTCGTTGTCCTGTGGTCGAACGCTTCCCGGCATCGCCGGTTCGCCGGGCGCGGAGGCACTCCAGTTCTCTTCCTCGCATGTACTTGGAGAGTGATGAGTCGTGTCTGCGGAATCGTTGCCTGTGAACGTCGAAGAGCAGGGGATAGGGAGCGGCGCCAGTGAGGAATTCATGCGTCGGATGCTCAAGCTTCCGACGGTCAAGACATCGGGCCTCGAGGGCCGCCTTCAAGTCCGGGGAATCTCTCACATGGAGGCAGAGGCAATGGGACTCGTTGGGGGGTCCAACCCGTGAAGATCGCGGTCATCCTACGACAGGTTCCCGACGTCGTCGAGGAACTTGTGATCGCCGAGGACGGAAGGAGCCTCGCGGAAGACGAAGTCATGCACATCACGAATGAGGGGGACGAGCACGCCTTGGAAGAGGCTCTCATCCTGAAAGCCCGCCACGCGGCAAGGGTCACCGCGGTGGCCGTGGGCGGGGACGACGCGAAGGATGCCTTGGCGACCGCGGTGGCAAAGGGGGCGGACGAGGCCATCCTGGTCCCCATCCCATCTGAGCATCGGGGCGACAATGTGCGGCTCGCTTCGGTCCTCAGCCCGGCGATGAAGTCGGCGGGGTACAGCTTAATCCTAACCGGAGTCTGGGCCGCGGACCAGGTGGACGCCGGCTTGCCCGGTCTCCTCGCGATGCACCTCTCCGTTCCGTACGTGGGCGGCGTGATGTCGGTTTCCCTTGAGCCGGACGGGACCAAGGGAACCGTCTGCAAGGAGTTCCCAGGGAGCCGCCTTGGAGTGATGGAGGTCTCCCTTCCCGCCGTGTTCGGCATCCAGTCGGCCGAGCAGCCTCCCCGGTACGTCCCGGTGAGCCGGGTCGTGCAAGCGAAGCGCACGCTTCAGGTCATAGAGCTGGCGGAGCCCCCCCAAGTGGTTGGGGGGATGCGGGCGGCGAAGCTGACCAAATCGAGCGCGGCGGCCCGGGCCGAGATGCTTCCTGGTGACGCGAAGCATGTCGCGGAGCAGCTGGTCCGCATCCTCCGGGAGCGTGGTATCGCATGATCCCGCGCGAGATCGTCGTCGTTGCCGAGCATATGGGAGGGGAGCTCAACGACATCACCCTCGAAATGCTCGCGGGTGCTCACGAGCTTGCCTACTCCGTCGGGTGGCACGTCACGTGCCTCATCCTCGCGGACGACCCGAAGCCGTTCCAGGGGCTGTCGCTCACGGCAGACAAGGTCATCGTCGTGAAGGATTCCAGCTTGGGGGCGCCCAACCCGGCGGCCTATGCGCGCGTCCTCCCGCGTCTACTGAAGGATCTGGCCCCACGGCTCGTGATCCTTGGGAACACGAGCATCGGCATCGACCTCGCGGGTCCCCTTTCCTACGGCCTCGGGGCTCCTGCCATCAGCGGATGCGTAGGGCTCCGCGCGGAAGGAGACCGGATCGTCGTCACGAGCCGGCTATGCGGCGGCAAGCTCGTCGCGCGCATCGAGCAAGGGGAGGGGTTGGTCATCGTGCTCGTGATGCCCGGGAGCTTCCACCGCGAACTCGGGATGCGTGACGAGATCCCGCCCTTCGAGATCCGGTCGGCTCCGGCGGCCGTCAAGCCCCTCTCCGTTCGCTTCGTGGAATTCATCGAGCCGAAGATGGAAGACGTCGATGTGAGGAAGATTCCGTTCCTTGTCGCCGCAGGCAGAGGCGTGCAATCCAAGGACAACCTCGCCGAGTTGGAGGCATTGGCCAGGGAACTCGGAGGCGCTCTTTGCGCAACGAGGCCCGTCGTCGACCAAGGATGGCTTCCGAGGACCCGCCAGGTCGGTCGGTCGGGGATGACTGTCAAGCCGCGGCTCTACCTGGCGCTAGGGGTCAGCGGCGCCCCGGAACACACAGAGGGCATGAACGGATCGGAACTCATCATCGCGGTGAACAAGGACCCAGAGGCACCCATCTTCGACATCGCCCACTACGGCGCGACGGTGGACATGCTCGAGCTCGTCCCAATCTTGTTGGAGAAGATCAAGGAAGCGAAGGGCGGCCGATGAACCCCAATCAGATCGCCCTCACGGGAATCCTCGGCGTCTCGGCCCTCTTCTTCCTCATGAGGGTCGTCACGATCATCTAGGGCGTACGCAAGGGTGTTCCTCAGTCCCAGATTCGGCTCAGGTCTAGGTGGCCGCTGCTTGATGCCATTGGCGAATTATCGTTCATTGCGATCCTGAGTGCGGTCAATCAATAGAAACCATACGAGGCAGCCTAGTACCTCGCGGAGTCATGTTGAAAATTGGGGCAATCTCCAGACCGTTAGCGTCGTGGCGGCATCCAATAGTGGAAGCAGGGCGAATTTATTCGCTCCAATTACCTGTCATTACTCAATGATGCTTATCCCTAAGACGTATATATATAGCGGTCAGGAGCATTGGAATGCATATATGGAATAAGATGCTACCAATCATCAACCTTCGCGATTCTCACCCACAACAACAATCGTTCGCTAGAAATAATGATAATACGGAAACTAGCTGAGAAAAGCGGGGGCAAGGAAGAGGTTGACATGAGTCCCGTGAAGTTCATTGTGCTGAGAAACCTGAGTCTCAAGGAGCTGATCCGATATGTCTAGCATTGTTTCGAGTGAGGTGTCTGCTGGCCCCGAGATGAACGTCACACAGGCCTTCCTGAGCCGCCTGGAGAAACTCCCGGATGGCCAGAAGGTTAGAGATTGCATCCAGTGCGGCATGTGCGCAGGCGTCTGTCCGCACGGCTATGCGATGGATTATACGCCGCGACGCATGATAGCGGCGTTGCGCGCTGGCCGCCTAGATGACCTGTTCCGTAGCGACAGTATCTGGCTCTGCGTGGCTTGCTTCAATTGCAGCTATAGGTGCCCCAGTGGCATCCCCTTGGCGGAGAGATTGATTCCCTCCTTGAGGGAGGAGCTTCTGTCGACCGGAGTGGGAGTCCCCAAGGAGCTGCAGACCGCCTTCGAGAGGACTGCCAGATACGGCAATCCCTTCGGGGAATCCCCGAAGAAAAGGGATGCCTGGATCAAAGAGGCGGGAGTGAAGGTGCGAGTCCTCAAAGAAGGAGATTCGGCAGATGTCCTCTGGCACGTCGGATGCTTTCCCTCATACAATAAGGCGAACCTCAAAGATACGATAGCTCTCGCCAAGCTGCTGAATGTCCTCGATGTAGACTTCGGGATCATGGGTTCTGACGAGTGGTGCGCTGGAGATCTGCGCTGCACGGCTGTGGGAGAAGAGGGGCTGTTCAACCTGCTTTATGAACACAATTCCCTGCAACTCGCCGGCAGGAGTTTCAATGAAGTCTTGGTAGGCGACCCCCACGCCTACAATGCACTCTCCCGGGAGTACGCTCGCATGGGGACTGCCTACCGCGTAAGCCACTACACGCAGTTCCTGGAAAAAAGAATTCCAGAATTGAGCAAGCTTCTGAAAAAGAAGATCGATGCAAAAGTCACCTACCATGATTCCTGTTGCCTCGGTCGCAAGAACGAGATATACGAGGCACCTAGGAGTCTCCTTGAGACTATTCCAGGTGTCAAGATACTGGAGATGCCGAGGAACAAGGAGAACGCACTCTGCTGCGGTGGCGGTGGAGGAGCCATGTGGCTCGACAGCTTCATCTGGGAGCGCACGAGGGTGCCCCTCTCGATCCAGAGAGTCCAAGAAGCGGCAAGGACCGGAGCTGACATTCTTGCCGTCTCCTGTCCTTTAGAGATTCCACGCTTCGAAGATGCCATAAAGAGTTCCGGTCTCGAGGGTCGTCTGCGAGTGAGGGAGATTTCTCACATGCTTGCCGATGCCTTGGGCCTCGTAGGGGGCGTGTAGGGAATGAAGGTGGCGGTAATCATCCGCCAGGTTCCCGATGTAGTGGAAGAGCTCGTGATAGCCGAGGATGGACGGAGCCTATCCGAAGACGATGTGATGTACATCACAAACGAGCTGGATGATCACGCTCTGGAGCAGGCCCTCATCCTGAAGGGGCGTCATGGCGCCCATGTTGCCGCCTATGGCATCGGAGGGAGCGAGGCGCGGGACGCTCTGGCCACGTCTGTGGCCAAGGGAGCCGATGAAGCCGTCTACGTCCCATTGGAATTCAAGGACCGCGGAGACAACCACAAGCTGGCCATGCACTTGGCCGCCCCGTTGCGGGACGGCGGGTTTGACCTCATTCTTTCCGGCATGCAGGCGGTCGATGAGCTGGATGGTGGTCTTGGAGGCATTCTGGCTTCCCGCCTCTCGATTCCGTATGTGGGCGGTTTGTTGGGTGTCGATATGGCCACTGGTGCTGGAAAGGTTACGGTCAAGAAGGCATTCGCTGGCGGTCGCATTGGCATAATGGATGTCGCCTCTCCTGCCGTTCTGGGGATTCAGTCTTCGGAGCAACCGCCCAGATACGTGCCCGTAAACAAGGTGATGCAGGCCAAGAAGACGCTGCAAGTCAAGGAGATAAGGACTTCCGTGCCGGATGTCGTAGGACTCTGCATCACACAGCTGCAGAAGCCTGAGACAGGTGCCGGAGCGAAGATGCTGGAAGGCGATGAGGATAACGTCGCGAGCAGCATAGCCAACCTCCTGAAGGAGCGTGGTCTGCTATGAGTCCAGACACCATCGTAGTCATCGCAGAGCACCTGAAAGGTGAGCTATCGGACATCACCTTGGAGATGTTGGCGTGCGGCCGGGAACTTGCCAACGCCTCTGGTTCTGAGTTGATCTGCATGGTTCTTACAGATGACCCACTACCATTCAAAGCGCTGCCTTTCGCGTCGGACAAGACGATCATAGTGAAGAACCCAGTCCTAGGGACGTTTAACCCCGAGGCTTACTGCAAGGTGCTGAGCCACATGCTGAGAGAAATGTCGCCAAGGATTGCCCTCATGGGGAGCACCAGCGTGGGGATGGATCTTGCGGGAATGCTTTCCGTCACTCTTGGCGCCACGGTCGTTGGCAACTGCACGCGAATTCAAATCGAGGGCAGGAAATTGCTGGTCACAAGCAAATTGTACGGAGGCAAGCTGACTGCTCGAAGCGAAGTGGACCAGGGTATGGTTCTGTGCCTACTGATGACTGGAAGCTACTCCAAAGAAGGGGGCATGAAGAATGAAATCTCACAGATTGACATCCGGGATTCTCCCTTGTCCTTGGATGGCCTTCGCACGCAGTTCCGGGAACTGGTCGAGCCTGAGGAAGGAGATGTCGACCTAACCAAGGTTCCTGTTCTTGTCGGCGCAGGACGTGGAGTCCAGGGAGCCGACAATGTAAGGGTCCTTGAAGAGTTGGCCGGGCTCCTCGGCGGTGCGGTCTGCGCTACAAGACCCGTGGTGGATCAGGGGTGGCTTCCTAGAACGCGCCAAGTAGGCAGGTCTGGAGTGATTGTGAAGCCGCGTCTCTACCTAGCCTTTGGGATCAGCGGGGCACCTGAGCATGTTGAAGGCATGAAAGACTCGGAGTTTATCGTGGCCGTTAACACAGATTCAGGAGCTCCAATCTTCGAAGTCGCGCATTATGGTTCGACGTTGGACCTCCAGGATTTGGCGCCAGTTCTAGCTGAGAAAATCAAGGAATTGAAAGGTGGGAAATGAATCTAGAGCAGATTGTACTCACTGCACTGATAGGTACTAGCCTGCTATTCTTCTTCTCCAGACTCTTTCAAATAGTGCGGGCCATAGGGAAAGGGACCAAGGAGAAGTGGACCGACCACCTTGGGACGAGGATATGGAATGTCATTGTCTATGGCATCTTCCACCGAAAGGTCTACAAAGAGAAATCTCCGGGACTCCTCCACTCCTTCATATTCTGGGCTTTTTTCTTCCTCTCCTTCAGCGCCGTGGAAATTGTTATTGAGGGCTATATCGAGGGCTTTAGGCTACCTCTGGGGCCGCTCAACGGCCCGTTGTACCTAGCTCAGGATCTCACCGCGCTCCTCGGGATCATAGGTGTCAGCATGGCCCTCTATCGGCGGCTCATTTCCAAACCTCAGCGATTGATTCGCGAGGGCAACAAAGCGCCCACAGGGTTGCTTCCCTTCATCCCTATTGTCCTCGTTTCCCTCTTCTTCGTCAATGCAGCTCGAATAATGGAGGACGGGGAGGCTGCCATGGCCTCATGGAGACCCGTGAGCAGCATCGTGGCAGCAGGCCTTTCGGGGGCGGGACTGTCAGGAATCGCACCAGCCCTTGAATCCTCCATGTGGTGGCTCTTTGTGGTGGTCCTTTTCTTCCTCGTGGCTCGGTTCCCCTACACGAAGCATTCCCATCCAATCTTCGCATTTTTCAACATTCTCTTCAGAAGCCCCAAGCCAATTGGCGCCATGGCTCCAATCCCGCCCGAAAAAATGGACTCTCCAGGAGTTCACTCAGTCTACGATTTCTCGAGGATCTCACTCGTTAATGCCTTCTCGTGTACGGAGTGTGGCCGATGCGCGGAGAACTGCCCGCTCCACGCCGACGAAGCCAAGACAGATCCGACGCACCTCAATCCGATGTACCTCATGACCCGATTGAAGGACGCAATCCTCAGCAAAGGACACCCGGTTGAAGCGTCCAGGGGTCTCGCCGCGGACGGCGGAATCCCAGCCACCCAAGACCTCTTCGTCTCGGTCCTGAAGCCAGAAGCCGTTTGGACCTGCATGACCTGTCTGGGTTGCGTCGACGCATGCCCAGTGATGAACGACCAAGTATCCAAGGTTCTCGAGATGAGGCGTCGCCTTGTCGCGAAGGGAGAGGTTGATGCCGGTCTCCAGAGGGCCCTGCAGAGTCTTGATCGCTACGGGAACTCGTTCAAGGGTACTCCAAAGGCGCGGACCAAATGGACGCGCAAGATCCCCACTCCGATCAAAGACGTTCGAAAGGAACAGGCAGACATTCTCTGGTTCGTGGGTGACTACGCCTCCTACGACGCCAGGTGTCAGGAGCTGACTGCCCGGACCGCTGACGTATTCCTGCGCTTGGGTATCAACTATGGGATTCTCCATGACGGCGAATGGAATGCGGGAAACGATGTCAGAAGGGTCGGGGAGGAAGGTCTCTTCGGGAAGCTGCGAGACCACAACATCGAGACGATGAAGGGATGCCAGTTCCGTGACATTGTGACGACCGACCCTCACACCTACAACACTCTCAAAAACGAATATTCGAAAACGAACGGAGGGCGGGTGCTCCATTACACCGAGCTTCTGGAGGAGCTGCTGCGAAGCGGACGACTGAAGCCGGCGCGCAAGTTGTCTTACAAGGTCACCTACCACGACCCGTGCTATCTGGGGCGATACAACGGAATCTACGAAGCACCGAGGAACATCCTCAGGGCTTTGGGTGTCGATGTGGTTGAGATGGCACGGAACAGAGATAGGAGCTTCTGCTGTGGCGCTGGTGGCGGAAGAATCTGGATGGAGGACATACAGCAGGAGAAGGAACGCCCGGCTGATAGCAGGGTGAGAGAGGCGGCAGGCCTCCAAGGCGTGGATACTCTGGTCGTGGCGTGTCCGAAAGACTACGTGATGTTTGTTGACGCTGTGAAAGCTAACGGATTGGAGAATACCCTCCATGTTAAGGATCTAATTGAGCTGGTGGAGGAGGCATTATGACAGAGCAGGAAATCAAGATAGGTGTCTACGTCTGTGATTGTGGTACGAACATAGCTGGCGTCGTCAACGTCCCAGAAGTGGTCGAGTTCGCGAAAGGACTCAGGGGAGTTGCGGTGGCTAGAGAGTACAAGTATATGTGTTCCAGCCCGGGTCAGGACATGATCAAGAAAGATGTCCGCGAACTTGGCCTGAATCGGATCGTGGTGGCTTCTTGTTCGCCGCATCTCCACGAGGCCACGTTCCGCACCGCTGTGGAAGAAGCTGGAGGCAATCCCTTCCTTTCCCATATGGTGAACATTCGCGAGCAAGCATCGTGGGTGACAAGCGACAAGCACGAAGCGACCGAGAAAGCGAAGGCGCTGGTGGCCGCTGGCGTGGCGAGGATTGTCCACCATACCCCGCTGGAGCGTCGCAAAGTTCCAGTCAGAGACGAGATTCTAATCATTGGCGGGGGCATTGCTGGCATCCAAGCTGCGCTCACGGCATCAGATGCAGGCAAACAGGTCTATCTGGTGGAGAAAGAGCCATCAATAGGAGGTCACATGGCGAAGTTCGACAAGACCTTCCCGACTCTGGACTGCTCGGCCTGCATCCTCACTCCGAAAATGACCACAGTGAAGAACCGCCACAACATCAAGCTGCTCTCCTATTCCGACGTGACTAAGGTCGACGGATATGTTGGCAACTTCAAGGTTACTGTCAGACGCAGGCCCAGGTACGTCGACGAAGAGAAATGCGTTGGCTGCTACGAGTGCATCGAGAAATGCGTCTACAAGGAAGCCAGGTTCCCAAGCGAGTTCGACTTGGGCCTAGGGAAGAGGAAGCCCATCTACATCCCGTTCCCTCAGGCAATCCCTCAGGTAGCCACTATCGATCCAAACACGTGTATCGAGTTCAAGACTCACAACTGCAAGAAGACCTGTGTGGCAGCCTGCGGAGACAGGAACGCAATCGACTTCGATCAGAAGGAGCAGATAGTGGAGTTAGATGTGGGAACAGTCATCGTCGCAACCGGCCATAAGATATTCGATGCCTCAAAGATGAGCAACTACGGCTATGGGAAGTACCCTGAGGTGTACAATGCTCTGGAGATGGAAAGGATGTTTTCCCCAAGCGGACCCACGGGTGGTGAAGTTGTCAATCGGAACGGACGGAAGCCCAAGGCCGTTGGCATCATCCACTGCGTCGGCTCCAGGGACGAGAACTACAACACGTACTGTTCCAAGGTGTGCTGCATGTACTCTCTGAAGATGGCTCATCTTGTGAAGGAAAGAACGGGTGCGGATGTCTACAACTTCTACATTGACATACGCACTCCTGGCAAATCATACGAGGAGTTCTATCAGCGACTTCTTGGAGAGGGTGTCAACTTCATACGCGGCAAGGTGGCAGAGGTGACTGAAGTTGCCGAGTCGACGGAGGAAGGGAAGAAGCTAGTAATCGTCGCGGAGGACACCTTATTGGGGACGATTAGGCGCATTCCTGTGGACATGGTGATACTCAGTGTGGGACTCGAGCCCCAGCCGGACAAGGAGGATGTCCGGCGTCTGCTGAACATGGCGTGCAGCAGCGAAGGCTTTTTCATGGAGAAGCACCCAAAGCTTGCGCCAGTCGCCACGATCACGGATGGAATCTACATAGCAGGCACCTGTCAGGGCCCGAAGGACATCCCGGAGTCGGTAGCCCAAGGCGAGGCAGCTGCAGCAGGGGCCATAGCCTTAACTTCCAAGGGCTTCCTCACTCTGGAGCCCAACCTCGCCTACATCGAGGAGGAGCTGTGCTCGGGCTGTCAAGTCTGCATCGCGCTTTGCCCATACACGGCGATCGCCCTGGACAAGGAGAAAAAGGTGGCGGTCATCAACGATGTCCTCTGCAAGGGCTGTGGCGTGTGTGTCGCGGCCTGCCCGAGCGGAGCGGCGCGTCAGAAGCTGTTCGAGTATGACCAGATCATGGCCGAGATCTCGGGGGTGTTGACAATATGACGTCAGAGCGGTTCGAGCCGAGGATTGTGGCCTTCGTGTGCAACTGGTGTACCTACATTGCCGCTGACGCTGCCGGGACGGCCCGGGCCAGGTACTCACCCAATGTCCGGCTCATCAGGCTGATGTGTTCCGGGCGGGTGGATCCCCAGTTCGTCATGTCCGCGTTCGAGAAAGGGGCCGACGGCGTAATGATCTGTGGTTGCCATCCAAGGGATTGCCACTACAATGAGGGCAACTACAAGACCCTCAGGCGGTACCTCCTCCTGAAGAAGATGCTTTCACAGCTAGGCTTCGAGGATGAGCGGCTCCGCCTGGAGTGGATTTCCGCATCGGAGCCGGAGAAGTTCAGACGAGCGGTAGAGGAAATGACAGAGCATGTAAGGAAACTGGGACCTGTCAAAGAGAACGGGGGCAAGTAGATGGCGAAGAAACCGAAGGTGGCTTTCTATTGGTGCGCATCCTGCGGAGGCTGCGAAGAGGCGGTTCTTGACCTCGCCGAGGCCGTGCTGGACGTTGTCGCCGCAGTGGACATCGTGTTTTGGCCGGTGGCCTTGGACTTCAAGGTGGAAGACGTGGAAGCCATGAAGGACGGGAGCATAACGGTGAGCTTCATCAACGGTGCCGTCAGGCTCTCCGAACAGGAAGAGATGGCCAAGCTCCTCCGGAAGAAGTCTCAGGTCGTCATAGCCTTCGGGAGTTGCTCCCACATGGGTGGCATCCCCGGCCTGGCTAACCTGTGGGACAAAGACTCGATCTTCGATTACTACTACCACAAGGGTCCCACCGTCCAAGGGCAGAACGGCAGCGAGCCTTTGATGAAGGTCGAGGTGCCCGAGGGGGTGTTGGAGCTGCCGTCTTTCTGGGACACGGTCAAGTCCCTCGATCAAGTGATCAAGGTGGACTACTATCTCCCGGGATGCCCTCCGACTCCGAAACTCCTCGCGAATGCCGTCCAGGCGCTGCTCAGCGGGAAGCTTCCGCCACCCGGATCCGTGCTGGCCGGGACGCGGGCGTTGTGCCACGAGTGCAACCTCAACGAGTCCAAGCCAGAGAAGCTCCTCTTGAAGGAGTTGAAGAGGGTCCACGAAGTGCAGGTTGACCCGAAGAAGTGCCTCCTGGCGCAGGGAGTGCTGTGCCTGGGGCCCGTCACCCGTGGCGGCTGCGAGGCCCTCTGCATTGGCGGGAACATGCCCTGCACTGGCTGCTTCGGTCCGACTGACGAGGTCAAGGACTATGGGGCCAAGGGAGTCGCTTTCCTCTCGTCGATTGTGGACTTCAACGAGGAGAAGGACATCGCCAAGGTCTTGGAGAAGGTCCCCGACCCTGTTGGTCTCTTCTACAGGTACTCACTCCCAACCTCTTTCATGAGAAGGACCTTGGAGGTGAAACGAGAATGACCGGTGCTACCAAACAAATAGTCGTAAACCCCATCACGAGACTGGAAGGGCACGGCAGGATCGTCATTTTCCTGGACGACCGTGGCGATGTGTCGAGGGCCTATTTCCAGGTTCCCGAACTGAGGGGTTTCGAGAACTTCCTGGTTGGACGCCAAGCTGAGGATGCTCCGCAGATTACGTCTAGGATATGCGGGGTATGCCCAACCGCCCACCACATGGCGGCTACGAGGGCCCTGGACGACTTGTTCAAGGTCGAGCCCACAAAGACCGCCAAGAAGATCAGGGAGATGCTCTACAGCGTCTTCATACTGGAGGACCACTCGCTGCATCTGTTCTTCCTCGGCGGGCCGGATTTCATAGTGGGCCCGACTGCCCCCAAGGGGGACAGAAACATCCTCGGCGTCCTTCAGAAGGTTGGCCTGGAAGTTGGGAAGAAGGTCATTTTCATGAGGAAGGATCTGAGGAGCATCATCCAGGAGTTGGGCGGCAAGGTCATCCATCCGGTATTTGGCCTGCCTGGCGGCGTCGCGAAGGGCGTGACGGAGGAGGCCAGGGATCGATACGCGAAAGTGGCGGACCGAGGCGTGGAGTTCGCTCTCTTTTGCGAGAAGGTCCTCGAGGATCTGGTGTTGAGCAACAAGGACTACGTGAACATGATCGTCTCCGACGCCTACACTCATAG
>Ga0315275_10001150_pt1 | contig 22964 bp, 24 predicted proteins | sample YL17G03_0_MG_FD_205557 | JGI IMG/M metagenome (GOLD analysis project Ga0315275, IMG submission 205557) | Sediment microbial communities from Yellowstone Lake, YNP, Wyoming, USA - YL17G03_0 | ecosystem: Environmental > Aquatic > Freshwater > Lake > Sediment | place: USA: Wyoming | collected...
ATTTTCTCGTGGTTTCGCTGGCCTACCTTATAGCTTATTCCGTCTTCTTGGGGCTCAAGCACAGGTCTGTCAACGGAAAATACGTCGAGCATTTGAAGAAGGAAAAGTACAAGATTGCAGCAATGGTTGCGTTTTTCTTCGCGTTCTCCTGGGCCTTCCTTTTCATCATGCAGTCAATGGCCATTAATCCGGTCAACCCTGCAAGCATAGCCCAACTGGCATTCCTGCCGTTCATGCTGACGTTCGTGCTGCTTTTCTCATATTACGCGAAAGTTGTCGAGAAGCATGTCTTCAAGAAAAGGATAAAGACTTCCGACCTCAGGGAGGGAGATGTGGCGGTCGATGGTAAATGGAAAGGTCTGACCAGAAAAGAGATAGCGGCTATAAGGAAGAAGAGCAAGTACGTTTGGGTGAAGGAAGGCGTGAGATTCGCGCCAGTATTCGTAATCACCCTGCTAATAAGCATTTTCCTCGGAGATATAATATTTATAATCATTTAAAATGATTATTTAACTAAATAAAGCATTTTTATCTCTTTTGGAACGATAAAAGTGTATTTTTATCATATTTGGAACGATAATAAAGGTTTTATAGTACTGTTTGCATTGTTTTGCAACTGTTTCAGGCAACTTATATATACCCCCTCCGGCAAAGTATTTTCAAGACTCGAACCCAAGAAGGTCTAGCAATAGACTTTCATTTGGGGTTTGATGTTTAAAAATAGGAGGAAAAATATGAATATAAAGAGATTAATTGCAGGAGGAATAGCAACAGCGATAGGAGCGACATTAATTGCAGGAGGAGCATTGGCAGCGACAACTTTTGACAAGGGTATGGGCGAGTTCGTCACCGTAAGCGGCGGCACACTCACTTCACCACTTATAGTGGTCGGAGCTGGCGTGGACACGACCGACGTTCTTGGTGCGGCGGACATAGCGGCGAGTTTGGTATCAAACTACGCTGTTACATCAAAAACCATCCCTTCAGCAGGAGCGACGACAAGCGCATCAGGTGGCGTGCTGATAACGAGCGACCTTAACAAAACGTATCTTGGAAAAGGATTAAACACGGTAAAGACTACACTGACAGAATCAAATCTCCCGGACCTTTTGGTTAAGAGCACGTTCACTGACATGAACTCCACGACTTCGACATACACACAGAAGATAGTGCTTAACTCAGCAGCGAGCGCTGTATTCAGTGTCCCGAGCGGTGAAACAGAACCGATTTTGAATGTACCGGTAACGATGTCAACGACACCATACAACCTTACGATAACGTTCATCGGTGGCCTTGACCCGACGGCAGTAGACACGACATACGGCATGAAACTGTTCGGTAAGGACTACACGTTCGGTAACACGCACACAAACACGACACTTGAGCTCTACTCTTCGGCAGGTGCGCAGGTACTTGACCTTAGCGGAGCAGGAGACGAGAAAACTGTTGATGTCAGCGGAACACCGTTCACGATAAAGCTGAACGGATGGAACACTGCGGGAGACAAAGCATACCTGTCAGTCAACGGAGTATCCTACACGTGGAACGAAGCCAGCACATACACAGTGAGCGGCGTAAAGTTCTATGTGCAGTCTGTTGACGTCATATACACGGGCGCACAGGACGCGACTGGTATGGTGAAGCTTTTCGTGGGAACGGACAAGCTGAAACTTGTAAACGGCGCAGCGATAGAAAAGAACGATGTCACCAAGAACACATACGTATACATGAGTTCAACATCGGCGAGCAAGATAAACTCGATAACATTCGAAGTTTATCCGGACGATGACGTTGTCATAGCAGACGGCGTACCGATGGTTGACCCGGTATTCGGCTCGTTCAAGACAGTGATTTCAGGAATGACGCCAGGCATAACGGACAGCTCAAGAGACTTGATAAAGCTCACGTCTGATTCGTCAAACGCGAAGCTGTCGTTCAAGAACAAGGATGGCATGCAGTACACAAACGTCCCAGTGTTCTACGGCGCATCGGCAGTGATGTACAAGCAGGTCAACAGCGCGTACAAGTTCTGGACGCAGGAGTGCAACGCGACAGCAACACCTACACCCTACAACATAACGAAGGGTGACTACTTCGTGGTTTCGAGCGGCGATTACTCGTACATACTGAAATACGCCTCTTACAACTACGACAACAGCGACTCATCGAAGACGTACGTGACCTTTACGGACCTTTCGTCAAACGCCAACTACAAGGTGTACCCGACCTCTGAGGACCTTCTGATAGGTTCTACGAGCTTCGACGTGCAGATCTGGGGCGACAAGACCTTGTGCGTAAGCCTTGACGGCGGCAGCACATACAGCGCTGCGAAGGTAAACATAACCACGGACGGCGGCGCGAAGATAGACCTGACGAACGTATCAGGAGCTGCGTACATCGACGAGGTTCCGTTGTACACCCTGACGGGATCCAACGACCCAGCCAGAACAAAGTTTTGGGTTAACGCGACCCACAGCACAACTTCCGGTGTAAAGTTCACCGTTACGCCAGACCCGATGCAGGTCGGAACTGCGAACGAGTGGAAAAACACATCAGCATACGGAAGCTACGTGTACGTGACTGGAGACAACAACGGCAAGAACGCTGTGTCGATATACAACCCAGGCATCAGGCCGGCACCAGCAAACATAGCTATTGGAACGAATCCAGTGATATCAACAAGCGCAGGAGCTGCAGGCGGAACATACAATGAGGCAGTTCCGGTAACGAACCCGATAGCGAAGTTCCCGAGCGAGATCACGCAGACGGCATCGCTTGACAAGGATCTCATCCTTGTAGGTGGCCCATGTGCGAACGCGCTTGTAAAGACTTTGCTTAACACGGTTTGGAGCGTAGACGACTCTTGTGCAACTTGGTTAGCAGACGCCGATCTTAAGGACAATGGAAAGGGTCTGATCCAGGTAGTCGAGGGCATCTTCGGTTCCGGCCAGAAAGCGCTGATCGTCGCTGGTACAAGTGCTCAGGACACGAGAAACTTGATAGCCAACAAAGTTATCAAGCCGACCGAGTTCAAGGGCCTTGGTGCAGTTGCTCAGTACAAGGGTGCTGCGTAAGTCAGTAAAACCGAAAATTGGGGCTTAAAAACCCCTCTCCTTTCTTTTTCTTTTATTTAACTTTCCCAGATGCAGGTATAGAAATCCGCAACTGCGGCTAGGGGTTGACTTTGTATATTATAACGGCTTCCTGGTCTCCCCACTGCTCAAACGAAACGATACGCGAGAACTTGTCGTTGCCGATGAAATATTGCGCCGTGTATTCGGGATTGCCGGGCTCAAACTTGTAAAGCAGGACATATTTCACGTCCTGGGCCGCGATTGCCTGGGCAACGTCATCCTGAACCGCAGGGAATCTGACAGCACGTCTTCCGGAGAAATAGTAGACGTACGGATATGATTCCGTCATTATAACATCTTTTTCGCTTGTAATTTCTTTCAGATAGCCGGCCGCTTCGATCAGGCCTTTGCCGGTAAACCTGTCATTCCATACCATGCTCATTCCAGTGACCAGGCAAACGGCGCAGGCGAGCAGGGCTAAATATTGCAGGCTCCTGCCTGCAGCCTTGAATTCGCGGGTGAGCGCAAGGCCTGAGAATAGCGCGTAAACCGGCGCATAAGAGAGCAGGTATCTGGGCTCCGTGTGCGGCGCCACTGAAAAGAAAGCGATAGGAATGAAGAAAAGCAGGAACATGAGCGGCATCTGAGCTCTGCTTTCCTTCCTTACTTTCAGTGCAGCATAAAGGCCGACGATTAAAAACACTACCTGAGGTCCTGAAAACTCGAAAAAGCCGGTTAAATACTCTGTAATACCTGAGGAAAACGAACCGGAATAAACGGCGAAATTGGTGAAATACGCCCCGAAAATGCTGCCATAAGAGGCGTAGCTTAGCAGCAGCCATGGGATGATGGTCAGCGCGAAGCCGCATAAAAGCAGCGAAAACCTGATGAATGTTTTTTTAACATCATCTTTTTTGCGCGTTTTCCAAAGCAGGAAAATAAAGTAAAGAAAATATGAAACCATTAGGATCGTGCCCACATACCTTGTTACAAGCGCGAGTCCGGCGAACACGCCGGATATGATTGCAAAGCGCGCTTTTCCGCCCTTAAGAAAGAACATCAGCGAAAGCGAAACGAGCGAGATGAAAAGCGGCTCTGTGAGCGCCTTTGTGCTGAAGAAAACGAACAGCTGGCTGGTCGAGAGGAATAGCGCAGCCCACAGCGCACAGTCCCTGCCGAACATCTGCTTCGCGAGAAAATACGTCAATATTACAGAAGCAGCGGACGTGATTATGACGGAAATCCTGACCACGACCATGTTCCCGGAAATTAGCGAGATAAGAAACGGGAAGAGCGGCGGCCTGAAGGACTCGATGGATGTCCCGGGCTCAAGAGCATAGAAACCGTCAGCCACGCTCCTGCCGAGGCCCAGATAAACAGCCTCGTCCCACCACATGCCCTGATTGAAAAAGATTATGAGAAACTTCGTAGCGAACGAAGCCAGAATCAGCAGTATTATTGCATATCTCAGGCCTTTCTCCATATTATACATTTGAAAAAGATATTAATACGGCATTCGTACGAGAAGCGGCTGGCTATTGCGGGTAAGTTTTCGCTGGCATGTGAGGCATTGTCGTCGCACCGCCGGAACCGTTTATTATCGGGTACTCGCGATTGCCGCTCTTCTGTATCATGTACCAGTCCATGGGTTTTTTTATCACCGACTTGAATATTGCAACCGATACCGAGAAAGAAACGATTATGCCCACGGTGAACGACGAGACGAGCAGCTTAGGAAACATGGACAGCCTGTTGTTCTTTTTAAGAGCAACGATGCTTGCCGCTACGAACCCGGACGTCAGCAGCAGGTTTCTGCCCATGGACCTTGTGAACTCCATCCAGTCGATTGGACCAGGGACATTTGTGATGAAGGATATCGTCCCTGACATGAAGAGAAGCGCCAGAAGCGGCGATGTCAGGTAGCCGAGAAGCACGAAGAAAAGCATCAGCCTCTGCTTCAGGTTGAAGTTCTTGTTGAAAAATATGTGCCTCTTGTGGTCCATGAAAGCGCGTATCGTCCCGTAAGCCCAACGCATCTGCTGGCGCTTGAAGCCATTGAAAGTGAATGGGCTCTCGCCCGGCGTGACCAAGTCAGGCAGGTACACGCTCTTGTATCCCATTTCCATTATTCTCAGCGAAAACTCTGTATCTTCGGTGAGGCTCCCGTTTTGCCATCCGCCTAGCTTGAGGAGAACGTCCTTTCTTACGGCCTCGGCCGATCCCAGTATGAAGGAAACATTGAACTTGTTTATGAGCGGGAGCGTTAGGTGATGGTAAACTATAAGTATGCTTGATGACAGGCGCGAGACGAGGTTTTGGCCGGCGTTCATGAATTCCCATCTCGACTGCACGGCGGCGACTTTTTCGTCCTGAAATGGCGCGACTATCGTTTTCAGGAAGTCTTTTGACGGGACGAAGTCAGAGTCGAAAATGGCTATTATCTCTCCTTTGGAATGTTTCAGCATGTTGTTCAGGTTTCCAGCCTTGTAGCCCTTGTTCACAGGCCTGCGCATGACCTTTACTATGGCCTTGTTTTTCTCCGCGAACTCGTCTATCATCCTGCTTATGCCTTCATCTTTGCTGTCGTCGCCTATGATTATCTCGAACTTGTTTTTAGGGTAGTCGAACTGAAGGCATTTCTCCGCGCACCTGAGCGCAACGGGCTCGTTGAAAGTTGGTATCTGAATCGTCACGAACGGCAGCTTATTGGACGGTATTTCCATGAATTTCTCTTTCTTGGGCTTGGAAAAAACGCCGTTGATCGCGAGTATGTAGAAAAGCGCTGAGAAAATAGTGGCGAAAATGAGGATTGTGTTGAAAATGAGGTCGCTGGACTGGTATATGGGCGGTTTTATTACCTTATCTATTATTGAAACTACCTGCTCGGAATTCGTGTTAAACAGCGTCCATATGTCAGCCATCAAATATGCACCTATTTTATAAAGGTTCCTTTTCCTCTATTTAAAGCATATTCTACCGCTCCCGCGACTATCATCAGGTTCATCAGCAGCGTGAAGGGAAAATAGAAGAACACCCCTATCAGCTTTCTCACGCTCATCCTCTCCCTGAAAACCACGAAAGAGAAAGTAATCATGAGCACTGTTATGACGCCTGAAAGGATGCCGAATATTGACGAGACGGATACGCCCCACTGGGGTATCATGTAAAGCGCGTAAAACGGTCCTACAAGGTTGAACCACCTGAAAAGATAGAAAAACGTGTCGAATGCGTTGGCCATGTTATAAGGCAGCCAGTAAACTATCTGGTAGCTTATGACAGGTATGGCGAGGAAGGAATAAAAAATCCAGAATAACTGCGTGAAAAAAAGAAACATTATGACTATCCCGTACCGTGGTCTGAACATCTCCTTGTTTTTTTTCAGCGTCTGCAGCGTGCCTTTCCACCATCTCATGCGCTGCCTGAACAGCGGGGCGAAACCGTCGGGCACGTGCGTCCTTCCGACCGCATTCCCGATGCTCAGCGTTTTGTAACCGGCTTTCTTAATGTTCATTATTATGTCAAAGTCCTCGGTTTCGGTGCTTTTGCTGAAGCCGCCCACACGGAGTAGAACGTCCTTCCTGAAAGATGCCAGTGCCCCCCAGAACCAGAATGACGTCCCGAAAACGCGCGAAAAGCTGTCCATGATTAGTGAATTGTAGACATATTCGATGGCCTGATACGCAGATAGCATGTTATCCGCATCTGCCACTTTCGCGGCGCCGCTCACCGCCCCGACCTTCGGATCCGAGAACGGCCTGACAATATTTTTTATGAAATCGTTCTCTATCATCACGTCTGCGTCTATCGTTATTACTATGTCACTGATCGCCTCTTTCAGGCCGAGGTTAAGCGCCTCGACCTTGCCTTTGTGCTGCTGGCGGAGTATGCGGACGCCGCTGAATTTTTCCGCAACGCTCAGCGTGCCGTCGGTCGAGCCGTCATCAACTATGAGGACTTCGATTTTCTCTTTCGGGTAAGCGTTCTCCCTTATCGCTTCGAGGCACCGGCCGATGTTTTTTTCCTCGTTATACACCGGGATGATAACGCTTGCGTGCGGCTCGTAAACCTGCAAAAACCTGCGTCTTTTCAGCATGGCCGCGACGGTGACCAGGAAAATGAAACCCAGGACTGCGAAAAGCAGTAGAAACAGCATACCGGAAAAAAGCATTACGGGGTCGTCCATAGATATATTTTGGTTTTTTGCAATTTAAACGGATTTTTTATGTTTCGTAAACAAACCAGCCCGAGAACGATTTTAGTTCCTTGAGATTTGTAGTTTGTTTGGTTATGATGTATTTTATCCCAGCACCTCTGGCAAGGTTTGTCACGTCCCCATTATCACTTAGACTCTCTTTAATTCTTTTGTTCAGCTTGATCTGCTTCACGTAGCTTTCTGAAAAACTTTCAAGGTACGTTATCTCTGGCTCCAGCGGTATTTTACCAGAGAGAGCGCCGGCCCATGCAGATGCAGAATCCACATATATTTTGGCCTCGCTTCTGTCGTGTTCTCCAAGCCAGAGCATGGTATTAAGCAAAGCAGGCTCAGGCGCTATGCTGGAATCGAACCACATGTTTTTAGCATACACAAAATGATAAACCTGGAAGCATGACATCGTGGCTATAAATATTATCAAAACTGCTATCCCGTATTTTTTTGTCTGCTTTGATATCTCCACAATTCCTGCCGAACTCAAAAATATAGAAGGTATAGCCAGTGTATCGAAGACCTTTAGCTGCGTATAGGGTATGTGATAAATGGAAAATACGAGAGCAGCCAAGAAGAATATGCGCATGAACATGTCCTTGGTTTTGTAGGCACCTAAAATAGAGAGAGCTATTATTATGGGCGTGAAGTAATTGGTACCAAACAGATACTTGACCAGTGTTTCGGGTGGCCAGAACCAGAATACAGGCTGGTATTCATTATAAACGATGTTTTGCCAGTTCCCTGAATACATGTTGAAGAATATCTGAAAATACTTCGTTAGCCAGGCAAAAGAAACGATAAAAGGTATTGCCAAGAGGTAAGCTTTTTTCCATTTTCTTGCGCACTCCGGAACTACAAAATAAAGATATATCAGAAAAGAAATTACCGGCATGAATGGATGTGTCAGAAAAACAAGCCCGGTCATGATGCCGCCGTAAAGATACTTTCCCTTTTTCATGAAGTATATTTCCAGTACAAGCAGCTCCATGGAAAGAAGCTGTGGGAATTCGCCGAATATGAATACATTAGAAAGAAACGGGAGCGATATGGACGTTACGGATGAGATAATAGCGACTTTCCTTCCGTAAAAGGATCCCAAGAGATAGACACACAACGGAAATAGTGACCATGTTACTATCCCCACTATTCTGACAGCATCTATTGTGCTTATCCCCAGCATGCTTACAAGGAATGAAATGAGGTGAAATAGAGGTGGGTATGTGAAATCATTGGCAGCGTACGGCTCCCACGAAAGTGGATATCCTTGGTGCCGTATTACATTTACAATCTCGCTGTGTATGGCGGGGTCATTGGTTATCGAAACAGGAAAAAGCGCATACAACCCTGACAAAAATGCTATTATGAACAAAGGCACAACAATTACCAGTTTATCTTTTTCCTTAATCACGAAGTGCCTGGTTTTTTCGAAATTTTTTTGCATGTTATTTTATTATCCAGTACCAATATAACTTGCTCAAATGCAAGAGGTATTCGACATTTTGCTTCCAGTCCAACTTGCTTCTGCCGTATTTCCTGTCGTAGAACTTGTATGGTATTTCAGCGATTTTTTCTGTGCCGCTCTTGATGAAAATCTCAAGGCCTATTTTGTAGCCTTTGGGGCTCAGCTGCCTGTTGTCGATAATGCTTCGCCTGAAAAAGAAAAAGCCTGAAAGAGGATCTTTAAGGCCAATCATAGGCCTTGCAAGAAGCTTTGCACCATTTGAAATTATCTTTCTTTTAAGCGGCCAGTTTTCAACCCCTCCGTCTTTCACATACCTGCTCCCAACTGTTATGTCGGACCTTTTCTCCATGATAGGTTTTATCATATCTGGTATAACATCGGGCGGGTGGGATAAATCAGCATCCATCACGCCTATTATCCAGCCTTCCGCTTGCTTTATGCCATCCAGAACAGCTGAAGAAAGCCCCAGCTTTCCGGGCCTGCGCAAAAGTTTGATGTCGTAACTCTTCTTTATTTCCTCGACCACATTCGCAGTTCCGTCCGGCGAATTGTCGTCGACGATTATGACCTCGCCTTTTATTCCGTTTGCCTTCATCACGCGGAAAATCTCCGGTAAGATTATCGCAACGTTCTCTTTCTCGTTGTAAGTGGGTATGATTATGGAAACATCAAACGCCATCGTTGAGCACCTCACTTATAAGCACGGTCGCATACGCCCCTTTAGGAATTTCGAATTTAATTATGCATTTGGTTTTTCCCTCGTTAATCTCATCTGCAGCGAACTGCCATACCAACCCGTCCGCATCAATAAGCCTCTCTCTTTCAGCGCCCTCGCACGAAAGTTCAGGCATTGATTTTATTCTGAAATCCTCGATTTTGACGTTTTCCTCTTCCAGCATTTTTTCCATTTTTTTTGCCGTCTTGTATTTCGAAAAATCTGTGTTGAAGCCGATGAGAGGTATCGTCTTTTCGTCGCACGCCTTAGCCATCTCGTTCCAGAGATGCGACTGGTATGCATGCACCAGTATCATGCGAAACTTCTTCGGTAGCCTGCGTAGCGCGCCTGCATAATCATCAGAATCGCGAACGAGATGATTCATGAGTATTATTTCATTGCCCAGAACCTGCGGGCATTCGCTTAGACCGGTTTTTATGTCGCCGCTTTCGCGCAGGCGCCTTCTGAACCCGCTTATTTCGTCGTCTTCGTTGCCCTCGCCGACAAGGTAAAGCCACACGGCCTCTTTCAAATTGTTGCGTAATATCTCCATGCCAACAAGGTGCGTGTTATTGCGATTTCCGAACCGCTGTTCGCCGAAAAAATTGATCAAGCCTTTCTTCTTTACGCGCTCCAGACTCCGTTCGATTTTTTCCGTTTCGCCCTTTTCGATGCCTCTGACCGTTATCTCGAATACGTTCGCCTTCAGGTCTCCGAGATTTATTCTCTCGCGTCTTTCCTCGAAATTCGAGATCTCGATGTCTCTAAGGCGGACCGCTTGCAGCCGCTCGAGAGGCACGTTCCATACCGAGATTTTCTGCGTCGTGACCGCCCGCTTATCCTTGGTACCGGCATATCCAAAACGCTTCGGCGACACGCCCAGCCTGCGCGACAGTATCTTAAGGCAGCGGAAAAGGTCGTAGTTGCGCTTAGTCAGGTCGCACCAGATGTAATTCCCGTTATCTTCGCTTTTCCATCCTTCCTTCTGCGCCTGCTTCTCGAAAATCTCGCGGACGACGAAATCCTCGGGGAACTGCTTTATCATTGCCATAGCATGTTTTTAATTCATGTATTTTTAATAAACATATGGAGTTCGAGAGGGATTTCGATATAGAGATGGCGGATTTCGGCATCCAGAAGAAGTATTCGCTGACATGGGACCATGAGTATGGGGGCACGGTCGTCTGCATTCCGGCAGTCAGCGAAGATATAGTCTATTTCGGCTGCGATAATTATATATTTTATGCGTTGGATGCGGAAACCGGAAAGGAGGTATGGAAATTCAAGTCCGGCGGCTGCGCCGGAAATTATACGCCTGTCGTCATAGGGAGCAGCGTGTTCTTTGGTTCTTATTATGGTTATGTTTATTCTTTTGACAAGAAAACCGGGAAGCTTTTGTGGAAATTCAAAACCGGCGGAAAAGTCGTTTCTGGTGTATGCCATTCGCAAGGGAGGATAGTTTTCGGCTCAAGGGACTCGTATGTCTACTGCCTTGATACGGAAGGCAATGAAATCTGGAGGTTCAAGACAGGTGATGAAATAATTTCAATGCCGTCAATAGTGAATGATTATGTATACATAGGAAGTTACGACGGTTGCTTGTATTGCCTTGGTTTGGAAAATGGAAATGAAATCTGGAGGTTCATCACCGGAGGCGCCGTAGGCAACCTTAGCCCGGTAAACGTTCATGAGGATAAACTATTTTTCGGTTCATGGGACCTCAACATGTATTGCATAAACAGGCTTACGGGAAAGGAGATATGGAGATACCATACCGGAAGAGGGATATTGTCGGGCGGTGCCGTATATGACGGCATTCTGTATTTCGGCTCAAAAATGGACTGTTTGCATGCTGTCGATATTGAAAACGGCAAGGAGCTTTGGAAAATAAAAACAGCGCACCACACGCATGCCTCGAACATCTGCATTTCTGGCAATAAAATCTATTTTGGCGGCGGAGAAGACGAATACAAAAGAGGCCTTGTATGCTGCAGTGATATCCATGGCAATATTCTGTGGGAATTCATCACAAACGGGCCGGCCTGGGCGGGCCCGAACTTAATGGATGGCAAACTTTATGCGGGTTCATGGAACGGTTATTTTTACAGGCTAGACCCGAAAACAGGAAAAGAGGTATGGAGCTTCAGGACAGGCGGCTCGCCATCCAAGGAGAAAGTGCTTGACCACAGCGAAGTAGCTTTTATAACAATTATAACAGGCAAAGGCGCGAAGGAAGAGGACGAAACTGACAGCAAATATTCGGCAACGCAGGAGATGCACCAGACCATGGAAAATACTTACATGACGAAAAGCGAGTACTCGTTCGGCTCTAAAATTTATAAATCTGAAACGGGTTATAGATAAACTCAGCAGTGGGTGATTTTTATGGCAGATTTCAGGAAAAAGCTCGAGACGATGCTGGCGAAGCACAGGGACGTGCGCAGGAACACTAAGCGCGAAGAGCTTATACGCGACATTATCGACAAGAAGGAAGCGATCATTTCGGAGAACGGTGCGCTCGCCAAATGGACGCCGACCGAGTCGACGGGCCGCAGCCCTAAAGACACATATATTGTAAAAGACGAAGAAACATCAAAAACGGTTGACTGGGATTCCCCCAACAGCAATCCCATGACCCCCGAGACTTTCGGCATGCTTCTCGAGGACGCACTCAAAACGCTGGAAAAGAAAAAAATGCTCTACGTAAAAAACCGTGTGCTTGGCGCTGACACTTCATATTCACTGCCCGTGAAAATAGTCACGGACAGTGCGCTCACGTCGCTTTTCACTTACCACATGTTCAGGCCCGTCCAGAAGGGTATAGAGAAAAGCATACTCGCTGGCATGGAATTCTTCTTGTTTGCAGTGCCGTATGACAAGCTCGATCCGGAAAAATACAAGGGACGGCTGAGAACGGATGAAAAGGGTGTGACATCAAACATGGCTATCGCGATCGATTTCGTCAACAGGATGGGCATCGTCTACGGCTCCTCGTATTGCGGCAGTGTGAAGAAACTTATGTTCACGGTGATGAATTACATCCTGCCGTCCAAAGGCATTCTCCCGCTTCACTGTTCTGCCAACGAAGGCAAGAAAGGCGATATGGCGCTTTTCCTAGGACTTTCAGGAACAGGTAAAACAACGCTTTCGGCCGACCCGGAGCGCGCGCTTCTCGGCGACGACGAGCACGGCTGGGACGAAAGAGGCATAGCGAATTTCGAGAACGGCTGCTATGCGAAACTCATAAACCTAAACCCGAAGAAAGAACCGGAGATATACAACGCCATAATGCACAAGGACGAACACATAAAACACGGCGCGATTGTCGAGAACGCTATGATTTATCCGGATGGCAGATTCGACTTCACCGACAACCGCTTCACTGAGAACTCCAGAGGCTCGTATCCGCTCGACTATCTTTCAAACATAAAAAAATCGTCAGTCGGCGGCCATCCTAAGACTATCATATTCCTCACCGCGGACGCTAACGGCGTGCTGCCGCCTGTATCGAAACTGAATGACGGCCAGGCAATGCTGTGGTTCCTGATGGGCTACACAAGCAAACTCGCTGGCACGGAAACGGGTATAGTCGAGCCGAAAACGACGTTCTCGCGCTTCTTCGGCGAGCCGTTCATGCCGAGGAACCCCGACGACTATGCCAGCATGCTTGGTGAAAAGATGAAGAAGCACAAAGCAAACGTTTATCTGATAAACACGGGCTGGAGCGGCGGGCCTTACGGCGTAGGGAAGCGCATCGACATAGACGTGACGAGAAAAATCATAACCGCCGCACTCAACGGTGAGCTGGAAAAGACGAAATACGAAGAGAACAAAACCTTCCATCTCATGGTCCCGAAAACATGCCTGGGCGTCGCAAGCGAAATCCTGGACCCTAGGCACACTTGGAACGATAAAAGCGCGTATGACGAGCGCGCAAAGAAGCTCGCGGGCGAGTTTTCGAATCACTTCGACAAGGCGTATGGCAAGAAGAATCTGGACAAGGCGGTAGCGATGCAGTGCCCCGGGAAATGAATACCTGGTTCAATTTTCAAAAATTTAAAATTACAAGAAGCCGAGCGTTTCAGAAATAAGGCCCAGTTCCGGCCCGCTGGTGTGATCGCCGACCAGTGAGCCGTTCGAGTTCGCTATAAGGCCAGAACGAATCCACTGGTTGCCGAAATTAATAGAGCCGGGCATGACAGAAACGCCGAGCGTTTTCTCAAGCAACTTCTTTTCGCTGTCCGTTACCGTCTTGTGTACGAGGCAGCCGTTCGAGTTCGCGACTGCGAGAGAACCGACCAGATCCATGCCGCCTATCGTGCCGACGCGCGTCTCGACACCGAGGAAATTGCGTATCTCGCCCGTGTGCGCTTCCAGCTCTTTGGATATCACGCAACCGCGGTCATTCGCAAGCATCAGGTTGCCGATGGCAGTGTACTTGGTTTCGAGCACAATTACCGGAACATGCTTTTTCATCTGGCTTATTTCCTCGGCGTAAACTTTGTCAGAGATAACAACGCCGCGCGAATTGCCCGCGGCGAATATGCCCAGGAAGCCGGTCTGGAGCACGCTGGCCTGATGCACAGGAACCCTGAGTACGCTTTCCATGAGCTTCGCATCCCTGCCGCGCATGAACCTGCTCGCTAGGCAGAATTTGTCCGTCGCGAAGGCGAAAAGGCCTATGTTCGGGTTGCTCTCAAAATTGAGTTTCGTTAATTTCATAAGAATCAAGATAATCTTGAAGTGGTGAAATAAGACTTTATGCGCCCTCTTCTTTCACAGCTTCTTCTGCCTCTTCCAGCAGTTCTTCCGTGGTCTCGGCAGTTTCAGGCTCTTTCACGGGCTTCGTTTTCTTCGCCTTCTCTTCCTTTACCGCCTTGCCAACAAGCGCGTTCACTTTCTCTTGCGTAAGCTCTTTTTCGACGCGCTCTTTCAGCGCTTTCTTCGAGTCTTTGCCTTTCTTGTCCTCGCCCCTGCCTGTTAACCTGTCCTTTAAACCGGCGATGCCACCCTTTTTTTCTGTTTTATCTTCAATAACTTCACCGGGCAGTTTTATCTGGGCGATTTCCTTGTCACCGCTGACCTCGACCTTTATCCTGCTGGGAGGCTTCTGGAAGCCGCGCGCAAAAATGAGCTCATTTATGCCTTTCGATATCTTAACGTCTTTCGTTTTAGCGTGCTTCAGCACAAAGGCCTTCAGGTCGCGCATGGCGCGGTTGCTTCTCTTTGAGCGGGGTTCTTTGACCCAGCCGCTTCTAAGAGGAACCGTATAAACCTTTTCTATCGTTTTTTCTGCCATAATCATTCATTCCTAAAGCATTAAACTCTGAGCGGGCCGCTCCTCTTCGTCCTGACATGTACGCGAATCCTTCGCGTTCTCGCGCGCTTGAGGCCGAACTTCTTTATGTCTGCCCATCGCGGAGCTGACCTCACCTTTCCCGCCGAAGCGATTCTAAGCTTTTTTCCCGCTGATTTGTTTCTGCTCATACAATCATCCTTTATCAATATCAGACTTTCTTTATCCTGAAATCCCTTCTGCCCGAAAGCAGCTTAAGTATTTCGACCATCTGTATGTCAGAGACGCTACCGCCAAGCTTGCCGGACTGGTAGACTTGGAGCAGGTAGACTTCGGCCTGCGACGCCAGTTCCGGATTCGCGAAGCGAACGCGCCCAAGCCGCTCATATGCGTCTTTCGTAAGCATCTTGCCAAGCAGCTGTTTTTTCATCGCTTCCATCTGTTGCATCTGCCTGAGCTGGTTGTAATCAACGTAATCCATTGGCAAAACCATGATTTTAGCTCACTGCTTCGAAACGCTCTTTGAAGCATCCTTAAGGAAGGCCTTTCCCTTTTCGGTCAGGCTTCGGCCCTTGCGCTTCTCGTTCTTGACGAAGCCGGCCTTCTCAAGCTGCTGGAATATCTCGCGTATGACAGAACCGGAAGCAGGGTATCTGTGCTCGGGCTTGTGGCCGCGTCGCTTGCGACTGCCGTAAAGCCTTCGCATCCTGGAAACGCCTATCGGACCCTCGATGTAGAGCCTGCGCAGAACCGAAGCCGAGCGAAGGTACCACCAGTTCTGCTGGCTGGGAGGGCGCTCCTTGCATACGCCGGTCTTGGCGAATTTCGCCCATTCCGGCGGCTTCATATCGTCCATCTTCTCAAGTTCTTTGGATACACTCTCTATAAGCTTGTCAGTTTCGACTTCCCTTATCATCATAACACCTTTGTCCCGCATTATGCATGCAGCGCTCTGCGGCATGCCCAACGGTATGGTATAATAGTATAGGTAATATTTATATTGGTTTGCCTTTTTTAAGCTTTTAAAAATAAATCTAAAGCGATGCTTATGGAATGGATAAGGGAAAAAAACCTGATAGCGGAGAGGTTTGAGAAGGAGGAGCTGCCCGGCTTCCTTCACAGGGAATTCGAGGCGAAGGGCGACGAGTCCGTCGTTCTGGAGAAGGACGGGGAGATTTACATGGAAAAGGACCATGGGAAGCTGTCCATAAGCAATCTGGTCGAGAACTTCACAGACATCATAATGGTGGACAAGTCTGAAAAATCGCTAGAGAGCGAGCTTAAGAACGTGTGCCTTTCAGACGGCAGAAGTATAGGCATAAAGCTTGCGCTTAAATTCCGCGTTTTCAATTCCGACCATTTCACCAAGAGACTTATGGGTGAAAGGGACAAGCTGTTCCTGAATGACGTGCGGGACGAGACAGTTTCCGGCGTCATCTGCAGAAAAATACTGCCAAAGCTGCAGAAAAGGCCGGCAACCGATTTCGCAAGCGAGGAATTCGTGGAAAAGGCGAAATCTTCCATAGAAGCGGAGATAAAGAAGAGGTTCAAGGAGTGGGGCCTGCTTCTCACGTCGCTCACGGCCAGTTTCAGCGCAGCGGCCGTGGAGAGCGAAAACGACGAATGCACGTGCGAAAAGGAAAGCGAAGAACCAGATGGAGCCGTTCAGGCCGGAAAAAATGAAAAACGGGGCGGAATGACAACGATTGAGGAGGAGCTTTCCGACCTCGAGAACGAGCGCGCCGAAAGGGAAGTGGTTATGGAGCTGGAGAAAAAACAGACGCAGAAGGATATGGATGACGCGCTGGAAGCGATGGAACTGAAGGAGATACAGGAGAAGAAAAAGCAGCTGAAAGAGGGGGGAGTGAAAGCTGAAGAGAAGCGCAAGCTCGAGGATGACTTGGAAAACCTGAAGAAGGCCAAGGACATAACCGAAAGGAAATTTTACAAGAAAGAGCTGTCAGAGGAAGCGTTCCAGCACATGATGGAGGACTTCGAGAAGCGCATAATAGAGATAGAGACGAAGCTGCGCAAAAGGTAAACTGGTTTATTAAATCCGGATGCCAATTTTTAACATGGACGAAACTTCCGATTATCTGGGCTATTTTTCACTGAAGTACCAGCGGCTGACGTATGAATACCTCTCTCTGTTGTGGTGTCGTTCGCCTACCTGTTCATGATAATATACACAATACTCAACAACATAGAGATAGATGGATATGTTCGTCCGCGTAGCGCTGCTGGTCATAAACCTGCTGGCGATACTGCTTTTCAACATAGGCATGCGCAAAGCGTACATTGAATCGATAACCGACATGGAGAAAAAAATGTCCGAGCTCATGAACGTTTATTACCCCGGTGCGAGTGGCGACCTTAAGGAATTCAGCTCGGCCGTCAGGCAGCTTTCCGACATGCTTAAAGCGAAAGAAAAAAAGAAGAAATAATCATCAATCGCTGATTTAATCCATCGTCTCTATGGTCAGTGCCATGAACGCCAGTACGAAGCCGACAGCTATGGAAAGCATGAAATTGAACGACGATATCTCTGGCGAAAGGATGAGTTCCGAGGCGTTGAAGATGACAAGCGTTGCAGAAAGCCCGAACAGCGGTATCGATACGATGCGCGATGTTTTCTTATCCTTGAGGCGTATGTTCTTGCCGAGCCATGCGATTGTTCCGGAAATCCAGAAGAAATAAATGGACGCCATGAAGAACGCGGCTATCGCCTCGAATACGCCCAGGTTGATGAATTCCATTACCGAGTTGTAGCCCCTGTAAATTGCCAGGCCGGTGACTGCGATGGAAACTATGTACATGAAAAACGCGAATCTCCGACGCGCGAGCGACTCCTTTATCTCGCCTATTGCGCCGAACAGGTAGTCTTCGAGCTTGAAGCCTTTCGCGAAAAGATACGCACCGACCACTATGATTATAAGCCTCCATCCTGTGTCTCCGAGCCACGCGTACAGAAGCAGCGCTATGGCTGGCAGGCCGAAGAAAAGTCTCGCGAATTTCGGGTTGTCCAGCGTCTCTTTAAGGAAGTCCTTTATAGCGTAGTAGCCTGACTCGAGCTGTTCCGCCTGGCGGACAACTATCCTTTTCACTGAAAGAATCGGGATGCGCGACTGGATGATGGGAATGACGTATTCGTCGTCCATGCCGTCGCTTACAAGAATTACAAAATCGCTCGGCCTTTTTTCGAGCACGTGGTCGAGTTGTTTCGATATCTCGCGGTCAGCGTCGATGCCCCTGTTCTTGTGGCCTGTTATGATTGCGATCTCCGCGTCGTATTTTTCCTCAAGCTCATCGAGAAGTTTTATCGCGCCGAATATGGCGTTGCTGTCGCTTTCTTCCGGGTCTTTGACGCTCAGCTTGGTTGCTGTCTCGAGCGCCTTCTCCCTTCCGACAACAGGGCCTTCGATACCGGTTTTCTGGCCTACGTCGTTGTCCCTGTCAACGCTCATGACCAGAATTTTTTCCTTTGTCGTCATAAAGACACTTATTTTATTAACCTTATTCCTTTTAAAGTATTTTCATTTTAAAATATCTGGATTTAAGGATTTTTTCAGACTTGTTTATGCCCCGTGGTATGAATTATTTAAGGCGCAGGGACAAAAAGATGATATGACATCCGAAGCAGAAATCGGTATAATAGGCGGGACTGGGATTTATTCTGAAGACCTGCTTGAAAACGTAAAGAAGCTGGATGTTTCAACTCCGTATGGAAAACCGTCAAGCAAAATCATTATGGGCACTTACAGGGGCGTAAAAATCGCTTTTCTTTTCCGTCATGGCGAAAAGCATTCGATACCTCCGCACAAGGTAAATTACCGCGCGAATATAGCGGCGCTCGAAAAGCTCGGCGTTAAAAGAATCATAGGCATCGCCGCCGTCGGCTCGCTGAAGGATGAAATGAGGCCCGGTGATATCGTTATCCCCGACCAGTTCATTGACATGACAAAACTGCGCAACACTACTTTTTACGACGGGCCGAAAGTCGTTCATGTTTCGCTTGCTGACCCTTTCTGCGGCGAGATGAGGAATACTGCTTCAAAAATCATGAAGGTTCTGCGCATGCGCTGCCATGAAAAGGGAACGTACTTATGCGTCGAGGGCCCGCGTTTCTCGACACGCGCGGAATCGCATCTGTGGCGCATGATGAAGGCGGACATAATCGGAATGACCCTCGTCCCAGAAGTCATGCTAGCGAGAGAGAAGGAAATGTGCTATCTCACGATCGCGACGGTGACAGACTACGACTGCTGGAAAGACGGCGCCGTTTCCGCCGAAAAGGTCATAAACGCCATGAAAAAAAGCACGGAGAACGTGAAAAAAATCCTTGAAAAAATTGTGACAAAATTCCCGAAAGAAAGGAAATGCGCTTGTAGCACTGCGCTGAAAGGCGCCGGGATCTGAATCTAAAAAAGTATCAGCATTTCATCTTCTCGTTTATCATCGCAGGGCAGACTTTAATCACGCCTTCCATTTTCTCCAGCACCTTTATGAATTTCGTGAACTCGCGGGAATCCTGGAACCAGCACTCTATCATCAGCATGTGGTCACCGGAAGACGAACAAAGCATCATGACCTCTTTCATCGGCTTCAGATTTTCCATGACCTGGATGTATTTCTCCGGGCGCGTGTCTATGCCTATGAGCGCGTCTACATCGAAGCCTATCTTTTTCGGATCGACGTCGATAGTGTATTTCCTTATCACGCCTTTCTCTTCCAGGTTTTTTACGCGCTTCCGGACGGCGGTTTCGCTTACATCGAAACTTTTAGCCAGCTCGACGAACGAAGCCCGTGAATTTTCCTTCAGAAGTTTTATCAATTCTAAGTTTGAAATTCGAACCATAATGTTTATATATTCGAACATATTTATATACTTATCGGAACTTTTATAGTTACGAAGAGGTGATTTTATGAAAGATAAGAAAAACGTGAAAACTGTTGTGAAAATATATTCGACGCCCACATGCCCTTACTGTCACATGGCAAAGGACTATTTTAAAGCCAAGGGTGTGAAGTTCGAGGATGTCGACGTCTCGTCGGATGAGAACGCTGCGCAGGAGATGATACGCAAATCCGGCTTTACCGGAGTGCCGCAGATAGAGATAAACGGCAAGGTTATAATAGGCTTTGACAGGGCAGCGATAGAAAAAGAACTGAAGAATTTATAAGGCGTTTTGAGCTTTAATAGTATGAGGTGATTTGGATGGAAAATGCAAGACTTCCGTTGCTTGGGGAAACGGTTCCGGAGTTCGAGGCTAAAACAACGCATGGCATGATAAAATTCCCGCATGATTACAAGGGGAAATGGGTCGTTCTTTTCTCGCACCCGGCTGACTTTACGCCGGTATGCACCACTGAATTCGTCGCGTTCCAGAAGAGATATGATCAGTTCAAGGCGCTTGGTACAGAGCTGATAGGCCTGAGCATAGACCAGGTTTTCAGTCATTTGAAATGGATAGAATGGATAAAGGAAAAGCTCGGTACCGAGATAAAATTCCCTGTGATTGCTGACGATCGGGGCAAAATCGCGGAAATCATGGGCATGATACATCCGGGCAAGGGAACGAACACCGTGAGAGCGGTATTCATAATAGACCCGGCAGGAACGCTGAGAGCGATGCTTTACTATCCGCAGGAAATGGGAAGGAACATGGACGAAATACTGCGAATGGTGAAAGGACTGCAGACGGTTGACCATTACAAGGTAGCGGTGCCGGCGAACTGGCCGAACAACGAGCTTGTCGGCAACGATGTGATTGTCCCGCCCGCAGGAAGCGAAAGCGCGATAGCAGAGCGCAACGAACAGGTCAGCAAGGGAGAGATACAATGTTTCGACTGGTGGCTTTGCCACAAGAAACTCGTGCCGGTAAAAAGCACGGGCAAAGGGAGGTAGGGAATATGATGTCGGACATACCGAAGAGGATTGGGAAAGAAAACATAGATGACCAGATAGCACGTGTGGGCATGATAGCCGAGCTGGATGCGGTAAACCTTTACGAACAGATGGCTGCAATGTCGACAAACAACAAACTAAAGGAAGTTCTGCTCGATATCGCAAAGGAAGAGAAAACGCACATGGGGGAATTCCAGGCGATGCTGCTGAAATTCGACAAGGAACAGATAAAGGAACTGGAAAACGGCAGGAAAGAAGTTGATGGTTGAAGCGGGGTTTTGAAATTCGTTTAGATGGTGATGTGATGGTAGTGTTGTGGAGATGCGAGATTTGCGGCGATCCTTACGTGGGCGATTCGCCCCCGAAAAACTGCCCTTTCTGCGGAGCACACCAGAAATACATAAAGGTCGCGAAAGCCGCGAAAGTCACGTTCGACGTGAATCTCAACGCGAAGGACAAAGCGAATGCGGAGCACGCGCTGAAAGTCGAAGTGAGCAACTCTGTGTTTTACTTCTGCGCAGCGAACAAGACGGACGACGCAGAGGGAAAGCTGCTGTTCAAGGCGCTCGGAAAGATCGAAGCCGAGCACGCGAACATATGGAGAAAAATCCTGAAGCTTGATGCCATGCCTAGCGGCAATGAGAAATGCCACACGGAAAACAAGGAAAATCTTGAAGATTCTCACGCCAGAGAAACGCGCGCAATCGAATTTTACAGCAGGGCCGCCGGTGAATCAAAGGATCCGCGCGTGAAAGAAATATTCCAGGCACTGGTTGAAATAGAGACTGACCATCTTAAACTCTCGGAGGAGCGCCTGAAATAATGACACGCAAAGATACGAAGCTTAAAGGCATGACTGCACTCTGGAACAAGTTCGCGGCCGGCAAGGATTTCAGGCTTAACCCTGACAAAAAGCATGTGGACATGATTTTCAAGGGGCTCACCTCAAACGAGAAGAAATACGGCATGAGGTTATGCCCATGCAGGCTCAGGGACGGGACGAAGGAAACCGATCTCAAGCTCTTGTGCCCTTGTAATTTCAAGGCGCAGGATATATGGGCAAAGGAAGGACGCTGCTGGTGCGGCCTTTTCGTAAGAAGACTGCCAGCGAATGATTAAGGAGCGTGTGATATGTATGACCAATAAAGGAGAAAATTACAGGTGCCTGATTTGCGGTAACGTCGTGAAAGTCGTCGAAACTGGCGCAGGCACGCTGGTTTGCTGCGGCCAACCCATGAAACTTGAGAAAGCGAAAAAGAAATAAAACAACGAATGCTGGAAGAGGTGATATTATGGAAAAGTTTTACACTTTACCAAAACTTAATTTTGCATACGGCGATCTGGCACCGCACATTTCCGAGGAGCAGCTGAAAATACACTACGAGAAGCATCACCAGGCATATGTTAACGGCGCGAACAGCATACTCCAGAAGCTGGACAAGGCAAGAGTCGATGGCGCCGATATGGACATGAAAGCGACGCTCAAGGAACTTTCGTTCAACATAGGCGGCCACCTGATGCATTCGCTGTTCTGGGGCAACCTTGCGCCACCGGGCAAAGGCGGCGGGAGCCCAAAGGGGAAAATAGCCGAAGTGCTGGAGAAGGAATTCGGCAGTTTTGAGCGGTTTAAAAAAGAATTTACACAGGCCGCGGCGAGCGTCGAAGGCAGTGGCTGGGCCGCGCTGACGTTCTGCAGGCAGACAGGCCGTCCGATAATCATGCAGGTCGAGAAGCATAACGCAAACGTCTATCCGATGTTCAGGATATTGATGGTCATAGACGTTTTCGAGCACGCTTACTATCTAGACTACAAGAACGACCGCGCGAAGTTCATCGAGAACTTCTGGAGCATAGTCGACTGGAACGCGGTGAACAAGCGCCTTGAAGACCTGCTGAAAAGCTAGCAGAAAACGGGGCTGTGGTAATTTTCAATTTCTGAATCCCGGGCTTACACCAGGGTTTCCAGAATAAACGCCAGACCCATGCCGAAGATGATGCCGATGCTTATCGAGTGCAGGTCGCATTCCTTGCTGGCAAGAGGTATGAGTTCGTCCATGACCAGATAAACCATTACACCGGCCGTGAACGCGAGTGCAATGGGCACTATACCTGCGATCGCGGACAGAAAAATCACCGAGACAAGCGCCCCGAAAGGTTCAACCAAGCCTGAGGCAAGCATTATCAAAAATGTCTTCGACTTTTTCATGCCGCTCGCCCTTAAAGGCAGGGCGATTGCAACGCCTTCCGGTATGTTGTGAATCGCTATGGCAAGGGCAAGCACGAAACCGAAAGCAGGAAGCACTGT
>Ga0315275_10001152_pt1 | contig 22956 bp, 30 predicted proteins | sample YL17G03_0_MG_FD_205557 | JGI IMG/M metagenome (GOLD analysis project Ga0315275, IMG submission 205557) | Sediment microbial communities from Yellowstone Lake, YNP, Wyoming, USA - YL17G03_0 | ecosystem: Environmental > Aquatic > Freshwater > Lake > Sediment | place: USA: Wyoming | collected...
CAATCGTTGACATTGATTCGACCAGAACACAAAATGTCAGAACGGCTAGCTTTCAACCTAATCCTGAAATGTATAACGTGGGTTGTGTTTCAGAACCTTTCACTTATCCCTACGTTGTTGATAAAATTGTTCCCATAGAACAAGAGACTTGGGAAACCGGCCCTAATGTCAAGCATGAAGAATGCACGCGGGCAATCGGTCTGGCTCTCATGGATTACATGAGAAAGAGTCACACCAAAGGTTTCGCTGTGTCGTTGAGTGGCGGTGCAGATTCGGCGATGGTGTCGTATCTCTGTGCTATCGGTATCAAGTTGGGCGTAGAAGAATTGGGTGTCGTTGGCTTTATTGAAAAGTATTGCCCACACATCAAAAGTGATGGTAAGTTCAACATTGTCGGAAGTCCGACCAAGGAAGAATTTATTCGTCGTATTCGTAATTCGCTCATCACTACTGCCTATCAGGCCACGGCGCAGAGTGGAAATGTTACAAGAAATGCAGCCGCCGGTCTTGCTAAGGCTCTTGGCTTTCCACACTTTGAGTTTGATGTTCAACCAATGTTTGCTGAGTATTGGCAACTTGGTAAAACGGTGAAGGGTGAAGCGTTGACGTTTGAGAAAGACGACATTACTTTACAAAATCTTCAAGCTCGCGTTCGTGCTCCGGGCATTTGGATGATTGCCAATATGCAGGGCAAACTTCTGTTGACGACTAGCAATATGTCGGAAGCAGCAGTTGGTTATGCTACGATGGATGGTGACACGGCAGGTTGTGTCGCTCCCATCGCTGGTCTGCCGAAGGTTTATATCCGTGAATATCTGGCTTGGGTTGCTAACACGGGTTGTGATGGAATTGGAACGGCAATGACTGCCATCGTCAAACAGCAACCTACAGCGGAACTCCGTCCCGCCAGCTACAAGCAGACTGACGAAGACGACCTTATGCCGTATTGGTTGCTCCACAAGATTGAAACGATGGTTGTAAAAAACCGTTATGTGCCTGTGGAAATTTATCAAGAATTGAAAGCGACCATTGATTATGACAATAATCAGCTTATCAAAGACATTACGAAGTTCTTTCGGTTGTTTTCGATAAACCAATGGAAACGTGAGAGATATGCTTTGAGCTTTCACATGGATGACCATAACCTTGACCCGCGCACTTGGTGCCGAACGCCCATCCTTACGGGTGGTTATGAAGAAGAACTAGCAGAGTTGGCAAAGTTCTTGGTTTAATAAAAGAAGTAGGGCTTGACGGAAAAGGTAAAGTTTGATACTATTTACTTACACATGAGCAATCTCGCCATAACAGACATTGATAAGATTGACGAACTTCCTTTACGCGATAAAGTCAGACCGCTCGATGGGCACCGGCATTATTGGGGCTCTGATTATCCGTATAACAAAGTTCGCCGTTTCATTACTTCTCGCGTTGGGCAGTATTGGAATGACGTGTTCTCCGAATTTTGTCACTTGGATTGGGTGCCTCAACAATACAAAACCAAGGAACAAATCGGCCGTATTGTCGAATTGAATACCTTTCTTAAAGACGAAAAGGTTTGGTATTACGGCGGTGGTTTCATGGGCGTAAACGAACACTCAATTGATACTGCTGGATATTACAGCCGACATGAATTTTTCTACGTTCACCCCAAGACCGGCATTCTCTGCCATAAACAAAACAAAGGACACCTTTCTTACAAACAACAAGAGGAAGAACGTAAAGCCAAATACATGAAGATTCTTGGTGACTATCACCAATTACTCAAACTTGATGGTGTTTGGTATGAAGTCAAGGCTGAACCTATCAATACCGACGTGGTAGAAGTCAACGGCCTTCATTACAGATACGTCAAAGAATCCACCATTGCTCAACGTAAATTTACAATGGGAGTTGGAACACAAGTTGTAGCAACTGACAAAGATGACACTTACGTTCGTGTAAATGGACGTTTGGCAGTTCCATATACTGAGGCTCGTTGGGAAGGCAAACGTGTCGGCCCAAAGGATTGCTTGGTAGAATCTGCGCCAGAATCCGGCGGTAGAAATTACTGGAATCGCCCTAATTATCGTTCAATCAAAATCACTGTCTATCGTCAGCTTAACTCCAAACAATTGAAGAAATACGGAGTGGCCAATGACGTAAAGACCGAAGGCAAACCATGTAAGGTTTGTGGAAACTATCACTGTAAATTGACGCATGCCTAACACTTATATCATCACCGGCGGATTCGGATTTATTGGTTCTAACTTGGTAAACGAATTGTTGTCAAGAGGCCACAAAGTCATTTGTTTTGATAGTTTGACATACGCCGCCAAGTTGGAAAACGTAAAGGAACGTGATAGCGAAAACTTTGTCTTTTATCAAGAGGACATTACCGCTGATGATTTTGTAGAAAGATTCAGTTGGTTCGTTGACATTGCTGGTATATTCAATCTAGCGGCAGAGTCACACGTTGACAACAGCATAGCCAATCCCTACCCATTTATTGATACAAACATCAAGGGTGCTCTTAACATGCTGGAATTGGCTCGGAGACTTAACACCAAGATTATACAAATATCCACCGATGAAGTTGTTGGTAGCATTGAAGAAGGTGAGGCCGACGAAGGATTTCCCTTGGTAACTAACAGTTCTTACAGTGCCTCCAAAGGTGCTGCTGAATTGTTTTGTCGTGCTTATCTGGCGACCCACAATGTAAATGTTGTAATAACTCGTTGTGGTAACAATTTCGGCCCCAACCAACATCCAGAAAAGTTCATTCCAAAAATCATAAAGAATGCTTTGGATAATGAATCAATTCCTGTATATGGAGAAGGTAAAAACATTCGCCAATGGACATACGTTCAGAATCACGCTGAAGATTTAATTCTAATAATGGGTTACGGCCTAAAAGGAAAAACCTATAATGTAGGTGGTGGCGAACATTACACAAACAATGAGATTGTGAGAACAATCTTAAAGAAACTGAACAAGCCAGAATCTTTGATTAAATACGTGGAAGACAGAAAAGGCCACGATTTTAGATATTCCGTCAAACTCAACGATTTGTTGGTAGATTTGAGGAAAGCAAAGAAAATGCCATATATCGGATTTGAACAAGGCATTGACTTGACCATTCAACATAGCACTTAAAATTGAAAACAAAAGAAACAGCCAAATTGGAGAGGGAAAACCGCCTATTGAAGCGGGAGAACAAACTACTCAAGGATAAGGTGAAGGAACTTGAAAAGAAAAACGAGCGCCTTTACTGGGAGAGGGAAACCGCGATTGCCAAGCAATCGTCTGAATACAGAGATTTATGAAAAGAATAGGTGTATATGCCGGTTCGTTTAATCCGTTCCACGTTGGACACGCAGACGTGCTCCATCAAGCGTTGGAAGTATTTGACGAAGTAATCATTGCTGTAGGCCGTAACCCTGAGAAGGATAGAGAAGTGAAAGAACAATTCCCAACAGGCAGTAATGTCTTGGGAAATGCGAAGGTGGTCAATTACAGTGGATTGCTTTCTGATTTTTTGAATTCTTTGGATTTTTATAGTGAGGACAAAGTGTTTCTCATTCGTGGGCTTAGAAATGGCGACGACCTTCAATATGAACAGAATCAAATTCAATTCTTGAAGGAAATGTTTCCATCACTCAGGACTACGTTTTTCATTTGTAATAAGAAATTTGAACACGTAAGTTCCAGCGCTCTTCGCTCTCTCAAGACCTTTTCTGAAAAGGAATATCAGAAATATGTATTCGCTCCAAAACTTCCGCCGGAGAAACATAAATTTGGTTGGGATACTTTGGACCTTTAATAAAGGCTTGCCTTTTTTCCTTTTACGCCTATACTTATAGTCAAATACGGGCTTGTATTGGCTCTGCCTTCTAAGCAGGATGCGCATAATTGGAAATGAAAATGAGGGTTCGAGTCCCTCCTTGCCCGCCACTTTCTAATGCTCTCAAGGTGTAACGGATTTGCACACGCGTTTCCTAAACGTTGAGGTTGAAGGTTCAAATCCTTCTGGGAGCACCACTTTCCCCGTCTTTTGCTATACTTATTACCAGATGAACCCGTCTGATTTTAAGCACATAGTCAAAGAATCGCTTCGTGAAGCCTTTTATACAAAGAAGGTTCTAAACGAATCAATGAATCTCTACGTTTCTGGCGCTAATTATGACCGACTTGAAACCATGAGTGAGATTTCTTGGAAGGTTCTAAAGCCTGTATGGCAATACTTGGAGAAACTTCCAGAAGACCAAAAAGCCTATTATATGAAGAATAGGATGCCAGAACTTCTTACTCCTGATGGTAGTTCTTACGATGACCCAACCGGAATTATGAATCTTTACACCGCCGGTCTTACAAGACAGGCTTTAATTGGAGTAATGAAGATTATCTTCGCAGGTCTAAAAGAGTTAGGAATTACTTGGGGAAAAGTCAAGACTGAACAAAGCGGCAGTTTCAAAAGTCAAGTCATTAGAATACCAATACTAAAGAATCCCCACATCGGAACATACAAAGGACCACCTGAACTGAATATGTCCAATGTCAACGCCTATCAGATTTTCCACAACGTATTACAATATGAGGGCGAACATGAATTCTCAATGGAAGCCAAAGAGTTAATGGAAAGAATTGAGTCATTGGCCCATGACAAGGGATGGATTGATAAGAACAAAATCAATCCAACTGACAGTGGCATTCCAGACGCTGAACAAGATGGTAACGCCGACCTTGAAAATCCTCACATGGATATTGTAAATCAATTAGGCAATCAATTGGGCGGTGCCAGAATAATTGGTGGTGGATTGAGTGGTGGAGATATTAGAAGAAGATTGGGCCTTATATGGAATGTAGCCAAATGGGCACACGAACGCGGATTTGAAAAACTTTACGTAGCTTAATTAGGAATAGGTATTCCTATCCATTGAAGATTTATACCTTGTCCCCAAACGTATTTGCCCCCACAATGAAAACACACAAGCCAGTCGTTAGGATACAATAAAAAAACCGACCCCTCAAATGTAGTAGAATCCATTTCTCCAAGGATTGATTCGTTTATAGCATGACACTGAGGACAAATTGTTTTCATACTGGATAAATCTTTCCGTTTCGGTATCCGTCAATCCCTAACTTAGCATCCAAGTATCTGACTGGTATTCCACATTCTTTGAACATTATAGATGATACCTTACAAGATTCCTTCCAACGTGAATGTCCCATTGTCCATTGCTTGTGAACAACGATTTCACTAATCCCACCTTGAATTACAGACTTGGCACATTCACAACAAGGAATTCCCTGAGTGTATAGAGTCGTGCCTAATGTAGAGATACCAAACCTAGCGGCGGCTAATACGGAATTGTCTTCTGCGTGAACAACGAATTCATATTTCATTTCTCTATTAACGTATCTTCCCTTTTTGTCTCTGACGTTTCGGGGAAACCCATTGTAGCCTGATGAAATGATATGTTTATCTTTTACCAACAGCGCACCGATTTTTGTGGATGGGTCTTTGCTCTTTCTGGCAACCAAATAAACTTGTTCCATAAACCAAATGTCCCATGTTGGCGGAACATAACCATAAAATCCAACACCTTCGGGGTCGGTCAACTGTCTAAGTAATTCTTTTTTTGATGCCATAAAAGGAGAATATCACACTGGCTGGCCAATGTCTATTTCTTTTATTCACGAGGCTTGACAGTCTATAATAAGTCTGATAGACTTGTTCCCATGAGTATGACCAACGAAATTTTAAGCACACGATACGGCGTAGCCATTGGACTTGTCAAAGACAAAGAGATTTATTTGTCAAGACGGGCCGAAGTGGTTATGTTCCCCAAGAAATGGCAATTCGTCAACGGTAGAATGAGGGGAGCAGAACTCTCCCGTGACGCCGCGGTGAGAATTATTGAATCTGAAACTGGCATCGTCATAAACAAGGAACGTTTGCACGACACTGGCACTCTCACGGTTGATGAGTCCGGTGAATTTTACTATGTCTATCTCGTCCATTTGAACGAAGGCGAATGTCCTTCCATTTCAAGCGAAACGTTTCATGGTGCTTGGAGAGCCTTTCCTTTGCCCTCCGCAGTCGTGTTGGATTTGGTGCCGGGCCTTAGAAAAGTTCTTCGTGGACTTTACCGAGCTTTGACAACCGTTGAATTCGATGCAAAGGATTTGACTTGGCAGGAAAAGGCAAACCAGATGATGGCCAACCAAGAATCTCGAAGAAAGAAAGACGCGGTGTTGACAGCAGAAGAAATGGCCGAAGCGAATGCTGTGTTTGATGAACAACAGAAACAAGAGGCCATGACACAAGAAGCATTGGCCGAAGCATACGGTTGTGGGTGTTAATTATTTTAATTTGTCAATTAAACCCTTGATTTCATTGAGGATTTCAGAGCTTGACAAACCACTATCGTTATGATAAACTCGTTTTTGAAATCAGAATACTATGTATTCGTGTCAGAGGTAAATGATTTTGATAATGAGCCTTTGACAGAACACAGTTAACCGAGATACAATAAGGTTGCTATGAACAGACTAAAAACAATAGAAGAATCGGCAGAAGTCGGCGTAATCGTCGCACGTTTTCAAGTTCCTGAACTCCATGAGGAACACAAAGCTCTCATTCAGAGAGTTGTAACAACTCACCCCAGAGTAATCGTTATCCTTGGCCTTGCCGCGGATGCATGTAAATGCACATTCAACAATCCCCTTGATTTTCCCACACGGAAAGCCATGCTTGAACAAGAGTTTCCAAGCATTGAAGTTCTCTACATCAAAGACGTTGGCAACAACGAAATCTGGAGCAGAGACTTGGACAGAATCATTCACACACAAATTGGCCCCAGTCAGAAAGTCGTCCTATATGGTGGCCGTGATAGTTTTGTGCCACACTACAAGGGTGGTTTCGCCGCCATAGAACTTGTTCCCAACCGAATCATTTCGGGAAAAGAAATCAGAAGGAACGTCGGCGTCAAATGTAAAAACACAAAAGAATTTCGGGAGGGCGTAATCTGGGCCGTAGAGAATCAATGGCCCAGTGCTCTCCCAACCGTTGACGTGGCAATCGTGGATAAGAATACCAAGTCGGTGCTTCTTATCAGAAAATCGAACAAGACCCAATATCAGTTTGTCGGCGGATTCGCCAGCCCCAACGCAGCAGACTACGAAGAAGATGCTGCAAGGGAAGTTCAGGAAGAGACAAACCTTGAATGTAAGGATTACACTTACATTGGCAGTGCCAAAATAAATGATTGGAGATTTCGTTCGGAGAAGAACAAAATCAAGACCATATTTTTTGCTGCTGAATACGTCAGTGGGACTCCGCAAGTCAACGATAAAATTGAAAACATCGCTGAACTTCGGTGGGTGCCATTCGCAGATTTGAAGGAAGAAATGTTCATCGAAGAACACACCGTTTTGTTCAAGTTATTGACGGAACGTGTTACAATCAACGCTTAATTATGTTAATGGAACTTGGAGATTACAAGGTAAAGTTAAATACTCTAACCAAAGGTTTGACGGTAGAGGTTTATACAATACACGAAGAAATTCCAGCGTCGCAATACTGCAAGATAATGAAGGATGTTATGCATTATCTTGGTTCGGAAGGATTCTTCCACGAAGCATTGCCAAAACAGTTTGGTATTTACAACAAATTTGGTCAACTCGTTGACCCCGTTCTACCATAGAACGAAGCTTGACGGTGTATAAAAAGTCTGATACACTGTCGTAGGTTACAAACAACACAGACACGAAGGAAACAAAACTATGAGTGCAAGAAAAATTCATCTATTGATGATTGACCCGCAGAATGACTTCTGCATCGCAAACGGTCCCGGCGGAGAAAAGGGACAATTGGTAGTCGGTGGTGCTGACCAAGACATGGCACGACTTGCCGGCTTTCTCACTAAGAACGAACGTCGCATTGAGGAAATTCACTGCACGCTGGATTCTCACCAGAGCGTTCACATTGCTCATCCGATTTTCTGGATTGATTCCAAGGGCGGCCGTCCCACACCGTTTAGCACCATCACTGCTGATGACGTGAGAAACGGAACTTGGAGAGCTTCTTACCCTCCCTTTCAGAAGCAGGCTTTGGCCTACGTCGAAGCGTTGGCGAAGAACGGCAGATACCAGCTTATGATTTGGCCGCCGCACTGTCTGATTGGAAGTTGGGGCGCAGCGGTTGTTCCAGCGGTTCACGCAGCCTTGATGGCTTGGGAAACGAGTCGTTTCAATCGTGTCAACTTCGTGGCGAAGGGTTCTAACTTCTTCACGGAACATTACAGCGGCGTTCAGGCCGACGTGATTGACCCGACTGATGCCAGCACCAAGTTGAACACCAACTTGATTGATGCTCTGACGGATGCTGATGAAATTCTTATCACCGGCGAAGCTCTGTCGCACTGTGTCGCAAACACGGTTCGTGACGTGGCCGCTCAGTTCGGTGTTGATAACATCAAGAAATTCACGCTGTTGACGGACACTTCGAGCAACGTCTATATGTGTGACAAACTTGGGCAAGACTTCGTTCTTGAAATGGCCGGTAAGGGCATGAAGCTCACCAATACGAAGGATTGGTAAGCCAGTCGGATAACAATTAACAATAGGAAACAAAAGTTATGAGTCTAATGAATAAAGATTTGGAAACGCTGCAAGCGGGTTCAAACTACAAGTTCAGTGCCACCAAGATTACCAAACTTGGAGCGGCTGAATACACACTGGCTACCATCGTGGAAGATGCTAGCGGTTCTGTCGGAGCGTTTGCTGCTTCTTTGGAGCAGGCAATCAAAACCATCTACAAGGCAATGTCGAAGTCGCCGCGTAAGGACAACCTTATGCTTCGGCTAACTCAGTTCGCCGACAACCTGACTGAATCACACGGTTTCAAACTGTTGGGTTCGATTCAGGAAAAGGATTACGACAATGTTTTGAACATTGGTGGTTCTACGGCACTGTTTGACGCGGTGGATGAAGCAATTCAGGCCACTTCTGCCTACGGTAAGCAACTGACTGCTCAGAACTTCCTTGTCAACGCCATTATCGTGGTGGTGACGGATGGGCAAAACAACACGGGCAACATCTTCGACCCTGCTCAGATTAAGAAGGCCGTTGAGGAAGCCCGCAAGAGTGAAAATCTTGAGAGTATCACCTTGATTCTTGTCGGCGTGACCAACGATGACAACAACCTTGATGCTTACTTGCAGAAATTCGTGACCGACGCCGGTATCACTCAATACGTGAGTATTGGAAAGGCGACCCCCGGAAAGATTGCCAAGTTGGCAGCCTTCGTCAGTCAGTCAATCAGTTCGACGAGTGCAGCTTTGGGAAGCGGTGCCCCAAGTCAGCCAATCAATTCGTTCACGTTCTAAACACACGCAGCCGGTGGCGGGGGCACTATTGCCCCCGCCGCTTGACTCTTTGTATAGTAGTAGTATAATCTTCAAATGAGACAACACTTTAAGGGCGTTATCTGGCCACGCGAAAAGCAAGAAGCTGAAGTCCGCGTTGGTAAACGTGGAAAAGCCAAAGTACCAGTCTATCGTTATGTTGTTGTGGGCATGATAGTCACGGATGAACCTGTAATTCCGTTTGAAGGAAAGAATGAAATCTTTTTGGATGGCCCTGACTTGGCTTTAATACAACCATTCACAAGAGTTAAACGCAGAAAAATGAACTTTAAGCCGGGTGATGCCACAGGCGTCCTGCTCGGGCTGAACGATTTATGAACGCTGACCATCAATTTTACATCGGACATGACCACAAGGTTTGTCAAGATTATGCTGTATCTTATGCCAATGAGAATGGCGCCTTCGCCATTGTGTGTGACGGGTGTTCTTCTTCCCCCGACGTTGATTTTGGTGCCCGAGCCTTGGCTTTGTCTGCCAAGAGAACGCTCGGTATCGGTGGAGCAGACATGAATAATGAGTTGTTTGGTCAAGTGACCATCCGAAATCTTGAACACATTGGCGATATGGTGCCTCTCGACCCCCGTTCTCTTGATGCCACATTGCTGGCGACGTGGGTAAAAGGCAAAGATTTCACCGTTCAAATGTATGGTGATGGATGTTTCTTTCACAAAACAGCAACGACACTTCGGATTGTTCACGTCGAATTTGAATCGAACAAACCGGCCTATCTATCATATTACCTTGACAAAGTTCGTTTGAAGGAATATCAGGATACGGTGCTCGAATCTAAACGTGTCTTGGATGTTTCTTTCTATCTTGGAGCCGATGGCATTCGTGATGCTATTGAAGTGGAAACATTTCTTAAACCATTTGACCCTGTTACATTCAAGGGATTGGTAAATGAAGGCGACATTCTAGCCGTCTGTTCGGATGGGGTTGGTAGCTTTAAGAAGGGTGGAGTTGAGGAAATTCCTTGGTCTGTTATGGCCCGTGAATTTGTTGACTACAAGACCACACCCGGCGTATTCGTTCAGCGAAGATTGTCGTGGCTTAAACGCCAGTGGACAAAGGATTTGATTTCACATTACGATGACATTTCAATGGCAGCAATATCAGTATGACCTCAGCAAATGTTACAGAATATAGGATTGAGGATTTAGCCGGTAAAACGGTTGGCAGTCATTCTCAACACTGTTATTGCAAAACTCATTGGGGAGATTTGTTGAAGTTTACTCCAGCAGAAAATTTCATTATTACGCCACATGGCCTTGATGAAGAAGAAGAAGAATGGGAGTCAGAACCGATAAATTTGAAAACTTTTATTGAACGATTGGAAAAAGGCAAAGCGACGTTCAATACAATGGCTGATTTGATGAAACCATTTAAAAAGGCATGAACAAGAAAGTCAAAATAGGTAATGGTGGCACCTTTACCATTAGTGATAAGTATTACAAGGCGGCCGGCGGCGAAGCCTCCATCTATGTAAACGGCGGACGTGTGTTCAAAATCTACCACGACGCTCACAAGACTCTACCTGCCAAAAAGATAAAAGAATTGTCGGCCATTCACAATCCACAAGTTGTGATACCACAAGACCTTATCTTTGATGCCGCAACCGGCGACCCTCTTGGTTACACTGCCAATTACATTGACAATGTTGAACCATTGTTGAAACTATTCACCAGAACCTTTAAGCAAGACAACAATCTTGACCCAAAGATGATTGCTGAATTGGTGAAACAATTACAGTTAGTCACCAACGACATTCACGGTGCTCAATGTTTGATTGTGGATTTCAATGAGTTGAATGTATTAGTCAACATAACTCCCCATGCGTTGACTCCCTACTTTATTGACGTTGACAGTTATGCTACACCTTCCTACAAGGCAACGGCAATCATGGACTCCGTGAGGGATAGGCGGGTGAGCAGCACCGTCAACGGCAAACTTGTCTATAATGCCGACGCTCTATCAGATTGGTATTCGTGGGGCATCATATCGTTCTGGCTTTATACCAACATTCACCCTTTCAGAGGCGGACACCCAAGCTATAAGCCAAGGGATAAAGTCAAACAAATGGATGATGGCATAAGCGTCTTCCATAGTGGAGTGAAGATGCCTCCCAGCGTAAATAATTTCAATGTAATTCCCAAGCGACACCTTGATTGGTATGAAGCGGTATTCCTTCGCAATGAACGAAGTGTGCCGCCCCTACCGGATAGTGTGGCACCGCTGGTAGTCCCAGCCGCGATAACAATAGTCAAGGGTAACAAACAGGTTGACGTTATCCAAGTGGGAGCATATAGCGAAAACATTGTGAGTGTGCTTCAATCAATGGGATTGAATTATGTGGTTACTCATAAGAAAGTTTACTGTGACCAGAAGGAACTGATGGCTGGTTGTGAACGAGCAAAGAAAGTTCTTATGTGTGTCGCTTCGGATGGCAGCGTCATTGTTGGTAGCTTATCCGGCCCAATAGTAAAGTTCTTTGAACTAAACAGACAACGTGAAGTCGGAACTGTCGGTAGCACTGATATTTTCGCAAGGAATGGTTCAATCTATTCGATGGCTAATGGAAAGCTTGTAGAAAACTTCTTCACCGCTATGGGTGATAAGATGATTCATCGCGTCAACGAAATTGAAAATGTTTCGGCTTATACCGCTACGCTTTACGATGGGTGTGTAATTCAAGACTTGATTGGTAAAATCCATCTTACGCTCCCATACAAGAGGGGTGCTTGTTTCTCCAAGTATTTACCAGCCTTGGAAGGTTATCGTATTGTTGACGCTAAATCGGAAAGAACCGTCACAATAATCCTTGCAGAAAAGGGCGGTCAATACGATAGATTCATTGTAGTATTCAACAAAGACTACAGCGACTTTGATGTTCGCAAAGTTGAGGATGTTGCTTACGACACAATCAATTTCACTGTGTTGGAGAATGGCCTGTGCTTACTCTTGGCGAATGTTGATGAGCTTGAAATGTTCGTGAATAATCAAAACATTCAAGTAATCAAAGACCCTCCTATTGACAGCACAATGAGACTGTTCAATACCCCTGACGGAGCACATTTTATCAACGGGAATTCATTTCATCAAATCAAGCGTAAATGAGTGACTCAAGAAAAGCATTGAAGTGGTTGGGTGGAATAATCGTCGCTGGCATGGTGATTTTCCTACTGGTAAAATACGGCGATAGGATTCCGCCCGAAGTCTGGGACGCTGTGGGTGAAGCAGCAGAAAAGTTTGGTTGGTTGGCCGTGCTGGTTGTGTTTGGTCTAATCATCCTCATAGTTGTGACAGGTGATGGCATACTGAGTCCTGAGTTTTGGGCGCTTCTGTGAGGCTTGACTTTTTATAGACCTCTGATAGACTGTCGGTGATGAATGAAGTTCAACCGATAAAAGACTACTCTGCCTACAACGAACGAATGGAACTTGCCATGATGGACAAGTTATTCTTCGTTGACAAGGTGAATTCGGGATTGATTGTTGACTTTGGTTGTGCCAACGGTTCTTTACTCAAGGCCATCAAATCAGTTCGCCCGGAGTGTAGGGTGGTTGGTTTTGATATTGACCCAACAATGGCGGCCTTTGGAACTAGCGAACTTCCTATCAAGAGCACATGGGATGAGATTGCAAAACTTTTGCCAATGTATAGGTGTCCGACTTTAATCCTTTCCTCTGTCATTCACGAAGTCTATCACTACGGCAGCAAAGCAGACATTGACGCCTTTTGGAAACAAATCTTCGATACCGGCTTTGAATACATCGTCATTCGTGACATGATGCCCAGCCGTTCTCTTGACCGAATTTCCAACATCAACGACGTTCGCAAGGTGTATGCCAAGTTCCTTCACACCAAGGTTCTGAACGACTTTGAGAGCATTTGGGGTAGTATCGAAGGCAACCGGCAGTTGGTTCATTTCTTGTTGAAATACCGATATGCTGAACCGAATTGGGAAAGAGAAGTTAGGGAAAATTACCTTCCTCTGACCAGAGAAGATTTGCTGGCCAAGATTCCTCTTTCGTATGACGTGTTGTTTCACGAACATTATACGTTGCCCTACATCTGGCAGACAGTGAAGAAGGACACCGGCATCGAAATCAAAGACCCGACCCACATGAAGTTAATTCTCAAAAGAGCATGAAAAAATACATCGAATACATCATCTACAACAGCCGATGGTTGCTTGTGCCGTTCTACTTCGGCCTAATCGTAGCACAGTGTATTTACTGCTACAAATTCGGACATGCACTGTATGACTTGTGTATTGCGTTTCCAAGTATGGATGAAACCAAGTTAATGCTTGGGGTGTTGGCCTTGGTTGACATTACGATGATTGCGAACCTGTTGAAAATGATTATCTCAGGCAGTTATCAATCCTTCGTGAGTAAGATTTGTGTGGATAATTTGGAGAAAATCAGCAGTGGTTATCTCAAGGTAAAAATTGGCACGTCACTAATCGGCGTCAGTTCCATTCACCTGTTACAGGCATTCATCAACGCTGAGAATGTCTCTACTCACGATTTGATAGCCAAGGCTGCCATTCATATCATATTCTTGGTGTCAACAATTGGATTGGCATACATTGACTATCTCCACGTTCAGAACAAGACGGTTTTAGGCCCCGGCGGCGACCAAGAACACGACCATTGAGAGGCTTGACGAATTAAAACAAACTGATATACTTTTCCAATGACCGACGAACCAATCATTCAGTCCATGTTAGACGACGACCTGTATAAGTTTACTATGGGTGCCGTTGTCTTCCACAATTTTCCTGACGTGGACGTGACCTATCAATTTATCAATCGTGGCAAAACTCAATTCCCCGAAGGATTTGCTGAACGGTTGATGGAACAACTGCTTCACTTGGCTACCATTCGGATGAATGATGGCGAATCCTTCTGGCTCAAATCGTTGCCTTTCATGCGTCCTACTTACGCTGAGTGGTTGGCGAACTACCGTTACAACCTTCAAGAGTTGGACATTAAACAGAACGGTGGCGACCTAAGCATTTCGTTTCAAGGGAAGTGGTATCGTCTCATTCTGTGGGAAGTCAAGCTCATGGCAATCATTTCGGAACTCTATTTCAGAATGACCGGCCACGAACTGGCCCCCGATTGGCGTGAAAGAATTGTTCAGAAAGCCAAAGACCTTGAATACAATTACTGCCTGTGGAGTGACTTCGGCACACGCAGACGCCGTTCCTTCGCCGTCCAGAACGAAGTTGTGTCGGTGATGAAAACTCACAGAGGATTTCTTGGCACGAGCAATCCGTTTCTGGCATACACTCATGGAGTTACGCCAATTGGCACTTCGGCTCACGAAGCCGTCATGGCAATGGAATGTCTGTATGGTGCCGATAAGGCCAACGGAACTTGGTTGGATTTGTGGAGAGCCTACTACGGCGACCAACTGAGCATCGCTTTGACTGACACTTTCACTACGCAGGTATTTCTTGATGAAATGACCCGTGGCAGTCTGTATCGTTGGCAAGGTTTGAGACAAGACAGCGGCGACCCTAAAGATTGGGCACGCATGGTGCTTGAGGCTTACAAGAAGCATCAAATCAACACAAACGAAAAGACGGTGGTGTTCAGCGACAACCTGAATGTTCCCAAGTTCATTGATTTGACTAATCTATTCCGACCTTTCTTCGGTAAGGTGATTGGCGGTATCGGCACGAACTTCAGCAATGACACGTTCACGCCTGAACAACTTGCTGGTGGTTGGCGGCCATTGAACATGGTTATCAAACTTTCGAGCGTCAAGGTGGGCGACAAGTGGATTGGTGCTGTCAAACTTTCTGACAGTGTGGGCAAATACACGGGCAAGAAAGAAGACATTGAACGTGTGAAGGGAAAGCTTAACATCGTATGACAGTTCAACAACTATTAAGCTGGACGGCATACGCACATGACCGCCACGATAGCTCCTATAATGACGTTGCTGACAAACACACCATCTGTTTGAAACAAGCGCTCTTGGATTCAGAACCAAAGATTGAGACTCATGGTTATGGCACAAGTGAGGGCGAACGTGAATTAGCCATAGTTTTAATTCATACGTGTAATTACAATGAAGTGTGTGAAATGGAAAACCAAGCATACAACCTTTGCAAAGAACCGGTGAATATACCTACTAATGTTAGTATGGGGATTCCGGCACCAGAACCTTTCTATATCTCTGCCACGGAAGCTATAAGACAGGCAGAAGCTGTCGCCGAGCGAGGTGAAATCTTGTATGACCGGCCCACCAGTATAGCGGGCATCCCTCCAGCATACCCGGCACCGTCAATGCCCCCGATAGTGCCCTACACGATGGGAGAAGTCACAACCTTTGAGTCACCATTGAGAGCATTGAGTGTGGAAGAATCCCGAGCCGTTCTGACGGAGGCGTATAATTCTCTTAATCCACCGCCTGTAATGTCAACGGCAGAAATGGGTGCCTACATGCAGGAAGTCTTGAATGGGCCAGTCGCAGAAGGTTGCACAATTCCAATGGATTTAAGGACATCAGCATGAAACACATAGTTGTAATAATGGGTATCAACGCCGCAGGCAAAAGTTCGCATGTGAAGTGGTTTGTTGACCAAGGGTATCAGCGAATTAACCGCGACCTTACCGGCGGCGATTTGGAAGGCCAAGTTGAAATTGCCTCCGACGCCATGTATAACGGCGTTGACAAGGTAGTGCTTGATAATACCTACCCAACCAAGAAAAGCCGGGCCTCCATTATCAAATTGGCAAAGGAATTAAAAGCCACCATCGAATGTCATTGGTTATCAACCTCTCTCGAAGACGCTCAAATCAATGCTTGCCTCCGTATGGTGAGGAAACACGGCAGACTATTGAGGCCGGAAGAAATGGCCAAGTCAAAAGACCCGAACGCATTTCCTCCAGCCGCTCTCTTTCATTACCGAAAGATATTTGAAGAACCAACTACCAAGGAAGGATTTGACAAAGTAATTGACGTTCCATTTGTTCGAGTGTGGACGCCGGAATACTGCAACAAAGCAGTCATCTTCGATTATGATGGCACGCTTCGTGACAGTCTGGGAGATTTCGATTATCCCACAAAGGTTTCAGAAATTAAAGTGATACCAAGAATGGCGGCGGTTATTGAAGACTTCAAGAAGAAGGGTTACATTCTCCTTGGCGCCTCTAACCAATCAGGCATTTCTAAAGGTATTCTGTCGGAAGCGGATGCTGTGGCCTGTTTTGAGGAAACGAATCGTCAACTTGGAGCGAGGCTTGACTTTTTATACTGTTCCCATAGAATACCACCTGTCAGTTGTTATTGTCGGAAGCCACACGCGGGAATGGGTGTTAGCTTTATCGAAAAATACAAACTCCGCCCATCTGACTGTATCATGGTGGGCGACCAGACAACCGATAAAACGTTCGCTGAACGTTGTGGTTTCAGATTTATTTACGCACATGAATTCCATAAGTGAAATCCAGAAAATCGAACCGTTTAAGCCGAGAACGTTGAAAGAATTTCCGGCGTGGATGGTTAAGCTTCTTACACGACAAGACCAGTTAAACCAAAGATACGAGCGTGCGCATGGTAAATTTGCCGATGCGTATAACGAATTTCTTATGGCAGTCGTTGAAATAAACGACAAGTTTGGAACAAGCTTTTCACTTGAACAAGCATTAGCCGAATTTGAGGGTGGAGAAGCTGACGACGCGGACGACGAAGACGAAGACGAAGACGACAAAGAATGAATATGAAACTTTTCTCAGGCGAATCTAATCTACCTTTGGTTGAAAAAATCTGCAATAAACTGGAAGTGCCTCTTGGCAAAATTACACTCAAGACGTTTCCGAGTGGTGAAAGATATTGTCAATTTGAGGAAAACATTCGTGGAACTGACCTTTTCTTGGTTCAGTCGCTTTCATCCCCCGTCAATGATTATTTGATGGAACTTCTCATAATGTGTGATGCGGCACGTAGGGCATCGGCCGGCCGTATCACGGCGGTAATCCCCTACTTCGGATACGCTAGACAAGACAGAAAGGATAGAAGCCGTGTTCCTATCTCAGCAAGATTGGTGATGGATTTGTTGAAAGCATCTGGCGTAAACCGAATCCTCACGATGGATTTACATTCGCCTCAGACCGTTGGTTTCACTAATTTGCCTTGTGACCAGTTGGGTTTCAAACCCGCCCTTGTCAGTGTGGTAAAAGAAATCGGCATTGACGCTGTTGTGTCGCCTGACATTGGAGCAGTAAAACGGGCCGATGAATATGCTTCATCCCTCAAAACGGATTTGGTGATTATTTCAAAGAAACGTAACAATGCCACTTCGGTTGAAGTAAAACATTTCATTGGTGACGTGAATGGAAAGAAAGTTTTAATCACTGACGACTTGACTGAATCTGCCGGCACACTCATTGAAGCAGCAACGGCTTGTAAGGAACAAGGCGCATCGGAAGTTTATTGTGCTATTTCACATGGTTGCTTTACCGATGTTGGTATTAAACGATTGATTGGTGCCTTCAAGGAAGGTTTGATTAAGAAATTGTTTGTCTCCAATTCTGTAAAGATTTCTGGTAGGTGGATAGACCAGAATGAACAAGAAGATTTTGATGGCACCGTCACCGATTATGCCTATAACAACATTCAGGTTGTTGACGTGGCATCGTTATTTGCCGTAGCCATTAAGAATATCCATAACAATGAGAGCGTAAGTCAATTGTTCAAATGAAAAAAACTTACATTCTTAAACCCCGAATCCGTATTACTATGCCATCACGAATTGTCAGATTTCTCCGAGGCGACCAACGAGACACACAAAACCGCTGCATCAAAGACATGCACGATATGCCCGATTGGAAAATTGAAAGAACCCATGACATTATTCAATGGATGTTTCCTACGGATATTCCTTCAAAGCATCAGCCCGATGCGCCCGTCTTGACGGCAGAAGACATTGAAGCCATCAAGAAAGACGAACACATTAAAGCAATCATTCAGTTGTCGCTGACGCGGATGATTCTTTACTATGAAAAAGACAACTATTGGATTACTCAAAAGAATCACAACTTTTTGAGACTGACCCGAATCCTTCGTTGTCTTTGGTTGGTTGGGTTGAAGCACGACTACGTTTGTTTGCAAAAGGCATTGGATGAAGTCTTCATTGACTATCCTGATATTATTGGTGAAGAAACTTACCTCTATTGGAAAAATGCAAACAATGATGAGTTTATGAAAAACCCAAAGCCGGAAACCATTGGTTGTTATCCTCCGGCGCCAGTCAGAGTTACGGATGACCCTGAGTTGGATGAATTGAGGGCAAAGCTGGAATTTCAGGGTATTTTGCCTATGGTTTACGGACCACGCCAACAACAACAAGCAATCATTGACCATCACGACTACTACGACAATTGGCGTAATGACATTTGATTGGGCTTGACAACTATAATAACTTTGATACACTCCTAAGTCATGGCAACATTAAAACAGAAAGTTACGCTCGTCTGTTCCGATGCTTCGGGCGACATTGACGGCGTTCAACATAACAAGGTTTGGTATGGCGAACTTTACGACAACGACGACGTTATTACTCGTTGGGGGCGTGTTGGTTATGACCTTCAATCAAAGACTTTCCCCGGCGTTGGTGAAGAATTCCTTTTGAAAAAGAAAAAGGAAAAGATGGGCGGTAAGAAAGGTTATACCGAAGCAAGAGTAGTTGACGCGGCGACCCCAGCCTCAGCGGCCAAGCCCGTGGCCCAGAGCAATCTTCGTGAGATTGCCCGCTCCCAACTTCTCAAAAGTTCACATCCCGTTCTCGATAAGCTGATTGAAAGATTGGTCAAATCCAATGTTCACAAAATCACTTCGTCAACTAACATCGTATTGAACGACGCCACGGGTTTGTTTCAGACTCCGCTTGGTATTGTCACCCCCGACGCTATTGTTGAGGCCAGAACCCTCTTGGCTGACACCATTCCTTTCGTAAAAAATGGCAAGTATGGCGTTGAACTTGAACGCCTTGTCAGTCAATATCTCCGATTGATTCCTCAAAACATTGGAATGCGATTCAATGTGCGAAACATTCTGCCTGACGTTTCTGCCGTTCAGAAACAAGGTGACATTTTGGATTCACTCGACGCATCTTATCAAGCCATTTCTCAAGGAAAGAATACACCCAAGGATGGAACGAAGGCTGATAAGCCTGTTGAACAGGTTTTCCAAGTTGATTTGGATGTTGAAAATGGCAATGACGCGGCACGACTTGAAGCGTGGTATGAAAAGTCAAAGAAAAGCCAACATGGTTATGACCGTATCAAGGTTCGCAACGTGTTCAAGGTTAAGATTCACGACATGGCAAAAGCGTTTGTCACAGACAATGAAACGGAAGTGTTTCACGGCACGTCTGAGGCTAATTGTTTGAGTATTTTGAAGAGCGGACTCCGAACGAGTCCACCTTCCACCGCCGCCATTGCCGGTAAAATGTGGGGCAATGGCGTTTATGGTGCCATTAACTCAAGTAAATCGTTGGGCTATACCTATGGACGGTGGGGGCAGTCCAGCGGTGAATCCGGCTGGCTCTTTATCTGTAAGTTTTCTATGGGCAAAGTGCATTACCCGCGTGGGTATGGTAACTGTTCCCGTCCGCCTTCGGGCCATGATAGTGTGTGGGCAACCGTGGCGAATACCGGCCTCAATCACGATGAATTGATTGTTTACACTAATAACCGTGTGACCATCACACATTTGTTGGAGTGTAAATAATGAAAACAAAGTATCAACCTCAAATCTCCGAAGATTTGATGAGGGATATATTCAGGGCTCATTCGCTTGTAAAAGGCAGTTTGAAGAATAAACGAATTACTGCTGTGAGTATGGGTAAGCTCATTCGTTCTTGGCAAGGTGAACTTGGTTCACTCCGAAGGAAAAAGGTAAGTGAAAAAGAACTTCGTGGTGCTGAATTAGCTTTGGGATTTCTCAAGAAAATACACGACGACAACATGAAAAAATATGAGTCTTATTACATGGAACTAACCAAAGACTCAGACCTAGATTTAGAATGAGTAAAATCTTTGACAATTTGAATTACGGCACTCACTTCAAAGATGAGTATGGCACCCGTTGGATTAAATTGAACTGTAATTCAACCTACCTACAGGTATTGCCTTTCTATCAAGACCACACAGGTTGTAGGTGTTCTTTCAACGCCGTGGATTACAATGGCCTTATGCAACATCTTCCATTCGACTTGGCCGTTGAAGAAATTCCGAATCCTAATCTTATTTCTACGGTGACGGTGAGGCTTGACAATTCAATCCCGTCTGATACAATTCAATCCGACTTAAATAACAGTCTAAACGAAAACAACAACAGTCAAACAACTAACATGAACACAGCAAATACAGCAGTTACACCAAACACTCAGCTCACTCTCCGTGAAGCAGTCATCCAAGAGGCGACTGTGCTGAAAAACAAGGGCGCCTTTTCCGCCTACGATGCGACCACAGCGGTTCGCGCCGCGGCTAACGCTGGGGAGTATGCCCTTCCCGGCTTGGAAGCCAAGCCCAACAACAACGGCATCAAGTATTGGGTCAATCACGAAGACGTTAAGGAAGTGGTTGAAACTCTACTCAACGACGGCACACTGGCCAACCTCGGCCTGACGAATGTGAATTACAACGGTTCGTTCCGTGTGTTTGAATTCGCCAATTCTGTTGTCTCGACTTCGGCGCCTTCGGTGCCCACGAGCAACGCGGCTTCCAATCCTACGCAGAGCCCCGTGGCTCAGCGAATCAAGGCCTACCTCTCAAATGCTGGCTCGGCCACGTTGAGGCAGATTCAGAGCACCCTCAAGGTCAACGGTTTGACCTGTAAGGATTTGGCAGCGGTTGTGGCCGGTCTTGGCTACACTGTCAGTCCCGGCACCGCCGACTGTTACTCGACCTACAAGGTGAGTTAAGTTGGATGTTGTTTGAGTCAACTGGGAGAATGGACAACCCTTTAGGGGATAACCATTCTCCCTTTTTTGATTTATGAAAAAGTTAAACAAAAGAGAAAAAGAAGTTGCACTGGTTGCTTCCGATTTGTTTCGGAAAGGTTCGCCTGAATGGCGTATTGCTCAATACGCCCACCTGAAAGGCTTCACAGTTCAACAACTTTGTAATTTCCTTGACAAATTAGAGTCGGTGATACCTTCTCATATTTGCAATCGGGTTATGACTCATTTCAAGGACATTCAACGAAAAGATTGTTTCGATGACTCCATTAAATTTGGCCTGCAAGTTCGTTGCTGGCACGATACGCAGGCTTGACAACTATAACAACTCTGATAGACTCTCTACCGTTGACAGTAAAAACAAACAAACAAACAAAACAAAACACAAACTATGAATGAACTTGAACTAAAACGCAAGCGTATTGAAACCTTCGGCAAAGTCCTTGGGTTGGGTATCGCTGGCTTCCTCTTTGCACCAATCGCATACGCCACCATTACCGGCGTAGTCAGTCTTATCGTCGTCGGCATCATTGCCCTTGTCACAGTGCAGGTCGGCGTCCCTTGGTTCGCAGCGTCTCTCGCCAACTGGCGGTTGAAGGCTCTCAAGGCCACCGCAGCGGCCAATCCAATTGAAACTTTGGAGAATCGTTACCAAGACAGGCAGAACGCCCTCGTCGGTATTCGTGAAAACATCAAGAAATCCTATTCCGTTCTTCAAGAGCTTTGGGGACAAATCGCCGAACACGCCGAGAAGTATCCGAATCGCCCTTCCCAATACCTTGAGAAATACAACAAGTTGAAGGCGTTGGTTGAACTCCGTGGCAAGAAATACAAACAGGCACAGGAAAACCTCAAGACTTTCGGTGAACTGATTGAGGAAAAACGCTCTGACTGGAAGATTGCTCAGACGATGGCAGCGGCCTCCGAATTGGCCAACGTCGGCGAAGACTTCACATCGAAGTTGCTCCAAGACACGGCACTCAACACCATTCAAGATGGCCTCAACATGGCTTTCAGCGAATTGGAGACGAGTTTGCTTGACGAACAACCCGCAAGTGGCGTCACGGTTATCACCGTGGAAGCAACACCGGTGACCAGTGGCAGAAAGACTGCCGCAATCCCTGAGAAGTGTGGCCCTCCGACTCTTGATTTGGGATTTGACACCGATGCCATCGAAGTGGTTCCGGTTCGTCGCCAGAAAATCGCCACCGCGTAATCATCACACTCAACAAAAACGTTTATGAAATACAAAATCATCGCAACGGTGTTCGTTCTCCTGATTATCGTAGCAGCACTTGCTCTCAAGGGTTGCTCTCACACTCAACAGTTGGACGAAAACGGCAATCCAATCGAACAGGTTCAACAGGAAGTTCAACAGTAAGCCAGAGGCTTGACTTGTTATAGAACACTGATAGAATCTCCATCGTCAACAGTAACAGACACACAAAACAAAACAAACAGAATCAAAATGAAAATCAAATACATATTCGCACTGGCCTTCACGTTGCTTTTCGCACTGAACGTGTCAGCTCAAACCAACGTCGGCCTGTTCATCAAGGGCGACCTGAA
>Ga0315275_10001154_pt1 | contig 22934 bp, 3 predicted proteins | sample YL17G03_0_MG_FD_205557 | JGI IMG/M metagenome (GOLD analysis project Ga0315275, IMG submission 205557) | Sediment microbial communities from Yellowstone Lake, YNP, Wyoming, USA - YL17G03_0 | ecosystem: Environmental > Aquatic > Freshwater > Lake > Sediment | place: USA: Wyoming | collected...
AGACGACGCGGAGCGGTATGTTCTCCTTCCGCGCGACCTCCTGCATGGTCGCGAGCGTGTGCTTCGCCGTGAGGGTCTTGCCCGTGCCGGTCTTGCCGTAGATGAAGATGTTGCTTGGCTTCTCGAGGCGCAGCGCGGGCGCGACGATCTTCGCGACCTGTGTGATCTGCTCGTCCCGATGCCGGATCTCTCCCGGGATGTAGGATGACTGGAGCACCGCCTTGTCGGCGAAGAGGGACTCTGTCTTGAGGTAGTTGTTGAAGAATTGGCCGATGTCCTCGCCCATGCACTCACCCTGGCGCTCCATATGCAATTGAGGTTGTATTTAAGTTCGACTGTATATAAAAATAGAATTCTGTGTTTATAGGCCAGGATATATGCTTTCCATAGGTGCGCCCTCCCCATCATTTCTTATGGAGATTGCCAGCACACACCTTGGTTTCCTCTGGAGCGCTTATTCTTGCGTTTTGCTGTGTCCTAGCCGGTTTTGCGCTTTGCATATCTTTCGTTTTCCACGTGCCGTTATTCTATATTCTATATTGATATGTTTCTATATAGAAAGAAAAGAAGAGAGAAGAGAAAGAGAAAAGCAAACAGAAAAGCGAAGAAAAATCGAAAACGGAAAATGAGAAAGTAGAAAATGAAAAATTCAATATTCAAAAGAGAAGGTGCAAAAGGAGAGCGAAAGGATCAACAACGCGAAAGAATTGTTCTATGGGAAATAAGAGGGTGTGGCCTCCATATTCACGCGACAGCGTTCGGTTGCCAGCGACTCGTCGTTGCTCCGCAACTCCTCGTCCGGTCCTCGCCTCTTTCTCTGCTCCGTTTAACGTGTTTCCTTTTGTAGCTCGGACCTTCAGGCTGGCGACCTCACCTAGATATTACATTCATACTCTGTTTCGAACTCCTCACGGCGCCTCTGCCTGGAAGACGACAGTGCCGTTGCAAAGGCCCTGCGGCGCGAAGCCGAGCGGGATGCTCGCCTGCCAGTAGGATGCGTTCTGCATGATGATGGCTGGTCCGTTCTGCGACGGCGTCGAATAGTTGAGCCATTGCGGTGCGCTCGAGAGGTTGGTCTTCTGGTTGTATGCTGCAGCGATGAGCGTCGAGAACCTGATGTAATTGACTGAGACGTTCGTCACAGGGCAGGTGAAGCCCACATTGTCGCCGGGCACCCGGCCGTAGCCGTAGATAGAGACGTTGATGCGCTGGTTCCCGACGTTCGTCGTGTTGATGGAGACGTTCGGCGAGATGTCGCCGGCCCCGAGGTCGCCGAAACTGATGTTCGTGCTCGTGACGTTGATGGCGTAGAGCGGGTCGACGATGAACGACACGTTCCTGCTCGCTGTCCCATCAGTGCTTATACCGGTGGCATTGCACGTCCACGTGCCGTTCGATGCGTAATAGAGCAGCGCGACGCCGCAGGTGAATGATTTCGTCACCGCGGTGGATGACGTCACGGTGCAGGACGCGTTGAGGTATTTCGAGACATTCGAGAGCGCCGAGCCGCTCGTGCTCGGCACGATGTAGAACGACGCGTTCGCGCCGGTGATCTGGTCCGCGCCGTTGTTGTCGCGCACTGTCACGTTGCAAGAGATGTCCCGTGTGCTCCCGGCGTTGAGAACGACCGGCGATCCAGGGACAGAGATGCTATCGATGGTCGGCGCCTCCGGCGTGTCGCCGAAGTTGACGCACCCGTACGGGTCGCCGGTCCATTGGTAGCGGACTACGGCGATGTCGACCAGGGCATCGCTCGTGCCGCCGCCACTCCTAGTGTAGTTGACGCGGATGGAGAGGTTGTTCGCTAGCGTGGAGTTCGTGATGCGGGAGGTGATATCGCAGGTGACGTTCGCGTCCGTGCCCCCCACCGAGCCGCTGCATCCGCTGCCTACGAGCGTGACGAGGCCCGAATCGCTCACCCAGTACATCTGGTAGCCTGTTATCTTGCTGCCGGAATCGTGATGCTCGACGGTGATGTTGACTCTCGAGAACGTGGCGTTGGCCGGGATGCTCGGCGTGAAGTTGAACTGCAGGTAGCCGTCGGTCACACTGCCGCTGAGGCCGGTCACTTGCCACACGTCGTTCGAGCTCGTGACGTTCGCGAGCGCCGTGGTGACGCGGTTCGCGCTCACCGCATCAACGACGCGCGTGAGATTGTTGTTGAGCGAGTTGTTGATGAGGAATGTGGTGTTCGCATGATAGGAGGTGGTGTTCTGGTCGTCCGCCTGCAGGGTGTAGTTGCCGCTGCAGGTGTTCGTGACGTTCCATGTGGAGTTGAAGTTGCCGCTCGAGTTCGCTGTGAAGTTCACAGGGTAGTTCGGCGCGTATCGCCCGGTCACGGTGCTGTAGAGGAGGAGTTGTATGGTGCCGAAGAGCGTGAAATATCGTCCGAGGATGCCGACGCTCTCGTTCTCGCCGTATGAGCTCCTGTTTGTGGTGAGAGTGGGAGTTCTGTTGTTGACGGTAAATGAGGAGTTTGCCACCAGGATGCTGTAATTCCGGTCCGTGGCGGTGATGTTGTGCTGTCCGATGGGCTCGTTCAAGGCGAGGGTGTGGGTGTAGGTGAAGCCGCCGCTCGCGTTCGCGCCGATTATCGTTTCGTTCCTATTCCCATTGTAGGTGATGCTGAGGTTGACGGTGCTCAACGGATGGTAGCCGAGGCCGGTTATCACCACGCTGTCGCCCTGCGCGTAGGCGCTCGTGTCCGGCGTCACATTGACAAGGCGCGCATGGACTTCATAGGAGGCGCTGGCGTTCAGCGTCGTGTCGTTCAACTGCCAGGCGTAGGCGGTGTAGGTGCCGTTGGGGTGGTAGTATGAGAGCCAGTGGGTGGCGTTGATCTTGTTGTTCGCGGCGACGGGCGAATCATAGCTCTCCACCGAGCCGTTCGCCAATGTCACGTTGACACGGACCGTGGCCCCCACCTGCCAGTTGGTGCCGTTGTAGAGCACGTAACCCCCGATGACATAGTCGCTGGCGTTCTGGACGAGAGTGGGTGTGATGGGCTGGACGCTCACGTTGAACACGTAGCTCTTCCCGGTCCAGCCATTGCTGTCGGTGCAGTTGACGTACCAGAGATGATCGCCCTGCGTGAGCGTCGCGTTGAGCAGCGTGGGCGTGCCCTTCGGCACGTTCGTGGTGCTGTCCTTGAACGAGCCGTCGACATAGAGCGAGCAGCTCGCGATGCTCGCGTTGTCGTTCACGCTGAAATTGAAGGAGTTGAACGACGTCGTCCTGATGGTATTGTTGCCGGGCGTGTAGAGCGACACGTTCGGCGGCACGGTGTCGATATGGAGTATGAACGATGACCTCGCGCTCCCGTTGTAGTTCCCGACGTCCCTGCAGGTGATATTCCAGGAGTAGTCCCCGTCGACAAGGCCGGTGACGTTGATGGTGTTGTTCGCGTTCGCGACCACCGGCGACTGGTTGCTGCGGTTGTACGTCCCGTTGAGATAGATGGAGCAGTTCACGAACGTCGTCTGCGAGAACGGCGTGAAGCTGAAGCTGATGTTCGGCGACGTCTGCCACGAGTCGTTGCCCGGGAGGAAGAGCGTGACGTTCGGCGGCGGCGCATACGTGACATAGACCTCGACCGCGTCGACGCCGGTGCGGATGCCGTCGGCGCCGCTGCTGCGGACGTAGCGCAACCTCACCATCATGGTGTTGAGAGCGGGGATGGATGGGAACGTGGCGGTCACGGTGTAGTTACCGTAGTAGGTGAGGGCGTCCAGCGGTCGCTGCCCTGTCAACGCATTATACCAGGTCGCCGCGGTCGTGTCGTTCGTGTATTGGATGTCGATGCTGTCGTCGTTCCAGCTGGAGGCCGGCGAGGCGTTCAATCGTATGGTGAATTTCACGCTCTGTATCGTGCCGTTGAACGAGGCATTCTGTATGGTAAGATTGGTCCATTGGTTGGAGGCGGAGTACGCGCTCGTCGAGTAAGCCACCGTGCCGTCGAAATTCCCTGTCGCACTGTTGGGGTTCGTCACGCCCGGTGTTGCTGAGGCGGTCGTGCTGTCCGCGGTGAGCACCACGACATCGGCGAGTGCGGCCGGGAGGAGCGCGATGATGAGCGTTGCCAGAAGCGCCGCGGAGAGTGCCTGGAGGACTATGCGCCGCGCCGCGGAGAGAGTACGGATGTTCGACGCTCCTTCTCCTTTTCTTGCGCGGAGGATATGCTGCTCGTCCCTCGCAGCATTTACGAAAATGCGCCTGCATGCGCACGGTAGCGCTCCGCTGCCGGCGCGCCGGAAGCTGCTGCTTCCGAGCGAATCGGCGCATTTTCTGCTTTCACTCCAAGGCGCCGGCGAACGATAGTGAGCGGTGCAGGAGCGAAGTGACTGCGCCGATTGACGACGATTACCCGTTCTCTTCTCATTGTATCTCATAGTAGAATGTCACCGTTCCCGATGCCCCCTTGTATGACTTGAGCTCCGAGGGGACCTTGATCTCGTAGTCCACGACGCCGTTCGCGCTGCCCGTCGCCTGATGTATCCTGGTGGCGAAGACGATGTCCTCCTTGTCCCCTGTGTCGTAGTAGGAGTTCGACGAGTCGTCGGCGTCCCAGAGGATGCCGGTCGTGAAGTTGCCGTCGGTGCTGCTGTCGCTCACCGGGACGTCCGTGATGTTCCGGTTGTAGGTGGTGAACTCCTCGACCGCGATGGGCGTCCCTCCACTAGTGTATGTGCTGTTGACGCTGTCGCTGTACGCGCCCGTCCCGAGGAGCGTGTCGAGCTCCTCGAAGTCGTTCTGCGTGTTCGCGTTCGTGCTGTTCGTCGTGTTCCTTCCGAGCGCCTGCAGGTACGCCCAGTTGATGCCCTGTGTCGTGTCGGTGGACGAGATGTAGATGTTGCCTGCCTCCCCGGTCAGGGTCCAGTTGCCGAATGTCGTGTTCGCCGACGTCCCGAGCACGTACGTGCCGGACACGTTGCCGTAGTAGACCTGCCAGAGCGATATGAACAGCGGCCGGCTCGCCATGTTGTTGTTCTCGTTCGACTCGATGATGAGGCCGGAGCCGTTCGGCGGGTCGACGACGACGTAGATGTCGTGCTGGCCGATGGTGGCGGTCCACGTGACATTGGTGAGGTTGTAGCCGTACTTACCCAGCGAGACCGTCCGGTCGGTCCCGATCTGTGTCCCTCCAGCGTACGGGTCGCCGAGCCAGAACTGGACCACCACCGCACTCTCTGTCTTGTTCGCCCGGTTCGTGATGTTGGCGTAGATGGTCAGGTTCTCGCCCTCCACCGGGCTGTTGTCGCTCAAGGTGATGTTGCCGGGCGTTATCTCGAGGTCGCCGGCGATGTAGAGCGTGGAGTTCGTCGAGCGCATCCCGATGTTCTTCGCGGCGTCGTAGCAGAGGACGTTCCAGAGATAGACGCCGTAATCGAGGTATATCGGCGTGAACGAGTTCGTGCTGTAGTTCGCCGGCGAGGTGTTGGTCTGGTTGGCCGTCCAGGGGCCGCTGAAGTTGCCCCAGAGCGAGCAGTTGGAGAGCCGGCGGTCGCCCACTGTGTAGGTGAAAGTGATGTTCTGCGGGTCGTACGCGGCGTTGTTGCCCGGCGAGACCAATGTCACGTTCGGCGGCAGCCGGTCCAGCACCGAGACGTTCTTCTGCGCGCTCGTGTTCTGGTCGTAGGTGGATGTCGCGAAGCACCTGATAGTGTTGTTGTACGAGTAGAGGCTCCCGTAGAGCGAGAAGTTTATGACACTCGATGTGTTGTGGTTGCCCAGGCTCACTGGGTTCAGCTGCGTGCCGTTGAGCGTGAGATTGCCAGTGGTGCTGATGTTGAGCCATGCCGTGCCGTTGTAGAGCTGCAGGTAGACGTCTGTGCTCATGCAGTACCCGTCGCGGCACGTGACGTTGCACTGCTCGATGTATGACGAGCTCTCGTTGATGCCCGGGTCGGTGAGATTGGTGAGATTGGCGAGGAGTACGCCGAGCTTGTAGCCCTTGAAGACCACAGAAGAGTTGCTGGTGCCCTCCCAGTAGTGCGTGAAGCTTTGTGTGTTAGGGGCGTTGCTGTAGAGGTCGATGACCAGCGTGAGCGTATCACCGGGGTTGTAGAACGCGTCACCGCCGGTGTAGGTGCAGCCGGCGGTGATTGTCTTCTTCGTCGTCGTGCCGATGGTGGCGCCGCCGGTGCTGTCATCGCCGTACTGGCAGATGGAGTAGGTGCCGCTCCCATTGATGATGAACAGCTTCCAGGTGACATAGAAGGCGTCGCTCCTGGTCTGGCTGAAGACCCCGCTGAAGTTGACGATGGTGTTGTTGTAGAGAATCATGCTGCTGCCGTTCAGCGTGTAGCTGGCGCTCACCGCCGTCGTCAGGGTGTTGCGGATGATGCTGTAGCCCACCTGGTTCTCCACAGCATCGCGGGCATAGGTGAGGTTGATGGTGGCGCTCGCGGTGTAGTTGCCGGTGCCGGCGGAGCTCTCATAGAGAATCTGGCCCGGCACGCTCACGTTCATGGTGAAGTTCCAGGCGGTGCTGTTCGCGGTGTTGTTCGCCTTGTCCAAGCAGTTGACCAGCCAGTAGTGCGGGCCGTTCTCCTGGTTGCTGCCGATCGTGATGGTGCTGTTGCGCGCCGGGAGGTTGATGCTGTTGTCGAAGAGGCCGTCGATGTAGAGCGAGCAGTTCGCTATCTCGCCCACATCGGTGATGTTGAACTGGAAGTTGACGAGGGACGACGTGGTGATGGTCGTCGCGTTGAACGGCGCGATGAGCGTGACGTTTGGGTTCAGGAAGTCCGGCGTGTAGCGGAAGGTACTCGTGCTGTTGGTCGAGTGGTTCGCCAGGTCGTAGGCGATGACCCTCCACCACAACGTCGTGTTCTGCCCGACCTTGAGCGACGCGTTCGTGGCTGTCTTGCTGTAGGTCCCGTTCGTGTAGTTGATGTGGGCGAACGTCGGCGTGTCGGAGAGGTAGAGCGTGTAGTTCGCGAAGTTCGCGTCGTTGCTCTGCTCCCACTGGAACAACGGCAGGTCGTCGCGGCTCTGGTTGTTGTCGTACGGCAGCAGGAGGTCGAACGCCGACGGCGGCGTGGTGTCGACGTTGAACGACGGGTGCATCGTGATGCTGTTGCCCGCCCGGTCGTACGCCGTCGCGCGCCAGTACCACACTCCGTCGGTGAGCGCCGGGGACTGCGTTCTGCTCGTGTTCGAGACGCTCACTGTTGCGCTCAACGTATAGTTGAGATAGGAGAATGTGTCGTTGTCGCTCACCTCGAGCGTGTAGTTGGCGAAGTGGCTCTCGCTCGTCGCGGTCCACGTGTAGGTTGGCGTGCTGGTGTTGACGATGCTGTTGTTCCCAGGGTCGGTGAGCGTGAAGCTCTGCGGCGGGACGGTGTCGATGACGAGGAGGTACTCTGCTGTCGTGTAGTTGTTCCTCGCGCTGTCGAAGCACCGTATGTTCCACAAGTAGTCGTTGTTCGCTATCTGGAGCGTGAAGTTGTTCTGCGCGCCGCGCACGATGGTGGTATTGCTCTGGTTGAGCGTGTTGTTCACGTACAGCGAGCAGTTCAGGATGGGTGTGAAATCGTTAGGAGTGTACGTGAGCCGTATGCTCGTTGTGTTCAGGTACGAGTCGTTGCCCGGCGAGTTGATGGATACGGTCGGCGGCGTGGCGTCGGTCGTGTAGTTGAAGGTGCTGGTGCTCTGGCGCGAGTTGCTCGCGTTGTCGAAGGCGATCACCTTCCAGTACCAGGTGGTCTGGTCCGGCAGCACCGGGATGTACGAGGTGTTCGTTATCGGGCGCAGGACGACGAGCGGGAGCGGGCTGCCGAACCCGATGTCGTTGTCGATGTAGAGCGTGTAGTTGTCGAAGTTCGGCTCTGTCGGCTGCGTCCAGCTGAGCGTCGGCGAGAGGTTGCTAGTGATGGTGCCGCTCGCCGGCGCGGAGAGGTCGAAGAGGCCGGGCGGCGTCGTGTCCACGGTGAATGAGCGTGGCGTGCCGTTGAACGCGCTGTTGTTCGAGGTGTCGCTGCAGTTCACGTCCCATGCGTGCGGGCCGTCGGAGATGCCGTTCACCGTGATGAAGTCCTGCACGTTGTTCGCCACGTCCTTCGTGTTGTTCTTTGTCCCGTCGATGTAGACCGTGCAGTTCCCGATGTCCACGTTGTCTGACGGGGTGAAGTAGAAGTCGACGGTGCTATAGGTGACCGCGCCGATGCCGGGGTTGCCGAGCGATACCCGCGGCGGGATGGTGTCGACGACGTCGACGAAGAGCGAGTCGCGCCCCTCGCTGTAGTTCTGCGTCGTCGGGTAGATGAGCGTGACGTTGTAGCGCTTCTGCTGGGTGAACTGGGTGAGGTTTGAGAGGGGCGGAGTCCCGTTGTTGATTCTCACGCCGTCGAGGTAGAGCTCGATGTAGCCGCTCGACGGCGTCACCATGCGGGCGGTGAGGTTGAGCCAGTCGTCGAGGTTCACAGACCGGTTCTGGTAGGTGCTGTTCAGGGTCAGGTTCACGGCGCTCGCCGTCTTGGCGATGGTGTAGGTGAGGGCGCCGGTCTGGTTCGGATTGCCTACGCTGTCGTTGGCGTACCACTGGTACTGGTACGTGCCTGCAGCGCGGTCGGTGAATGTGTAAGTAAACACGTTGCCGTTCTTGGTCGGGGTCACGTTCCCCAGTGAGCCGCTGAAGTTTGTCTCCAGGTTCGTGGTGTTGACGCCGACGAAGTCATCGGTCCAGGAGATGTTGAACTGGTAGGTGGCGCCGGGGGCATAGGCCGCGCCGCTCGCCGGCGTCAGGGCGATGCCGGACCAGTTGGGCGCCTTGAGGTCTACCCTGTAGGTGAAGTTCGTGAGGTTGAACCCGTTGTTGCTCGCGTTGTCGTAGCACTGCACGTTCCAGCGGTAGTGGCCGTGCCCCAGCGTTATGGCGGTGAAGAGGTTCGCGGTGTTGTTGTTGGGGGAGAGCGTGCTCTGGTTGAGCGCCCAGATACTGCTGAAATTCCCCCAGAGCGAACAGTTCCGCAGTGTCGGGTCCTGCGGTGTGTAGTTGAACTGGACCGAGGGGTTGTTGGTCGCGGTGTTGTTGGGCGTGTTGAGGAGGATGAGCGGCGCGGTGGTGTCGCGGATCCAGAGGCGCGTCTCTGTGGTGTTGCGGTTGTCGCTCGTGTCGTTGCAGGTGATGTTCCAGAGGTAGGCGCCGTCCGCAGCAACGGTGTAGGAGAGGTTCAGCGTGGTGGAGAGCGCCGGGGAGAGCGTGCTGTTCCGCGTGGCGCTGTTCACGACGAGCGAGCAGTTGCTCACGCCCACCTGGTCCGACAGGTTGTAGAGCGCGAGGAGGACGCTGCTGCTGTTGTAGGTCTCGTTCTGCGGCGCGAGAAGCGTGATGTTCGGCGCGTAGACGTCGCGGATGGTGAAGTTGAGGCTGGCGCTGTTGTTGGTGATGCTGTTGCTGTTGCTGTCGTTGGCGAAGACCTTGTAGAAGTAGATTCCCAGCGCTCTCGCGGTGCTGAAGGTGTCGTTGTAGTAGATGTCGCCGGTGCTCTTGGTGAGCGTGAAGTTCGTTCCGTTGATCTCGACAATGGTTGTGTTGACCCCGATGTTGTCCGTGATGTTGACGGTGGTGTTGACCTTGTCGCCGTAATTGACAGGGTCCGGGCTGTCGGCGATGTTGCGCAGCACCGGCGCGGCCGTGTCGTTGTACCACACCACGACGCTCGCGTTGTCCCAGCGGCACGCTTCGGGCCCGGTAGTGGTTGTGCGCATCCTGCAGCGTAGGACGAACGCGTAGGTCGTCCCGTTCGTGAAGTTGCCGAGATTACAGCCGGCGCTCCCAGCGTTCTTCGTGATGGATGCCCAGGATGTGTTGGTGGTGAATCCTGTGAGGTTGCTGCAGTAGGATATGGTCCTGGTGGAGTTCATGATGTCCAGCGTCACGTTGCCTGAGAGGGCGTACTGCGGTACTCTCCATAGCGCGCTGAAGTTGATGCCGATGAGTGTCGTGCCCGCGGGGATGGTGAGTGTCCAATTCTGCCGGTAATGAGCGACGGTGTTGCGGTTGTTGCCCGAGAGGTTGATCTGGGCGATGCCCGACTGCGCGCCGTCGCTGTTCACCCAGTTGAATGTGGGGGCGTTGCCGCTCTCGGTGAGCGTGGTCCATCCGCTCGTGTCAGCGTCGAAATTCGGGTTCGTGAGGTATCCTGTCTGGGAGTAGAGCGGGTCAGTGCTGTTGAAGGCGATGGTGTAGGCCTGCCCCGGCGTGAGATCCATGACCTTCACGTTCTCGCCGGCACATGCGCGGGCCGCGAAGTCGTACTCTGCGCACTTGTAGAGCTCGTAGCCGACCGCGACGAACGTCAGGGAGCCGTCCTCGAACGTCACTGCCGACGGGTCGATGGCGAACATCTCGATGGCGCGCTCCTGGCCGCCCGACACCATGCCCGGCTCCAGCTCCTCGAGCCCGATGTGGATGTCTGGCGAGTATTTGAGTTTGCGGAACTCGACCGAGCGCAGCGACCGGCCGTTCGTCCGGACGTCGAGGTCGTACTCTCCGGCGGCGACGGTCGTGGGGTCGAGCGTCGCGGCGGTGGTCTGCCGCAGCGTGACGCCGTCCTTCTTCCACACCAGGTCGGCGTTCACGAGCCGGCCGTCTTCGGTGTGGATGCCGATGCGCTTAACATCTGTAGGCGTCGGGATGGAGAACTGATCCGTCGGTTCAGGAGCGGCGTTCGTGGGAGCGCTCGCAGGAGTATTCGCAGGGGTGTTCGCAGAGATGTTCATCGGCGCGGCGAGAGGTGCGCGGCCCTCGCTCACCTTGACCAGTATCTCCGCGCGCGTGCCGTTCGTGTACTGTATCCACACATGATGCTCCCCCGCGACGCTGGGGAGGTATGATATCGGCCGCGCGGCGTCGTTGTAGATATGCGGGCCGTCAGGAGCGTCCACGCCGATGGCCTGGACGTTAAGCGTTGGCGCGTAGATGATGAGCGGCTGGTCGACGACGATCTCCGTCGAGCTCACGGCGAACGCCGCTTCATTCGCTGGCGCGGAAGTGACGGCGCTCGCTTGCGCAGGCGGTCTCTCGTTCTCTCCTATCACGAGGAAGCTCGCGCTGTCGACGATATTGTTGTCGTCGAGAACGCGGATGATGTGCTCGCCGGTCTGGCTCGGGATGAACGCCGTGCTCTCGCTGATGCCGCCGACGAAACGGTACGTCGTGTTCGGCGTGATGATGATGAGCGTCTGGGTGTCGTAGGCCGGCAGGACGCTCACGTGCACCAGGTCTCCCACCACGACGACGCTCTTGTCGATGTGTATGTCGGCGTGCGCCGACGGCGCGATGATGGTGAGGATGAGGAGGGCAATCATTATCGCGAGCGCCACGGAGAGAGTGCGGATGTTTTGTGTGTTGTACGCAACCGAGCCGGCGAATGAAACGAGCGGCTCAGGAACGTCAGTGACTGAGCGTGCAGCACGCCGGCTATCTCGGAGCGCCTCCCCTCCAAGGTGGCGCTCATCCGGTTGCTTCATTTCGTTGCTCCTGTGTCCGCTTCCCATGCTGTCTTTTGTGTTATACGCAATATCCTCCTGTCTCACCTCAGCTCTGTGTAGAAGGTGACGGTGTTGCCGCCTGCGACGTAGTCGCGCAGCTTTGCCGGCACCTTGATCTCGTAGTCGTACGTCCCGTACTGCCCCTCCTGGCTCTGGTTCATGATGGTGACGAAGGCGATGTCCTGGCTGCTGTTGTAGAACAGGCCGCCGTCGCTCGTGTCCCAGAGGATGCCGGTGCGGAACGTACTCGTGTTCGTGCTGTTCACGACGGGGATAGAGTCTATCCTGCGCTTGAACGCGGTGAGGTCCATCGTGTCGCGTGGCGCCCCCGCCGATGTGAACGTGCGGTTGATGCTGTCGTTGAGCGTAGTCGTGTTGAGCTTCGTGTCGATCTCGGTGAAGTCGTTCTGCGTGTTCGCGTCCGTACCGTTCGTCGTGTTGCGTCCGATGGCCTGGAGGCTCGTGAAGCTCACGCTGCTCTCGCTGTCGGCGACGAAGACGTTGCTGCCGGTCACGTTGGTCTGGTTCCAGGAGAACGCGGCGATGATGCTATTGTCGCTGATGAGCAGGTCGTTCGTGCTGCCGCCGGCGAAGACCTCGTAGAGCCCCACCCAGAAGTCGTTGTTCGCCTTGTTGTTGCTCTCGTTCGACTCGCGGATGCTGCCGTTCGTCGTCGTGGGCGGGTCGACCACGACGTAGACCTGGTTCAGTCCGATGAGCGCGGTGATGTTCTGCGAGAGCGTGACGTTCTCGCCGATGCCGAGCGCGGCGATGGTCTGGTTGGCGCCGAGCTGCGTGCCGCCGGCGTCGGGGTCGCCGCGCCAGAACTGCACGGTGATGCTGGTCGCGTTGAGGAGCCCGATGTTGAAGACCATCGCGTTCACCGTGAGATTGTCGTTCTCGATGGGCGTGCCGTTGCTGAAGGTGATGTTGCCGGTTGTGACGGCGAGGTCAGGCAGCTGGACGTAGAACCGCCAGGTCTCGCTCGTGCCGCGGTTGGTCGCGTTGTCGACGCAGGTCGCGTTCCAGGAGTGCCAGCCGCCGATGAGGTTTGTCGCGGTGTATGTCGCGTTCGTCCCGTTCGTGAGGTTGTACTGCGCGACGCTCGCGTTGCTATCGAGCGTGAGGTTGCAGAGGAGCACCTGCGCCATGTTATCGCTCGCCGTGAAGTTCATCGTGACGGTCGTGTCGGAGATGTTGGTCCCGTTCGCCGGGGTGAGGAGCGTCACGTTCGGCCGCGCAGTGTCGACGTAGATGGTGAGCGCGCTCGTGTTCGCCCTGTTCAGCGCGGTGTCGGTGCCCTGCAGGATGATGCTATAGGTGCCGTTGGAGAGCCCGGAGAGCGACTTGAGCGTCGGCGTGCCGTTCGCGATGGTGCCGTTCGTGTTGAGGTTGCCGTTGGCGAAGAAGGTCCAGTTGAGCGTGAGCGCGAAGTTGTCGGTGATAGTGATGTTCAGCGATGGGCTGCCGGTGTTGAACCAGGTGTATGGCGCCGTGTTGATCATCGGCACCGGCGCCACGAGGTCGATGTAGAGCGTCCGGTTCCCTGTAGTGTTCGTCGCGAGGCCGGTGCTGTTGTCGGTGCACGTCACCGCCCAGATGTTCGTGTTGTTGAGGCCGCTCGCCGTGAAGTTGTTCGTGCTGTTGAGGATGAGCTGCGCGGTCGTCTTCGTCGTGCTGATGGCGCCGTTGAGGAGCAAGGAGCAGTTGGTGAGCCCGGTCTCATCGCTCACGTTGAAGAGGAAGACCTGGTCCGCCGTGTTGTTGATGGTGTTGTTCGCCGGCGCGATGAGGTTGATGTTCGGCGGTATGTAGACGTTGAACGCGCCCGGCGACGAGGTGTTCACGTTGTTGACCTGGGTCACGGCGTTGTTGCCGTCCCAGCAGGTCACGTTCCACGTGTGCATCCCCTCAGGCAGTCCGGTCGCGTTGTAGGAGTCGTTGGCCCCGTTCGTCACGTTCCGGTTCGCCGACACGACGGTGCCGTCGAGCGTGAGATTGCACTGGAGGACCGGGTCGAGATTGTCGCTCACGGTGTAGTTGAGCGCCACGGTGCGGTTGCTGAAGTTCGCGCCGTCGGGGGGAGCGAGGAGCGTGATGCTCGGCGGGATGTTGTCGACCCAGATGACGATCGGCGTGGCGTTCGCGTGGTTGCCGGCGTCATCCCAGGACTCGAGCGTGAGCAGGTAGGCGTTGTTCGCCAGGCCGGAGAGCGTCGCGTTGGTCGCTGTGGCGTTGTTGGTGGTGTTGCTCGTGTTGGCCGTGCCATTGACGTAGATGGTGTAGTTGAGCACCGGGTCGAACGTGTCGTTGACGCGCAGCGTCACGTTGAGCGGGGACTCCCTGAAGAACGTGTTGTTCGCCATGAGGAGGGCGCCAGACGGGGCGGTCAGGTCGATGATGAGCGTGAGCGCCGTGCTGTTCTTTGAGCGGTTGGTGTCGTTCGCCTGGATGATGACGCGGTGGATGCCCTCGGAGAGAGAGTTCAGGACGGCCACGGTCGAGACATTATCCTGCGCGGTGTCGTTCAGCGCTGTCCCGGTCCCGTCGACGAAGACCCGCCAGGTGAAGGTGCCGCCGGTGAAGTCCTGGATGGTGAAGTTGACGCCCGGCGTCTGGTTATTTGTCATTGTGGCGTTCGGCGGCGCGTTGATGAGCACGCGCAGGACCGAGATGTTCCGCGTCGCGTTGTTGTTGCTCTTGTCCATCTCGGTGATGACGCCGTCGGGGTCTGCGCTCACGAAGATCTCGTGCAGCCCGAGCGTGATGTTCCAGGCGACGCTCACGACCACGCTCGTGTTCGGGCTGAGAGTGCGTGTCACGTTGCCGATGGGGATGCCGCCGGCGTTGGGAAGCCCGTCCCAGAACGAGATGACGGCGTTCGCAGCTATCACGCCGCCGAAGTTGGAGACGTTCGCGGTGATGTTGAGCGTGTCGTTCTCGTTCGGATTGGTGCTGTTGAAGCCGATGCGCGCGCTGTCGTTCAGCACGAGGTCCGCCGAGTTCACCGTGAAGTTGCGCGTCTCGCTCGTGTTGGCGATGAGCAGGTCGTCCCAGCAGGTGACGTTCCAGTAGTGCGGCCCCGCCTGGATGTTGCTGATGTTCTTCGAGAACGGCGTGAAGGAGCTCCCCACGATGTTCGAGATGTTCACCACGCCGTCGAGGGTCAGGTTGCACGTGACCACGGCGCCGGTGTCGACCGCGGTCCAGTTGAACGTGACGTTGGTCGGCTGGAGGCTGTCGTGTGGCGGGTTCGTGAGGTTGATATCCGGCGGGTAGGTATCGATGGAGAGGTTGCGCGTCTCGCTCTGCCCCACGTTGTCGAACGTGTCGCTGCAGTTGACGTACCAGAAGTAGGTGCCGTTCACGAACCCCGGCACGGTGATGTTGTTGACGACGCTGTTGTTCACCACGCTTATCGTCGTGTTCGTGATGTTGTTGAGGACGAGGGTGCAGTTCGCGACCAGCCCCGAGTTGTCGGTGGGCGTGAACGTGAAGTTGATGGTCAGGTTGTTGGTGCGCAGGCCCTTCGGCGGGCCGTTGAGCGTCACGTTGGGCGGCTCGGTGATGGTGAAGTTCCACGTCGACGACGTGTTCCGGTTGCCCGCTGGGTCGATGCAGGTGACGTTCCAGGCGTGGAAGCTGTCGTTGAGCGCGGTGATGTTGCGCGTCACGTTCTGGCTGCCGCTGGGCGTGTTCACGTTCGGGGCCCGGACCGTGCCGTTGATGGTCAGGTTGCACGTCAGGTTGCCGCCGAAGGTGTCGTTCGCGGTCCAGTTGAAGACGAGCCAGCTCACCGCGCTCACATTGCCGTCCGCCGGCGCGTTGAGCGTGATGCTCGGCGGCTGGAGATTCACGGTGAGATTGCGCGTGTCGCTCACATTGGCGTTGCTGTACGTCCCGTTGTCCACGCACTCGATGTACCAGGTGTACTGGCCCGTGGTGAGGTTGATGGTGAGGTTGTTCACGGCATTGTTGATGATGGTCGTGTTCGTGGTGTTGCGCGTGTTGTTGATGAAGAGCGAACAGTTGGCGTAGCCGTCGTTGTCCGTCGGGCGGAACTGGAACCGGACGGTCGTGCTGTTGGTCAGGTTGTTGTTGGCCGGGCCTGTCAGCGCTATCTTTGGTGTCTCGTTGACGTTGAGGACGCGCGTCTCGCTCGTGTTGCTGTTCTGCACCTGGTCCCAGCAGGTGACGTTCCAGTAACGGTCGCCGTCGGGCAGGAGGGTGGCGGTCGCGTTGTAGGCGGAGTTGTTCGCCTTCGACTGGTTGCTCCTCATCGCGCTGTCGATGTACAGCGCGCAGCTGATGTTGGCCGAGTAGTCGTCGTACGCCGTCCAGTTGAACGTCACGTTCCCGAGGGTGAAGTTGCTGAGGTTCCCCGGCGCGGTGAGGTTGATGATGGGCGCGGTCGAGTCGACGCTGATCGAGAACGGCGGCGCCATGTAGTAGTCGCCGTCGGTGTCATAGCACCCGACGGTCCACTGGTGGTTGCCGAACGTGAGGTTGGCGATGTAGAACGTGTTGTTGCTCGCGTTCGCTATGGGAGTGCTGTTGCTGGCGTTGAGCGACCCGTCGAGATAGAGCGAGCAGTTCGTGAACCCATAGGGGTCGGTCGGCCTGTAGGTGAAGTTGATGTCGTCGAGCACCGGGCTGTTGTTCCCCGGCGTGAGCAGCACGACGAGCGGCGGCGCCCAGAGCGTGAAGTTCCTCGTCTCCGAGGTGTTGCTGTTGCTCGCGTTGTCGAGGCAGGTCACGTTCCAGAGGTAGGTGGCGTTGCCGCCGTGCAGCAGGACGTAGCTGTTGTTGACGCCGTTGTTGTTCACGGGAGCGTTCGCGCCGTAGACCGTGCCGTCGATGGTGAGGTTGCAGAGCATCCTCGTGCCCATGTTGTCGTTCACGCTGTAGTTGAACCGGACGGTGTTGTTGCTGAGCGCGTCGCCGGGGTTCGGTTGGTAGAGCGTGATGGTCGGTAGCGTCCTGTCGATATAGAGGGTGCGGGTGCTGGAGTTCTCAGAGCCGCCCGTAGTGTCGGTGCAATTGACGCTCCAGTTGTAGGTCCCCTCCGGCAGGTTGGTGAGCGTGAAGTTGTTCTGCTCGTTGTTCGCGATGGGGCTCTGGTTTGTCTGGTTGAATGTCCCGTTGAGATAGAGCGAGCAGTTCGCTAACCCCTGCGACTGGTAGGGGGTGTAGGTGAGGTTGATGGCGGCGCTGTTGTTCCAGTGCAGGTTCGGCGGGCTGTTGAGCCCGACCGTGGGCACCCTGCTCACGTTGAAGGTGTAGGTGACGCTGATATTGGTGTTGTTGGCGTCGTCCCTGCAGGAGACGTTCCACCAGTGCTGGCCGTCGGTCAGGCCGGAGTAGGTCGTGCTGGTCAGGCTCCCGTTCAGCGACCCGATATTCACCTTCGAGTTGTCGAGGCCGGTCGGGCCGTAGCGGGAGACGTTGCAGGATAGGTTCCAGTCGATGTTGTCGTAGGCGGTCCAGTTCACGACGACGGTGCCGGTACGGAGCGTTATGTTGTTGGGCGCGTTCAGGGCAACGGTCGGCTTTGTTGTGTCGATGGTGAAGTTCCTCGTGGATGAATTGCCGGGGTATCCCGACCCGTCGGTGCAGGTGACGTTCCAGTAGTAGGTGCCCTGTGGCAGATTGTAGAGGGAGAAGTTGTTCAGGCCATAGTTGTTGACCGGCGTCGCGTTCGTCTGGTTGAAGAGCCCGTTGATGTAGAGCGAGCAGTTCGCCACGACGTTGTTCTCCGAGACGTTGTAGGTGAGGTTGATGTTGCTGCTGTTGACGAAGGCGTTGTCTCCAGGATAGGTCAGGTTGACGACGGGCGGGGCGACCGTGGTGAAATTGTAGGTGGCGCTGGTGTTCCGGTTGCCCGCCAGGTCGTCGCAGGTGACGTTCCAGTAGTGCGTCCCGTCCGCGATGCTGTTCACTGTCCTGGTGGTGTTCCGGCTGCTGTTCGCCGGGAAGTTCGTGACGTTGACGACGCCGTCCAGCGTGAGGTTGCACGTCATGTTGGGGGCGAGGTTGTCGGTGGCGTTGAACATGAATGGGATGTTGAAGATGGAGAGCGACGCGTTGTCGGCCGGGTAGGTGAGGTTGATGCTCGGCTTGGTCTTGTCGACGAAGATGGAGCGCGTCGCGCTCGCGTTCGCCGTCCCGTCGATGTCGACGCAGCGCACGTACCAGGAGTAGTGGCCGTCCGATAGTGTGTTGAGGGAGAAGTTGTTCGTCTGGTTCAGGGCGATCGGGGTGCTGTTGGTCGCGTTCAGCGTCCCGTTGATGTAGAGCGAGCAGTTGGCGGGCTGGCGGTCGGTCGGGTGGGTTACGTTGTAGCGGAAGTCGATGGTGGCGCTGTTGTTCCATGTGGCGTTCCCAGGGGCGAGCAGCGTGACATTGGTCGGCAGGTTGGTGATGTTGAGGATCCACGTCTCCGACGTGTTCCGGTTGCCCGCGAGGTCGGCGCAGGTGACGTTCCAGGAGTAGAGGCCGATGGTCAGGTTCGTGAGCGTCTTGTTGGTGGCCACGCCGTTCGGCGAAGTGACGTTCCTCGCCCAGATGACGCTGTTCAGCGTGAGGTTGCAGCTCATGCTGTTGCCGGAGGTGTCGGCGGCGGTCCAGTTGAAGTCGACGATGTTCGTGGTGAAGTTGCTGTAGTTCCCCGGAGCGTTGAGCGCAACGCTGGGCGGCCCCTGGTCGATGGTGAAGGTCCGGTTGGTGCTGTTGCCGACGCTGTTGTTCTGGTCGTAGCACCGGACGCTCCAGGTGTGCGTGCCCTCGTTGATGCCGTTGATGGTGATGGTGTTGTTCGCGTCCTTGACGACCGGCGTCGTGTTGCTCGTGTTCAGCGTGCCGTCGAGCAGGACCGAGCAGTTCAGGAGCGCCTTGTTCGAGGTCGGGAGGAAGATGAAGCCGATGCTCGTGGTGCTCAGGAAGGCGTTGTTGCTCGGGTACTTCTGCTCGATGGTGGGGTATCCTGTGCTGCCGACGGTCACGCGACGGGTGGTCGTGGTCAGGATGTTGCTGTAGTTGCTCGTGGCGTTGCAGCGGACCAGCGATGAGCCGGTCGCGTTCGCCAGGAGGATGAAGGTCGTGCTGTTGCCGGGGTAGGCGACCGTGGTGTAGTTGTGCGGGTTCGTCTCGGTGCCGTTGAGGAGGAGGATGCCGGTCGTGCCGTTCACCGCGGTCCATCCCGCCGTGGTGTTGCGCTCCACATAGGCGCGGACGTTCATGCAGTCGCCGCCGCTGCAGTTGATGGCGCAGGTCACGGAGAAGGTGTCGTTGATGGCGACCGAGAGGTTGGTGCCCGGCACGGTGATGTCCGCGGTCAGCACGCCGAGGCGCGTGAAGTTGAACATGACATAGGAGTTGGTGGTGTCGATGTGGTGGATGATGGTGCGGGAGAACTTCGTGCTCGGGTTGTAGATCTCCACCTTCAGCTTCAGCCATTCGGTCCCCAGGAGCCGCGTCAGGTTGGCGGTGGTGCTGTTGCGCGCGGTCTGCCGCGTGTTGCCGGTGATGAGGGTGCCGACGCCGTAGCCGTTGCCGCTCTGCGCCACGACGGTGTCGCCGCTGCTGTTGCTCTTGAAGAGCGTCCAGGTGACGATGCCGTCGCCGTTGCTTCTCGTGGTGAAGTCGCCGGAGAAGTTCGCTGTCGTGTTGTAGATGAGGATGCCGTTCCCCTGCAGCGGCGAGCTCGAGGCTAGGGCGTAGGTCTTGGTGGTCGTGAACGGCGTCGAGCCGCTGATGGCCTCTTCGCTCGCGTCTATCACGGTGGAGAGGTTGATGCTGGCGGTCGGCGTGTAGGCGGGGCCGGCGATGTAGTCGGTCTCGTAGAACGTCGCGGCGCCTCCAGCCGACGAGTTCACGGTCACGGTGCGCGTGCCGCTGGTGACGGCGTTGCCGGCGTAGTCGGTGCACGTTGCGTACCAGACATGTAGTCCGTTGTTGAGGAGGAATGGGACGCTCTGGTTCGCGTTGTTCTGCGGCGCCGTCACGGTGTTGATGTCCACAGTATCCACGTTGAGCGTGCAGTTGGCGACGGCGAAGGTGTCGTTGGCGCTGTAGATGAACGTGACAGAGGAGACGTTGATGACATTCTGGTCTCCTGGGGACTGCAGGGTGACGTTCGGGATGCCGCTGTCGATGAAGAGCGTGCGGTTGGTGCTGACGTTGTAGACGCCGTCGCTGAAGCTGTAGTTGCCGTCGCTCGCGTCGCAACGTACTGCCCAGGCGTAGCTCCCGTCGCTGCTGAAGTCGAGGCCGAAGCTCTGGTTGGCGTTCTGCGTTATCGGGCTCTGGTTGCTCTGGTTGAAGGTGCCGTTCATGTAGATGCTGCAGTTGTCGATGGCGCCGCCGTAGCTCACGTTGTAGACGAAGCTCACGCTGTTGCTGTTGGTGTAGGTGTTGTTTGGTGGGGTGCCGAGGCGGATGAGCGGCGGTCCGACGACGAAGACGGTGAAGTTGCTGTTGTTGAAGGCGCTCTGCCCTGCGTAGTCATAGCACTGCACGTTCCACTTGTAGCTGCCGTCGTTGTTGAAGATGACGGTGAGGAGGTTGTTCGTGCCGTTGGTGATGCTCGCACTCGTGTTCGCGATATTCCAGGAGCCGGTGCTGTTGGTGTAGATGCTGCAGTTGGCCAGGTCGTAGTTGTCCGCCGGCACGTAGTTGAAGGTCACGTTGAACGTGCGCTGCGGCTCTGTGCCTCCCACGTCGTTCGGCGGCGCGATGAGCGAGACATAGGGGCTCGTGGTGTCGTTGTTGATGGACCAGTTGATTGGGCGGCCGCCGGTGCAGTTGCGGGCGTCGCAGGCGAAGGCATAGTGCTGGTTCGTGATGTTCATGCTCCGGTTGCCGAGGACGGTGCAGCTCCGGTTGAGGAGTGGGCTGTAGGTGGTGTTGGAGCAGATGGTCTGGCCGCCGCAGGCCATGGTTGCGTTGTTGAAGCTGTTGTTGTTGCAGATGAAGATGACCCACCTGTCAACCTCATCGCTGTCGCTGATGCTGAAGTTCCAGATGATGCTCTGGCCGACGCTCTTCGGCGCGCTGAACGGGGAGTTCGTGGTCACGTTGGCCAAGGCCGGCAGGCTGTTGTTCTGGTAGAGGATCATGCGGCCGTGGACCGAATTGCCGTCGGGGATAGCGGCGCTGCTTGTGTTCTTCATCAGCGGCTCGAGATAGTACCATCCGGTGCCGGAGGCCAGCACCGGCATGCTGAAGTTGAACCTGTACGGCCCCGTGGTGTTCGACCAGGACTCGGTGATGGCGGTGCCGGTGCCGGTGCGGTCCTGGAACGTGTGCATGATTGGTGTCGAGGTGGTGACGTTGGCCATGGCCCAGCCGGAGAAGTTGATCTCCACGTAGACCTGCTGGACGTTGCCGAAGATGCTCGTCTCCCGCGTGTATCCCGAGTCGACGAAGTAGCGGAAGCTGTCGCCGGCCGCAGGCGGCTCGCTCCCCACGATGAACGGCGTCCTGAACGAGAAGACGCCATTGTAGTTGCTGCCCTGCTTGGTGTACTGCTCCGAGCTCAGGTAGTACCAGCCATTGTCCCAGGTGCTGCCGATGGTGAAGTTCGTGACGCAGGAGGTGTAGGCAGAGCTGGGGCGGCAGAAGTAATAGGAGGTGGCGATCGAGGTCGTGTCCGAACCATAGTAGACGTCGAGCTGGTTGAGCGTGTTGTTCTGGATGTAGGTGGTGCTGGTGTTGACCATCACATAGACCAGGTCGCCGCTGTTGAAGACCGTGGAGGTGTTGACGCAGTTCATGTCCTTGCAGAGGCGCGCGGTCATGGTGTTGGTTCCCATGAGCTTGGTCCAGCCGCCTGAGGGGATGGGGATGGTCTCGCCGAAGCCCGGGTCCGCGCTCGTCAGCGTCAGGGTGTAGTTCTCGCCCGGCGTGAGGTCGCGCACCTTCACCCATGCGCCGAGGCACTGGCGGTTCGCGAAATCCCAGTCCTTGCATGTGTAGAGTGCGGTGCCGCTCGCGGTGACCGTCGCCTCGATGCTGCTCGCGTTGAGCGTACTCGGGTCGATGGCGTACTGCGCGGTCCACATATGGCCCTTGTCGTCGATGCCGTAGGGGAGCGGCGTCTTCGCCGGCCCGAGGTCGTCGACACCGAGGTCGAGCGACGCGCCGAGGAGCTGCACGACCTTGATGCGCTTGATAGGACTGTTCGCGTCGTCCGGCGTGAACATGATATCTGCCGTCCCGTTGGGTGCTGTGGCCTGGGCCTCCAGGAGCGGGCCGGCGCGCTCGCCGTTGCTGTCCTTGACTGAGAGTATGCCGCTGAAGACGCGGCCGTCAGCGTTCCGTATCCTGTAGCGCTGCGCCGTCTGCTGGAACGCAGCGGTGATGTCGTAGACGCTCCCTGGCTCTGGTGGTGTTGGCAGAGGTGTCAGAGGTGTTTGTGCTGCCGGTGCAGTACCCTTGGGTGGTGTTGCTGTGGCATTCTCTGCAAGGGGCGGCGATGCTGGTGCCGGCGCGTCGACGACGAAGACGAACGAGTCGATGGCCGCGCCGTCCTCGCCGCTCACCACGACGCGGTACGCTCCGGGCGCGTTCGGTTCGAAGGTCATTATAGAGGACATCTCGCCGAGGAAGCGCAGCACCGCGTCGTCCTTGACGATGTTCAGGCGCAATCCCGCGGTGTCGTTCGTGAGCAAGAGAACGTGGACTGATTCGCCCATCGCATAGTGCGACTTGTCGGTCTGGACGAGCTGCGTGCGCGTCGGGAGGACGGTCTCGTTTTCGCTGCTTGTCGTGGCGTTGCCTGTGATATTGAGAGTGGCGTTCGCGGTCTCGTTGCCAGTGATATTGAGAGAGGTGTTGGCTGAAGAGATTGTCTGATTCGTCGCGTTCTCGCTACTGGCGTTCGGCGAGGTAGCGTTGCCGCTCGTGCTGTTGAGCAGCGTCGCGATGGGCTCGATGGGCGCGATGCTCACTGTCGGCAGGTCGCCCACGAGGAAGTGCAGGGTCTCGATGGTCTCTCCGGTGCTCGCGTCCTTGATCGAGAGCGTGTGCTCGCCTGTGCGCTGCGCCTGGAAGCCGATGGTGCTGCTGACCGCCTGTCCGTTGTAGCGGAAGTTGTTCGTCCCGTCGCTGATGATGAAGGTGAGCGCCCGGTCTGGGTGCGGCGCGATGCGGATGACCACGAGCTGGCCGGGTGGGACGACGCTCTCCTGGATGGTCGCGAACGTCCCCACGACCGGTTCGGCGTGAACAGAGAGAAGAAACGGCATTATGGTGAGGAACGCAATGATAGATAGCAATGCCGCCTTGGAGCAGGACAAGAGGCGAGGCGACACCGTAAGAACGCGAAGCGTCCCCGGTGACCTTGCCGAGCCGGATTCCCTGCCGACGCGGAGCGGCGGTATGTTCTCCGCGGCAGTCGTCGTGCGCGCTGTTGGAGGCGAGGGGCTCATCGCTCCCCC
>Ga0315275_10001155_pt1 | contig 22932 bp, 21 predicted proteins | sample YL17G03_0_MG_FD_205557 | JGI IMG/M metagenome (GOLD analysis project Ga0315275, IMG submission 205557) | Sediment microbial communities from Yellowstone Lake, YNP, Wyoming, USA - YL17G03_0 | ecosystem: Environmental > Aquatic > Freshwater > Lake > Sediment | place: USA: Wyoming | collected...
ACCCGATCTATAACGGAATAAAGACAAATGCCCAGGTTTTGCCCGATTCTTTACTGACCATAGCCGAAATTCTTCGCGGCCGCGGCTATCAGACGGCGGCTGTCGTGAGCAATCCTGTTCTGAAGAAAAAAACGAACATCGGAAAGGGTTTTGAATTCTACGATGATCAATTGCCGCAGAAAGAAATCAACCGGGACATGCGGGAGAGGGATGCGAATCTGACGGCCCAGGCGGCCATTCAATGGTTGGTCCGGAATGGAAAGAAAGAGAAGTTCTTCCTCTTTGTCCATTTTCAGGATACCCATGGACCTTATTATCCCCACCCGGAACTCATGAACCTTCTGCCCAAGAATCGTACAGGAATCCAGCTCGAAATCGGGGGTAAAGATCAGCAGGATATGATCCCTTCTTACCAGGCTTTGGAGAATCGCAAGGATGTCGATTATTATCTGTCCAATTATGCCGGAGAGGTCATATACACAGATCGGCAAATTCAGCGTCTTCTGGCGGCACTCCAAAAAATCGGCGCCGAAGAGGAGACGGCCGTTATTTTTACCGCCGACCATGGAGAAGCCCTGGGGGAACACCACCTGTATTTCAAACACGGCGACTTCCTTCACGAGCCTCAAATCCGAGTCCCTCTCATCATAAAGATCCCCGGCGCTTCTCCCATCAAGATTCCGAGGATTGTCAAGCACATCGATTTGGGGCCCACGGTCCTTGATCTCTTTGGCCTGAAGAAGCCTGAGCAATTTCAGGGGAAGAGCCTGCTTCCTTTCATCGATTCCAAATCGCAGGGATGGGAAGACCTCGCTTTTTCCCAGCTTGCCATGGACACCGATCTGGCCCTGGTTGACGGACCGATGAAACTCGTCCATTTCAGCGGGCAAAAAATGCTTTATGACCTCCGTCAAGATCCCAGAGAAAGGGAGAATATCTATACGAAAAGGCCGAAGCAGGCCACGCGGCGCTTAGAACAGAAAATGGAACGTTATCGGAATTATGCGCCAAAAACTCCCATCGTGCCGAAACCGCTCGTGGATAAAAAAACAACAGAGACTCTCAAAACGTTGGGATACATCAAATAGAAGGTTCGCGCTTCATCCTATCAGGAGGGGGAAGCTTTCCTTGTTCGAACAGAGGCCCGCTTTCGAACTTTGTGAATTCTGATTACGGGGCCGGAAATTGTCTCATCGTCGGAAATAATGATTTTTCGCATATCCGGATTTCATCAAAGAGAGAAAGTCATGGGACGCTTTCTGCGCGGCTTGTTCCGCGGCTGGAAACCATGAGGTTCCCAGGGGAAGGTTATAAATAGCCCTTAAGCTTCATGGCCGGCGCCATCCTCTCGAGCGGCGCTATCCAGCGAGGATCCCCGGAGAAATCCCCCACCTTGAAATTGGTGCTGGAGACCTTCCCCAGATCGAACCCGAATTCCCGGGCGTCGATCCCCAGGAAGGACGCTAGGCGGCTCATCGTTCCCGACGGATCGGCGCACAATCCCTCGTAGCTGTACTCGAAGAACCTGCCCCGCTCCTCGAGCCGCAACAGTTGCTTCTGTTTCTCGATCTCGAGGATGCAGTCGTTCCAGTATCCCGCGCTCAGGAGCCGGAATTCTTCCTCGGCGCGAAAATAGTTCCGGTACTTGTCCCATTCCTTTTTTAGAAAGGACTCAACCACCGACGGACCCGTGCGGTAGATATGGAGAAACCGGGCATCGGGGAAGATAGTGACGATCTTGGGCATCATATGCGAGATCATGGCGCTCTTGAGGAAAAAGGTCCGGGAACTCCCCTTGAGGCATAGGAATCCGAGGAAGGTACGACGGATGGTCTCCTCGTGTCCGCGCGGCCAGGCGCTCAGGGAGATTTGGGTGAAGAGCAGCGGGTCTTCAACGATAGGGGGCGTATCGACCGTCCGCGCATGGTAGGGATAGGCCCGTGGATGCCAGAGGCGATTCCCCTCGCTGGGATAGCCGGCCAGTTGCGGGTGGGAATTGAGGATCTTGACCGAAAGCGAGGTCCCGCATCGCCCCGCGCCGACAATGAAGACTGGCGCTTTCAGTTCCCGGCCTCGGCGGGCGCTCCAGCGCCCCACCAGAGGATACAGGATTTCTTTTAAGTTGCTTTCCATAGGCAGCTCCTCCGGCGTTAGGAAACCAATCGCTGGTTCGAAATCTCAAAGACAACGGTAAAATACCTGGCTGAGATGTTAGCGGAAATTAGCCCTCTAAGTGGTTTAAAAAATGGGGGGCGTGTCCAGTTTCCATTTTTCGCCGCGTGTTGAATGGCCGCTCGGCGCGATGAATCTCCCCTCCAAACCATGCCGGTAATATATCGCAGACTGTGCTGCGATGTCAATGACCCGCATTGACTCACGTAATATGTTACCGAAGGAAAGGCGCATTTCGTCAGCTGGCGGCCGCTCCATCATTGGACGGACCAGAAGATCCGGCTTCACGCCTTCTCCTGCGTCCTGGCGCTGTTGCTCAGTTCGCTCCTGCGCCGCCGGCTTGTCCGGAAAGGGATCGATCTGAGCATCGTCAAAATCCTGGCCACGCTCTCGGAGATCAAGGAAGTCGCGCTTTTTTCCGCGGCGCGCACAGCCGGACGCCGCCTGTCATTGATCTGAATGAAGTCACGCCCGAGCAGGAGCGCCTTCTGGAAGTTCTCGATTTAAGGCGACATCTGGAGTCCGTAGGTCATGCGGAGCAGTCGCTCTAATCCGTTCTTTCTATTGGAAATATCTCGATTTTTCGAAGCTAACTCGGTAAACTCGGGCTAGCGGAAGTTAAGATGGGTGCGGCGGCTATAGAGAAAGTTTGCGCTTCATCCTATCAGGAGGGGGAAGTTTTTCTTGTTCGAAAAGAGGCCCGCTTTCGAACTTTGTGAATTCTGATCACGGGGCCGGAAACCGTCTTATTGTCGGGAATAAAGATTTTTCTGAGCGGATGGGTGGACATAATATTCCGGTATATCCGGACTTCATCGGGGAAGCTCTCGGGATCTACGAAAAAGCGGTTATAACTACCACTGCTCAGAATAATGTAGTCGAATTCTTCCAAATTATATCGGACTCTTTTCTTGGCAAAGCCCGCGACTCCCAGATCTACGACTTTGCATTTTTTTCTGATACTTGGCGTGTAGGATTCCTTGATGATTCGGGCTCCTGCAGGAATATGTCGTTTGATCCAGATTTCGGCCAGCCAGCGGGTATTTGGCAACGTCATCACCCGGACATAATGATAGGCCTTCACTCCCTGGCTGCATAACCCCCAGCCGGTTCCGATGACGACGGCAACCGAGAGAGCCCAGCCCAATTTTCGGCGGAATGCTTCTGGCGGGCTCCCCCATCTCCAGAGATATCGGGTCAGCTGGTAAGCACCGAATGCCCCGAGGAGACTCAAGAAGGGCACGATGGCAACCATGTTCCGCATGAAAACGCGTGGATAGGCGCCCATGAATAAATAGAAAGGCAGGGGAAAAGATATCAGGAGAACGGCCGACGGGAGGCTTTTCCGGAATGCGAAAAAGATGCCGAACCCCGCGAGGATCATCGGAATGATCCCACACCTTCCCAGCAAACCGTGAAAATAGCCGCCGTAGCTCACAGCGTTTCGTTCTATGCCGAACGGGAACGCTTGATAAGCCCGATTTTGAAACTTCAGAAAATCCCAGAACAGAGGAAAATCCAGGACGGCATAGGGCGTCGTCAGCACAAAGACGACGGGAACCACGAGCAAGGCCAGGAGAAGCTTTTTGTCGAATAGTCTCTTTAAAGAAAAGGATGTCTTGAAGAGATGGGCCACGATCAGGGGGAGCAGAATAAAAACCGCATTGTATTTCGTGCCTATAGCCAGTCCGATAAACAGGCCGTTGAGCAGATAATGCCTGAGTTTTGGCTCCCCGGTGAGGATGAGAGCGGACATGAGGAATGAGAGCAAAACCCAGAATCCCATGGGAGAATCCGTTGTTATCAAGAAAGAATTCTTCAAATGAAGAAAAGTAAGAGAAACGAAAAGAGCGGATAGGAGGGCTGTTGTTTGATTAAATAAACGACGCCCGAGGAGATACGTCAGGAATATGGTCCCCGTAGAGATGACAACCGTTAAGAACCGCCCCCAAAAATAGAGCGTGAGATAGCTCACATCCGAGAAATTCTGGAATACCCCCCTGAGCTTTCCAATAAAAAACACCGTTTTATAGAGCAGGGCCTGAAGATAGAAATAAAATGAAGGATACAGGAAAGTCTGCGGATGGAGATTCCGGGTCTTGATCATATTGACGGCCGACCGATAGATGACCGGCTCATCGGGGTGGGTGATAATGGGAAAGCCGAACTTGATCGCCTTGTATCTGAGGATAAAAGCGACGATAAGGATGACGCCGAGAGCGAAAAGGAACAGGAAATTCCGTTGGCTTTTCGTCAGGAGCCGGCTGGAAAACATGCTCATAGGAATTCGACAGCAAATTAGCATAAGGGAGAAATGAAGTCAATTTTTTAAGCAAAATCGGCTGCGCGTCCCTTGAATGATGGAATCCCCCCAGGCTATTGACAGGGCCGCGCGGCGGGCGATATATTACCGGTATGGTGAGGAGGGGAGATTCAGCGCCGAGAGGGGGAATTCCCACGCCGCGGAAAAAGGAATTTCCTATCTTTAGGATTCAAGCTGATCGGTCAAGCCTGATTTTTCGAAGGGGAAATCCGGACTAACTAGGAAGGAAGGAGACGATGAACAGAAAACTCCGGATTGGACTCTTAATGGATACCGCCACGATGCCGGCCTGGTCTTTCCGCATGGTGGAGGAAATCGTCCATTCGGATTACGCGGAGATTGTCCTGATCATCCTCAACAGCCGGCCGCCGGAAAAAGCGAGTTTCACCTCTCGGCTGCGCCGAAACTGGAGACACCAGCTCTATCTGGCCTTCCGGAACTACGAAGATCACCGGGTCAGGGTCCAGCCCGACGCCTTCGAGAGAAAAGAGACCGGTCTTCTTTTCGCCGGTGTCCCGGTGATCAAGGTAAATCCGCTCCGAAAGAGGTTTTCCGATTATTTCTCCGCTGAGGACCTTGACCGGATCCGCCCCTATGAGGTCGACATCCTGGTCCGCCTGGGCTTCCGGATTCTGCGGGGCCAGATCCTGAGCCTTCCCAAATTCGGGATCTGGTCCTACCATCACGGAGATAATGACACCTTGAGGGGAGGGCCGGCGGGCGTCTGGGATGTGATCGAGAACCGCCCGGTCTCAGGCTCCATCCTCCAGATACTGACGGAAGACCTGGATAACGGCCTTCTCCTGCAGCGTTCGTTCACGGCCACAGAACCTCTATCCATCAAAAAAAATCGGAACGCTCTGTACTGGAAAAATTCTTCTCTATTGACCAATAAGCTCCTGGAGCTGCATCACAAGGGCGAGGAGGCTTTCTTCCGGGAGGTCCGGAGCGCCAACAGAGAACCCCGTTTCTATTCCCATCGCCTTTACACGGCGCCGACCAATGGTCGCTTCCTGATATTTTTGATCGACTTGGTGAGGAGGCGGATCCAGTGCCGCTGGAAGCGTTTGTTCTTCATCAAAGAATGGTTTCTCCTGTACAGCCGGGGGGAGGGACTTTCGACTTCCCTGTGGAGATTCAAGAAATACATCCCTCCTCGGGACCGCATCTGGGCGGATCCCTTCGTCGTCTTCCATAACGGAATCTGGCATGTGTTCATCGAGGAATATATCTACGCGAACAAGCGGGCGCACATCTCCTGTCTGACCTTGGATTCCACCGGCCGCTGGTCGGGACCTAGGCCCGTGGTCGAGCGGCCCTATCATTTGTCCTATCCCTTCCTTTTCGAACATAACAAACAGCTGTTCATGATTCTGACCAACGGCCGCGATCATGCCATAGAGTTGTATCACTGTGCGTCATTTCCGGAGACCTGGAATTTCGAGCGGGCGCTCCTGGACAACGTGGATGCCTTCGACGCTACTCTGGTGCAACACGATCAACGCTGGTGGATGTTCGTGAATGTCAGGGAGAATCCCGGGGCTTCGTCCTGGGATGCCCTGTTTCTATTCCACTCTGCGGATCCGCTCGGGACGAACTGGACCGCCCACCCGAAAAATCCGGTGGTGACGGATGTCCGGAGGGCTCGACCGGCGGGACAGATCTTCCGCCACAACGGGGACATGTACAGACCCAGCCAGGATTGTTCCCGGGGCTACGGTTCTGGGATCCGGATTAATAGAATTGACGTCCTAACCGGGGAGGACTACCAGGAGACCGAAGTCGCGGCCATCTCCCCATCCTGGGGCAGGAAGATCCAGGGCATTCACACCATCAATCACGCCGCCGGCCTCACCGTGGCCGACGCCAAAAGATTCCGCTTGAGGATTTTCGGATGACTGCCCGCCCCAGAGCCCTCGGATGAGTCGGCCAATCCATAAAATCGGCTGGATCCTGGCGGCCGGTCTCTTCCTGGGTTTGGGATTCATCCTGATTTGGCTCTCCATTTCCGGGGAGAAGCCTCCCCCTTCCCGCGGTGATGCGGCCTCGCTCCTGAACACGTTGGATGAAAACCTCATTCTGAAAACGGCGAATCTGTCTCAATACGAGCATCTCATCCACCTCTTTGACAAGAAGTGGGAAGCCTTTTGTCGCCATCCGGAGCGCAAATCCGTTGACGGTTTCTTTCTCTCCGCTCTCGATCCTTTTCCCCTGAGGCCGATCCGGAGATATCCGGGCGCTCGTTATCCGGAGGATGCGGCCTATGAGGCGGATGAATTCCGAGGTTACCGGATGGCGGTTTCATCGAACCGAAAAACCCTCTACGTTTCCCTAGACAAGGACTTCTCGAAGTATCACAAGGTCCGGCCCGGCGAGGAAATCCCCCCTCTCCGGCATTACTATCTCGACCGCATCGAAGACGGCCAGTTGAAGTTACTGTGGGGAAACCTCAAACCCAATTACAACCTTTGCGAATCTTTCCTGGAAATGTTCCGCATCACGGGCCGGAAAAAATACCTCCGGCCCGCCAAAGACATCCTTCTCTACCTCATCGATCGCCTGGATGAGGACGGTCAGTATCGACTTCCCTTTCCCGGAAGCCCCCTGAAATACAGGGCCATTTATCAAAGTTATCTCCTCCGGATTCTGCAGGATTATATTCGCCTCTCCCCGTCCAGGGAACCCGCCCTGGAGGAGGGGCTTCAGAGGATCGGCCGGGCCTTCCGCTTCACCGACGAGGGAGTGTGGGACCACTTCCTGGAGGCGGTCATTGGCCTGGCCATCGTGGAGAAGCTGGGGATCCAAACCGTTTCCTGGGATTGGACCCTCAAAAAAATTCAAGCTCTCTACGTCCATATCCTGGGACACGACGGAAGGATTCCCTTCAGCCGCCGGCGCCGCGACCCTCCGCAAACCATATGGAATTATCACAATTACAACACGATGCTGCTGGCGGAATTGTCGGCGAAGTACCTGCAAAAAGACATCGGGCTGGAAAAAATCTTTCCGCTAATCTTCCAGGCGGCCAAAAAAAACGGGGACCGGAGGCTTTTTCGAGGGCTCTACTACGCCAAACTGCAGTTTCGCTTCGACGACCCGGAGTGGGCCCGCCAAAAAGAAGTTGAAATCTGGAAAAGCGATTCCTTTATTGAGATCCCCTTTCTCCTGAAATATCAAATCCTATCCGATGTTCGGAAACCCCCGATTCCGGCGGAAGCCCGGCCCGCCGGAAAAGCCAAAAAGCCCGCAAGAGGAATCAGATGACATCCTGCCCAAGGCCTCTCCTGGCTTTCAATTTTCACAGGATCTCCCGGGAAAAGGATAGAGACATAAATCCTTTCTGCCAGCTGCACGCAATTCCAGAAAAGGACTTCCGGCTTTTCGTCAAGCTTCTCTCAAGAAGCCGAGCCTGAGTCCCTCGGCGCTCCGGCGCATCCCTTCCAAGGGCTGGGCGGCCATGATCCGGAAGGTCTATGAGGTGGACCGATGACCTGCTCCCAGTGTGGGGGGACGATGAAGATTATCGCTTTCATCACGGAGAATGCCGTTGTGGATCGGATCATCGATCATCTGAAGCTGATGTTTGCGGCGGCGAAGCCTCCGCCCTCCCATGTCTTCGAGCAGGTCGCGCTCACGGCGGCCGAGGAGAGCGGGGAATATTTTTGAGCATTTTGTGATCAGGGGGGAGCGGAAGTCTATTTTCTTTTGGTCGGTGTGGCGAGTTTTTTTCCCAATATGCACTTCGGACACGTTTTTCGCTGTTATTGACAGCACCGCCCGGCCGACGATATACTTCCGGTATGGTTAGGAGGGTAGATTCATCGTCCGGAGCGGGAATTCAGCTCGCTCGGAAAAAGCAAATTCTTATATTTACGTCGGAATCGCGGAACTGGGGGATTGCGCGTCTCTCTGGAAAGGCATGAACAGTGAAGAAATCGCATCACCGCAGACTCGCAGCGCGAAGCCCTTTATTTGTGCTATCGTTGGCGATTGCCGTGATTTTGTCATGGCACAGTCAGAATCTTTTTTCCGAGGACCCGACTTCCCCGGAGAAGACGGGCGAACCGCCCGCCGCAAAGACTTCGCCAGAGGCGGACGCCTCAGTCGCGGCCAAAAACGCCTGGCAGATCTCGATCCCGGTTCGCTATCTTCCGCTGCAACGCGTCGAGAAAGACGCGGATGGAAAGAAAAAAACCGTGGTCGAGACCGGGGAGTCGCTCCTAACTTTGCCCGCCAAGGAGGTCGCCCTGGTTCTCGTGGATACGTGGGGTCATCCGGGCGAATCCGAGAAACCCTCCCCGATTCGCGCCAAACAGAAGGCCATCCTCGAGAAATGCCGCGAGCACGGAGTGACGATCGTCCACGCGCCGAACCATCCCGTGGTGGACAAGTATCCGCAGTATCTCGCGCTCAAAAAGACCGTTGACGATTTCATGAAGGATTATTCGACACAGTTGCAGAATCCTCCGCCTTTTCTCGAGTGGCCTCCGTCCGACAATAAAGTCTGGCTGAAGGCGCAGGCGATCCGATGGAAGACCCAAGCGGCCGCCTATGCTGCGGAGCCGAAGTCGAAGCGCGACATATCGAGGCATCTCAAGCCCCGCGACGACGATTACGTGCTGTGCACCTATAACGAGTTTCGGTACGTTCTTTGGAAGGAGCGGACGAAACTGCTCCTCTATGTAGGCGGCGCCCTCAACGAGTGCATGCTGCAGCGGGACACGGGAATAAACTTGCTCGCGGGCACGGACAGCACGCGGGTCCCTGTCACCATCGTCGTGCTCGAGGACTGCTCGTCGGTGATCGCGAGCCCCGGCGCCGACAAGGAAACCGCGGCGAAAGTCATGCTGGACTTTTACAGGTACAAGATGGCTTTCACCTCTGTCTCGACGGATATTCGGTTCGACGGGAAGGTACCCCCCGAACAGGCCCGGCCAACTCCACGGCCCGACCGGGAATAGAGGCTCGCTCGCCGCCCTGAGCCCCGCCCGGGTTTGCTTGCAATCCGCCCGCCGAATCTCCAGATCCAGATAGATACGAGCATCGCCGCAGGGCTTGTCCCGAACGCGTCGGATCTTGCGGTCGTACCACCCGATCTGGACCTGGCCACAGCAACTGTAAGCCGTTTTTTCCCCCGTCATACGAGAGTGATAACCCGAGCTCCGGGGTCGCCGAAGATGCCCTTGACCGTGGGGCTGGGGCGAAACCCTTATTCCATGCGGGCGCGGTCACTGTTTTACCCTGGTTTTACCCACTCGCTTTCACGAAGAGCCGATTAAATAAATGACACCCGAGGAGATACGTCAGGAATATGGTTCCCGTAGAGATGACAACCGTTAAGAACCGCCCCCAAAAATAGAGCGTGAGATAGCTAACATCCGAGAAATTCTGGAATACCCCCCTGAGCTTTCCAATAAAAAACACCGTTTTATAGAGCAGGGCCTGAAGATAGAAATAAAATGAAGGATAGAGGAAAGTCTGCGGATGGAGATTCCGGGTCTTGATCATATGGACGGCCGATCGATAGATGACCGGCTCATCGGGGTGGGTGATAATGGGAAGGCCGAACTTGATGGCCTTGAATCTGAGGAGAAAAGCGGCGATAAGGATGAAGCCGAGAGCGAGAAGGAACAGGAGGTTACGTTGACTTTTCGTCTGGAACCGCCTGGAAGACATGCTCATAGGAATTCGGTGGCAAATTAGCTTAAGGGAAAAATGAAGTCAATTTTTCAAGCAAAATCGGCTGCGCGTCCCTTGAATGATGGAACCCCCGCAACCTTGAATCGAGAAGCTATTCATGGTATATTTCGTGGGTGAAGAAACTCAAACATCCTTTTCTGATCGGAACGATCATTTTTTCAGTCATTTTGATCTGCCTATTTCTCTTCTTCAAACCAAGCCGGCGGCCGAATATCATCCTTGTTCTGGTCGATGCGCTCCGGGCAGACCACATGGGTATTTATGGTTATGAACGGAACACAACACCCGTTCTTGACCGGTTTGCCCGGGAAAACGTCCTGTTCACTCGAGCGGTCAGCGCTTCGAACTGGACTCCGGTTTCCATCGCTTCGATGTTCACCGGCCTTTACGCCACGTCCCACGGCATGGTCCCTTCCACCCGCGAAAAACACACGGCACGCCTCCTGTCGGTGCGCCTCAGCCAGAAATTCGACACCCTGGCCGAAATCCTGAAGCGCGGAGGGTACCAGACGGCGGCCGTCATCACCAATCCCTGGCTGAAGGCAGAGTTTGGCTTTGCTCAGGGATTCGATGTCTACACCTACATGAGCATGACACCGGGCTTTGCCAATACCGTGACTGAGTCCGCCACCAGGATTTTGGCGAAGCTCCAAAAAGAGAAGGCTCCTTTTTTTCTCTACCTCCACTATATGGATCCTCACAAACCGTATGAACCGATTCGCCCATACAGCCGTCTCTTTCAGGAGCCGCTCCGGAACAGTCGGTACTCAGCGGATTCCGAGAAGAGGCTCAGCCTCTATGACGGAGAAATCCGGTTCACCGACATGAAGATTGGCAAGTTTTTCAAAGAACTGCGCAGGCGCAATCTTTACAAGGATGCCTTTATCATTGTCATTGCGGATCACGGTGAGCAATTCAGAGAGCGGGGCTACAACGGACACGGCGATCGCTTGTACGCGGAAGAGACCCATATCCCTCTCATTATGAAAAGCGGAGATTCGCCGCATGCTGTCCGGGAGACCGTGAGCAACATCGATATTTATCCTACGATCATCGACGCGGCGCATATCGCCATTCCGGCCGACACTCTTGCCGTCTCCCTACATGATGGACGCCGGCTCCGGAAGCGAAGCGGTGTCATTTCCGAGAGCTCTCTGAACTACTATCATAAGGCTTTCGTAACGGGCGAAGGGAAGAAAATCATCATGGATTTTGGCTCGCCCTATAGGCCGGAGGATCAGGATCTCGAGAGAACGATGGCGGCTGCCCGGGTCGAGGGACTCTTCGATCTCGAGCGCGACCCGCTCGAACAAGCTCCCTTGAAGGACGAACGGCTGGCGAACGATCTCCGCAAAGAGCTTGAGACAATTCTGCGTCTGGCTCTGCGTCAGAGGAAAGGCCCCCAGAAAGGGAGAATCCCGGGAAAGACGCTCGAGGAGTTGAAGTCTCTCGGATATCTAAAGTGACAGATCGTCGGCTGTCCGCCCGGCGGTAAAAAAGGCGGTATTCCGCGCTGGAAGATCAATCAGAAGACCCCGGTGTCGCTGATGTCCTGACCCCATACACTTCATCAAATCGCCTGCCGCTCTTTGGACCGTAATATTGAGACGTGCTGCATCGGTATCTCACAACCATCATCCTGTGCGTTTCGCGATATGGGCTAGATTTAGACCAAGAGCAGGTCGCCACAACCAAGCCGCCGCATTGATAAGGCTGCCCCCAAGATAGAACGTGGCAAAGACCAGCAGCGAAAACCCCAGCGCCGCTTCGCCTCCACGACAACAGCAGCTCGATCCGCTCCTTGCTCAGCAGCCCTCTTCCGCGGAGCAGAGCCAGGACCTTGTGGCGGAAGAGCCTCACGGCCGCTGCCTCATCCACATAGGGCAGCAGGATCCACTCCTCGCAGGGTGTCCAGCCTCCCCGGGAAACCAGCGCGTGGACATGCGGGTGGAAGTTCGCCCTGCCCCCGGAGGTCTGAGCCACCGACACCACCCCGGGCCGAAAACCGCAAATTTTCGACGAAATCCGTTTGGAACTTTGGGCCGCGCCACAAACGCTGTTGTGCGAAATGCCGGAACCGGAAGGCGAATGCCTCGCCGTCGACCCGTCGGTACCAGTGCCGACGATTCGTTAGCCGATGGGGGCGAAGGCAAGATAAAGCAGAAGGGCTGACAAGGCGAAGCCCGCGGCCAAGCGGAGACCAATGCGCCGTTTTCCAAGTTCCGGAGATTTTTTCCAACTCCAAAAACGCGAAAGCGCTAAGACCGCAAAAAAAACGACGGCGGGCCAAAAAGCGATTCGAAAACGGGTTTTCGTATGCAGGAACAGAAAGATGGCCATGTTGTAGACAAGAAACAGCACCGGAAGTGCAGCGACGCCGGTCAATTCCTTCCGATCTGCCTGGAATAGCCCGAACGAAGCTAGTACCAGAACGAGCGCATAGATACTATAAGCCCATAGCCGAAGAAACCGCGTTGCAAAGCTCCCGCGCGCTTTGCGCGGCGCCCACAAACCACCGGGGAGTTGATCGGTAAAAAAAGAATTTTTGTCGAAAAGCCGAACATATTGTTTTGAAAATTGGCGCCCCAAAATAGTGATCCAGCCATTGGCTCGCACTTTATCGGCGATTTTTTCCCAATAAATCCGGTTTCGTTCCCGGGGGTCAGACGACGAACGAACGAACTCCCTGAAGGCCGGCCCGACGAAAGTATGGGGATTCCTTTTGTCCTTGGGATCGTTGAGCCCCACCCAAACGTTGAACGGACCGCTATCGGCGATTTTCCAAACCCCGTAACGGACTCCGTTAAAAACGAGGAGAGGCAAAACGACCAGTGCCATTCCAGCGGCGATACCTGCTGTTCGCTTGAGCCGCTCCGCCAGTGCGGCCATCGGCTCTCTAAACATCGAAATGATCAGAAAAATCGGGATAAACGGGCCAAGCAGCGACTTCGTCAACATCGCCAGTCCCAGGGCGACCCCCGCGCCGAAAAAACGGCTTTTGGACGGCTGGCCCGCGCATAAGAGGACAGCGCCGAGAAGACCCAGGAAAAGATGCAAATTTTCGGGCCAAAAATAGTGGGCGAAGGCGGCGATCTGGGGATCGAGCAGAAGAAAAGTCAACGCCGCATCGGCCGCTAAACTTCCAAGACCGGCGACAAGGACGAGCCGCCTCAAAAAAAGACCGGACGCGACGAGCAGCACGATTTGGATCAATTCGAGGGGGAGCCGATGCGCCCCGAACAGATAGTAAAACCCTCCAAGAAAATATTCATAAAACGGCGGCCAAATGAAATCGGGCGAGGGAAACGTTCCCGCGGCTATTTGGGCGGCCTTGTTCAAGTAGGTGCCTTCATCGCCGCGGAGGGGACGCTCCGTGGAAATGTGGGCGACGTGAAAGAGGATCAACTGGAAAAGAAGGCCCGAAGCCAGCACCAGAACCAACCGGCCAAGATTCGATGATTTCCAAAATTTCATCGGAGAGCCATTTTCACGCGTCCGTTGTTTCCCACAAATTTGATGCGAGCCAATGTTCGGCCTCCGAAAGCGCCATCTCTTTCCGTTCCGAAAGATAGAAAGAATTTACTTTTTCCGCGGCATGCCGAATTCCCGCACTTGGCGATGAATCTCCCCTCATAACCATGTCGATAATATATCGCCGGCCGCGCGGCGATGTCAATCACTGCAATAACAGGACTTCCCTAAAATAATTATGGATCGAAGAGCGTTGGCTGGGCGGGTGGTGGGTTATGTAGCTCTAAGAGCTTCTTCAGTCCCTGGGTTGGCTGTAGAGAAACTATCCGATCCTATCGGCCAGGGCGTAAAGGCGGAAGTCGGGGATGCCGAAGACACGCTTCGAGGCCCGCAGGACATGGCCGGCCGGTACGCGAAGCTTCATCCGGAGGCCCAAGCACACGGCGGCAAAATAGGCGGCTGCCGTCACCAACACCATCAGGGCTTGAAGCCGCCGATAGGTCAGGCAGCGAATATCTTTCAGTTGATAACTCTGTTTGAGGAACCGAATAACGTCCCCGATGCGTCAGCGGGTGATGCAGGAGGCGACCACATGCCAGAGCGACTTGCGACTGCGCCGCACAGGAAGGTTGGTCAGGATCATCAGCGGCTCTTCTCCGAATCCCTTCACGACCACCAGCGTCAACTCTTCCCGTCGATCGGGCAAGCGCACCTTGCGCATCCCGCACGACAGTCGAATCAACCGCTCCTGGCCCGCTTCTTCCTTCACCACCGTCTCGAAAAATAACACCGGGCAGCTTCGAGCTAAATCGACAGCCGGTTCAATGCCTTGGGCCGTCCTCAGGCCCCGATCCCCTCGGACACGGATCAGGAACCTGAGCTTGCTATCCAGTAGATAATTAAAGACATAATCACGGTCGCCGCCCCGGTCCATCACCCAAATGCCACGCTTCCTCACCCCTTCGGCCACCATCCCGACCGCCTCCCGAATCTCCTCGTTTTCGCTCCGGTGGCCGGGCACCGCATGCAAAAACAACCGCCCATGCAGAGGAACGATTTTCGAGCCTTTCGTGTTCGCGCCGACGATGTTCAGCGTCCAGTACCCCCAGCCCAACTCCTTCTCGCTGCCGTCCCTGACCCACGCCATGTACTCCATCTTCTCCGCATGCTTTTTAGTCAGGTCCGACAGATCCAAGACCAGAAGAATGTCGTCTTCGATGCGCGGCGCAGCCTGTCGAATCAACCGATTCTGGATATCGCGTTCCAGTCTCTGGCGCCCCAACTGTCAAGATAGTCTCTCCTCGGTCTTCTTCAGGGAGACCCTCTCGCCCAAGGCCCGCCCCACTTCCGTTAATCGAACAGAACCCCGCGATTGGATCCCAAAGATCATCTCGGCCACGAAGCGACGGACCACCTTCGGGAGCCCGGTGGAAAGTTCCCCCATTTTTATGATTTTAGATGGAATCGCATGCATCTGATAGCAAAAGAAGAAGTTAGTCGGAATCCGCTAAAATCCAAGAACCTACAAAATCTGATCTTTAGAAATATTCTGCCTTTCCCACGGGTTTCTATCATAAGGTCTACTCCGCGGCGGGAGAATGGCCTCAAAAAACGGGCCAACGTTACGGATCGGACCGCGCCTCCCCTGTAAAGACGGGAAAAGCCCTGGCTCAAAGAGGGAAATCAAGTTAGAAAATGTCAACCGGAGTCGACGCTCAGCGGAGGAAATGGGAGACATAAGGGTCGGACACAGCCCGGCTTCTCTTTGATCATGGCGTGAGCTCCCTTTAGCCGGCTTGTGGCCCAAGAATATCAAGGGCGGGGGAGGGATGTCAATCGCTCCGGCCTCACCGGGGCTGCATCGCCGTCGACGATTTGGGCGCCCTCGTCGCCTCCTTCCTGCCGATCGCCGAAGACCGGCTGTCCCCGGACGTCAAGAACCCGCACCGGTTGAGGGTTCTGTTTAAGAAACGGACGCGCTCATAATCCCTCTTCTGAGAATACCGCTGCCCGGGGGCGTCTATCCCCGTGGCGGACGGACATCCACGGCTCTATTCGCATGGATAACCTCTTTCGAGCCATTCAGACCTCCTTTCAAAGGAGGCATCTTGGCCCATTTTGAGAAAGTTATCCAGCGCCGCTTCAGATTCCGGACCCCTTAAAGCCGTTCGAATTCCCTACGATGAACCCGGTCACGAAAATGCCCCTTGAAACGCCCCGGATGATTTCTTCCTTGGACTTCGTGCCGTATTCAAACACCAGGTTGGATGAGCCTCCCGTGATGGGTCCCATGCCTAGCTTCCGGCCGTAGTAATTGTCGATGTAGTAGGTTTTCAAAATCCCCTTCTCGATTACCGGCATGCGCCGTGCGGCGATCCCCTAGCCGCGCGCGAGAAAGGGATCGTCGATCAACGACAGGGTCTCGGATGCGATTTTTCGTCCTCGACGCGGGGAACGTACACGGAGGTCAGATCGCCGGAGCGCAGCAGGCGTGCGATCTCGACGGCGTCTCGCCGATCGTTCTTGATCTTGTCACCGGGCCGTTTCGGGATCAGGGGGGGAGCGACTACACGGCAGTCGAGACCCTTGCGGGTGAGGTATCGATACAGGACGTAGCCGGAGGGGCCGGCCTCGTAAGCGAACACCAGGTGTTCGGCTTTGGCGTGAAGCCTGCGAACGACCATGTCGATGTCACACTGACGAGTGCCGACGCTGCCCACGAAGTGCGGTGGCTCGGATTGGCCGCCCGCGGCGTGAGCGACCGCAATGGAATCCTTGTGGACGTCCAGACCGACGAAAAGCGGAGTAGGCTGCGACATGGCTGACCTCCGGTTCGAGGTGCTGGTGGCTCGTCCAGCAAGCGGCCCTGGCCCGAATCGGGCCAACCTGCGATATTGCCGGAGGTCAGCCCCACTTCGAAGCGGAAGTCATTCTGTCTAGACCGCCGACCGGCGCTCGCGATCGGGGCTCCGCGGCTTGACAGCTCTCGGGGGGGCGTCTAGGCTGTCGAACATGACAGCTTTGCCCTTGAGGCCTCACCGTTCCGGTTTCGGAGGTCTTCTCGGAGTCGTCCTCGTCGGGTTTCTGGCCTCCTCGTCCTGCGGGGGCGAGGGCGGCGCTCCGGCGCCTGCGGCAGGCCGGCGCTCCTCCGGCGCGAAGCCCAACATCCTCCTGATCGCGGTGGATACACTCCGGGGACCACCTCAGCGTCAACAGGTTCTGCGGCGACATCTCGCCCCACGTCGACGCGCTCGCCCAACGCGGCGTGCGCCTCGAGCGCTACACGACGGTCGTTCCGACGACCCTCGCCTCGTTCACCTCGATGCTCACCGGAAGGCACCCGCACACCCACGGCGTCTTCCGCAACAGCGTCCGTTGACCGGGTGGGTTCGAGGGCATCCTGTCGATCTTCCGGATGGGGGGTTACGGGACCGCGGCGTTCATCGCGAGCTACTGCCTCTCGTCGGAGTTCGGCGTGTCTTCCGGATTCGAGCACTTCGACGAGAACCTCACCGTCGCGTGGCTCACGCGCCGACGCCGCGACGACCGGCCGTTCTTCGCCCTGGTCCACTACTTCGATCCCCACGCTCCGTACCAGCCTTCCCCGCCCTACGACGCGATGTTCGACCCGGGCTACCGCGGGGCCGTGACCGGTTCGATGGCCGACATCGAGATGGGGCGGCGTGCCGGATGCGGATAACCGCCACCTCGAGGCGCTGTACGCGGGCGAGATCCGCTACGCCGACGACGAGATCGGGAAATTGCTGGCGGCGCTCGACCGCCTGGGCCTGGCCCACGGCACGCTCGTCGTCTTCACCGCCGACCACGGCGAGACCCTCGGCGAGCACGACGACTACTTCAATCACGGACCGAGCGTCTACGACACCGAGATCCGGATCCCGCTGAGCGTGGCGGGACCGGGGATCGACGCAGCGGGCCGCACCGTGAAACGGCCCGCGTGCAACATCGACCTCGCGCCAACGCTCCTCGAGTACGCCGGGCTCCCGATCGCTCAGGGGTACGGGGCATTCCTTCCTCGCCTCGCTCCGGCGGCCGGAGCCCGGTCCTGGTGCCGCCGGCCAGCTCCTCTTCGCTCCGGCGGACTCAGCTCGTGCCCTTGAGGAGCTTCTCGACGAATTCGGGCAGGTAGCGCTTCATGCGCACGATCGTCTCCCGGTGGCCGCGCTCGTTCCGCCCGGGGTAGTTGTAGCGCCACACGACCTCGCCCGACCGCGTGACCTCGAAGGCGGTGCCGTGGTCCGAGTTGGTCACGAGCGTGTTCCCGTTCGGAAGGCGATGGGCCGCGCCCCGGCTCACCGAGAATAAATCGCGGGGATTCGGCGCCTTGTACTCCCAGACGACGGCGCCGGTGAGCGGGTCCATCTCGAGCGCGCGGGACCAGCCGCGCGCGATGCCGTTGTCGAACAGCAGGATGTGCCCGTCGTCGAGCACCTGCGCGTCGTGCGGAGCGGACACGATCCCCCATCCCCACGCCCAGACGACCTTCGCCTTCTCCCAGTCGATGATGGCGACGCGGTCCTGGTGGCGGAAGCAGACGAGGATGTTCGACGTCGAGTAGAGCGGGCTCTTTTTCGCAAGCTCGGGGCGCCGCATCCACTCGATCGAGTTGCCGTGGAACAGGTCGATCCACGGCGGCCCGGCGGCCCGGTTCGGATTGACGCGATAGATCGGGAAGATCTCGGGAGCCCGGCTCAGCGTGTCGTAGAGCGACAGGGATCGAACCGCCTGTCCCTCCCGGTTGAGGATCGTGAGCTGGTCGTCCCGCACGGGGATCGTCTTGTCGAGGGCCGGGATCAGGCGCCGCCGGAACGTAAGCGTGAGCAGCTGGCCGCCGGGCGTGAGCTCGACGTCGTGGTGCGCCGGCATCATCCGCTTCCAGAGCAGTTTCCCGTTCCAATCGAAGCGGGCCACGTACCGCTTGTCGTCCGCGATCCCGGCCTCGGCCTGCTCGTTCGCGTCCCATCCCACGACGAGCAGGTCGCCGCTCGGCAACAACTCGACGTTGGACCAACTGGAGCTCGGCTGCAGCTGCCAGGCGCGGAGCACCTTTCCCTTGGCGTCGATCAGCTCCGCACGGCACTTTTCGTGGATGCTGTAGAGGTTGTATCCGGGAGAGGAGCGACGCTCGTCGGCGACCACGACGCCATCCTTCTCGCTGTCCCGACGGGGGGCGGCCCCCGTGTAGGGGAGCGACCGGAGCCGCTCCACCTGTTCCTGCTGGTCCGGGGGCCGGGTCGCCCTCTGGGGACCGCTGGATGGCCCGTTCCCGCAGCTCGCCAGGCACAATGCCGCCGCGATCGCCCCGCCGGCTGCGAGCGAATCGAGTCGCCTACCCTGTCGCCTCATGCTGCTGCTCCTCGGGGGGCGCGCATCCTACCACACCTCGCAGGCGTCCTTTCGCTTCATCGCCGTCCCCTCGGCACACTGGAACGCGTCGGCGAACGACGCGGAGTTCGAGAGCGATAAGAGTTTGGTTTTCGGCTGCGCTGGCTGCGGCCGCATTTTCGCCTCTATGATCCCATCCAACCATCGTAAGGAAGCATAGATCAAGACGACAAACAATGTCAATGACGTGAATGGGTTTAGGACATTAGTGACACCTGGGACTTTTGGATTTTCTTTCACCTGCGATAATATTCGTTAGGTGACAGCCGTAAGGACATCGATAAGCGTTTCTTAACGAGTGAAACCGTAAGGACATCGATAGGTAGTTGTTCAGCAAAGGGGAACGGAAGCATTTTGACGAGTTTCCCATCATGCTTGATATAGACCGTCCGGTGATGCGTGGAGAGCGTCGCCACGACGTACTGCCTTTCCAGTTTCCGGCGGATGAAGTATTCGGCGCCGTTAAACTCGATGCGGCCATGGGCCCCGACCTTGCGAACCCAGGAGACCAAGCCACGTGCAATGGGCAAAAACAGCCGGCCTTGGCCGTCGAGATAGGAATCGAGAGTGAAGTCTGCCGGCAAGTGACGGAGAGTCGGCTGGAGTCGATCCCGGAGAACCGCCCGGGAAGCGCGTCCCGTGTTCGTCCGAAGAGAGGCTCCGGCAGGGCTTCCGGAAGTGATAATAATCCAGGAAACGCCCGCTGGTTCGGCGCAGGGCTCGGAGATCGGGGCAGCGATGTCGAAGAACCCGAGCCTGCCCTGTGTTATTGAAGCTCTCGACGGCCGCGTTTCGACCGGGCTCTCCCGGCGGAATGAAGAGAAGATGAATGCCTAAGAGGAGATGGAGGCGGATGACTTGGGAGACGCGGACATCTCGTTGTCCATCTGGGAGGCCCGGGGCAGCCCCATAAAACGCCAGGAATCAAGAAGATGAGCGAGCAAAGAGAGCGTTCGCTTGTCCCGGAACTGATGAGCCGAAACGGTTTGGCCGGCGACATCGATGGTGTGGAAGGAATAGAACCCGGTGACACCGCTGGGGCCTCGCAGATGGCGGGGGCCGACCAGGTCGGTTTGTTGGAGGTCTCCCATTTTCCGGGCTCGGACGTAGGGATATGGAGGTCCGCCCGGCGGTTGTCGGGCCTTGACCTTTTTGGTTCTCCCGGCCCGGGCCAAGATCTTCTCGATCGTCGAGATGGCGGGGAGGCGACGAATGCCCTGCTCATAGAGCTCATGATGGATGGTCTCGACGCCGATGCCGGCGAAAGCCGCCCGGCGGGTCTTGTGGGCCGCCCGTTCGTCTCGAAGATCCAGGATTTTTTGGACGATCGACACTCTCGTCCGGTTCCGGATATGCTTAGGGGTCCGACTTCTGTCCCGAAGCCCGTCCAGACCGAAGGTTTCATAACGGCAGATCCACTTGGACAGCCAGAAACGTCCTCGCTGGACTTCGTTGAGAACCTCCTTGAAACGGACGCCTTCACTGAGAAGCCTAATCGCCCTGCACCGCCGTTCATATTCGAGGTTGCTCTTCATCGCCCAGCTCTCCTTCCCTTCGGGATAATAAAGAGTCTAGGCGATGCTAAATCAGTTTGCGATGTCCTTACGGAAACCCCGTAAACATTGGTGATGAGTTCATAGATAGAATCGGAATAGAGGGGGGAAAAATTGGCATTAATCTCAGCTGGCCGGATGGGTATGCAGAACCTGGCGCCGCCTGGTTTCCAGGTTGGATTGTACGACACCGGCCAGAAAAGCAAATCCTCCCATCAGCGAAACGAGCTGGGCCCGATAAGTAAACCAATGGTGGATTTGCGAATGGTTGGCTAATAAGCTGTACCAGATATAGGGATAAAGCGCTACCCACAGGAAAACCAGGTGTTTCCTCATGGGCCCGCAACGCCGGCGCAGAAGGACAAAGATTGCCAACCCGGACAATAGAACCAATAGCGCCACGGCCAGTTCCTTGGAGGGCAGGAGGCAATGAAGGTTTAACTGCAATGTGCGGTACCTGTCGAGCGTGTAGACATCATTGCCCTGCGTCCGAAAAAAGATCGCGGCAATGGCCTCTTGAATGACATTGCGCTTCAGTGCGATGGAGCCGATAATCCATTTGGAAACCCAGGTCAAACCATACCCCGCAAGCCATAGCCCCGAGATGCACAGGGACATCCGGAACGAAGTGGCCAGTGAAGTTTCCTCCTGCTTGTTGTAGACGATCAGCAGCACAAGTAGGGGAACCCCCAGGGTAATCAAAGGGGCTGTGAGCAGATCAATAAAGCTGGTCAGCGAGCCGATGGTTAGAAACAGGCAAGCCATCTTAGCCCCAGCAAGGGGCTGCTTGCCGGCCAATAGCAGCACGGCTAAAATGGCAATAAACATGAGGTTGAAGACGCCGGCGAACTGCAGGGACATGGGCAGAATGTATATCTTGACAAAAACCATGGATCCGGCCAGACCCATGGCATAAATCCAACCGGTCTTTTTTGCTAACAGGCACACAGTGGCTGTGTACAGTAAAAAAAACACAAACGAAGAAACCACGCGAATCCCCTCATAATCTAAAAACAACAACAAAGGCCGCAGATAGAGCATATAGCCATGCCAGTAGCGGGCATACGAGCCTGTTCCTGGGATATTTTGCTCGGTGGCATGACGCATTTGCTCCCAATGGGTTCCCGAACCATATTTCATCGTGCCGTTCATGGCGGTTTTAAGAGGATTGTCCTCCACGCTGGCAAGCGCTGTCTGGAGCATCTTGGAATCCATAAATCCATCGAGCTGTATGGAGTGCGAATTGATAAAGGGCTTGTAGTAATTGCCCTCAAGGGAGAATCTGGGAATGGACGCTTGAATATTTTTTCGGATCGGTTGGTTTGGAAGCATATAAACAGCGGTCATCAAAAGCGTATAGATCGTTTGCAGCATAATCAGCACACCAACCATTGCCAGAATCTTTTTACCCGCTGCTTTGATCTTGGTTTTGATCTCCTGTCGATTCACCATAAAACTCTCCTCACTGCACGCTTTTGTGGATATCGGTCTTGAACGTGGTTACCTTGATTTCAAAATCCTGCCTGTGCTTCTTGGTCAGGATATCCAGGATAAATCCTGCAAAAAAGGATTGAATCGCCCCTCCTTACCATGCCGAAAATATATCGCAGACTATGCAGCGATGTCAATGACCGTAGGGGGTCAGGGCATTAGTGACACCTAGGTCTTCTGATTTTTCTTCCAGGGATAAAAATATTCATGCGGCGTCAGATGGTCCAGCTCCTGGTGAGGACGGACCAGGTTATAAGTATACTTCCAGCCCTCGATCTGTCGATGGAGATCTGCCGTAATGAGAGCCAGGTCCTCGACTTCAAAAAATCCTCCCGACTCGTCCGATTCGACCTTGCCACCTTCGCCGTTTCAGGGGAGCTTGGACCGGAGTATTGCCGGCAGGCTTGCATGGCAGCCCACCACTCGCATAATGCTATTCCCGCTCGCGTGACGCGGCTCGGCTGTGCCGGGTGACACGGCCTGTTCCACGCACGCGCGGTCTACACACCCGGATCGTCGTCAACCGTTCGATTTCCTGCAGCGGCGGCAGCTTGAAGTGCCTGATCAACCAATCCACCTCGGTTTTGGGGTCTTTGATGGGGACGGCCACCTTCCATTGCTCCAGCGGGATGCTCCGCCACTTGTCCTGGGTGGGTTCGCTTCGGAAAGTGATCCCCCAGACGTGCCGTCTACTCCCTTGTTCGTGGAGGACCATATTCACATGAAATATGGCGGGCCAAACTGTCCAGGAGTTGCCGCAGATATGCGTGCATCCGGAGGTCAGCACCTCGTTCGTATATGTCCCAAAAAGCTGGT
>Ga0315275_10001157_pt1 | contig 22921 bp, 20 predicted proteins | sample YL17G03_0_MG_FD_205557 | JGI IMG/M metagenome (GOLD analysis project Ga0315275, IMG submission 205557) | Sediment microbial communities from Yellowstone Lake, YNP, Wyoming, USA - YL17G03_0 | ecosystem: Environmental > Aquatic > Freshwater > Lake > Sediment | place: USA: Wyoming | collected...
TGCGATTGGACCGGCTCAACGGCCGCTGGGATGCCCGCGGCGCGCACGTCCGCCAGCAACTGCGCCAAGCTGCCTGACCTACGCTAAACGGTCACACCCGCACCTTCCGCTCGCCGCCCTCCCCGTGTTACACTCGAAGTGTGACCACCGACGAGCAGAAGGCCGTGCATCCCCGCGCCCTCCTCATCGCCGCCACCGATGACCTCGCGGCCGCAGGCGCAGTCGAGGCGCTGAGAGCGCGAATGCCGGGGGCGGGAATCACCGCCGTCACCCGCGCTGGCTCCTCGCTCACGGCCGACCGCCTGATCTCCGCCGCAGTTGAAGGGCCCTATGGCTTCATCCTCACCCCCCATCTGCTTCGCGAGCTGAGAGGCGGTTTCGATCTCGCTTGGGCCGCGGTCGGTGATCTGAGCAGCCCTGCCTACCGCCGTGTTGCACTGCTGCTATCGCTCGCCCGGGCGAAGCAGAAGGCTGCGATCGGGCCGGGCGGCGAGGTGGTGCCGCTGGCGGGATGGCTCAAGCGGGCGGGTATCTCGCTGGGCCTCTTGAGCCTGCTGCGGGCCGCATGGCGGCGTGCTCTCGCCCCCCACCGCCGTCGGCGCGCCCAGCGCCTGCTGCACGGCGACCGCCCTCCCTTTGGCCTTCGCCGCGTCAACATCGGTGTCAGCGATCGGTGCAACCATCGCTGCATCATGTGCTCCGAGCACTCGCCCTATTGCGCTGACGGCCTGCCCCGAGCGGAGTCGAGGGGAGGAAGGCGCATGGCCGCCGAGGCTGTCCTCGATGAGCGCGACTTCGGCCTCATGGATCCCGCCATCTACCGCGATCTCATCCGCGACCTGCGCGCGATGGGCTGCCGCGAGGTCGAATTGTGTGGCCTCGGCGAGCCGCTGCTCCACCCTCGCCTCTTCGACTTCCTCCGCCAGGCGAAGGCGGCCGGCCTCTGGGTCAGGCTCGTCACCAACGCCAGCCTCCTCGCTACTGTAGGGGCGCATGGCAATGCGCCCTCTCTCGAGGGTAACGCCCGTACGCTTGTTGCCCTCGGCCTGGACGAGATCCACATCAGCCTCAACGCCGGAACGCCGGAAACCTACGCGAAGGTTCACGGCGTCGCACCTTCGGTCTTCCACCGCGTCCTCGCCGCCATCCGCGCTGTCGCAGAGGCGCGTCGCAACGCTGCGCCCCCCGCGCCTCGTTCCCCTCTCCAGACTTGGAGAGGGGCAGAGGTGAGGACGGTTGCGCCCACCATCGAGACCTCCTTCGTCGTCCAGGCCGACAACTACCGCGAGCCGGTCGAGTGGGTCCGCCTGGTCGCCAACGCCGGCGTTGACATCATCACCTTCAGCGCGCTCGGCGCCGCCCCACCCGGCGCGCCGGTGCAGTTGCCCGCGGAGCAACTGAAGGAAGCCAAGGCGAACGTCGCCGCCGCGGTCGAGCTGGCGAGGTCACGCGGCCTCGAGGTTCGCGGCACCTTCGGTGCGCTCGCCGACAGCGGGCCCGCCTTCTCCGAGCATCTCTACGCACACATGCCCTGCTACATCGGCCACATCTTCGCCCTCGTCACCGCCAGCGGCCGCATCCATCCCTGCTGCGCCTGCGAGCGCGTCGTCGGCGACCTCAAGGACGGCGGCTTCGCCAAAGCTTGGCGCGGCGACCCATACCGCCGCTTCCGCGAGGAATGCCTCGACCTGCCCAACCGCTTGCCGGGCCTCGACGGCTGCTCGTGCATGGCCTGTCCTTACGGGCCCTGGAATGTGGAGTTTCATCGGCGGCTGTACGCAGGTTAGGCCTGTACGGGCAGGAGGCAGCCTACCGCCCTGCGAAGTTCCCCCTCGCATGCAGGAGGGTGGTATGCCAGGCAAGCTCCGTATCGGCGTCCTCGCCTCAGGCGGGGGGACGAACCTCCAGGCGATCATAGACAACTGCAAGTGCGGCAGAATCGCCGGTGAGGTGGTCGTCGTCATCAGCGACGTCCAGTGCGGCGCGCTCGAGCGCACCCGCGCCGCCGGCATCCCCGAGCACTGGCTTAACCGCCACGACAAGGAGCGCTTCCCCACCCGGGAGGCATTCGACATGGCGCTGCGCGAGCGGCTAGAGCAGCACGAAGTCCAGCTCGTCTGCCTCGCCGGCTACCTGCGCATCATGACCCCGGAGCTGGTGGGCCCGTTCGCCGGACGGATGGTGAACATCCATCCTGCCCTGCTCCCCGCCTTCGGCGGAACGGGCATGTGGGGCCATCACGTCCACGAGGCCGTGCTCGACTACGGCTGCAAGGTGTCGGGCTGCACCGTCCACTTCGTCTCCCTTGAGACCGACGGCGGCCCAATCATCCTCCAGCGAGCGGTGCCGGTGGAAGAAGGCGACACAACCGAGACGCTGGCGGCGCGCATTCTCCCCCACGAGCACGCGCTCTACTCCGAGGCCATCCAGCTCTTTGCGGAAGGGCGGCTGAAGATCGAGGGGAGGCGAGTGCACATCCTGCCACAGGCGGTCAGATGAGACGGGAGCTGCTTCGGCGGCAAGCTACCGAAGCAACGAAGCCAAAGCCCGGCATGTCGCTGATGCCGGTGGTGAGCGCGATCCTGGGCGCCGCCATCGCGGTTCAGGTCATCCTCTTCTTTCTGCACGCCTACCAAGCGATCGCGTTCCCGTATCAGCTCGACTACGGCGAGGGGCCGATACTCCAGATCGCGCTCGAGGTCGCTCGCGGCCGGCCGATGTACCCATCAGTCGCTCAGCCGCCCTACCTCATCGCCAGCTACGAGCCCGCCTACTACCTGCTCTCCGCGCTCGGCGTGAAGCTGTTCGGGGTGGGCTTCTGGTGGGGAAGGCTCGTCTCCACGCTCAGCGTGCTCGCAACTGCCCTCTTTGCGGCGCTGATCGTGTGGGACCGCACGAGACACCGCTTCGCCTCTCTCGTCACCTGCGGGACGATCCTCGCGATGCCACACTTCATGGTCTGGGCGACACTGATGCGCGTCGACGCGATGGCGTTGGCCTTCGCGGTCGCTGGTTTCTGGCTCTTCCTCCGCGGCGCGCGCTGGGCAGGCATCCCGCTCTTCTCGCTCGGCGTCTTCACCCGTCGCACCACCGTCGCCGCGATGGGCGCGGCATACCTCGGCGACGCGCACCGGCGCGGCCTCCGGCGCGCGACGATAGCGTTCGCGCTTCAGGCGACGCTCATCGCCGCCCTCCTCATCGGCGCCAATCTTGTCACCCGCGGCGGCATGTACGCCCAGCTCAAGCTCCACACCGCTACTTCGCTGGGCAAAGCCTGGACGTGGCAGCAGCTCTGGTCACTGCTCTGGGTGCCGGGCAACCCTTCCCCCCTCAAGCTCTGGCCCGCCTACTTCGCGATGACTCTGATCGCGGCCGTGTGGGCGGCATTCCACCGTGAGGCGCGGGTGATGCTTCTCTGGTTCGTCCTCGCCTGCGCGATCTTCCTCACCTCCGGCCGCATCGGTTCCGCCCACAACTACCTGATGGAGCCCACCGCCATCGGCGCGATGATGTTCGGTATCATGTACGCAGTGCTGTCGGGCGGTGTTGGGCGCGGGGTTCGTGAACCCCGCGCTGCCCCTCGCGTCGGCCTCATGCTCCTCGCCGGCGCACTCGCCGCCCAGATGGTCTGGACGACACAGCACCTGCCCGAGACGCTCAGCGTCTTGCAGCCTCGCGTCGACCCGCGCGCCAGCCAGCACATCATCGAGTTGGTGAAGCAAGCCGACGGCCCCGCGCTGGTCGAGGACACCGGCCTCGCTCTCCTTGCAGGCAAGGAGCCGCCGCTCATGCCATTCGAATTCACCATGATGGCGCGGGCGAAAGCGCTCGATCCCGAGCCGGTCTACCGCGCGGTGCGAGGTGGGCAGTATCCACTGATCGTGCTGCGCTTCAACCCATTTGACCCATTGGAGATCAAGCTGCACAAGCCAGGCGACGACTGGAAGGCGGGCCGCTGGCCGGATGGCATCGTCTCGGGGGTGCAGGCGCGCTACCGGCTTGTCGAGGAGGTCGGACCGTACTTCGTCTTCTCACCCCGATAGCGCGGTAGACTCCGTGTTTGGCAGGAGTGGGAGCTCCTGCCAAGCGAGCACTGCCGCCTCAGACGAACCGTGCTTACCTGCCCTCAAAGCGTTTCCAGATACCCCCATATGCGCCGGTATGCCATCACCCCCTCGCCTGCCGCCGCCGCAATCTGCCGGTAGGCCCCCGCCCGCACATCCCCGGCGACAAAGACCCCCTTCACCGAGGTTTCGTAGTCATGGTCGGCGAGGACATAGCCGGCATCGTCGCGATGCACCTTCCCCGCCAGGAAGGCCGTCTGCGGAATCTCGCCCACCGCGATGAAGACCCCGTCGGTCGCCACCTCCGTCTGCTCGCCGCTCTCAACGTGCTTCGCCACCAGCGCCTCAACCGATTGCCCTCCCCTTATCTCCGTCGGCACGTGCTTCCAGAGGAACCGGATCTTGGGGTTGGCGAAGGCGCGCTCCTGCAGGATCGTATCGGCCCTCAGTTCGTCGCGCCGGTGCACTACCGTCACCTCGCTCGCGATGTTGGCGAGGAAGAGTGCATCATCCAGCGCCGTGTTTCCCCCACCGACTACGACCAGTCGCTTTCCGCCGAAGAGCGGCCCGTCACACGTCCCGCAGTAGCTTACCCCTCGCCCGTAGAACTCCCTCTCGCCGGGGATGCCCAGCCTCTTGGGCGAGCAACCGGTTGCTATCAGAACGGCCTTGGCCGCATAGGAATCCGATGAGGTCGTGACGCGCAGCGGCCGCCCGACCTCGATCCCTGTGACCTCCTCCGTCCGCAGCTCCGCGCCGAACCGCAGCGCCTGGCGGTGCATCTGCTGGGCCAGCTCGAGCCCCGAGATGCCGTCGGCAAACCCGGGGTAGTTCTCGATCAGGTGGTTGAGCACCACCTGCCCGCCGGGCATCATCTTCTCGAGCACCAACGTCCTCAGGCGCCCGCGCCCGGCGTAGATGGCGCACGTCAGCCCAGCCGCCCCCCCGCCGATGATCGCCAAATCCCAAACCTCAGGATCGCCGCCGCCAGCCAACTCCGCTCGTTCTCCCTAGTGGGGCGGGAGCGCCTGCCCTGAGCTTGTCGAAGGGTCAGTTCCTGCCCCTTTGCGCGTTCTCCGCACCTCAGCGCCTCTGCGGTGAAATCGCCGTTGCCCCTTCGTGCGAAGCACGATGATCTGTGCATTCTGCGTAATCTGCGGATTGTGATGTTCCGGCCGTTGTTCTCCGCACCTCAGCGCCTCTGCGGTGAAATCGCCGTAGCCGCTCCTACTTCACCTCCGCAACCGCCGCCAACCGCTTCCGCAGCTCCTCCTCGGCCTGAAGCCCCATAAGGCTCTCCACCACCTGCCCGCCCTTGATGATGACCAGCGTCGGCACGGCCTGCACCCTGTAAGTCGCGCTGAGTCTCGGCTGCTCGCCAGCGTCCACCTTCACTAGCTTGACCCGCCCAGAGAACTCCTCTGACAGCTTCTCCAGCACCGGCGCCAGCATCCGGCACGGGCCGCACCACGGCGTGAAGAAATCCACCAGCACCGGCGTGTCCGACTTCAGCACTTCCTGCTCGAACGTCGCGTCCGTTACCTCAAACACCGCACCCATCTACCGCTCTCCTCCTATCCCCTCGCCACCAAGTCTCGCGCCATCGCCTATCGTTCTTTGTGCTGCCAGACCCCTCCTCTCCCGGTGCTTCTCGACGTGGGAAGCTGGCCGACAATGCGGGCACCCCCCGTCACGGATTCGCGGGCGCGGTCTTTGCCACCGGCGCAGCCTCCACCACGACCCTGAAGATCGGGACCCCGCCCTCCCAGAGCGATCCGTCCTCGCCCGCGGCGCCGTGCATGTTCGGCCGGATGAAGTTGTAGTGGTACCCGCCTCGCGCCTTGTGCATCGGCCCGGTGCTGTTCGTCTGGATGCTACTGTCGCCGAGGGAGGGGCCCCTCTGATCCACCTGCTTCACCCGAACGTTGTCGGCCTTGTAGTCGGCGGTGATGTGCCATCCGGCGGAGAGCATGTCGTACAGTCCCCAGGCATCCGGCTTCATCGTCCCCACCGGCTGCGGGTTCTCCTTGGCGCCGACCGCGCTGATCTGTCCCGCGTACTTCTGCGTGAAGCACGGATTGGACGTCCCCACCCGCGCCGCGTACTCCCACTCGGCGTCAGTCGGCAAGCGGACCGTCCGCCCATTGGTCTCGGAGAGTATCCGACAGAACTCGAGGATGTCGGGCCAGGTCGCCCTCTCGATGGGGAACTGCGGCCCCACGTTGTCACTCGGGCTATTGCCGATGACCGCCTCGAACATCTCCTGCGTCACGGGCGTCTCGGACATGAAGAAGGGCTTCGTCAGCACCACCTCGTGCGGGAACTCGTCTTGATAGCGCGGCTGATAGAACGGCGACCCCTGGAGGAACCTCCCCGCCGGCACCGGCACGCATGTCAGCGTCAGCGAGTCGCTCACTTTGAGGACAAGTGGTTCTGCCTCCGGCATCACGAACGGCTTGTCCGGTTCGAGCATCTTCGCCGGGTAGTCAATGCTTGTCTGCCCATAGTCGCTGACTGCGATCCACTTCCGGCCGTCTTGCTCGTAGAGAACGCCGGTCAGGGCCAGTAGCTGCGAACCCCATTCTACCTCCTTGTGGATCTTGTCCGTCAGCGGCCCCGGCGCGACGCAGTACGCGAGGCGGCGGCTCCACTCGTCCGAGAGCTTCTGCGCGGCCTCGACGTCGAGACCTTGCGGCGGCCAGTACTTGTCCATGACGTCAGTCACCGCCGCCGCGATCTCGGGCGTCCCCTCGAACGCGAGCATCACAGGGAAGTGATCGCTTCCCTGGCTAACGCCGTCCCACGGCGTGGGAAGGGTGGCGCGGTTGCACACGACGTTCCCCCTGATCGTGACCTCAGGTCCCGTCAGCGCTGGACCGGCCTCGGCCGCATGGCCGATAGCGCCAACCGCCCAGAGCAGAACGACCGCGACCGCGCTCACGACGCCTATCGCCCTCAACATGCTCTCGCCTCCTCAGTTCCCCGACGCACTGCATGCCATTGAAGCCCGGTTGGGAGTTGGAATCCTCAGAGACCCCGGCGCGAAGCTGGCCCCGGCCTTGTGCTCTCGGTACCAGCCATTGGACGCCGCGTCGAACCGCCCGAAGTCCGGGGCCGAGGGGTCGTGAAGGTTGATGCCGAGCATCTGCTCGAGCTGCTCGCGCGTCATGTCGGGCAGCATGGTGAGGTGCTCCCAGCCGTTGACCGTGGCGTTGCCGTTGCCCTGCCGTTGCACTTCGATCGGGTCCTGCCCGGACATGTAGTTGTTGAGGCCGATGTTGACAATCGTCTTCTCGTCCACCGGGCTGATCTTGGCGACAAAGGTGATCCCCGACGGCGTCGCGTTCTCTCCCTCCACGTAGCGCAGGAAGACGTTGTCGTTCCACTCGAGGACCTGCGGCTTCGGGATCAGGTCAATGACGTTGAAGGACCAGTTGCGCTGCCGGGTTGCCGAGATGACAAACGTGTTATGCGAGATGTCCACTGTCCGAACGGTCTGGATATCGCCGTACACGTCGAAACCGGTAATGATAATGTCCATGGAGTTAACCGGCAGATCGTCGGACTTGCGGATGACGTTGTTGCGGACCGTAATTCTCTCGAAGCCGGGCTGGAACTCCATCCAGCCCATGCTGTACTCGGGCGGGTCGAGGAAGAGCGGCACCGCCGAGCCGTCGAAAAGGTTGCCCTCGATGAGGACGTTGGCCCCGCGGTCCTTGATGTGAGAGCCGCCCGAATCCGCGACAAGCGGCCCGAAGTAGTTACCGCGGACGGTGAAGTCGGCCGCCTCCACATAGGCGTTGTGCACCGAGGCGTTGTTGGGCGCCCCGTTGCCGTAGAGCAGGCTCTCCTCGAGGATGATGTCGTGGACGTGCCTGGCCTCGCTGCCGTAGTTATCGCTGGAGCCGAAGAAGCCGTTGTTGTTGTCGGTGAGTTCCATATCCCTGAAACAGAGGTAGTTGCCGCGGTCTATGAAGACTCCAGCCGCCGCCGAGCCGAGGCCGCCCTGGCTTCGCTGGTAGTTGCACAGCTTCCCGAACGAGTCCGTGAAGTCGTTGGCGGGGCGCGCGCCGGTGATCTTTATGCCCGACACTTCCCAGTAGCTCGCCCCCGGTGTCTGCCAGTCGGTGCCGCTGCGGCTGGAGAAGCACAACACCCCGCGCTCCTGGTTGCCCGCGTAGTAGGTCGAGTTGCCCTGCGGGTCCACCGTGCGCGTTACCGCCTCCTTGCCGTTCAAGACCGGGCGCTCACCATTGGGTCCCTTGACGCCGATGATGCGGATGGGCCTTCCTGGGACGCCTGAGCGGGTGAGGTTAACCTTCTCTTGGTAGTCGCCGCCTTCTTCGCGGGAACGCCAGTGGAGGTAGACGGTGTCGCCGGGGTTGAGCGCCTCCCAGGGGACGTCCACCACTCGCCCATAAGCCTGCCCCGGCCCGACGTGGTAATCCGTCGGCTGAATGGCCGCGGCCGACGCCGATAGCGCCGACGCTGCTACGCACACGAGTGCGGCCATCACCGCCCGACCGGAAACGCGCATCAACAATGCCTCCCGCTTTTCAGAGACTCGTCTGGCTCCCAGGATGCTCATGCACCTTCCGTAGTGGTGTCCCCTGCACTCGCTCACAGCCCTGCGCTGGGAGACGCCGACGATGTAGAAGGGCGCAGAGGAGAGGCGAGTGCGCCCAGCGATCGCAGCGTCATCGCAATTCGATGAGGGCCAGGTATCGCGTTCCGGACGAAAATGCCCCAGATCGGTCCCGCGACGCGTCGCACCCACCCGGCGCTCGACACCCACAGGCGGTTTCGGTGTGGCAGCTATGCCCCGCGCCGCGGCCCCCTACGCATTCACCCCAACCGTATCCCCGGTCTCGACCAACTGCCGGTACTCCACCCGGTCCTTCGCCTTCGCCTCCCCCTCCTCGAAGGTGATCACGCCCGCCCGGGCAAGCTGCGAAAGCGACTGATCCAGCGATATCATCCCATGCTGGTGGCCGGTCTGGATCACCGAGGCAATCTGGTGCGTCTTCCGCTCCCGGATCGAGTTGCGCACCGACGAGATCGCTACCAGCGTCTCGAACGCGGCCACCCGCCCGCGCCCGTCGGCCCGCCGCACCAGTATCTGTGAAATGACCCCCAGCAGGTTCACCGAGAGCTGCATCCTGATCTGCTGCTGCTGGTGCGTCGGGAAGATATCAATGGCGCGGTCCACCGTCTGCACCGCGTCGGTTGTGTGCAGCGTCCCGAGCACCAGGTGCCCCGTCTCCGCCGCCCGGATGGCGAGCTGAACCGTCTCCAGGTCGCGCATCTCCCCCACCAGGATCACGTCGGGGTCCTGCCGCAGCACGTACTTCAGCGCGTTCTGGAAGCTTCGCGTGTCGCGCCCCAGCTCGCGCTGGTTGATCAGCGCCTGCTTCGGCTCGTGCACGAACTCGATCGGGTCCTCCACCGTCACGATGTGCACCGGGAAGTTCTTGTTCACATGGTCAATCGCCGCCGCCTGGGTGGTGGACTTCCCGCACCCCGCCGGCCCCGTCACCAGCACCAGGCCGCGGGGGCGCTCGGCGAAGTACCGACACACCTCCGGCAGCGCCAGCTCCTCGATCGTCTGAATGTGCAGCGGGATGATCCGGAAGACCGACCCCACCATGCTCCGCTGCACGAACAGGTTGACCCGGAAGCGCGCCAGCCCCTCCAGATCGTAACCCAGGTCCAGCTCCCACTGCTGCTCGAAAAGCTCCCGCTCCTGCTTGCTCAAGATCATGTAGGAGAGCCGCTTCGCCTCATCCACCGACAGCGCCGGCAGGTCCATGGGAATCAGCTCGCCATAGATCCGCAGCAGCGGCGGAGACTCAGCCTTGATGTGGATGTCCGAAGCGTCGCGGGCGACCGCCGTCCTCAGCAGGTCGTCAATGTGGAGTTGACCAGTCAACATGGCCCTTCTCCTTCGTTCACGCTTCTCCCGGCGCCGCTGCTATCAGCTCCTCAGCCCTGCGCCCGGTGCCAACGCGAGCAGTGAACTCGTTCGGGTTCGACGACTTCGACAGTGCCATCTCGAAGCTAACCACCCCGCTTCGATACAGCTCCAGCAGATGGCTATCCAGCGTCTGCATCCCCAGCTCCGCCCCCGTCTGGATCGCCCCGGGGAGCTGGTGGGTCTTCTGCTCTCTGATCATGTTGCGGATCGCCGGCGTCGCGATCATGATCTCGAACGCCGCCACCCGACCAGCCCGGTCCACCCTTGGCAGCAGCGTCATCGAGATCACCGCCTGGAGCGTAACCGCTAACTGCATCCGGATCTGCTCCTGCCGCTCCGGCTCGAACACATCCACGATTCGGTCTATCGTCTGCGCCGCGTCCGTCGTGTGCACCGTCGAGAACACCAGGTGGCCCGTCTCCGCCGCGGTGATCGCCAACTGCATCGTCTCGTTGTCGCGCATCTCACCCACCAGGATCACGTCGGGGTTCTGCCGCATTACGTGCTTCAGCGCCTCCGCGAACGAGTGGGTGTCCATCTCGACCTCGCGCTGGTTCAATGCGGCCGTCTTGTCCTGGTGCATGAACTCGATCGGGTCCTCGATCGTGATGATGTGCACCGGCTTGTTCTCGTTGATGTGGTTGACCATCGCCGCCAGCGTCGTGGATTTCCCTGACCCCGTCGGCCCTGTCACCAGCACCAGGCCGCGGGGCAGCATCGCCACCTCTTTCAGCACTCCCGGCAGCCCCAGCTCATCCAGCGTCTGCACCCGGATCGGGATAAGCCGCATCACCGCTCCCGGGCTGTTCTGCTGCTTGAACACGTTCACCCGGAACCGCGCCAGTCCCTTGATCTGGTAGGCGAGGTCGCACTCCAGGTCCCTCTCGTACCTGGCAATCCGGTCCGGCCCCATGATCGGGTAGATGATGCCCTTGATGTCCTCCGGTGTCAGCGCCGGGAAGTTCGTCCGCCGCAGGTCGCCGTGGATGCGGAAAACGGGAGGCTCGTGCGCCCGCATGTGTAGGTCCGACCCTTCACTGCGCACCAGTAGTCTGAGCAGGTCATCGAGCGGGATCGCGTATTGCTGGGACATCCAAAACTCTCTCCACAAGTTGCCCATGCGAAAGCGGACGCGGGCCCCAAGAGCCCATCCGCCGGCGTCTGCCTCAGCGCCGCCGACAGCGCCGCTTCCCTAAGAGCGCCTAACAGAACCCTCTGTCGCGTCCCGGAAAGAGCCTCCAGGGCGCTCTGCTCCGTTTCCGCAGAGGTTCTGGTAGAGGCTCTAACAACGGAAGCGCACCCCAGGCGCCCTCAGCAGCCAAGCAGCACCGCTTCCTAACAGGTCCCCCTATTCTCCCCCGATCCCAGCCTCGCCTTCCACCGACCTGACCCAATCGGTCATCACCGGCCCAGCACGGTCACACCGGGCCGACCCCCATCCTGCGCGCAAACTCGTCTGGGTCGCCCGCCTTCCCGAGCGCCTCCTCCCGGGTGATAAGCCCCTCCTGGCACAACTGAACCAGATGCTGATCCAGCGTCTGCATCCCGATCTCGCCTCCGCCCTGGATGAGCGAGTAGATCTGATGCGTCTTCCGCTCGCGGATCAGATTGCGAATCCCCGGCGTCGCAATCATCACCTCGAACGCCGGGATCATCCCCGACCCGTCCGCTCGGTGCAGCAGGTCCTGGCCGATCACCGCCTGGAGCGTGATCGCCAGCTGCGCCCTCACCTGCTCCTGCCGGTGCGGGTCGAACACATCCACCATCCGGTCAATCGTCTGCGCCGCGTCCAGCGTGTGCAGCGTCCCGAATACCAGGTGCCCCGTCTCCCCAGCCGTGATCGCAAGCTGGATCGTCTCGAGATCGCGCATCTCGCCCACCAGAATCACATCCGGGTTCTGCCGCATCACGTGACGGAGCGCCTCCGCAAACGTATGCGTGTCCAGCCCGATCTCCCGCTGCGTGATCGAGGCCATCTTCGGCTTGTGGATGAACTCGACCGGATCCTCGATGGTAATGACGTGCACCGGCCGGTGCTCGTTGATGTCATCAATGATCGCCGCCAGCGTCGTTGACTTCCCGCTCCCCGTCGGCCCCGTCACCAGCACCAGGCCCCGCGGCAGCGTCGCGATCCGCTTCAGCACCTGCGGCAGGCCCAGCTCATCTATCGTCTGCACCTCCGACGGGATCCGGTGAAAGCAAGCGGCGGGGTGGCCGCGGTCCCAGTAGAGGTTCACCCGGAAGCGGCCCACCGCCGGCACGGCCAGCGCGATGTCCAACTCCAACTCCCCCTCCAGCCGCGCCCACCGCTCCTCCCCCGCCATCGCGCGGAGCATCCGCCTCACTTCTTCGCCTGGGATCTCGTCGAACTTCGTCCGCCGGATCATCCGCTGCACGCGCATGATCGGCGGCTCCCCCGCGCAGATGTGGAGGTCCGACCCCTTCACCTGCACCAACAGCGCCAGCAGCGTCTCCAGCTCCACCTCCGCCTCTCCCTCCGGGCCCGCCGAGGCGTGGAGTTAACCCTGGTTCAGCTTTGTGGTGCGGCAGTTGCTTGGGGCGCTAAGCGGCCCCTCGGCGCAGCATCTGCTTCAACTCGGTCAGGTTGCCGGCGAAGGTCAGCGCGTCCTCCTCCGACACCACTCCCGCCCGCCAATACTTCACCAGCGACTGGTTCATGGTCTGCATGCCCCAGTATCCACCCTCGTTCATCGCTGAGTAGATCTGCGAGGCCCGGCCTTCCTCGATCAGCTTCGACACCGTCGGCGTGTTGATCATAACCTCTACCGCCGGCACTCGTCCAGTCCCATCCGCCCGCGGCACCAGCTTCTGCGAGATGATCCCCAGCAGGCTCGTAGACAGCCGCAGGCAGATCTGGCTCTTCTCATGCGGCGGGAAAATGCTCACGATCCGCTCCACCGTGTCCGCCGCACTCGTCGTGTGAACCGTCGAAAACACCAGGTGGCCCGTCTCCGACGCGGTCAGCGCGACCCGCATCGTCTCCGCATCACGCATCTCCCCGATCAGGATCACGTCCGGGCTTTCCCGCACCACGAACTTCATCGCATCGTAGAACGATTCGGTGTCGATCCCCACCTCTCGTTGGCTGACGACCGCCAGCTGGTCGTCGTGCACGAACTCGATCGGGTCCTCAATGGTGATGATATTGCAGTACCGCGTCCGGTTGATCAGGTCTATCATCGCCGCCAGGGTGGTGGACTTCCCGCAGCCCGTCGGCCCGGTCACCAGCACCAGGCCCTGCTTCGGCCTCGACATGTCGTCCAGCACCTTCGGCAGGCCCAGCTCCTCGATCTGCTTGATCTCCAGAGGGACGATACGGAGCACCATCGAATGGCTGCCACGCTGCACGTAGATATTGCAGCGGAACCGCGCCACATCCGCCAGCGTGAACGCCAGGTCCAGCTCGTGGTAGCCCTCGAATGCCTCGATCTGCTGCTCGTTCATGATCGAGTTCGCCAGCCGCTTCGTGTCATCCGCCGTCAACGCCGGCAGGTCGGTCGGCACGATCCGGCCGTGCACGCGCAGCGCTGGCGGCGACTCGGCTTTGATGAAGAGGTCGGACGCCTGGCTGTCAACCGCAAATCGGCACAGCTGCTCGAGTTCCATCGGTCTTCGCCTCCAGACACCCCGACACCGGGGATAGCTTCTATCGTCTGCTTGTTCGGGCCCGGCTCCCCTGCCGCTCCCCCAGCGCCAGCCAGCCCATCGCGACGCCGGCAGGCAGGCCGATCAGCAACGCCGGCAACACCCCTGCGGGCCCCGGCGCCGGCTTCGCCGCCGCCTCGGGCGGCACGGGCCCACTGCTTCTTATTTCCACATCGTACTCATATGGTTTCATAGAGCTCACCAGATCCAACGCGAACCCGTCTGCCGCCGTCGTCCGGGGACCCGCCCATTGGAACCCCTCCCCCACCACAAATACCAGCCTCATGCGGCGCCACTCCGGCATGGACCGGATGATGGGCCCTACCGGCAGCGCCGGCTGCGCCTCTCGTACCAGCCCCCTCGCCGCAAACTCCGCCGCCGTCCCCATCTCCGCCATCCCCCGCCCCAGCTTGCCATCGCTGATGCGCACATCGCCGATGGTCGCCCCGCTCCGCCTCGCCAACTCCCCAAGCCCGCGCCGGATCGCTTCGTGGTCCACCACCGCCGGGTAGCTCATCGCCACCCGCGCCGGTCCCTCGTCAGGGGCATAGACGAGCACCATTACGTCGTAGGAAGGCCGTGCCTCGGCTTCCGCCGCTCTCGCTTCTCCTGACCAACAGGAGGCCGCCGCAATGAGATATGCCAACAGCAGCCGCCATGGCCTGTGCCTGGAGGTATGAGGAGAATCGCCCGCATTGTGGGCCTTCATCTGGAAGTCGAGGTCGAAGGTGACGCCAATGTAGTGCTTGCCCGAATGGCTGAGGCTCTGCAGCAGGCAGACGCGCGTCACAGGAGAGCCCCCTTATTCGCCCTTCGCCGCGCGGGGCGAACGGCTCCGGCGGGTACCAGCCTTCGCCTCCCCGCCGACTTCGGTCGCGACCGAAGTCGGCTTGCCAGCCGTAGCCCGAGGACCTCGGCGAGGTCCGAAGGCGAAGGCTGGTGGAGCTGACGGGATTCGGACCCGTGACCTCTTCCATGCCAAGGAAGCGCGCTCCCACTGCGCCACAGCCCCACGTTCACGACCTGGATTGTAGTGTCACCACTACCCACTGTCAAGCCAGCGGCGCCGCACTCCGCCGGCCGCTGATTGAAACTGCTGTCCCAGAACGCTATAATCGCCTCGCCTCGAAGACGAAGGTTAACCCACTTGGCCCTTGAGACACTTCGCAGACTGATCATAGGTGAGCGTCTCCCCACCGCCCGCGCCATCCACGAGCGGCTGCCCAAACACTTGGCCCTGCCCGTCTTCGCCTCCGACGCCATCTCATCATCCGCCTACGCGGTCGAGGAAATCCTCATCGTGCTTGTGGCGGCCGGCGCGATCGGTCTCTCCTACGCCTGGCCAGTCGCCATCGCCATCGCCATCCTCTTCACCATCGTTGCCATCTCCTACCGCCAGACCGTCATGGCCTACCCCTCCGGCGGCGGCGCCTACATCGTCGCACGCGAGAACATCGGCGTCCCCGCCGGCCTCATCGCCGCCGCCGCCCTGCTCACCGATTACGTCCTCACCGTCGCAGTCTCCATCGCCTCCGGCATCGCCGCCATCATCTCCGCCTTCCCCGGCCTGGCCCAGGAGCGCGTCGCCCTCTGCGTCGGAGCGATCGCCATCATCGCCGCCGCCAACCTCCGTGGCGCCAAGGAGTCCGGCAGGCTCTTCGCTCCGCCCGTCTACCTGTTCATTGGGGCGGTCCTATCTCTGGTCATTGTCGGGGCAGCCAGGACCTTCCTCGGAGGCCCCCAGCCGGCGCTCCCGGCGGTCTCGCTCCCACCCGCAGTTCAGAGCATCGGCCTGCTGCTGCTGTTGCGCGCCTTCGCTTCAGGCTGTGCCGCACTGACCGGTATCGAGGCCATCAGCAACGGCATCCAAGCCTTCCGCCCCCCCGAGTCTCGCAACGCCGCCATCACTCTCGTCTGGATGACCGTCATCTGCGTCGTCGGCCTTGTCGGCACCACCGCCCTCGCCCAGGCCTACCACATCGTCCCGGACCCTGCCGGCCACGAGACCGTCTTCTCCATGCTCGGCCGCGCCGTCTTCGGCCGCGGCTTCCTCTACTTCATCCTCCAGGCCTCCACCGCCGCCATCCTCATCCTCGCCGCCAATACCGCCTTTGCCGGCTTCCCTCGGCTCGCATCGATCCTGGGCGGCGACGGCTTCGCCCCCCATCAACTCGCCAACCTTGGCGATCGCGTGGTCTTCTCCAACGGCATCCTCTTGCTCGGGGCATTCTCCTCTCTCCTCGTCATTGGCTTCGGCGGCATCACCCATGCTCTCATCCCGCTCTATGCTGTCGGTGTATTCGTCGCGTTTACCATCTCCCAGGCCGGCATGATCGTCCACTGGTATCGCCTGCGCACTCGCCACTGGCAGCTAAAGGCCGCGGTCAACGCCCTGGGTGCGCTCGCCACCGGCATCGTCCTCATCGTCGTCGCCAGCGTCAAATTCACCCACGGCGCCTGGATCATCATGCTCGTCGTGCCCGCAATCGTTCTTGCCTTCAGCAAGATCAAGGCACACTACCGCTCCCTTGCCGCCGCCCTTAGCCCCGAGGGCTACTCCCCGCCGCGCGCCATCCGCCACGCCGTCATCGTGCTCATCCCGGGCATCCACCGCGGTGTCCTCCAGGCGGTTAGCTACGCCCAGACCATCGCGCCCGACTGTGAGGCCGTCTTCGTCGAGGTGGACCCAAAGGAGACCTCGAAGCTCCAGCAGCAGTGGAGTGATCTGCACCTGCGCGTTCCCCTGGTGGTGCTGAAATCGCCCTGGCGCTCCCTCACCGAGCCCATCATCCGCTACACCCGCACCCTTCGCGCCGAGCGCAAGGTCGGCCTGGTCACTGTGATCCTTCCCGAGTTCGTCACCACCCGCTGGTGGCATCGCCTGCTCCACAACCAGTCCGGCCTCGTGCTCAAGGTCGCCCTGATGTTCGAGCCCGGTGTCGTCGTGACCAATGTCCGCTACCGGCCCGAGGAACCCGACCCGGAACCGTAACCCCTCCGCACCTCCGACAGGGGGCGCACCGCCGCGCGGCGAACACGTCCGCATGCCCTACAAGCACGTCCTCGCCGTCTACGATGGAACGGACCTGTCAAAGGAAGTGCTTCAGATGGTCTGCCGCTTCCTCCGGCCCGAGCACGGGCGCATGACTATCTTGGTGCTGAGAGTACTCCCCCTCAGCGCAGGCCTCCCCACCTACCAGCCCGGCGCCGATCCCGAAACCGATGCCATGGTGCGAGATGCCGAGCACCTGGTTGATCGCTGTGGGATCAAAGCCGCCAGCTCCGTCCGTTACGCCCGCAGCATCGGCCTCGCCGCTGTCTCCGAGGCCAGACTCCACGGGGCCGATTTGCTTGCTCTCGCCATCCCGGATCTCCGCCAGTTCACCGCCGAGCAGGCCTGGCACACCGACCTGCGCGCCATCCTCCGTGAGACATCCTGCGCCCTCATGCTGCTCCGGCCCGGCAGAACCTGAGCAGTCTCCCTGCCATGCCCAGCTACGACCTCTGTGTCATAACCCGAAACGTCGAGCATCTGAACCGCACCCACCTCGATGTCGCACGCGCCGCACTCGAGGGAGGAGCCACCATCATCCAGTTCCGCGACAAGGAACTCGACAGCCGCGCCCTCCTCGACCTCGCCACGCAGCTTCGCCAGCTCACCCGCGCTCGTGGCGCCACGTTCATCGTCAACGACCGCGTCGACATCGCCCTTGCCTCCGATGCCGACGGCCTCCACCTCGGGCAGGACGACCTCCCCATCTCCGTCGCCCGGGGTATCCTCGCCCCCAGTGCACTCATCGGCGCCTCTGCCACCACTCCGCGCGAGGCACTAGCCGCCCAACAGGCCGGCGCCTCCTATCTGGGGGTCGGCCCCATCTTCCCCACGCCCTCGAAGCCCGACGCCGGCGAGGCCATTGGCCTCTCCGCCTTGACCGATATCCGTCGCGCCGTTGCCATCCCGGTGCTTGCCATCGGCGGCCTCACCTGCGAGAATATCCCCGGCGTTATCCATGCCGGCGCCGACGGCATCGCCGTCATCTCCGCCGTCGCCGAAGCCCCGGACATGGCCGCCGCTGCCGCCAACCTGCTCCGCTGCCTTCAGCAGGCCCGGCGGGGGCGAGACGCCCAGGAGCAGCCCGAATGACCCAGCTCGAGATCGCCCGCAGAGGCGACCTCTCGCCCGAGATGATCGCCGCCGCCGAGCGCGAGCAGGTCGAACCCGACTTGCTCCGCCAGCGCATTGCCGAGGGCCTCGTCGTACTCCCCGTCAACCTCAACCGCCGCTGCCCCCGGCCCACCGCCATCGGACAGGGACTCCGCCTCAAGGTGAACGCCAACATCGGCGCCTCCACCCAGGACCCCGACCTCGAGGGCGTACTCGCCCGCCTCAACACAGCTCTCGACGCCGGAGCTGATGCCGTCATGGACCTGAGCACTGCCGGCGACCTCTCCGCCAGCCGCCGCGCAGTCCTCGCCAACTGCCCCGTGTCGGTCGGAACCGTCCCCATCTACCAGACCGCAGTCGAAGCCGCCTCCGCGGGCGGCCTCGCCTCCATGTCCGCCGACGCGCTCTTCGCGGCCATCGAAGAGCAGGCGCGAGACGGCGTGGATTTCATCACCGTTCACTGCGGCGTCACCCAGGAGACGGCAAAGCTCGCGCTTGCCGGCAGCCGCCTCACCGGCGTCGTCAGCCGCGGCGGCGCTTTCACCATCTGCTGGATGCAGGCGAACGAGCGCGAGAACCCTCTCTACGAGCGTTTCGATGATCTGCTCGACATCTGCCGCACCCATGATGTCACCCTTAGCCTCGGCGACGGCCTCCGCCCCGGGTGCCTCGCCGACGGCACTGACGCCGCCCAGCTCGCCGAGACCGCCATCCTCGGCAGTCTTGTCCTGCGCGCCCGCCAGGCTGGCGTCCAGTCTATGGTAGAGGGCCCCGGCCACCTACCCCTCGATCAGGTCGTAGCCAACGTCGTCCTCGAGAAGCGCCTCTGCCATGGCGCGCCCTTTTACGTCCTCGGCCCCCTCGTTACCGATATCGCTCCAGGCTACGACCACATCACCGGCGCCATCGGAGGCGCCCTCGCCGGCATGGCCGGCGCTGACTTCCTTTGCTACCTGACACCAGCCGAGCACCTCGGCCTACCCGACCTCGATGAGGTCCGCCAGGGCGTCATCGCCTCCCGCATCGCCGCCCACGCTGCTGACATCGTCCGCCTCGGCCCGCGCGCGCGCCGATGGGACGACGACATGGCCCGCGCCAGAGGTTCACTCGACTGGGAGACCCAGTACCGCCTCGCCATAGACCCCGGTCTCGCCCGCCGCCGCCACCAGCCTGCCGGCGAGCACGGCGCCACCTGCTCAATGTGCGGCCCCTACTGTGTCTTCGCCCTCCTCGGGAAAGGCGGGCCGGTGTAGGGCGGGCGTGCCTACGCCCGCCGCATGTCCGTGGGGCAGGAGCTGAAGCTCCTGCCCTGTGAACTAAGCGGAGCCACAAGCATCGTGACTGACCGGCCAATCCGCGACCTCGGCGAGAATCGCCTCATCGCCCGCTTCCGGGCGCTCGCCTCCGCATCACTGGGCCCGGGCGTGATCGTCGGCCCCGGCGATGACGCCGCGGTGCTGTCCGCCGATGGTGACCGTCTGCTGCTGCTCGCCTGCGACATGATGGTCGAGGGCGTCCATTTCCGCCGCCACTGGGCCACCCCCCGACAGATCGGCTGGAAGGCGATGGCCCAGAATGTCAGCGACATCGCCGCCATGGGCGGCTCCCCATTCGCCGCGGTCGCCTCCATCGCCGCCCCCGGCGACTTCCCCGAGGCCGCAGCCATTGACATCGCCGATGGCCTTGTCGCCGCCGCCTCCCGCTACGGCGCCTCCATTGTCGGCGGCGATCTCGTCGGCTCCACCGGCCCCCTGGTCGTGGACGTTGCCATCACCGGTTGGGTTCCCCGCGACCATCTGCTCCTGCGCCGAGGCGCCGCCCCCGGCGACGCGGTGCTAGTCACCGGCTCCCTCGGCGCTGCCGGCGCCGGGCTTGCCGTCCTCGAGCATGGCCTCAAGGAGCCCGACAGCTCCTTGCTTGCTGACGTCCTTCGCGCTCACCACGAACCTCAGCCCCGCCTCAACGAAGCCTGGGCGATCGCCGTCACCGGCCTCGCCTCCGCTATGATGGACCTGAGCGACGGTCTCGCCGATGATCTCCCCCGCCTCTGCGCCGAGAGCGGTGTCGGCGCCCGTATCCACGCCGACGCCATCCCCATCGCGCCGGCCTGCTCCTGGGTCGCCCGTCGCCTCAATCTCAGTGACCTGGCGTTTGCTCTGTCGGGTGGCGAGGACTACGAGCTCCTGCTGACCTGCCCCCAGCAGGCCGTCCCGCAGCTCCAGCGGGCAGTGCTCGACGCCACCGGCGCCGCCCTGACTCCGATAGGAGAGATCACCGCCGGCGAGGGAATAACACTGGTGGACGCGGAGGGCCGGCAGCGTCCCCTCGGCCACGGCTTCGAGCACTTCGGCGACACGTAGTGTCGCCAGGATGGTAAGTGTTGGGCAGGAGCTTGTTCGACCATGATCTGATCCGAAGGGCTCCTGCCGTTGCGTCGTCAGACCAAACGGGATGAAGGCAATGCGCAGCCGTTCAGTCACAACCTGGTCGTTATCGTTCGCCCTCCGCGGGCTTCCCGGCGCGCTCCGCGTCTTCACGGCCTGGCTTTTGCTTTTTGCCTTTTGCCTTCTGACCTGTTCCTCTTGCCTCGCCTCCGAGGCGCGCATCGAGTTCCCTGAGACCTCCTTCGACTTCGGCACCATCTGGCAGAACGAGGAGGTCTCACACGTCTTCGCCCTACGGAATACCGGCAGCGCCACTCTCACTATCCAGGCCGCCAAGACGACCTGCGGGTGCACCGTTGCCATGCCCGAGGTCAAGGAGATCGCCCCCGGAGGCGAGTCCTCCGTCAAGGTGACCTTCCGCGCAGGCTTCTACCGCGACCGGGTTGTGAAGCATATCTTCGTGGACTCCAACGACCCGGCCCAGCCCCGCGTCACCCTCACCGTCGAAGCCGTCGTCAAGGCGGAGGTGGAGATCGCTCCCCGCGGCCTCTACCTCGGCCAGCTCAAGGTCGGCGACAAGGTCGAGCGCACCATTGACATGACCGCCGTTGACGTGAAGTCCTTCAAGATCACCAAGACCACCTCGGACAACCAGCTCGTCGAGGTTAGCAAGCCCCAGCCCCTGACCGGCGGCCGGCCAGGTTACCGGCTCACCGTCACTGTCGGTCCACTGCTGGAGCCCGGCCGTGTCAACGCTAAGATCATCGTCAACACAGACCTCCCTCACACCCCCCAGATCGCCATCGCCGTCTATGGCAAGGTCGTCGGAGATGCGTCCCAGACACCACGCCCCCGCTAACTCCGGTCACAGCGACGCCCTCGTCGTCATCGCCGGCGCGCTCGCCATCGTCATCGGGGCCTCCGCGCTCGGACTCGCGGTCAATCACCTTTCTCCCCGCCGCCTCCCACTCTTCCCCGTACCTGCCGCGGGGCAGGCGCGCTCGTCCGCCGCAGCCCCCGGGCCCCGAAGCCTTGGCGGAGGGGGCTCGCCGACGGCGGCTGCCCCGGCCGCCATCCCCCTCCCCAAGGGCCTCGAGGCCATTTCCATAGGCGAGGCCCGGGCGGCTTACGATAAGCAACTCGCGCTCTTCCTGGACGCCCGCCCTGCCGACCAGTACGCTGAGGCCCGTATCCCCGGCGCCGTCAGCCTTCCCGCCGACGCTTTCGATGACCACTTCCCCGACGCCGCCGACAAGATCGAGGCCAGCCCTTTCCTCGTCATCTACTGCGAAGGTGGCGACTGCTCCGACGCGATCCATGTCGGCGAGCGGCTCTTCGAGTATGGCTTCCTCGGCATCCGCATTATGGTGGATGGTTTCGACCCCTGGGCCACGGCCGGCAATCCCGTGAGTAAGGGATCACAGCCATGAGGAATCGGGGCGCTGCCATCCTCGGCCACCCGGCAACCGGCGGCCTCTGCCGGCTGCTCATCGGCGGCATCTTCCTCTACACCGCCCTCCCCAAGGTCCTCCGGCCAGACGACTTCGCCCGCCTCGTCTCCGGCTACCGCCTCCTCTACCCCGACCTCGTCGCCTTGGCGGGCGTCACCATGCCATGGATCGAACTAATAACAGGCGCTTTCTTGGTGATCGGCCTCATTCCCAGAAGCTCCGCCCTCGTCGCCGCCGTCCTCCTCGCGGCATTCATGGCCGCCGGCGCGCTCGCCCTCCTGCGCGGCCTCCACATAAGCTGCGGCTGCTTCTTCCCCCTCATGGGTGACCACACCCTCGGCTGGGATCTCCTCCTGCGCGACGCCGTCCTCCTCATCCTCACCCTCCAGATCCTAGCCTGGCCCAGCAGCTTCTTGCCCTGCCTGCGCAAGTCAGCGCCTTCCTCTCCGTAGGGGCGCATGGTGCAGCCCGAGCGCAGTCGAGGGGCAATGCGCCCCCGGTCGTTCGGCAGGCCTGCCTTGAGCGAAGTCGAAAGGAGCTTGTCTATCCCGAGCGAAGTCGAGGTGGCTCCTGCCCTACGAAGCTAACGTCCGCAGAGGATATCGCCATGCCCTCCTGCACCATCGGCATAGATGTCGGCACCACCGGAACCAAGGCCGTCGTCATTGACGAAACCGGCCGCGTCATCGCCCGCTCCACCCACGAATACCCCCTCCATACCCCTCGCCCCGGCTGGGCCGAGCAGGACCCCGCCGACTGGTGGCGCGCCACCGTCGCCGCCATCCGCGACGTGCTCGCCGCCTCCGGCGCCCGGCCCGATGAGATTCGCGGCCTGGGCCTCTCCGGGCAGCAGCACGGCTCCGTCTTTCTCGACGACGCCGGCAACGTCATCCGCGAGGCCCTCCTTTGGTGCGACCAGCGCACTGCCGCCCAGTGCGCCTGGATTCACGACACCATCGGCTTCGATCGAGTCGTCGCCGAAACGCTGAATCCCGTCCTCACCGGCTTCCAGGCCCCCAAGATCGTCTGGCTCCGCGACAACGAGCCGGAGAACTACGCCCGCCTCCGCATGATCCTGCTTCCCAAGGACTACGTGCGCTACCGCCTGACCAGCGAGTTCGCCACAGAGGTCTCCGACGCCGCCGGCACCTCCCTCCTCAATGTCGGCCGGCGCGACTGGTCCGACATCATGCTCGACGGGCTCGGGCTCACCAGGG
>Ga0315275_10001158_pt1 | contig 22920 bp, 37 predicted proteins | sample YL17G03_0_MG_FD_205557 | JGI IMG/M metagenome (GOLD analysis project Ga0315275, IMG submission 205557) | Sediment microbial communities from Yellowstone Lake, YNP, Wyoming, USA - YL17G03_0 | ecosystem: Environmental > Aquatic > Freshwater > Lake > Sediment | place: USA: Wyoming | collected...
CTCCAACCGTACTTCCGATTCGGAGCTTCCCACGAGAAATCACAGCGCCGCCTTCAATTCGGCAGACGCCATACGCTTTCCCGCTGGCAATACTCAACTCATCAGTTTCAATGAGTGCCAGTGTTGCAGGAGCATTGCTTGTTCCGCCCTCAAGCGTAATGCCGTCACCATAGCGAATAACGTCTACCCAGCTGTTGGTTCTGTTGGCGGGGTTGCCTGTAGTGGTAATGCCCATCCCGATTCGTGCCACCGATGACATTGTCGCATAGTTAGCCACTCCAAGTTTTGCGCTTGGTGTAGACGCGGTATCAATGACGTAGCACTTCCAACCACCCTTGTAGGTGTCAATACCGTCTACGTACCACTGAGAAATATGCGTAGCGTCTGTCCAAGCATAGACGTATATCCCTCCGTTTGCCTTCGTCTGCAAAAAGCTGATGGCTGAGGTGCAGAACCAGATGTAGATGTGCGTACTAGAAAGGTCCAATGCAATAAGAGGAGCAAACCAGAGTGACCCTGTACCACCCGCTACACCGGGACGAATTGTCCCACCAATGGAACCCGCTGCCTCTCTGTAGAATTCGGTATCTGCTGCTGGTGTAGCGTCTCCCGCCCAAGCCCCACCATTCTCCGTAGTAGCATCACCTTTGGCAATCAGAGTCAGATTGGGGATCAGTCTTGGGGCATAATGACAGACCATGCCCCAATGGATGCGGGCCGCGGCGGGAGTGCTTGCTGGCGTAGCACAGATGGTCTGCAAGTAGAAGTCATCAGTCGTGTAAGTGTTTGACGTATCACTTCCGGTTGTAACTGCTGCGCCTGTGATTGCTCCAGTAGTGATTCCCGTATTCCCCCAAGTCCCGTTTGAATCTCGATAACGTACGTTCACAGTATAAGACTTGGCATTTCCGGGAGCAGCATCTAACTTCACATACAACTTACTCAAGATACACTTCTGACTACTAGACATCACCGTAGCTTCTGCCGCCGCTGCTACCCAAGCAGTGTTGCCTGTCATCACATGATTGAAGTTTGCAACACTCGTAGATGCCTGAGAAGTTGAACCTCCTAAGATCAGAGATTCGCCCTCAGTATCAGAGACAAAGACCATGCCGATTGCGGCCGTAGGAGCCACCGCAGGTGTATTGAGAAAGTGAATGAGCACGTCTACTAGATCACCAGCGGCCACAGCGACAGTGTTGACCAAATCGTTCCCTGTAGTCGCATCCGCTGTGATCGTACAAGTGAGTGTCCGTGGCACTCCTCCTTTCTGCAACGTGAATGAATACGCATCTGGGTCAGTGCCAGGGTCAGCCGAGAGCTTCACATACAACTTCTTGAGCGTGCCCGCTGTTGGGATTGGATTGTTGGCATTGGCTTCTGTGGCATCCGCTCCGCCTGCCCCTTGAATTGGGACAAAACGATCTGCACCGGTGTTTGCCAAGCCATTCGTCATACAAATCGACTCACCAGCAGTAGTAGAAGCAAAGCAGATCGTCCACGCAGCCGTTGGTGTTCCAGGAGCACCTGTATAGGAAGAACGAATGGAAACTGTCTGGCCAGCAGTCACTGCCACAGCGGTGTTGAAGCTTCTCCCTGACAAGCTTCCTTTGCCAATTGTGACAGCCAAGGCAGATGGCACACCGTCAACCATCAGCGTGAACACAAAGGTATTGCTTCCAGTGGCTACAACAGCGGAAAGGTTGACACACAACTTACTGAAGTAGCCCGCTGTGGGCACGACCTGGTAGACAGTAGACTCTGTCGCATTCCAGGCCATCCCTCCCATTACGGAGTTGTACTCACTTGCGGCCTGGCTGAGGGCGTCGTTGAAGCCGCCCATGATTACTTGTTGCATCGAAGACCAACTCCTTCAAATACAGCAGTTATCCGAATGGTGTTATACAAAAACTGATGAAGTAAAGCAAACTATTCTGGAGAGTGAAGGAGAATCACTCTTTGGGAGCTTGCAAAGGCCAACAAATGAAGTCCATCAAATGCACATTCACAATTTCCTGAACCGTCATGCTTGAGGGAAAGGTCCTGTGATGCCACCCCTGAAAATTGTGCGGGCAATCTCCTTTTGCAGTGACAAACGCATAAACCTTAGTCAACTTCTCATCACGGACATCAAATCTGACCTCATCCAACGTGTATGCAGCTTTACTCATCTTTCTTCTTTCATCCCTTCCCCGCCTCAGCCGGGGCGAGGGCTCGGTCAACGCTTTCCTCTATGTCCACCAGGTCAGACAAGTCGGGCGTGGTGCCCAATGCGGGATCAAATTTCTCCCTCACTTCCTCTAGCCCCTTCCGCATCCGGGCGTTCTCCTCCGTCATGGAATCCAGCATTGCGTCCTTGCGGTCTAGCGCTTCTTTGTCGCTGGCAACTCTAGCCAGTAGGTGGTCCCGCGCTGCCGTCACGGCGGCGAGTTGTCGGTTGGCCTGTTCAAGTGGACAGTCGTCACAATCATCTCCGATCCCGAGTTCACAATCATAATCAGGACTGTCTGGTGCGTTGCCTTTGACCAGATACTTGCAAAAGATTCTTTCACTCATGGCGGTGCTCCTCCCTTGGCGGGGTGGGGCATATCACATCTTTCCGGCACGTTTTCTTGCCGACAGTCTTTGCAGATCGTCCACCCAGGAAACGGTGCCCGCTTGTGGCAACACGCACAGAGCCGTCCAACCGCCTCACCTCCGTCCAGGAGAAGACTCCTTGATAAAGCCTTGTCTCCAGATGGCGGAACATCACTTTCTAGCTGACCCGGTTCACCAACGATGATAGTACCGGACTCGAGCAATCCGCTGTCTTCGCCGGCAAAGGCAAAGTCAAAGTGATCTCTCAACTTCTTCAGCGCATCACCTGTAGACGCAGCCCAGAAAGTGACGTCTGCTTTCATCACGAATTTTCGAAGGGGCGAACTCATTTCAGATGCTTCAGCCTCTCAACGAGTTCATCATCCATCCCGTTACAGACGATCAGATTGTGCTGCTTTCCTACCCGTTCTTGGGCTTCCTCACAGAGAAATTGATTGTACTCGTTACCTGTGAAAGAACTCCAGATGACGAACAGCGTGTTGGGGTGGTCCTCAACTTGCTTGGCCAGTTCTCTGTGATAGGAATTTATTAGGGAAGAAACCCCGGGGAGCAAGCCACCAAAATCAAAGACATAGACGTCTACAGGGTTGTTCGAAAGCTCATCAGGCCGCACCTGCCGAATGAACGTATTCTCTTTGCCAAGAACATCCGAGAACTTCTCTTCTATCTCGTCATACTCGTCCTCAGCAGTTTTCTCTCCCGACCCCATGAAGTCAACTAACATCGCAATTTTCATCATGGCCCCTTATACTGAATGCCTTCATCTTCTGCCCATTGTTTTGCCTCAGCGACTGCCCGCTGTCGACCCTTGTCATTGTGGCCGTATGGCCCCAGTCCTGTTGTAAAAGGCTCGTAGAATCCACCTCCGGGACCCTCTGCCAGAGTCCAAGTCATCAGTGCCGATTGCCACCCGCAGATTGCCAGATAGACCACTGTGTAATCCGGGTGCTGGGCCTGTACTTCGGCTTGTTCTTTCGTCAGGCCTTGCCCCATATCAGTCTCGAGTTCCCACCAGAGCTCGACACTCTTAGGCAACTCGATACCTTTTTCTTCGGCTGCGTGGAGGACATCATAGATCTCTTTCGGCGGCAATCTGTGACAAACATTATCAGAATCGGCCATCTTCTGTCTTCCTCTTTTCCAACCAGTCGTAGATTACTGACGCCTGCAAGACAAAGTTCTCGTCTAAATGAGACACAACAGCGAACTTGAAGTCTTGATAGTACCGCTGAGAATTGAACTTGTCCGTCGCCTCCAGCAACAAAGCCAAGGCCAACTGTGCCGGCCCGCTGCCACCATAGCCCCAATTGAATCCGTCAGGAGAGTGGTTGTAAACTGCTTGAGATCGTGCAGGACTCAGCTCTACTCCGTCGATGAAGACCGTACCTGTACTGCGGAGGCCGGTGATTTCGCTCTTTCGGTTCATCATCTACCTCCTTATCCATGATGTGGATCAAATGGAATTAGCCGCTTTGACGAGTACACCCGAGGAAAGTGCCAGTGTGGAGTGGCAATGTTGTGCTTGTACTTCACGTAGAAGACCGTAAAGCTGTAGCGGCCGTTACCGGTGGCATACACCGACCACCCCCAACGCACTTTGAATCTAATCTCAGTATCAGGTGCGGGCGCCACTCGGGTAAAGTCTGGGCTCCGACACTCCACTCCAATAAACACTGCACAGTCGCTGTATCCTTCAGGACACGGGTACTTCTCGACAGTATTGAACTGATAGGCCTCAATAAACTTTTCCTTGACGATGCACCGCCAGGCCTGGATCTGTACCTTGCGACCTTTGTGAATGATTTTCACTGTAAGGCTTCCCTCTCCCTAGCACGTTTGATCATCTTCTTCGTGAGCTGAGGTAGACCCATTGCTACCTCCCACGCAACCTCATCGGGCAGATTGTTGTTCCGCTTGGGATTGAACCCCTCAATTTCGAATCCGCTATCTTCCCACTCCCGAAGTTGAGCTCCAATCTCCGACCGGCACACGATGCGCTCGGAAGTACTGATGATCTCTCCTCGAAGCCACTTCGTCGTTTGCTGCTCCCAGTAATCCTGATACCATCACCGGACGGCCTCGCGAGAGAGGGTCTTTGAGCCGCGGAGTAGTACGTCTGAGGCAACCCTCTCGCCCGCGAGTTTCCATGACTCTCTCATATGTATGAATACAGAGGTCAGTGGAGAGCTGTTTCTCACAACTTATTGTGAATCGCGCAACACATCCTCCAGAAACCTTAGTGTATCGCTCCGCTAGCTTTTTACTAGAAAATGACCCCGAGACCTGCTTTGACCATCCGCATGAACACCTGCGGAAGATTCCAAACAGACAGCCCGCCGGCATTGTCTCCTTCCATCCATTTGTGCTTTTGCACGCAGGACAGGGCGTCTGAAAGGAAATTTCTTCAGTTCGCACTACATCCCTTCTCGTTGTTCTCGTAACTGATCATGAAACTGCTTTGTTAGCAGGTTTATCTCGTCGATTGCCACTCTCGAATCTGCACGGAACTTCTCCGTAGCGATCTTCCCCTTACGAAGCTGAGTCATGCGAAGACCGAGTAAGCCCCACTGACGGGAGAGCTCTGTGGCAATGGATTCCAAGAGAGGCAGTACCTCACTCATGCTTGACCTCGTTTGACTTTCTCAAGAAATTCTTTGACCTCTTGTGCAAGCCCGGCAATCTCTTCTTCGATTACTTTGTCGTCTTCAGGCATTGCGTTGAAAATTGACAGAATCGAAAAGGCCCCGGCGTAGAACGCCCTTCGAGTTTCCTGAACCTGTTCAGGCCCCGCTTGGGCGGGCAATACGCGTTCCATGTATTCCGCCATTGCGTTTGCGAGGAGATCACTCACGCTGTCCCTCTTTAGCTTTGTCGAGTGCCTCTGGCCCGGCTGGGTACGACCGTTTGCCCTCCAGCTCCCATCGACCGATCAGCAGTTCCAGACTGAGGGCTGCCACTTCATACCCAAGCACTTTGGCTAGATACAGGACAAAGAGCGGATTGAAGATATGATCACCGAAAGCTGACTGGCCCGGAAACTCCTTCAGGAACCCATTTTCGTACAGGCTAGAAGCAAATGTCTCGACCCTCCCTCCTGGAAAAATCACGAAGAGGTGATACCACTTCTCGTACAACTCAACAGCGATCTGCGGAGCAACGTTACTGGCAGCAACGTCACCGGAATTTGTTGCAAGCAAATGCCCTCTCGGCGAGCTGTACGGAAATGACGTAAAAGGTTTCACTTTCAACTCCTACTCACTTTCACCCGTTACGTAGTAACGGGTGACCTTATCGCACTCGATGGCTGGTCTGACGTGTCTTACAGACGTGACATTCGAAGGTCATCAGGTCCTGGCCCTGAATGTCCTCTTCGATGTTGACGAAGGTTACGAGGTCTTCATCATACCACGCGTCGCATTCCGAACAGTGCACTCGGCAAGGAGCCTTGTCCTTGTAGCGCCAGCGACCGTTGGTTCCCATTGGTCCGATTCCGTTGGTTGAATCACTCATACTTCACCTCATGATTAAAGAGGCCCTCTTCTTCCCCACTACTCACCCCATGTTCTGCTGCTTCTTCATTGATTTGCCTATGATCTGATGACTCCTATGACACTCATGATGCTGCCTACACGTATAATACAGAAGTCAGAGTAATACTGATGAAAGAGAAATCTGTTGTTTTAACTTTCCTCAAGGGCGAGTGCTGCCAGCCGCGCCATCAGTCGATTACCGCACGTACGACAGACCAACGTATGGCTCTCCTGGTAAGTGAGAACTTCTATCTCTCTAGTAGGAACCTTCGTTTTGCAGATATCGCATCCTATCACGTGCTCAACGGAGCTCTCCGTGACTACTGTTTCAATGCGTGCCTGGTCTAGGAGTACGTTCAATCTGTTCCATAGCTCTATTCTCATGGGAGTCCCTCGTGTTCGCTCGTTGCCGTTTCAGATCATGAATCAGACAATCGCGTCATCACCGCATCAAGCTCCTCATCATGAAATTTTCATCATATCCTACACCGAGGAAATGTGTGAAAGACAGCCTCGAATGTCACTGTATCCTGACCGCTGCAGAACAAGATTATCAACGGTTGCGAGTTTAACCGCATTTTTCAGACGGAGAAAGTAGACGTCGACAAACAGTGTCCCTCCACTTTTGGGCGGGTTAAACTCACGGAGGAATCTGTCAAAGAATCTGCGGTGAATCGCATACGCATGAGCTCCTGTAGTTCCATCTGTCAGTCGTTTGAGCTCTTTAGTAACTTTCACACTATGATCATGCCTGGACCAGAACTGTAGAAGATCCCATTCGTGCCCTCTCAAGTACTCTACGATTTTTGGAATCTGCACCGGGAAGGCTTCACTAAACATTGCATCATCTTCAAGGATGATGCACGCCGTTGCGTTAAGTTCTTTCCCCAGACGAATGGCCTCTCTGTGACTATTGGCGTTTCCAATGGCTGGCAGACGCTCTCGGAGTATCCCTTCCTGGGGAAGATGCGGATAGTCCTTCTCGGTGAAAATCTTGCCTATCACTCGCCGAAAGGCAATGCCCACTCGGGCGCACTCGGCTTTGACGGCGAGGAGCCTGTCATACCTTCGCTCAAGATTCAGCAAGTAGCAGGAATTGAAGTAGCCATAAATCATCTACTTTGGTCCTTTTCACTACAAAACTCGTCGAGCTCCAACATCAGCTGCAGTAGTTCAGTGATACGCGATTGCATTCCATCAGGAACACGTGTTGTCTTCTGCTTGATGACCTGCTCCACGCGCCATATACTGCTCTTGTCGAGGTCGAGGCCCATCGCGATCAAGAACTCCTTCAATCTGGAATAAGTAGCGATCTTTGTCTCGAGTCTCTCATTCTCCTCGCGTGCTTTGAGGACTTCTTCGTCGACCCTTCGCCGCAGCGACTGACTGATTTGTAGGCCGAGGAGATGATCGACCTCTTTCTCTTCTAACCACTGCTTGAAGAACTTTCGCTTGTCCGTATCAATCTCGTCGTAGTAAGTCGATCGAGTGACCTTCACTCGCGTCATCAACACATACCTGAAAATGCTATCGGGAATTTCTATCTGTCGCAGAGGTGCTTTCTTCACGACGCGCAGGCCTTTTCCCGTAGCATACATCAGCCCCGCATCTCCTGAAACTTCCACTACGCCTATGAGATCCTTTGGGCAAGCAAAGTAAAAGTAGTTGCAGTATGGCAGATAACCTGGCCACTTATTGTCATTGACAAAATCAGATCGGTCGACCTTTACCTCATATCCAGTGATCCATGGAGTGCTATAGGAGCGAGGGACTACCCAAACGTCGAAAATCCGCATGCCCTCGGCCTTTCGACCTTGGCTTGCTCCGGTCTTACACTCAGTGACGACTACATCTTGAGAGTGTTTGAGTTGGATGAGGTGCACTATCTCATCTGCGGTCATGTCCCTGCAACAACAGGAAGCCTGATCCTGACAAAAGTGTTCTTGCACTTTGCCTCAGGATTGTCGACGCGGATGACATTCCCTTCGCCATACTTCTTGACCAGCTCCCGGAACTGCCTACGCCGATCTCTGTTGTTGCCACTCAGACCGCACAAATCTCCACTCACCACTTTCTTCCGCATTTTTCCTCCTAGAACTTGAATGAATAGCCGACGAGAAAGCCGTAAGGGTTATCAATGTTTTCCACCAAACCCCAGAAGGGAGCATAGTAAACACCGACTGTCAGCCAGTCAAACCGGACCGTAAGGGACGTTTCCAGTCGCATGTCTACCCGTCGATCCACCGTCGGGGCAAAGACAAATCCCGTTCCGAGTCTCAGATGATCCTTGAGAACAGAGATGAACGCGAAGTCGAAGTAGGCGCCCACGGAAAAGTCATTCTCTTTGTCCGTCCAGGAGCACACTCCCAAGGACAGCGGACGCTCCTGCTCCGTACCGTTCATCGGATAGTCCATCCCTACCACTTTGAACAGCGGCTCCTCCGCCACCGCGGCCAGACCGACCAGACACAGACACAGACACAGTAACCGTCTCATACCACTACCCCTTTCTTTTGTTTGACCCAACCTCGTTCTATCACGAAAGGTACTATCCTGGAGAAATCTGGTTGCACGCCTATCACACTGGCAATAAGAAAGGCCTCCTTGACTCGAAGCGGCTCCATCTCGGCCCAGCTGTACTTACAAGGAGACTCGCGATTGGCTTGCTGCATCCGAATCATCGTCCAATCTACCTCTCCCTTGCCCCATGCGGGGTGCATGTGCTCCGTCACAAGATCAGGAAGATAGGTCACGCGATTGAAGTAGAAATACATCTGGTACAACCACAAGTCAATGTAATCAGTTACAAACTCTTCACGGACATAGTGTCCGGTGATGTCAATGTACCTTCTGTGAATGAATGGATGCGTAGAAATCTTCTCGTGCATTCCTCCGTCATCCCCGTAGACCAACTTGAAGTTGTCAGCAGGACATCGGTCAGGGGCGTATTCTGCCAGCACTTTTGTATCCCATCCTTTGGTCCTGAAGACAACATCATCCCCAATCAGGCCAAGGATGTTATCTGGCGCTTCCTTAGCACAAAGATTCCACAACTTCCCGACGCCCTGAAACTTTCCCTCACTGTGGATTTCAACGATGTTGACAAAGAATGCAAACACTGCAGCTTCACGGTCAATCTCTTCACGGAAAGGATCGTCATCATCTACTCCGAGATAGACCGAGACGTTGGAGCATTTGTCTGCTGTCTCAAAAACACTCTCTAACAATCTCCGTACATTCCCGGGTCTGCTTCTGGTAGGAACTATGAGGGCAATGCTCAACTATCTTTCCCAGCCTTCGTAGTATCCTTGATCTTTAAGCTCGGCTTCAATAGCCGCTACATTCTGCTCCAGATAATCAAGTACATCTGGCCAATCCCCTATCCAAGGTTCCTCCATCAGCCACTTCAAGTACGTTGCTGGTACATCTTCCATCTTTCTGCCCTTGTACTTGCCAAATGGCATTGGGGATTGATCAGTAAGTTTGGGCATCTAAACTCCTCGGCTGAAAGTCAATCAGTGTAGAATCAGACGGAAGGTACAAAGGATGTGGTGGAAGACTCTTTTCTCTTGGGCAAAGACACTTGAGATTCGGAATCAAACGACAGACAGCAATATCTCGATCAATGTATGCTCCGAGTGTGCCCCAGGCCGCAACGACAACCTTTGCTTCTCTCGCACACTCCTGAAGCCACTTGTCGTTGTCTGAACCAACAGGATCTGGATGATTCATCATATCTTCTGGTTTCGTCGCCCTGTAAGCAAACAGATTCATCATACACAATGCCCCAAATCCAAAAGCTTTGGCGAAGCCGATACACCTTCGCACTGTAGGATCATTCTTCGTCTCGTCAGCAGTCGACGGATTGAGTCCAATGAACATTGCATAATCATGATTGAGGATATCCCACTCCCGCCAGAGAGTGTAGCGGTAGACTCTGTCTGGAGAAAAGATTGTCTGGCGGTCAATCACTTTGGATCGCTTTCCAGCGCCATGTCCAGGGCACATACTAGTGCCTCATTTGGAGTGTCTTTGTAAGGTCCAAGAGCAAGCGTCATAACTGACTTTGTCGTGGTGATATGACACCACCACTTGCCAGATGCCGAGGGTGTGTCACTCTGCTGTAACGCCACCCGCCAGGTCAGAGGAAGATCATGGAGCAATTCGTCGATCGACATCAAGATCCTCCTTCTTGCCAACTTCGATCACCTTGGCCGCTTCGCGCGCCTGCTTAAACTCCTCAAGAGACCATCTGAACTTGATTGGATTCCACTTCGTGTCTTTGGCCTCTTGAGGAATAGATACGACATCCTTCAGCGGGCGGAGATCTTTGAGGAAGTTGACAAAGTCAATGTCGAGCCACGGCGGACACCAGCAACCACTTCTGCAGATGTGAACTATCTCCGCTACATAGGGCTGGATAGTCATGATATCATCTGTCACAATGAATCTGGTATCAAACACTTTGGGGACCTCATAGATCATCTTCGCATTCTTCGGCCGCAACCAGGTAACCTTTCGCTTGGCACGCCGACGCAACCACTCACCGAGCCAAGTATCGCATTCGATTCTGTTCTTCTCCGCCGGCCAGCAATCATGATGCCGATCCACAAGAAGTACATGATCAACTTGCTTAGCAAACTCATAGGCAAAGCAGTGAGAGTCAGATACAAATACAGGACAATCTGTAGTGACTGGCAACTTCTTCCAGAAGGACTTCTCCACTCCCGTCGTGTGCATCTTCCCAATTAGATTTCCTCTAGCTCTCCAGATCAGGTCAAGATGCGTCACTGATTCTTTGTGACCCAGATCCCACATGGGATCTTCGTCTATGAAGTAGTCCCAGTCAACTGTCAGGAGAGTGGTCATTGATTGTTCTTACAGATCAGGTCGTAAAAGTAGGAAGGGGCGATCGCCAGTCACGAACGACCGCCCCGGCACCAAGGAACAACCAACTATTACTGAGGACTGACTAGACATATGGTTATACAACGTTCACCTTTGACACGCCGTTGGTTTGGGTCACCTCAAACGAGCGGTCAGCAACGGCGATCATCGCTGGATCATGAGAAACCATAATGATCTGTAGGCTGAGCATTTCCGAACAAATCTTGATCATCTTGCCAAACTCTTCGATCAAGTCCCTGGATACAAACTTTCCAGGCTCGTCAAGAATAAGTACTGGCTCCGGTTTGGGGTTGGCCAAGGCCCACATTGCCATTCGCAGGCCAAGTGCGGCAACGTCAATTACTCCCCCGCCGACTTCATCAGTTGGATCAAACTCAATGCCATCCTTCAGGATCATCAGCGAAGCTTCGGGCTTGTTGCGTTTGATCTCATAGGCTACTTTCAGAGCATAGGTATCACCGAACACGGTCTTGAGTGCCAAGGATACGACCTCTTCGATGAAGCCCTTGACAGTACTCTGTGTTGCGACCATCACGGAGTTAACGACCTCTCTGGCAGATTCAAGCTCAGCTATCTGCTGAGACAGAGACAAGATCTTCTTCTCAGCATCCTGATGCTGCTGACGATAGATGTCTCGCATTCCCTTGAGCTTGTTCAGTGTCTCTCTGTAACTGGTCACTTTGACCCTGCCAAAAGTTTATCCAACTCTTCCATGATATGCAATCGCTCCTCGCCCAGCGCCTTCAGCTCAGAATCGAGCTTGGTGATCAGTGCCGAGACTTCGTCACTCGTCTTAACGCTGAACTCCTTCTCGAGTTGCAACTGCAGCTCCTGAAGCCGCCCTTCAAGTTTTGCTCGGTTATTCTCCTCCTGCTTGATCACAGTCTGGAGATCGTCGATCCGCTTCTGAATTTCTTTGACGTCCATATTCGATCCTTTCATCCATGTACATACCTAGGACTAGAAGTAGCCCAATGAGCACAAAAAGCGGTGTGCTTAGAAGTATCAGCGTGCCAGCAGTAAAGAAAAGTACACATTTGACTGCCTGTTTCACTTTGTCACTTCTCTAAACTCACTTGTCCCTATCAGGCCAACCTGATACATCTTCGCCGCAATCAGCTTCTTCACCGCATCGGGCACTTGGTTGTTCTGATAATAGACTCGAAGATTGTCATCAAACGACACCGACAACTGCTTCTGCTCGGATAGGATCTCAATGAAGCGTTTCAGCTTCGTATCGTCTTTCTTCTCCGCTCTGTTGATTGAGAAGGCAACCTCAACAGGGCTGATTTTCAGAAAGACCTTCTCGGCTGAATGAGTTTCTGTATCGTAGACAAACACACAAGGACGGTGGTTCAGATCTTCCTGCTTGATCGTCTTGCGAATCATGCATCCGGTGTTGTATATCTTGCATCCCTTCCACTCATCTTCGAAAGTGTAGTGATAATCACCCACAAGTATCATCTCGTAACCCGGGTTCTTCCTGATAAACTCCCTTGGTGATTGGATGACATGGCCGGGAAACAATGGGTCCGTCCCTACTGAAGCATGAGCAATCAAGATGTTCCTTCGACTCGTATCTGGTACTGGCAAATCAAAGTCTTGCTCAAAGTTCAGCCCGTGAACCAGTATGTCGTCAAGCAAGACGATCCTGTGTTGACATTGCATGAGTCCGAGTATCGCCACCGCTTCTCCAGCCTCTAACAGGTATGTTCCGGTCCTGTTGACAGCATCAAAGTTTCGCATCACCATATCATGCTGCCCAAGCACAGTCAAGATTGGAATGTCGAAAGACTTGAACAATCGCATGAGTGAAGCGATCACATACTTACTCGGGTTCGGGTTGTCAAAGAGGTCTCCGGCTTGAAGAATCACTCTACACTGCCGCTGCCTTGCGATCTCCAGTACCTGATAGAGCTTGTTAATAACTGCCTCAGCAAAGAAGTCCTTTTCGGTTCTGTTGATCGGTGGCAGATACCGTGCATGGATATCACTTATCAGCAGTAACTTCATGCCTTCCTCACGTTCGCAAGCATTGTCGCCTTGGCTTCATCTGTTGCAAGCTTCTGCCCGCACAGAATACAAATATCTACAGATGCGAGCTCTTTCCTAGCATCATCAAGTAGAACTCTGTGACCAATCGTGTTTTCATCCAGCACGTCGAGCTGACCGGACAGACTATCCACAATGTCACGCAAGTTGCATACCCTCGACCTCTTCAAAGAAACTTGAGAGATCGATCCTTCTACCTCTTCTAGCATGCGACCGTGTACAACGGCCTTCTTGAGGCTATCCATCTGCTCTATCCTGCCAGGCAGGTACTTATTGATCTCGTCTATTCTCCCCCGGGTACTTCGGATGTTACTGGCAAGTGTCAGACAGTCATCTCGACATTTACTTATCGCATCAATCGACGCCTTCATTGCAACCAGGTCATCTCTCTTGGCCAGCAATTTCGAAAGCAGAATGTTACAGTCGGTAAGTCTGGAGAGATTGGAGTCTCTTTCAGCTTTCACCTCGACGATGGTATCAGCAGCTTCGGTCAAACGAGATTCCTTCGCTGTCTTCTCCTGAATCTCCTTGTCAACCTCTTCGAAGGCGCCAACAAGAGCCTCCAAGTTATCGACAGACTCAAACTTCTTCAGCTCTTCCGACAGCTTTGCGAGAGTCTCCTCGGCAAACTTCTTCCCCGCCTGGGCGTCTCTCATCTCTACTCCAATGAGGAGAATAAGCTTGTCAATTTGATCCAGATTAGTGAACTTGTTGAAGGTGAGGGCCACTTCTCCTGATGGGTCAAGTAGAAGATAGGGCAGATCGAGCTGACGCTGAACGTTGATCTTGTCCAGATTGAGAATATGCAGTACCTCTTCTGGAATATCCTTGCCGATTGCCGAAAACTTCTTGGCGTCGACGAAGTACTGGTTAGCCTCATGGCCGCGAACTCTGCCCACCTTGCCGGCAATGCCGTCCTTTCGAACCACTGATAGGTCTACTCGGGCTGTACCAAGCCGCGACGCTCCTCGGCTCCCCGTTGTCCCTGACCCGTTGCGAATGATTGATGTAGTTGCGGGCCGGTTGTAAAGTACCCAGTAGATTGCCCGAAGAATCGCACTCTTGCCACTGTCACTGCTGCCAACGATTACGTTAACACCCGGGCAAAAGTCCAAGGCAGAACTTTCATGCGACTGAAAGTTCTCAATCTCCAGTTTTGCGATCATTCTTCCTCGTCTGGACGCCGTGGGGCTTCGTACGCAAGTGGCTCTTGTCAAGACAGCCACACTGAGGACAGCGGAACAGATAAGCAGTGAACGTCGACCCGTCCTTTCTCCTTTTTTCCTCTCCAATTGACGGAAACTTGCAGATCTCAGATCCAAAGTGGCACTTTGTACAATACATTTTTCTGTCTCCTCTTCTAACTTACAAATCAATCATCGTAGTCTCTGATATACTGCAGGACGTTCTCGCAGATGTCCTGCTTATCTCTGCAGCTGTTGTGTATCCGCTCGTCGATGCTCTGCGTCTTTGAAGAGAGGCTCTGCAATAGGTCAATGATCAGACAGTGCTGCTTCTGCCCTGTTCGCACCACCCGGCCGTCGCACTGTGACCGAGCGATTGGACTCCAGATCTGGTCGAAATAGATGATAACATTTGCCACTTGTAGATTAAGACCCTCTCCTCCTGATTGCGAATTGGCAACCAGCACTTTCACCGACGGGTCTTTCTGAAAATCGTCGATCTGCTCCAACTTGTTCTTGATCTCTCCTCGCAACGACCTGAACTTGAGGTTGTGCTTTTTCAGTGCTTGCTCTATCATCCGCCCCACAGCAACGAAGTTGTGAAAGACAATACACTTGCCAGGAATTTCGATGAGTAGCAGACCTACCAGCTCATCCATCTTTGGATTCGACTTCAGAAACATCTCCTGATCATTGTCAAGGAGCATGAATCCTGATGCAATCTGGGCCAGTTTTGCTGCTTTGTTCAGGAGCTTCGACCTATCCAGTTTGAGCTGCTTCAGATCTTCCTTCAACCCCGCCATGACCACATTGATTAGTTTTCGTTGCTCAGCAGTGACTTCAATGTACCGCCGCTCGTAGATCACCTCTGGAAGATCAGCACACTCTTCGGTGTCATATCTGATTGCAACCGGGGCTACCTTCTCAACGATAGTCTCCATTGACCCTTTCTTCGGGAACCACTCGTAGAAGTGTCTGTTCTTCACTTTGAACTGCACGCGATTCATGTACGTGTGGAGAAACTCAAAGAGATTCGGCCCCAGAGTTGCCCCATTGTCAAGTACCATCAGCTCCGCCCAGAAGTCTCGAATATCCCTTGCCATTGGAGTACCTGTAAGCAGTATAATCTTCTGTACTTGGCGAGCAAGAAAGTGTGCAATGGTGGTCTGGATGGAATCCCAGTTCTTAAGGTGATGGCACTCATCAAAGACAAGCGAATCATAAGAGCATCGTTCAATCAACTCTTTGTCTGCTACCCATCTAGTTGGCATCCGCTCATCTGGGTCTTGGTGCTGTGCTGGCTTTCGTGGAACTCTCTTTCCATACACCAGCTTGAGTCCCTCATAGTTGATAATGTGAATCGGTGACTTCGACTCTTCCGTCATCGCCCTGCGCTCTTCTGCTGGTCCGGTGAGAACCGTATGTCCGAGATCGGTGTGCTTTTCAATCTCATCAATCCAAGTCTTCACTACCGAGCAGGGACAGACAACCAAGGTCCGCTTCACCTTCCACAGCAGATTGGTGTAAAGAGCAGCAAGTGTTTTCCCTGTACCTATCGCGTGGAAGAAGATTACCCGGTCTCGATACAGACTCCAGAGCATTGACGCGTACTGATGGACCATCGGCTCGGTTTTGAGCTTTGTCCCTTCAAAGATGAACCGAAAATCATCCCTTGTCAGTCTCTTTGCGTCGCTCTGACTTATCAGCTCCACTCTTCTTGTCCTTCTCTTTGTCCTCGTCTGCCACCTCAACCCCAAACTTCACTGGAAAGCTATCAGAAGCGAACTGGCCAATATCTAGATTCATCACTATTCCGCACCCCACATCCTCTACACCAACACGAGCAGCAATCACGAACAGTGTAGCGATATCCATCTTTGCCTGAGCATCTGTCTGGCAAACACCGATTGCAGTGTCGACGTTGGCAAGTTTACGGATGTCCTCGGCAAAGTCTTTCCGGGTCAATCGCTTGGCCCTGATCGCTGCTCTTGTAGCTTGCGAAAAAACCAGCCCAAGCATGTTTCGCTCGTCTACCAATCGCTTGTTGTACATATAGGTCTCGTTCACCTGATCTCTGGTAACTTTTTTGCCATCCAGGGGCTTCTGAACATCCGGATAGTCGTTGATCAACAGATCAGGAACGAAGCCTTCGAACGTCTCTAGATAGTCCATGTGGCGCTCAACCTCTCGCATGTCCGCAAAGTACATCGGATACTTCTTGATGATCAATCGACCGCCAAACTTCTGCAGTAGACGGCGAGCCTCCGTCCGAGCAGCCGAGTCCTTGATACAAGGTCGCATTCGCTTCTCCGACGCCAGAGTCTGATGCTCTTCGTCATAGAATCGAATGGTAACAGGGTCAAACTCAAACTTGTCGTTGGCGATCGCCCCCGCCATCCGGTCATACCTCTCCTCGCATTCCTCCTCAGAATTCTCATGGCTGATATGGAGCACATTCAGGCCGTGCATCAGTGCTTGCACACCGAAATGATGCCCGGCCCAAGATTTCTTGCCTTTCATTCCACCTAGAACACAGACAAGCTCTTTGCGATGAAACTGCCGGTAGATGTCAAAATGCTTCAGCCCCAACCTCATTATGGCCTGTTTGTGTAGCCGACGACTTTCGAAGTTGAGATCTTTGAAGTAATCAAGTCCAATGTTTTCTCTCTCTACTCCAGCACGAAGCGCATTGTACATGATCAACTCTGCCTGCTTGAACTGCTTTCGATCGACAAGGCGCACAAACTCCAGAGCGGCGTGCTCAAACTCCCTGGTCTTCACATATTCATTCAGGCGAGATACGACATAATCAGTGTTTGGAGGTCGCATCTGCGAAATGCGATCAACAAATCCAAAGACGATCTCCTTCTTTTTCTCCTCTATACCAATCAAACTCTGATCCAAGGCATCACAGAAGTGATCTCCTGGGGCTTCTCTGGTGAGATCGAAGTAGTTGTAACACGTCTTCAACGTGTAATAGATCGGATCGGATGGAAGAAGATCAACACGGAGTGCGTTGCGAACGATTTTGAGAAACTCAGTAGAGGTAATAGCCAGAAAGGCAATACTATCCTGGATGTGGACAGTGAGTTCTTTCTTCTCTACCATCAGACTATGCCTTTCTCAGACAGCAATTGAGATAGCAGGGCCCAGACCGCATCGGAGCTGACATGTGCGGGATACACCGACTCACCCTTCATGGCAAATGTCTCGTCGATACACTCAAGAAGATGTGCAATCATTTCGCCTTCAGTAAAAGCTACTCCTCGCCTCTTCTGCCTGTCGATGAAGCGACGTATCTTTACTGCTGACCTGCTGAAGTGCTGCCAACCTTTTTCATCAAGCTGAGCAACTAACCCTGAGTTTTCTGCAAAGGTCATCTCAAACGACTCTGCAATTCGTTTAGTCAAGGGATCGTCTTGTACTCCACTCTCTGCCTCTCCTTCGTCCCACCAAGCTACCGACTTTTCCTTCGTGACGGTAAGGAGCTTCTCCAAGAAACCCCCCAGACTCTTGAACCCATAACTTCGGCCATCTTGGATATGGCGGCCTGACCCACAGTACTCGAAGTACTTTACTATCTGCTCATCAATCTTCTCCAAACCAATATCTCTTAGTGCCTTTCTGATAATCGGCAGGACTGCTGAAATCTGCTTGAAGAGAACAGGATGATTTCGAGGATCTTTGCGCCGTCGCTCTTGTGATTGAATGTAAGGACTCAGGTTCCAGGCCTGGATTACTAGCCTCTCGTTGACAGTCGCTCGGAGGGAGTTCTTGTGATGAAACTTCTTATCGTTTCCTATCTGATTCTGAATGGCAACCTGTCTATTCGTGACTGGGATTGATCTTGGCCTAGTGAGTTGAAGTGCTGACTGCCCCGACCACCGCTCACCTTCGTTCATCCTGATCACGGCCTCTTTGGTCATCTCGATAGTAACGAGACGACCGTGAAGGGTAAGGTCGCCGCTCTGAATAACTGCCTGGACGATTACCTTCTCGCTCAACTCTTGCATTAGTGAAATGCCCCTTGAACACCTGTATCGAAATCAGCTTTTCCACAAGAACAATGTAGACCTCTCCTCCCCCTTCCACTATTGCTTTTTCCTCCTCCTCAACAAAGTCAAAATCCTCTTGACAGCTGACTATTCGCACCCACGCAAGGGGGCGAGTCTCGATTCGTCCGTTCTCGAAAAACATCCGAAGCAGAATTTGCTCGTCAGGCATGATTACCTCACCTTATACAACTTGTGTAACTGAACACCGACCCGGACGTCAAATCGCTCGAGGAGGCCTTCCCACCCCAAGATGATTCGAGGAAGCCAATTTGCAGGTTGCCCGCCAAGGGCGTGAAAGAGAATCACCGGACAGGCTTCGACGTTGCCCGCGAGTTTCTGCAGTACCATCCCGGCATAGTTGACGTCATCAACGTTTGCACAGACGAACTTGATGACATCCGTACTACCCAACTTGGTGAAGTTGTTGAACAGCATACTTCCCTCTCTGCCGCAACTGGGCAGTTTGTAGTCAACAGACAAATGAGTGATTGGTCTGAATGGCTTGCCAAACACCCAGCTGACATCTTGGGCACCGTTGGTCTCAATTACAACTGATTGAAGACCCCTATTACCGACCCATCCATGGAAGATCTGAAGGAGGTTGAACAGGTCACTCTTGGGTTGCTCGAGGGGCTCTCCGCCGGTAATACAGATGTGGCGAGGACGAGCTGAGATATCGATGATCTTGTCAACAACGAATGGGGCCCCAACCTCCTGAATATCTTTGTTTTCCCAGGCATACTTGGTATCGCACTCAGGGCATCTGAGAGAGCAGCCCGCGAATCGCACAAAAACTGTCACAGCCCCAGAAAAGAGCCCTTCACCTTGGATAGTTTGAAAAATCTCAACCACTTTCATTTCTCACCTCACCGTGTAGTAGCGTTGTCTACCCCGAATCTGAACATCAATCAATCCTTCTTTCTTGAGCATGCTCAGGTAGTAGTAGATGTTTCGTTCATCTTTCCCAAATCGCTTGACCAACTCCTCTTTGATCTCTTCCACTGTAGCTCTTCGTTTCGTCGAGATGATGTTTGCAATCGCCAGAGCATACCCACTTTTGATTACAGGGCGGCCTTGTAAAGGCACCGTTTCTTTCCAGCACTCAGGAGAGCAACAGCAGACCTGACACTCTTTGGCGCGATGATCATACAACTTCCCGAAGCAGTGCTGAAGTTGTTCATTCATATGCTCTGCCCATGATGTGCTCTGTTGTTGATCTCAATTCATCTCGCAGATAGCTCAGATCCCTCTCGGACAACCCAAGTATCTGCGACAGTGTATTGAGGCAGATCTGAGGATTCTTCTCCAATTCCAACAAGTACTTGAAGCAGACAGGCGAGAGTGTTTTCTGAAGAGTCACAATCATATCCAAAAGTGCTACTTGGTGGCAAGGATCACTAACCGTCGTATCTTTGAAGACGTGACCTTCGATGTCCTCCCACTTCTGTGTCTTGTTGTACTCCTTCTGCGCGATGCTTGTGAAGATGTCCTGGACGACCATGTATACCCAGGAAGTGAGCTTGCCCTTGGCTGGGTCAAAGTAAGTTTGATATCGGATGATTTCCTTCCATCCATCCTGTATCAGATCATCGGCCACCAAGAAAGGAAATTTCTGCGCAAACTTTGCCGCAAGTGAAACGATAATCTTGGCAATCGATGTTACCTCCGCCTCAGTCAAAGTATCAAATAATGAGCTTTCATCTTGAGGGTTCATTCAAAGAGTTTTGGGTGTTCAAGCTCAGCTCGCATCCAGTCTCGTCCCATGTCGTTGCAATCCTTTCCGGGAGGAAACTCGATGTATCCAACCTTGCCTTGGCCAAACATACTCACAAGCTCTTGGCCCATCTTTCGAGCAGTCCAGAATGCATCGGAACCATCCTGTCCGATATCCCAGCACAGGATCCACATCGGTACTTCTCTCATACTCCACATCAGTGCAAGCTGATCAGAAGAAAGGCTCTGCGTGAAGGCTGCGACGGCGTTCTCCTCAATAGTCCAAGCGTTGATTACCCCTTCTGTGATTGCCACTGGTTTGGTGTAGTCAATGTCGTCGAAACCATACAAGTACTTGCTGACATCACCTTCAGTTCGGTACCGTGGCTCGATCTTCCCTGTCATATCTCTGCCTTGGTAGGCCACAACCCTTCCTCCGTGTGACACAGGAATGATGAAACGAGCCGTCCACTTCGATGCAACACCGATGTAAACACCTCGGCAACAGCAGAAGTTGACGTTAAGGTTTCTCTTCGTCATGAAATCACGGACAAGGGCTTCATTACACATCTTCCCTAGAGGCATTCCGCACGGCGGAGGCCATTGCACTCCGCTCTCAGCTCTCTTCTCTTTATCGACAGCCTGCTTCATCATTGCCAAAATTGCCTGTTCTGCAGTTAGGTCACCTTGATCTCTTGGCTTGGTGAAAAGTGTCTCAAACTCTGAGTAACGAATGTGAGTAATCTCATTCAACACATCAAATAACGAACCCCCAACTTTACACTTCCAGCAACTAAAAGTGAAGTTGTCAAGGTAGATTCCCAAATGAAACCCCTCATCACTCGAACAGTATGGACAGTTGATGTTCAAGGAGTTCTTCGCCTTCACCTGCCAAGGAATGCCCAGCTCCTTCAGGACGCGCTCAAGGCGCTCTTTATTCTCGTTCTCCATCTATACCCTTTGCCGGGGCTTTCTATCTGGTGGCATGTAGACAACCTTCCACACACGCTCAACTTCAGAGATCAGACACTTCTCGAGATTCTCGGCTTCGACCTTCTCAATCAGTGCATTCAAACCACGACCTTTAAGATCAATTGGCTTCGAGTCAGCAGCACTCGCTCTGAACACCCACGGCCTATCCTTCTTTGGTACCTTGATCTGCTCTGGGTCGTTCTCATGAAGCCACTCCAAGTTGGAGCCGATGTCATCAATACCGTAGTCGAAAAGGATTCTGAATTCGCCTTCTCTGAAAGGCGGCCCGATCTTGTTTTTCTTCACGTAGAAGCCAAGCTTTACACCAACCGCTCGCTCAGCTGAATTCTTGATCTTGTCAATGTGGGACAGAATCACCCGAACTGACGCATAAAATCTCAGCGCCTTACCACCAGATGTAGTCAGTGAATCACCAAAGGTTACCCCAACATTCTCCCGAGTTTGATCTAGAAACACCAGGGCGAGATTCACACTGTTAATGGCGTCAATGTACTTCCGGAATGCAACACTGAGCTGCTTGGGGCGGCTCTGCCCCATAGTAGGTGCTTCGAGCTTAGTTTCCTTCTCCACCTTGGATGGAATGGCTGATAGAGTATCAATGACAGCACACGAACATGAAGGAACTTTGAGGTTGTGACATGCAACGACCTCGTCAAAGATGAACCTGTCAAACAGGTCTTCGATTGTCTCCGACGAGTCGTAAGACCAGATTGCTGGGTTGTCAATTTGTACGGCATTGATGTCATGCGCTCGCTGAAGATCCCAAGTGCCTTCTGAATCGTTGAGGGATGCTCTTCCCCCCTGGCGCTGAGCACTGCCGAGGACCTCTCCTCCTAGCAGTGATTTCCCCGTCGACTCATTGCCGTAGATATGAGAGATACGTCCAGCAGGGAAGCCTCCCGGTAGTCGATTGGCAATGGCAAGATCCAACAAAGTAGACCCTGATGACAGAAAGTACTTGACAGGTCCTAGGTCTTTGATGAAATCACTAGCTTTCGCTTTCTCCTCTGCCATGTTCCTCAGCCCTTCTCTTTCTGATCTCTTCCTCAGTAGCCTCGTTCAAAACTCTGCGAGACTTGATATCACCCGTCTGGTAAAACGTCTGCGTAGCAAGTGTTACCTCATTGGTGAGCATACTCCGTCGATGATCGTATGCGTTCACTAGAGAATCACACTTCGATGAGAGCAGCTCTGTTTCGACTAGCTCTCGCTTGGCCTTGATAACCGCGAGGTCGGTTGCTACCAAGGCAAGGATAGAAGTCTCGGTAATCTTGGCCTCAGTGTGCGTCGTTCCGTTTCGATACCCAAGTTGAACTGTCGCCTGAACTTGCTCGAGATTGTGCTTCGCGGCCTTTGCAGCCGCTCGAGCTTCGGAGGCAAGGTCACCAGCTTCCATGAACAGCTCTGGGTGATTGGAGCATTGCTCACTCAGAGCATTCGCATTGATGGCTACCCGCCCCCGAAGTTCGTCATAGCTAAGCATCAGGCCCCCTGACGGTGACGTGCCAAGCGCTCACGAACACGATGTCTGACATCATCATCGGTTCCGACAGCCGCAGGCGCGGGTGCAGGGGCCGCAGGAGCGGGGGTCGTAGCAGGCGCCGGCGCCGGTGCCGCGGCCAGGGGAGGCTGGGAAGTGGTAGGAACCGGAACTTCCTCAGTTCTCCGGCGCCTCCGAACGGGCGGCTCAGCTACAGGAGGAGGAGTAGGCGGAGCCGCAGGAGGAGGTGGAGGAGGCGGGGGCGGGGGAGGGGGTAGAGTAACCACAGGAGCAGACTCCCTCTGTCTCCTTCTCGGCCCGGCGGCTTCTTCTTCGGGCTCAAGCTGGGGCTCGACTTCCCTCTGACCCATACTTGCCAAGGCCTTCTCGAGCTCCTCCGTCGTTGC
>Ga0315275_10001159_pt1 | contig 22903 bp, 21 predicted proteins | sample YL17G03_0_MG_FD_205557 | JGI IMG/M metagenome (GOLD analysis project Ga0315275, IMG submission 205557) | Sediment microbial communities from Yellowstone Lake, YNP, Wyoming, USA - YL17G03_0 | ecosystem: Environmental > Aquatic > Freshwater > Lake > Sediment | place: USA: Wyoming | collected...
AGCAACGGACAACAGACCTTCCTTTAATAAAATGTTGGAAGATATACGAACTGGAAAAATAAATTGTGTCTTAGTTTATAAACTGGACAGGGTTGGCCGTTCCCTCCAACACCTTCTTAACCTCTTTGAGGAATTTGGAAAAAGAGGCGTTGAGTTTATTAGTTTAACTCAAAACATAAATACTAATACCCCAGAGGGAAAAATGTTTTTAAGAATGCTTATGGTTTTGGCCGAATACGAAAGAGAGTTAATTATTACCAGAGTAAATTCTGGTCTTGACCGAGCCAGAGCAGAAGGAAAACAACTGGGACGACCCACAGGTTCAAAAGATACAAAAAGAAGAAAAAAGTCGGGCTACCTTTTAAGGTGGCAAAAAGAGAAAGTTTTAATTTAAAAAATATGGCAAAGAAAAAATCAAAAAAGAAAAAACAAAAGGTTGTTATTAAGTTTGAACCCTCTCCTCATTTTGAAGAGGAATTTACTAATTTTGTTGGAGAGGTTATTTCTTGTCCTAAAAATAAAAAATCAAAAATATGAAAAAAGCACTAATCTACATAAGAGTTTCAACTGAAGAACAGGCCAGGGGTGGTATTTCTTTATCTGTTCAAGAAAAAATTTGTAGAAAATACGCTGATGAAAATGATTACCAAGTAATAGAAGTTTTTAATGATGACGGATATAGCGGAACTAAAATGAACAGACCCGCCTTACAAGATATGCTTTTAAAATGCCAAGAAGATAAAAGCATTGACGCTGTTATAGTTCAGGAAACAGACAGGTTGGCAAGAAATACCCACGACCACCTTACCATTAAAGCTATTCTTCAAAAGGCAAAGGTAAATCTTATATCAGTTAGCCAACCAATGCTTGATGATACCCCAGAGGGAAATTTTGTAGATGTAATTATGTCTGGCGTTAATCAGCTCTACTCCCAGCTTTTAGGAAGAAAAGTTAAAAAGGTATTGAAAGAAATGTTTGAGAGTGGAGAATATCCAGCAAAAGCTCCTCTTGGATATAAAAACGTAGTTATCGCCCAAAGCTCAGACGGAAAAAGAAGCCACAAGATAATAAAGCCCGACCCAGAGAAATGGTCTTTAATCAAAGAGGGTTTTAAAATGTATCTTACTGGCAATTATAGTGCTGATGAGACAAATGATGTTCTTTATGATAAAGGATTAAGAAGTTGGAACGGGAAAAAACCCTCTCATAGTATTTTTGTGGCTACGCTTAAGAATCCTTTCTATGCGGGTTTAATGAAATGGAACGGAGAAATAAAACAGGGAAAACATACCCCTATGATTACCCCGAAAGAACACAAACAGGTTCTCAATATCTTGGCTAATCATAACCGCAATGTTTGTAGAAGAAGAAAGCACAACTTTTTATTGAGGGGTTTTGTTTATTGTGGGATTTGCGGGGGCAGATATACTGCTGAAACTCACCCCAAAAAGGAAAAGGACTTTTATTATTGTCGGTATAAAAAAGACCATACCAATCATAATCAATTTGTGGAGGTGGCTGATTTAGAAAATCAGGTGGCTGAATTGTTTAAGTGTTTTCACCTTGCCCAAAAAGAAATAGATACTATTATGAAAATTTTGAAAGACAAACATAAGAAACAAAAAGGAGATATTGAGTTGGAAAAGAAGGGTCTTTATGCCAGAAAAACAGCCATTGAAAGAAAGAGGGATTTGGCAGAAGAAAAACTATTAAACGGGGTTCTTTCGGATAGCGATTTCGTAAGAATAAAAGACAGGTATAGGTCGGAATTGGATAACATACAAAATCAAATCAATGAATCGGAAAGCAGACGGGAGGTTGATTTTGAAACCATAAGAAAGGTTGCGGAGTTGGCAAGAGATGTATATAAGACCTACAAAAACGCCCCTAAACAGCTTCAGAAAGCTTATTTGGGGCTATTCTGGGACAAGATATTAGTTAAGGATAAGAAGATTGTAAAAGCTATTCCAACCAAACTATTCCAAGAGGTTATGGGGCAAGAGCTATTTAGTTTGACAAAGAAAGAAAGTGCGGCCCCAACCGGAGTCGAACCGGTGTTACATGGATGAGAACCATGCGTCCTAGGCCACTAGACGATGGGGCCCTTTATCAGAAATCTAACACAAAAATCAGGTTTTGTCAGGAGTTTTAAGAGCCTGGGAAACTTCAATCAGATTCAAACCCAAAACAGCTCCTACAGCTGCTGCTTCCAAAACAAAAGGAATTTGTTCTTCTCCTTTTGATTTCTCCAGCCAGACAGGAACAATGTTTCCTTTGTAATTGATTTTAAAATTAACCCCTCCATTGATATTAATATCGCTGGCGGAGAAATCAGCCCTCTCATCAAAACCGAAACTCAAAAAAGAAAGAGGGGTTTCTTCTTTCAATCTCTTGATAATCTCTTCATTGAATTTCAAAATTAAAAAACCTTGGTTTGGCATTTCGTTAATAAGAGGCTTGATTTTTTCAAAAGCAACGTCATTTAAAGCCAGAACTGGCAAAGAAGAGTTTTTCATTAAAAATTTAATCTCTTCAATGTTTTCCAAATTGCTTTCAATAACCAAAGCTTCTTTAATTGTTGCAGGGTAAGGCTTTAAAACTTGCTGGATATTTTCCTTAACTGCACGGCTGTTGGAACCGGAAACAATGACAAGTTTCGGTTTTCTTAATGAAAAAATGATGTCAGATATTTTATTCATTTTTTTCTTCTGTATAATCGGGCGGGATTTGATAATAGTCAATGATGTATTTTGCCAAATCGTGGAATATGGGTACGGCCGAATATTCGGCGGTTTTGGCCTGGGGATTGTCCAGCTTCACCAAAATGACGAACCGAGGATTAAGAGCCGGAGCAAACCCTATAAAGCTCTGCCAGGTTTTGTCTGAATAGCCCTTTTTGCTGATTCCCAGGGCCGAATAAGAAATCTGGGCGGTTCCGGTTTTTCCTGCCACGTAATAACCCGGCACTTGCGCTGTTTTGGCATAGCCACTAGTAACAACATTGATTAACATAGTAATAACCTGGGAAGCGGTTTTGGGAGAAATTATCAAGCTGTCTTTAATGACCGGTTTAATTTCAGAAACCTCTTCGTTTTTCCTGATCTTCTCCACAATATATGGCTTAACCATTTTCCCGTTATTAAGTATGACGCTGTAAGCCCTTAATAACTGAATGGGCGTCATCTCAATACCCTGGCCGAAGCTGGCATTGGCAAAATTAATCTCATAGCCTTTTTTAAATTCTTTGTTCTCGGAATAAATTTCTTCTGTATCAATTCCGGTCGGCTCGAATAGGCCGAAATTCTCAACATACTTGAGGAATAAATTATTTCCCAATTGCTGTTCGGCGAATACCGCTCCGGTATTAATCGAGTTTTCCAGAACCTGGGTCATTGTTTTTTCTCCCCAAGTCCTCTGTCCGTAATTTTCAATGGTATATCCTCCTATCTTAACAAATCCCTTATCAACGTAAGTGGTCTGGGGAGTAACGCTTCCTTCTTCTATGGCGGAAGCCATGGTAATGGGCTTAAAAACTGAACCAGGTTCAAAAATCTTCTGGGTCGCTGAATTCTGAAAAAGAGACAAGTCACTGACTTTTGAGTATTGATTGGGATTAAAGCTGGGAAAATTGGCCAAAGCCAGAATTTTTCCCGAATGAGGATCCATTACGATGATTTCCCCTCCTTCAATCTTTAAATTCTTTTTAGCCTCTGTCAGTAATTTTTCCGCCGTAAATTGAATAGAATAATCAATGGTTAAAAACAAATCGCTTCCCTTTTGTTCCTTTTCCCCTTTTAAAATGTCATCGTAATGTTCTTCCAACCCGTATTGTCCCTTTTGGTTGGCAGCTAAAAATCCGACCAGCTGCGAAGCTAATGTCTCCTGAGGATAATATCTTCCTTTTTCTTCTCCCAGATTAATACCTGTTAAATTCAATTCCTTTATCCTCTTTACCTCCTCATCGGATAACTTTTTTTTAAGGACTTCGTAAAGGCTGTCTTTTTTCAGTTGCTCCAAAAGAACATTTTTATCGATAGATATGATTTCAGATAATTTTTGGGCTGTTTCTTCTTTATCTTTGACTTCTCTGGAAGACGCATAAACCAAAGGAAACTTGATGTTTATGGCCAGGGATTCCCCTTTCTTAAAGAAAATCTCCCCCCTCTCTCCTAAAGACTCTTTGTCTGAAGTATAGAGCCCCTGAGCCATGGCTTTATAGAAATCGCCTCTTATAACCTGGATATAAAAAAGCCGGCCGATAATGACCAGGCCGAAAACAAAAAACAGAAATAAGATGAAATTAACTCTCCAATTGTGCATACTATTTAGCCAAAGCCGTGCTTTCTAAAACTCTGATGTATTCAATTTTCCCTGTTTTTTCAAAAACCTGATTTTGGGCCAAATCCCCTATATTATTCAAAGAATTGGTCTGGGAAAAATTAATCTCCAAAACCTTGTTTTCCTGAGTAAGCTGGTTTAACTGCTTCTCATATTGCCCCAAGAGATAGATTTCCTTGGTCTGGGCATTGAGCTGGAAAACGCAGGCAGCAACCAGGCTGATGGTTATGAAAAACATCACTAGCCAGAAAAATCGGGACAAAAAAGTTGTTTTCCCTATTTTAATGGGAAATATTGATAAAGGAAAGCTTGAAACTATGGCGTTATTCATTGTTTTATGGCTGCTCTCAGTTTTCCTGACCTTGAGCGCGGATTATTTTTAATTTCTTCTTGGCCGGGACCAATCGGCTTCTTGGTTAATATTTTTAATTCTCCTGCATCAGACCGCTCTTTGAAAAAATTCTTAACGATTCTGTCTTCTAAAGAATGAAAGGAAATTACGATTAATCTTCCTCCGGGCTTTAGAATCTCAACGGCCTGGGGCAAAGCTTGTTTTAAATTATTTAATTCGCCGTTGACTGCAATCCTCAGGGCCTGAAAAGTTCTGGTGGCGAAATGAATGCGCTGATGCTGGTATTTGAAAGGAATTACTTTTTTTAAAATTTCCGTTATCTGAACCGTGTTTTTTATGGGCCAGACTTTTCTCTGTTCAATGATTTCTCTGGCAATTTCTTTGGAAAACTTTTCTTCTCCGAATTCTTTTAAAATTTTTTCTATTTCCGATTCCGACCAGTAGTTTAATATCTTTTCCGCAGTCAAAGGATTTTCTAAATCGTATCTCATGTCCAGGGGTTCTTTTTTCAAAAAACTGAATCCTCTGCCGCTTTCTTCCAACTGTCCACTGGACATTCCTAGGTCGAACAATATTCCGGAAACAGAAGCAAACTTTTTTTCTTTTGCAATCTCTTTTAAATTTACAAAGTTATCGTTTTTTAAAATTAATCTTTCTGTCGGTTTAAGTTTGGAGATTTGATCTTTGTCCCTGTCTATTCCCAGAACCTTTCCTTTGGGACCATTATGCTCCAGTATGGCCAGACTGTGGCCCGCTTCGCCCAGGGTACAATCGATAAAATTCTCATTTGGTTTGGGGTCTATATACTTGATGACTTCTTTTTGAAGAACAGGTATGTGCATTTTAAACACCTAATTCTTTTAAGCGTTCGGCTATATCGCCCACCGCGGTTTCCGTCTTTTCCTTGTATTCCTGCCACTTTGTCTCATCCCAAATTTCAACCCGGTTATAAACTCCGGCCACCACCACTTTTTTATTAAGCAAGGCATAGTTCTTCAAATAATCAGGGACCAAGATTCTTCCCAAGTTATCAAAGGTAACTTCCATTGCACCGGTAAGCATTAAGCGGGCAAATCCCCTGGCATCGGCTTGGGCTAGAGGCAGATGGGCAAGCTTTTCAGCCAAGCTTCCCCACTCTTTAAACGAATAAAGGAAAAGACATTGGTCTAAACCGCGAGTGATTACTGCTTTTTTACCCAGCAGCTGGCGGAATTTAGGCGGAACAGCCAGTCTTTTTTTCTCATCAATTGAATATTTGTATTCTCCTATAAACATGGACTTATCCACAGTTTTGCTTAGTTATCAACACCTTTATCCACATTTCCCCACTATGTATCCTTTATATCCCACCGAACATACCTAGTCAACCACAATATTCCATATTAAAATATGAGGGAAACCCCTTATTTTTCCACTTTTAATCCACAGATGTAAAATTGGGCAAAAATAAAAATGCGGTTTGAGATTATCTTGCCGCATTATTTTATTCAAGCCCTTGAAAGTTAAGAGGGCTGATTTGCCTTATCGGTTCCACCCTAACAATGGGATTGTTATAAGAATAAAAGTATTCGTTTAAACTGTTACTGTATATAACAATGACAAATTTATACTTTCCAGGAGTAATGTTTCGGGAACCGCAGGGTTGTTTTTCCTTCAATGTGAAAGAAAATCTTCCCGTAAAAGACGGGGAGGAACCCAGATAACACTTCTCTCCGTCCAGGAATTGCAGAAAGATTGCCGCGGTCTCCATATTCAAACCCATGTACTTCCCGGTAAATCCCCAATACGTCCATTTCACTGTTTGCTTTTGGTCAAAAAACAAGACCTGGATTCCTCTTTCTGGAGATAAAACCTCGATAACAGGTTTTTCGGGTACTGGATCGGAAAACCGGATGTTCTCCTCGTCGGACACATAGATGCCCACAGACACAGCCATAAGGCTTAATAATATTATAATAACCACCAGTTTTTTCATTCTCTCACCAAATTTTTTAAGAGCTGTTGCGCTCCTATATTCCAAATTATACCAATACTTTTTATTTTGTCAAATTCCCAAAATTAAATGCGGCTTGAGATTATCGCACCGCATTTAGGAAAAGATTTTTTATTTAGCAATGCTTATTATGATGCTTCCATCGCTGTAAGCGTACAAATATTCATCCTTCGTGTCATTGTCGGCAACAAGGGCAATCCGGTATGTGCCAGGCGTAATGTTTCGAGGAATTGCACAAGATTGATTTTCTTTTAGAGAAAAAATGAAGCTTTCTTGATCAACCGGTGCCGAACCGATGTAACACATTCCCCCATCAGGAAAAGCCAGATACAGCGCTACCGTACCGCGCAAATTAGATTTCCAAGTAATTGTCTGAGTTTGTCCGAAATACCATTTTTCTCCTCCATTAGGAGAACTAACCTTAATATAAGGCTTAGCAACATCAGCGGCCTTTACAATACTGAAATAATTGTTACTGTAATCTTCTACGTTCACATTTTCGTTGGACCAGATATGAACTTTGTAATAAGAGTAGTTGCTGCCCATTGGAAGAGAACCAATATTCCAATCATAAAATCCCAAAGAGGCGGGTATTCTATTAAAATTAATCTCCCAACCCCTGCAATCGCTTTTACCTTCTAGGCAATCTTTATTCTCAAGCTCAATGTTTATATTCTTACTTATCCCCGATGAATTCCATAAGATTCTATAGGTTTTCCCTGCTTCTAATTGATCTCCTCCATTAGGAGAAATAAGAGAAACCTTAGGCAGCCTAGCCTCTCCCTCCTGAAAAACATCCAGATAGAAACATTTATCCGCTTCAATTTTTATCTTGTCGGAAGTCGGAGTGTAATAAACCTTCTCAAAAACCCCGCCAACATCAGTAAAGTTAAAGTCTTTTGTTTTTTTGAAACCTCCGCCGATATATTCATACATAGAAAAGTCTGGATAATTACAAACGCAATCAGGACAGGTAATAATATCCGTATTAACATTCAATATCATTTCTTTGCCTGGAACCACCTTATAATACTTGGCACGGGGGCATCCACCATGGACAAACCAGCTCTGAAATTCCGAACCGTAACCGGTAGTATTATACTTGTTTTTACCAGCATCATAACAAAAGGGAACATCGGCATAATAGGGCGTTAATTGTCTTATCCCCTCCTCTTCAATGGACTTTTCCAGCTGTAAATCTGGTTGCTCTCTAACAATACGATCGGCCTCCAAAACGTTGATTGTGAAGAAAATATTGGATTTTCCTCCTGTGGTGATATTAAATGATTTTCTTGATTCCGGAACCACAAAAATAACTTTTTGTTCGGCATAGGAAATAGTTCCCGAAAGTATGCAACCGCCCGAACTTGGAAAGCGAAATTGGTCGGTATTGGGAGCCGTCATGTCTCCTTCTTCATTAAGCTCCCTTCGGATGTTTAAATTTACGCATTGGGGATTATCTTTAGGGTTTTTTATTTTCAAAATTAAAGTTAAAGCGTTTATTTCCTCTCCTTTATTGTAATGATCACCAGAGCTTTTAAGAAGATTATCAGGCGCCGGTATTCTCCCAAAAGAAATACCCGTAAGGGAAAAATTAATGCCTTCTTCCTGCCATGAAATAGGATAAGGATAGGAAAAAGACTTCTCTATCAGCTGGGGAACGACAAAGTCCTTTTCCTTCTTGATTAGGATGAAGGTCTTAAAAATACTATCAAGGAAATTGGTTTTTCTATTTTGCCTGACAATAATATTAAAACCTTCCTTGTCTTCAACGACCAATAATTTATAAAGGGTTTCATCAAAATTTTCCGCCTCCATCGCTTCTTTTCCTTCCATTGAAAACACTTTTAAATTCAGGCCTGGTTTAAGTTTTAAATCCGGGTAAGTTTTATCAAGCCAGCCCGCTTCAGTAACTATATCCACCTTAAAGGTGGGTTCGTTGTAAGGCCTTTGTCCCGCCTCCTGCTTTAATTCATAAACAGTAACGTCGGTAGAAGAAGAAGTTGGAGGAACAAGACGATAACCCATTTCTATCATCTGTCCGCTTTTGCTATAAATATCGACATCAGCAGGATATTTGAATTGAAAGCCATATTTTTTATTCTGATAAATCTTCCAGCCGGCTGTTTCGTCTTTAACAATATCTTCCGGAGCTTTTATGCCGGACTTTTCAACGCACCATAAAAAACCGGCACCGGCAGCAACCGCAATAATGGCTACGATTAAAAGATATTTCCAATTAGTTTCACCTTCTTTAATTAAAAACATATTTAAAAAATATTTTATTATTTATAATTTCCTAATCTGAAAAGTATTGGCATCAATCTCTATCATGTCCTTTCTTTTTATTTCACCCGATAAAATTGCCGTAGCCAAAACATCCTCTATTTTGTCCTGAATCACCCTTTTCATCTGCCTGGCTCCGAAAGTCGGATCATAACCCAATTGGGCAATCTTCTGCTTGATGGCAGGCGTGATTATAAAATCAATGTTTTTTTCTTTTAAGCTTTCTTCTATCTTTTTAAGCATCAATTCGGCCACCTTTAAAATATTTTCCCTGCTTAAGGGCTTGAAAACAACCATGGCGTCAAAACGGTTAATGAATTCCGGCCTGAAGGTTCCCTCCTTGAACAGATAATCCAGAAGCTTTTGTTTCACTGTTGACCATTCTGACTTGTCTTTTATAGCTTCCAGTATTATCTGGTAACCGGCATTGGAAGTAGCAATGATTATTGTATTCTTAAAATTAATCTTGTTGCCCAAGCCGTCAGTCAGATTGCCTTCGTCTAAAACCTGCAGGAATAGATTTAAAATATTGGGATGGGCTTTTTCAATCTCATCAAGCAAAACCAAGGAAAAAGGACTTTCTTGGACCTTGGTGGTCAATAATCCCTCTTCACCGGGAGAGCCGATTAAGCGGGCAATATCGGAAATGGCCTGGAACTCAGACATATCCAAGCGGATCATTTTTTCCTCAGAGTTGAAATAAATAGAAGCTAAAGCCTTGGCGGTTTCGGTCTTGCCCACTCCGGTCGGACCCAAGAACAAAAAAGTTCCCATGGGTCCCTTTCTATCTGAAATCTCGGCCCTTGACCTTCTTAAGGCAATGGAGATTTCCCGCACGCCTTCTTCCTGGTTGATAATCCTCTGGTGGATAAGCTCTTCCAGGTTCAGCAAAACACCCTTTTCTTTTTCTTCCACTTCCCCGACCGGAACCTCGGTCTTTCCGGAAACGATTTTTCTCACGTGCTCGGGAAGAACCACTTTCTCTTTCAGGGTAAAAACAAAAACTATCACCTCGTCCAATAAATCCATAGCTGACTTGGGAAAAGGCTTGGAAATATATTTTTCAGCCAAGGAAATCGTTTCTTTCAATGCCTGGAAAGTAATTAATTTTTTGTATTTATTTTCTAAAAGCAAAGAGTGGTTTTCTAAAATCATCAGGGTTTCCTCTTCAGACACCTCTTTCACTTCCACTTTTTCAAAAAGCGTTAAAATGGCCGGCTTCTGTTCAAGGTACTTATGCAAACCGGTAAAGCTGGTTATGGCCACCACCTGGAATCCAGGCAAAGGCAAATAAGGAGTTATGACGCCGGAAATATCAATTACTCCCGGCCTCTTTTCCCCGCCGATAAAATTATGGAACTCGTCGATAACGAGGATGATATTGCCGGCCTTCATCATCTCGCTGAAAATCCTTTCCAAAACAGCTTCCGCCTCTTCTACGCTTTTGGTCTGGGCTGACAAAAAGTTCAAATCCAGCTGGACTACTCTCTTGTAATTGACTTCCGGCAAACTCTTGCCCAAAACGCTCTTTCTGGCCAGCTCCATAACCATGCTTTTCCTTCCCACTTCCGGCTCCCCTACCACAAGACAATTATTTAGCTCCCTGCGGCCCAAAACTCTTTCTATCGCCTCGATTTCTTTTTGGTGGCCGATCATTTCTGGGAAACCCTGCCGCCTCACTACTTCCGAATAATCAACGCTGAATCTATCCAAAAGCGGCGCGTAACCGGCTGACCAGTCCTTGGCCAAACTTCCCCTTCTTATCAGGTTTTCCCATTCCCAGAATCTTTTTCTCCTGGCGATACGCTCTTTTAAAGATTCCAGCCACCAGCTCAGATTTTCAATATCTTTGGGAACAAGATTGGCATCAATTAAAATTCTTTTAAAAATTGAGTTGTTCTTGGCCAGGGCGACAATGAGGTCGCCGACCTCGACCCTCGCATGTTTTCTCTGCTGGGCTGTTTTTAAAGACTCAAGGATTATTTTCTGGAAATCTTCTGGTTTGCTTTCCGCGTTCTGCACCCTAAGCTCTTTTTTTATCTCGTCTATATTCAAAAGAAGGCGGAAAAAGATGAAATTCAGTTCCGGATTATACGAAAGAAGGTTGTATAAAAGAAGATTGGAATCGTTTTTTGATTTCCAAACCGATTTGGCCGCATCAAAGCTAAAAAACTCGGCCAGATTAATTTCTTCGAACTTGGCCAGAGCATACTCTATAGATAATTTCAATTCTGGTTTTTTAAGCTTTAAATCAAAGAAGGACTCTTTGATTTTGGCGAACAAAAACAGACTGAAAGATATTAAAAAGAGGCCGAAAAACAAAGAAAGCTCCGACCGGAAAAACAAAGTAAAAAAGAAGAAGATGGACAAAACCAAAAACAATTTTCCCAAAGCTTTGATGGGTTTATAAAAGCCTTCCCATTTCAGAGCTTGATAAATTGCCGTTTTTTTAAGCTCAAAATTCATTTTAAAGATTACTGGTCATTTTTTTATTCCTTAATCCCTGGGCATAACTCTTTTGAATTTGAGAAGCATTCAGGGCTTGTTTGTATATTCTGACTTCGTCAATTAATCCGTTGAAATAATAATCATTGGTGCTTTTGCCGAAGCTAAGATTACTACCGTTGCTTAGAGAGCTAAATGTTATATTTTTCAATTCGCCCACTTTTTTGGCGTTTACCCATACTTCCATATTATTGCCCTTTTTAACTCCTACGACATGAGACCAATCAAAGACGCCGCACAGCCCGCTATTAAGCTCTTTCCCCGTATAACCGGCTGCGTCGCGAAGGACAAAAAATACGCACTGGGAATCGTAAGCGTAAGAAATAAAATATCCGCTATTCTCCCAACTGCCCTTGGAAACTATTCCGCCTCCGCTGCTGAACCCGTTGGACTTGGCCCAAACTTCAACAGTCAAATCGTCGTCCGCACCTATATTTAAAACATCATTATTCCCCACGCTAATATAACTGCTTCCGTTAAAACTTATGGCTCGGCCTATTGTTCCAGTTGCGAACGATGCGCCGTAAATAGTGCCGTTGTTGACGTATCCCGAAGAATCATGAGCAATATTGCCCGATCCTTCGTCAAACCTCCAAATGCCCACCGCATAGTCTCCGATGGAACTATTGATTGTCTGGCTGAATTCCAATATTTTAACCCTTTTGGCTTTTCCCCTGACACCGCTCATATTAACCAGTATCATTGTTGTCAATAAGGCAATAATAACTATGACTGATAACAGCTCTATGAGCGTAAAGGCTTTCTTTTTGTTTAAAAAAATATTCATATCCTGATTAAGGGAATAACATCCTGAAACCCAGAATTAATACCAATATTAAAACAACGGGCAGGATAAGCCAACCCAAAAAAGCTAAAAACCCGGCAATAACCAGAATGACTTCAATTAAAAGCCCGGTGATTATCAGAAAAGTCCTCATTATGGCTCCCAGGATGCGGAAAATAAGATTGGCAAAAAATGCTTCCAGATATCTTCCCAGATTAAATCCCCTGCCGTAATATTCCTGGTAGCGCTTCCAGGGAGAAAAAAAAGTTTTAAGAAGCAAAGGGATGGAAAAATAGTGCAAATTAAACAAAAGAAAATTCCTCCAGGCCTTGAGGATTTCTTTGGGCACCTCAAAAAAGTGCCAAAAAACCATTTGAAGAAAAATATTTTGCCTATGTGCGCTCATCTTTTTTTCCGTCTTTAATTAACTTGATGCCCAAGCTGGAAATTTTAGACCCTCCGGACATAAGAATAAAAGCCAGCAGCGACCAAACGGTTAAATTCAATGTTTTTCCCATAAAATCAGCGGGGAAAAATCCTTGAAGCTGCTCCCCTATCATTTTTTGCAGTTGAGCCTGTGCATCCTGGGTTCCGGCCTGAGAAGGAGCTTTTGTTTCCTTAACCGACGGAAAGAATTCCGGCACACTGCTTTTGGCGGTAAAGATATTATATGTTGACCAGAGGGTAAAAGATATTATTAAAAGACCGGCAAAAAATACCAGCCAGCCGACAATTTTAGAAAAATTATTCATGTTTTAACAGATTATTTTAATAATCCTAGCTCTTCCAAAGTGTCCTGCGGTATGACGGGCTGCTGCCCCAGCGGCGTTCTGCCCGGGTAGCGCCAGGCGGAAATAATCCTGATGATCCTTTCTTTTTTATTGGCCGCGGTCCTGTTGATGAAAGCGTACATCATCCAGACCTCGCTGGGATGTTTTGTCGTTCCGCTAATCTGCATGGCGGCAATTGTTTTTGGCGCTATGCCGACTTCCTTTCTGTCGGGACTACGCAAAATGCTCAATACCCTTTTCTCAGAAAACCGGTATTGCTGCATTTTGGCCTTGGAATGCTTGGTCCAAAAAATCTTTTCCTCCCTGTTCGCCAAAAACATATTTTAGCCTCTAATCAATTTCGTAGGTAATGTAAACCGTCACCTCTATTTTATTCTCGCCGGTTTCTATTTGGGGAGCGCCACTTCCGCCTCCTATGCCGAGGGGAGCCGCTTCTTTTGCCATAAAATCATAGTAGGGAACGTAGTTACTCTCGCTGAAACTGGTAATCCTGACCAGTTTTACGCCCAGCTGATCGGCCAATTCTTCCGCTTTAGCCTTGGCTTTGTTTATGGCTTCTTCTCTGGCTTGCTTTTTAAACTCGTCCTGCTGATCAATGGTAAACTGCAAATCGCTGGCCTCATTGCTACCGTTATCCACTGCTGCCTGGACAATGCTCCCCACCTTCTCCAAGTCCCTGATTTTTACCTGAAGAGACTGGGTAACATCATATCCGACCAAAACCCTTTTTCCGGAAGGATAAATCGAGCTTACCCCGTAATAATCATAATGGGGGCTGATGTTAAAATTAATGGTTTTCAGATCTTTTTCCTCCACTCCCTGCCCTTTGACAGCCTCTATTACGGCGTTCATTTTATTTGTGTTTTCCGACATGGCTTCGGCCACCGTCTTGGCTTCAGTCACTACAGAAAAAGAAGTGACGGCCAAATCCGGCGCGGCGTAAATTTCACCGCTGTCGGAAACCGTAATGGTGTTTCTGGTCCCTATCCCCTGTCCTACGTATTTCGATGCCTTTATCTTGTTAACGGCTTCGGCTGCAAAAGATACAATCAGAACAAACAAAAGAACAACAACCAGGCTAAAAATTGTTTTGAACAAACTTTTATGAACACGGGATTCGCAGCAAGATGATTTTTTTTCTGCGAACTCTGTTTTAAATTCTTCCATATATATTTATTGGTATTAATTAATAATTAATCTTCTTTTTCTTCCTTGGTCTCCTGACGGATTAGGCGCCAATGGTAAAGATACAAAGGAAGACCGACCAAAATCATTGCTAAATTATTTGAAGCTTCTTTTTGCCTTTGTGAGGCCAGATAATCTATCTTGTCCGTTTCCTCCTGCCACTTTTTGTAATCCTCCAGCCAGTTTTTAAGAGCTGCCTTTTCTTCACTAGTCAACTCGGTACTGGTACTTCCCTGAAGACTTTGCATTTTCTCTATTGAAACAGGAGCGGGATAACTGGGATAGCTGTATCTTTGCTGGATTTTATCTATGTCCTCGGCTTTAGTAAAAACAAACATCTTCAGGCCCATATCAAGGAAACGAACCGTGCCGCTGATTACCAGGGCCAGGCCAACCAAGGCGAAAAGATACAGATATATTGTCCTGATTAAGCTGTGTTTTGCTAACATATTTTTAATAATTTTTAATATCTTAGACCTTTTTAAATTATATCATTTTCTAAAACAAAAACCCATTTCTGGGCTTATTGTAATTAAAAAAAATGGGGAAAAATGTGATTTAACACGTACCAAATGGCAAAAAGCAGGAGCAAAATGACAGATATGACCTCGAAATGAAGCATAATGATTAAAAACAATTTATCTTTTATTATATTAGAATAGCAAAGAACAGGAATAATGACAAATTAAAAAGTAAAGGGCGGAACGGTGTCCGCCATGGATTTGAAAGAGGTTTTCCTCAGTCAAATTTTTTCTACAACTGTACGACGTCCCCTCTTGCTTTTTTACCCTGAAGGATTCTCAGCTTCTTTTATCATCCCATCCAGAATATCTTGGGGAAACTCTTTCCTCTCTGTTGCAATAATGGGCCATTCTTCCGAAGTTAACGGTTTCCCTACCTCTTCCTTTTTTAGAGGAGGAAGAATATGTACGCCGCCTTCACTTACAAATGGTCCCCTTTTTGGTACATAACCTTTTTCTATCATGCTTACCATCCTGATGTTTAATTTAACCACAGAATTTTTAGTTTGTCAAGAGCTAAAAGAAAGTGGGCGTATCTGGATTTGAACCAGAGACCTCTGCAATGTGAGTGCAGCGCTCTAACCGCTGAGCTATACGCCCTTTTTGTGTATTGAGAAATTTTACAATAAATAGAATTAAAAGTAAAATATATTAACGTATGAAAGTTTTTGAATTCCATTTCAATCCCAAAGCAAGACAGGATTTAATTTTTGAAAGTTTTTGCTATGACCCGGAAAATATCTACGAAAAAAGGTTGGGCAACATATACATGGCCGGGTTTTTAACCAATGCCCTGCCCCAGAACATCAGATTCTTAAACAATCTGGCTAAGGTGATCAAGGACAAATATTACAAAAATGCTTCGGCCAAACCGGAAAAATCATTAAGAGAAACCTTAAGGAAAGCCAACGAATACTTGGAAAGAATAGCCAAGGAAGGAGACGTCACCTGGCTGGGAAACCTTAATTTTGCCGTAGCCACTTTTAAGAATTTTGAATTGAATTTTACCAAGGTGGGCGATTTAAAGATATATTTACTGAGAAAGGGCCAGATAATAGATATAGACCAGAAATTAAAATTTGAAGAAATAGAGCCTTATCCTCTGAAGATATTCGGCAACATCATCTCCGGCAAGCTGTCAGAAAACGACATTATTCTGATTTTAACCAAGGAGGTTGCCGATTCCTTCTTAAAAGAAAATCTTCTGGCCTCCATAGCTCAAATACCGATATCAATACCAATTAAGAATGAAGCCAGAAAAATCAGGGAAATTTTAAACGCCAAGAAAGAACAGCTTTTAAAAATTAAGGGTATCTGCCTGTTAATATACCTGACCAAAGAAGTTCAAGCCAAAGAAAGGGAAACTCTGGCCGAGTCAAAAAGTTGGGGAACCTTTTCTTTCAAAAAAATATTCCTGTCCTTCATTAAAAAAATCCATCTGCCCAAGATTAGTTTCCAAAAGCCTTCTCTTAAGCCTCCGAAGATAAGATTAAGCATGCCCAGGCTGAAATTAGCCAAACCAGAGATAAGGTTGCCCAAAATAAATTTGAAGATATCGTTTCCGGAAAAAAGAACCTTCTTGGTGATAATCCTGATTTTAATCTTAATCCTGGGATTTTTCATCTTCCAGGGACAGGAAGAAAAAAGAACAATCAATTATCAAAACCAGTTTAACCAAATCAAAGAAAAAGTAGGTCGGGCGGAAAACTACCTCATCTTAGCCAAGACAAATTCCCGGGCGGAAAAAAACGCCAATTCCTTGTTTCAAGAAAGCTGGAATGAAATATCTCCCCTGCTTAATATTGTTTCTTCCTTCCCGCCAGATCTGGAAAAACAGATTGCCGGTTTGGGGCAAAAGATTTCCCAAAATCTTTCCCAATTAAGCAAAATGACGGTGATAGTCGACCCTCAGGTCATTTTTGAATTTAAGGCCAGGGATTTCATACCCCAAAAAATTGTTTCTTCAGGGGAAGATATATATTTTTTCACTCCTTACGGAGAAAATGTTTTTAAATTAAATCAAAATAATGAAGGGAAAATTTTATCCATAAAGAAAAAAATGGGCCTGGCGACCCACCTTTCCAACTCCCTGTTTTTTTTCGCCAAGCCCAACCAATTAATTGATTTAACGGACGAGCAATTCCAAGAACTAATCTCTTTGGAAACCCCCTATCCCGACTTCAATTTCAGCGATTTTTCCAATTACCAGTCAAATCTGTATTTCCTGGATGACAAAAATAACAAAGTGGTGAAATACCCCTATTCGGGGGAATTTCAATGGGGCCCGCCCCAAATATGGCTGCAAAATCAAAAAGCCACGGACTTTAAATCAATGGCTGTAGACGGCTCAGTCTGGCTTTTATCTAAAAACAATTCTATAGAGAAATACTATTCCGGCAATATTCAGAAAACTCTGGAATTGAAAATCTTTCCGGAACCCAAGGATTTTTCCCAGATTTTTACCTCTTCCCAGCTTCCTTACATATATATACTAGAACCCAGCCTAAAAAGAATCGTGATTGTCGACAAATCAGGGGGCATTGTAAAACAATTCCAAAGCCAAAAATTTGACAATCTTCTGGATTTTTCGGTTTCCCAATCAGGCAAAAAAATCTGGCTGCTTAACGGCTTAAAGGTTTTTCAAATTAGCCTCTGAAGCTATTTCAAGTCTACTTTTGCTCCAGCTGCTTCTAATTTCTTTTTAATTTCTTCCGCTTCTTCTTTCTTGGAGTTTTCTTTAATCATCTGAGGGGAGCTCTCTGCCGCATCAACCAAATCTTTGGCTTCTTTTAAGCCTTTGCCGGTAAGATCCCTCACCACCTTGATTACTTCAATCTTCTTGCTCCCCACGCCCGTAAGCTCGATATTAAACGAGCTTTTTTCTTCGGTTTCCTGGGCAGCGACCGGAACAGCGGCTGAAACAGCCGTCACCGGAGCAGCGGCTGAAACCCCGAATTTCTTCTCCAAAACCTTAACCAGTTCAGCCAAATCCAAAACGCTCATTTTTTCAATTTCCTCAACTAATTTCTTGAACTTTTCCGGAACTTCTATTTTTTCGTCTTTTTCTTCTGCCATATTATTTTTTAATTAAACTTAATATATATGTTAGACCTTTAATGTTTCCCTTTAAAACATTTACCAAACCCGACATGGAAGCATTCAAGCTTCCGACCAATTTCGCCAAAAGCTCTTCTCTTGCCGGAAGCTGGGCCAAAATAATCATTTCTTCCTTGGCCTTGAATTTATTCTCCAAAAATCCGCCCAGGATCTTTAATTTATCGTTTCCCCTGGAAAACTGATAAACGGTTTTTACCGGCGAAATCTCGTCTTTAAATCCGAATACCAAAGCAACTTCTTCTTTGTATCCCCTTTTGTCAAACTCCATCTTGTTTTCCTTAAAAACTATCTCTGCCAGGGTTTTTTTGAAAACCTTAATATTGCCTTCTATTGCTTTCAGTTTTTTTCTTAATTGGGAAATGTCTTTAACCTTTAAACCGGTAATGCCAACTAAAACAATTGCTTTTTGCTTAGCAATTTTATCCCTTAAATCATCAAGTATCTTTTGTTTTTGAGTTTTATTCAAAGCCATAAAAAGAAAAAATCTGCTTTTGCCGCAGACGAGATTTTACCAAAAATAAACCTAAAAGATTGGTTTTTACCTCGAGAGGACTTATGTAATGCCCCTTGTCTGCGGTAAATATGTATATGTTCTAACTTTAGTAGATATCTAAATGTTTGTCAATACCTCAATAATTTTCATTGCAAAGTCATCGGAAGCGTCAGGACCGTTTCCGGTAATGATCCTACCGTCAACTATCACGGGCTTATCTTGAAAAATAGCGCCGTTTTCTTCTAAAATCTTTACGGCCGATTTGTCCATTGAACTTGTCCAAACGGTAGTTTTTTTTCCTTTCAGGACGCCGGCTTTGGCCAAAACAACCGGTGAGATGCAAATACCGCCCAGAACCTTATTATCAGCAATTGTTTCCCTGGCTAATTTATAGGAATCTTGGTTATCAAGATAGGTTAAAGCTCCAGGCCCGCCAATAAAAACCACGGCATCGTAATCAGCCGGGTTGGCATCCTTAATCAAAACATCTATTTCAACGGTATTGCCGTCAGCGCCCAATGCTATCCCCTTTTCCGTACTGGCGACTTTTACCGTTGCGCCAGCAGCATAAAAAAGCTGACTGGTCTTCAGATATTCTTCGTCGCGGAAATCTTTGTAAGCGATAACCATTAATATGGATTTGTTTTCCAGTGCTGACATAAGTCTGGTATAAGACTCTTCTTCGGAAGAATCATTATTATTTATTACAGGAATATTTTCTTGGGTGGACGTCTCTTGAGATGATTTCTCCGGCCCCGCCCCAATATCTTTTGGCGAACTATTATAATTTGTGACTGTTTTATATATAAAAGCCACCACTGTTAATAGTATAATACAAATTCCCAGTAAAAGAAAAATATTGGCTTTTCCTGATTTCTTATTCATTGTTTTTTAAATATTTATACTTAGCTATGTTATGCTCTTCCAAGGTCCTGCTGAAAATGATTTTACTCTCCAAATCGGATAAATAATACCAATAAGCGCTGCTTCTGGGATAAATTGCCGCCTTGATGCTTTCCAGTCCCGGGTTGCAGATCGGCCCGTAGGGAAGGCCTGCATATATATATGTATTGTAGGGAGAATCTATCTTGGTTTCCTCCAGAGAAACCTTAATCGTCTGTTTTCGGGTAATATAGTTGATGGTAGCGTCAACCTGTAAAGGAACCTTGTTTTTCAGTCTTTTCCATAAAATACCGGACACTATTTCTTTGTCTTCCTTGGTTTTGGCCTCTTTTTCAATCAAAGAAGCCATGGTTATTATCTGAAAAACCGTTTTTTTCTGTTTTCCTATCTCCTGCCTTAAATCAGGAGTTAATTTCTTGTCAAAATTAGCCAGCATTTTTTTGACAATCTCTTCCCGGCTCGTCTGATAAGAAAACTCATAGGTATCCGGAAATAAAAATCCTTCCAAAGAAATTTGATCAAGAGCGCTTTTTAAAAAAACAAATTCCGCCTTAAAATCTTTGGTTTTTAAACCGGAAATATCCGGATTATCCATATTAAAGGAACTTAAATTTTTTTCAATATCCTTAATATCATATCCTTCCGGCACAATTAATTTTATTTTTATCACCTCTCCGTTAACAAATTTTTCCGTTATTTGGGGAATGTTCATTTTACTGGAAAGAAGGTAGGAGCCGGCCTGAAGTTTTGCAGAAACTCCCATGGTGGTGACGTAAAGCCGGAAAATAGGGACTAATTGGATAAGCCCTTGTTTTTCTAAATTAAGGGAGATTTCCCTCGAACCCTGGCCTTTCTCAATATTAAAAACCAATTCTTTGGGATTTTTAGAATTTTTGGGCAAATAAATGCTCCAAATAAAAAATCCCAGTATTAAAAAAATTGCTAAATATATATATTTTTTCATTTTTATTCAGTTAAAGATGCTTGGGGTTCTTGTGGCAATACGGTTTCTTCGATAGTTGAAGTTCCAACAGCGGGCTCTGGACTGACTATTTCGGTTGTTGTAGTCGAAAGTTCGATTACTGCTGTCGGTTCAACAGCCACGGTTGATGTTGATTCAGTTATTAGTGAAGTAGAGGTGGAAGATTCTGGTGGCGGTGACTCGACAACAGGAGAAGTAGAAGGCTCAGAAGACGAGGCAATTGGCGCTGATTCTATTATTGCTGATTCTATTATTGCTGTTGAACCCTTACTCAAACATTCCCCAGCTACGGTTTGCATCTGGCCGCTTTTGATATAAACACAGTAAGGCTGGTTGGTGTCTTGATCAAGAATAGTAATGCCACTGCTAACCTCTACTATTTTAGCTTTTAATTTTTCGACTTCCAATACTCCGTACTGGTTAATCACTAATCCCAGACTGGCTAGTCCTTGTTGCAATTCACTATGAATAATATTTCCTTCTTTGTCCTGAGTAACGGTTAAATCTCCTCCATACCAATGAGGATTAATAAAAACCATGATTTTACCTATTCCTTCTGAACTATATGGCTCTAAAGCTACGCCAATTACCCTACCTGATTTAGTTGCTTTCATCGCTGTTCCTAGTGTTGAAGAAGCCGAAGTAAGAAGATCTCCAACAGCAATGGGTCCGTTTTCTGAAGAAACTTTTACTGGAACCCTTCCCGTTAGTGTCACTTTCTTTCTAATGCCTGCTGTTTTTTCTAAATCCGATTCAGCCATCCCCAAATTAATAGCTGGGCTAGTAGAAATAACTCCTAATATTTTACTATTATAGGAAGAATTTGTTTTTTCAACAAATTGTTTATCGTTCACAAACACCACGTCTCCGCCTTCAATTAAAGAATCTTCGGTCAGGTAATCTTCTGCCAAGTCGCCAAAGCCGGATATTTGTATGGTCTTGCCATAATAATTACCGGCATAAACATTGTTAAAGAATTTACCGGCACTTCCTAAATCTGAACCTCCGAACAGAGAGGAATAACAGGTGTTTGAACCACATTTTACAATTTCAGTAGTGCCAAAATCTCCCATATGAGCTATTATAGGGAACTGGTCGCTTGGATTAATAGCTACCTGACTATCAATACCAGAATTAGTCATCCAACTAGAAACATCCATGCAGCCAGCTGAAGTACAAGAGGCATTGTTACATTTACAAAACCTTAATTGTCCAGAAGTATAATTATGGTGGCTAATCACTGCATAAGAATCGCTACCTATGGCAATTGAAGGGTAGTCTCCAACATTATCAGCTGTATCAATATTTGTGCAGTAAGCAGAAGTACAAGAGGCATTATTACATTTACAGGTTCTAAGATCATCGTTGGTTTCGTCCCTTTCAGCAATCACGGCAAAACCGTCACCTCCAACTGCAATGGAATTAAAGTATCCGACATCATTGGCCGAATCTATTATTCTACAATAAGCTGAGGAGCAGGAAGCATTATTACACACACAGAATCCGAGATCTTTGGGGGTATAATCATAATAAGAAATCATCGGCAAACCAGTGCTAGTTGCTACGGCTATAGAAGGGGAATAACCGCTGCGAGCGAAGCCATCGCTAATTAAGGTGTTGCAGTAAGCCGAGGTACAGGAGGCATTACTACATTTACAGGTTCTAAGACCAGTACTACTTTTAAGACATGAGATTATCGGTAAATTATCAGTACCAATGGCAATTGAAGAACTATATCCGACACTACCATCCGTATCAATGCTCGTACAGTAAGCAGAAGTACAAGAGGCATCAGGACATTTACAAACAGTCAGATCATAAGCGGGTACATTAAGATAAGAAATAATTGGTAGATTATCGCTAGGAATGGCGACTGAAATATAGGTAGCAGTTATCCCAAGGTCTGTACAATAAGCCGAAGTACAGGAGGCATTATTACATTTGCAAGTCTTTAAGTGACCATCGCTGCTTGTCATTTTAACAACCATTAATAAATTATCAGCGCCTAAAGCCGCTGCCAAGTCGCTCCCTACGTTGCTATCAAGAGTCGTAGTAGAATTATTATTTAGGCTTGCGCTGGGTGATGCTTTTGGTCCTATGCTTCCATTAACTTGTAACATAAAACTGCTAGGGTTTGTTGTGCCAATGCCGACATTACCTCCCATAAAGGTTGATGTTCCATAGACGCTAAAAATAGAAGCAGGGCTAGTTGTCCCAATCCCCAAATTACCCGATGAATTAATATATATAACCGGTGCGGAGTTGGAAGCATTAATAGCCAAGATAGGTGTGCCACTTGATCCTTTGACAGAAAGTATAGCACCAGGGGTTGTTGTCCCGATGCCCACATTGCCGGCCATAAAGGTTGATGTTCCGTAGACCATAAAGGTGGTGGTGGGAGTGGTGGTGGCTATGCCCACGAATGATATGGTATCGGTGGAATAAAGAGCTGTTCCGTTCTGTATCCAGAATCCTTTCTGCCAGTTGCCCCAGCCGTAGACCATATCCCATTTGGAAGAAGAGGCGTTGACCTTGTAGTAGGCAATGTCCCATTTGGAAGATGAAGCGTTGACTATTCCGTAGACCGCATTCCAGTTGGTGGCAGAGGCGTTGACAATATAGTAAGCCAGGTCCCATTTGGAGGATGAAGCAT
>Ga0315275_10001160_pt1 | contig 22894 bp, 20 predicted proteins | sample YL17G03_0_MG_FD_205557 | JGI IMG/M metagenome (GOLD analysis project Ga0315275, IMG submission 205557) | Sediment microbial communities from Yellowstone Lake, YNP, Wyoming, USA - YL17G03_0 | ecosystem: Environmental > Aquatic > Freshwater > Lake > Sediment | place: USA: Wyoming | collected...
GGCTGCCTCAGGAAGATAGGGAAGAGGACGACCCGCGCAGCCTCGGCGAAGCGATGGGGTTTATCGGCGCGACCCTCGAGCACGTCCCGGCGAACAGCCGCCTCAGGGTCGAGGTGAAGCCGAACGCGATCATGGACGCCAGCGTCTTCGACGGACGCGCGACTGACGGCCCCGGCGACTACGAGATCTACCCGAAGCTGAACTACAAGTACGACGCCCTGGTCGGCTGGCGGCAGCCGATGCCCCTGAACATCGTGATGGAAGTGTTCGTCGACGGCCAGTCCGTGGGCACCCGCAGCCAGACGGTGACCGTTCGCTCGATTAACGATTGCCCGTTTGCGATTCTGGCGGACCAGGACAGCGAAGACGACGACCTCGACCTCTCGTGGATGTTCGCGGCCTACGTGAACGAGAACCATCCGTGGGTCGATACCCTCACGCGCGAGGCGCTCGAATCCAAGGTGGTCGAGGCGTTCTCGGCCTACCAGGAGGACTCCGACGAGGAGGTGCTCCGCCAGGTCTACGCGATCTGGCACACGCTGCAGAAGCGCGGCATCCGCTACAGCGACATCAGTCAATCGTCCGCTGAGTCGGAGGTCGTCCTGAGCCAGCACGTGCGGCTCTTCGACGAGACGGTCAACGCCCATCAGGCCAACTGCGTGGACGGCACCGTGATGATCGCCGCGGTGCTGCGCAAGATCGGCATCGAGCCGTATCTGGTGGTCCTGCCCGGCCACATGTTCCTGGCGTTCGATCTCGATGCCGAAGGCAAGCGCACGTTTGGACTCGAGACGACCATGATGGGATCGACCGGCACGGGCGAGGCGACCTCGACCAGACGGATTCCCGCATCGATGGCCGCACGCTACCGCAGTCTGCCGTCGTTCCGCAGTTTCAGCGCCGCCATCGACGCCGGGACGCAGCAGCTCAACGAAAACCGCGCGAAGTTCGACGGCGACGATCCGGACTACCAGGTGATTTCGCTGACGGAGTCCCGCAAAATGGGCATTCTGCCCCTCGCCTACCGGCCCAAATAGCGGCGCGCGTGAACGCTTCCCCATCGCCTGAGCACGTCGACGCCGAGGCCATCATGGACGACGTGCGCCGCCAGGTGCGAGCCGACCTGCGGGCGCGGCTGGTCGCGCACGGCGCCGCCGAGGAGTTTTCGGACCCGCAGGTGTTCGACCAGGTCGATGCCCTTTTCCGCCGCACGCTCGCGCGCGACGACCGCGCCCGGCTGCTGCTGCCCGACTCGCTCGATCAGCCATGGGCGCCCGACCTGGCCCTGCGGCTCTCGACGCATCGCCCCGGCCCGGTCGGCTCTTCGATCCTGTTCGTCAAGCGACGCGTGCTGCAACCGGTCATGCGCTGGCTCTTCGAATACGCTCTCGAGAACTTCCGGAGGCAGGACCGCGTGAATGTCGCGCTCATGGCGTGCCTGCAGTCGCTGGCCGCCGATCACGTCAAGCTGAGAGTGCGCGTCGACGCGCTCGAGCAGGACCTTCAACGTGAGCGGAAGCCCAGGATGAGCGGTGACGGGCCGGCGCACGGATGAAACTGGCCTGCGTCATTCACCGGTACGGCCCCCAAGTGGCAGGAGGGTCGGAGGCGCACTGTCGCGCGATCGCCCTTCGCCTGGCCCAACGGCATGACGTCACCATCCTGACCAGTTGCGCCACCGACTACGTGACGTGGCGCAACGCCGTCCCCCGCGGCGAGTCCCGCGACGGTCGCGTCCGCGTCCGGCGATTCCCGGTCGATCGCCCTCGCCCGATGAACCGGTTTCGAGCGCTGAGCGATCTCGTGTTCGACGGTCGGGCGACGGTCGAGGAACAGGTCGAGTGGTTCACGGTCAACGGACCGTCACTCCCCGGGCTGTTGTCCCACCTGCAGGTCGAAGGCCATGCCTACGACCGAGTGCTCTTCTGGGCCTTTCGCTACGCTCCGACGTGGTTCGGGCTTCCCCTGGTCGCCGACCGGGCCGTGTTGCTGCCCACCGCCGAAGCCGACGAACTGATTGGCACGTCGACGTTGCTCGGTCCGTTCTTCAGGCGGCCGCGCGCGTACCTGTTTCTGACGCCTGAGGAACGCGATCTGGTGGCCGCGCGATGCGAGGGCCCGCTCCCACCGTCGGACATCATCGGGATGGGCCTCGATCCGCCGCCGGCGCCACCGGCCCGAGGTCCGCTCGACCAGCTGGGCCTGCCCCGCGACTATCTGCTCTACCTGGGACGTGTCGACAAGAACAAGGGCTGCGACCGCCTCTTCGATGCGTTCGTCGAGTACGACCGCCGGGTCACCGAGAATGGCACCGGCACGGCCCTGCCGCTGATCCTGGCCGGCCCGGTCGTCCTGCCCGTCCCGACGCACCCGCGCATCCGCGCGCTCGGCTTCGTGGACGACAACACCCGGGAGGCGCTGCTGGCGCACGCGCGGGCCCTGGTGATGCCGTCGCCGTACGAGAGCCTCAGCATCGTGGTGATCGAGGCATGGAATCACGGTCGGCCTGTCGTCGTGAACGGCCGCTGCGGGCCGCTGGCGGGGCAGGTCCGCCGCGCCAATGGCGGCCTGTCCTACTACTGGCCCGACGAGTTCGTCGGGGCCGTACGCTATCTGGCCGACCATCCCGAGCACGCCAGGCGTCTAGGCGCGCAAGGGCTCGCCTACGTCGAGCGCGAGTACCGCTGGCCGCTGGTGATGCAGAAGATCGAGGCGCTGCTCGAACGGTGACGGTGGGCGCGGCAACCTCGAACCGCTGTACAGACGAACGGTCCCGGGAGGCCATACTCCTCAGGACCGTCGTGTTCTGGTCGGGATGACTGGATTCGAACCAGCGACCCTCTGAACCCCATTCAGATGCGCTACCAGGCTGCGCTACATCCCGAAACGTCCGACCGTCACTTCTCTCTTGCCGCCCGCTTCTTCACCGCGGGCTTCCTGCCATTCCCGCTCTCGGCGCCCACATCCGCCGCATCCGCGTCGAACTCGAGCAGCGTCGGCTGTGACCGCGGTGGCCACGAGCGGGCCTTCGTCTCGGCGCCGCGCTTGTCGAGCAGGTCGATCAACGCGCGGAGATCCCGCTTGATCCCGTCGATCTTCTGGCGCGCCTCGCCGGTGACCATGGACAGCGCATCGATCGCGTCGCCCGTGTCGCCCGGATTGTCAGCCTCGATGCGCCGCCGCGCGCCCGCCAGTGTCAGCCCTTCGACGAATACCAGCTGCCTGATCCGCAGGACCCGCTCGACGTCCGCCCGGCGATACGATCGCGGGCCGCCAGCCGCCCTGGCGACTCCCAGCGCAGGGAACTCGAGTTCCCACGACCGCAGCACGTACGGCTGCACGCTGACGATCTCGCACACCTCGGAGGCCTTGAACCACTCGCGATCCGGTATCTCCACAGTGTCAGCCACGGGACCTCTGACAAGTATACCACGCTGTCCCAGGCACCCCGATCACCGGCGTGGCGCGCGGCGCGCCCGCACCTGGATACGGATTGGCGTGCCTTCGTACCCGAACGATTCGCGCAGCCGATTCACCAGGTAGCGCTCGTACGAAAAGTGGAACGTCGTCGCGACGTTGGTGAAGAACACGAACGTCGGCGGCGCCACGTTGGTCTGCGTCGCGTACATCACACGGACCTCGCGGCTGGTCTTGCTCGCCGGCGGATGGGCGGAGGTGACCATCTCGACGAACCGGTTGAGCTCGCCGGTCGGTACGCGCCGGCGCCGGGCGTCGGCGACCCGGTCGATCTGCTCGAGCAACTTCGGGACGCGCTCGCCCGTCATCGCGGAAATATGCAGCACCGGCGCGTAATCCAGGAACTTCATCTGGCGCGACAGTTCCTCGTCGAACGCCTTCGAGGTCCCGGAGCCGCCCCCCTTCATGAGGTCCCACTTGTTGGCCGCGATGATCAGGCCGCGCCCCGCCTTGTCGGCGATGCCCGCGATCGCGGCATCCTGATCGGTCGGCCCCTCGACCGAGTCGAGCACGAGCACGACCACGTCGGCGCGATCGATCGCGCGTTTCGCCTGCAGCACCGACACGCTCTCGACCACTCCGGACCTGCCGACCTGGCCAGGCCGGCGGATGCCCGCCGTGTCGACGATCCGGAACTGCCGGCGCCGCCAGGTCAGCACCGTGTCGATGGCGTCGCGGGTTGTGCCCGGCATGTCGCTCACCAGCACGCGCTCCTCGCGCAGGAGCCGGTTGACCAGCGAGGACTTGCCGACATTCGGACGGCCGACGATGGCGACCGCCGTCTCCTCCGGCCGCTGATCCCGCGTGCGATCCAGATCCACGCCCGACGCCTCAGCAGCGTCCACCTCCGCGCGCGGCTTGCTCCCGAGAAGCTTGACGACCTCGTCGAGCAGGTCGCCGATGCCCCGGCCATGCTCGGCGGACACCTCGACGACCGGCTCGATCCCGAACTGGTAGAACTCGAGCAGGCCCGCCCGCGATCGCTTGTCGTCGCACTTGTTGACCGCCAGCACGACCGGTTTGTTCGCCGCCCGGATGGCGGCGGCGACCTCTTCGTCGGCGGACACCTTGCCGGCCACGCCGTCCAGGACGAAGACCACGATCGTCGCCTCGCGCAGGGCCCGCTGCCCGCGCTCGACCACCAGGTCATGCAGCGGATCGGTGGTCGCGCCGAACAGGCCGCCGGTGTCGGTCAGGTCGAACGTCGCGCCTTCCCAACTCACCGAATAGCTGATGACATCGCGCGTGGTCCCGGCGACGGGCGCAACAATGGCGCGTCGGATCCCGGCGATCCGATTGAACAGCGTTGATTTACCGACATTCGGCCGACCGACGAGCACGACGGTGGGCGCTTTTCGAACCAAGGCGGCTCCCCATGCAACTGCGGCAGCCTCTGATCTTAGCCGGAAAGCGTCTGCCGGGCCTACTCCCGGCGGCTCCCGGAGGCTCCTCGCAGGGAGACCATGGCCCTTGACAGGCTAAGTCTTGATTTCTATGATAGTTAGCAAGTTTCTCCAGAGGGAGTGCCGTCGGCATGATCAAAGTCGACATCGTCAACGAGGTGGCCCGGACCGCCGACATCACCAAGGTGAAGGCGGAGTTGGCTGTTGACGCCGTCTTTGATGCGATGCGCCTCTCGATGCAACGGGGCGATCGGATCGAACTGCGCGGCTTCGGCGTGTTCCAGGTAAAGCCCCGGAAACGCGGCATCGGCCGTAACCCACGGACGGGCAAGGAAGTGCGGATTCCACCCGGGCGGACGATTCGCTTCAAGCCCGGCAAGGACCTCCAGAACCTCGGGTAGCGCATCGCGCGCCCCGCACGCTTTGAGCTGACATTGCCCGATCCTCAAGACTGGCCTCTGTCCGTGGCGGCCCGCACGCCCGACATCAACGTGGAAGTGCTTCACCCGGAGGAGTTTGTCCGACGGGCCTGGGTGCCGCCGCCGGTCCACGAGCGCTACTGGCTGCACGCCCTCCTGTTAGCGTTGACGCTGGTCACCACCACGGCGACCGGAGCCATGCACTGGCTGTCGTTCCAGGCGGATTTCCGGGAGCAGATGCCCAGCATCCCGGCCGTCTCCCTCGCGCTGAATGGCCTGTGGTACGGCCTGACCATCCTGGCCATTCTCGGGGCTCACGAACTCGGTCACTACCTGGCGTGCCGCTACTACGGCATCAGCGCGTCGCTGCCGTATTTCCTGCCGGTCCCGTTTCCGCTGACCGGGACCGCGGGCGCCTTCATCCGCATCCGGCAGGCGATCGCGACCAAGCCGGCGCTTTTCGATATCGGGATCGCGGGCCCGCTCGCGGGTTTCGTCGTGGCGGTCCCGGCGCTGTTTGTCGGCCTGGCCCTGTCGCGCGTCGTCGAGGTGCCGGCCGACTTCTCGGGTCTCTCACTGGGAGAGCCGCTGCTGTTCAAGGCGGCGGCGTGGCTGGTCTGGGGCCCGGTGCCGGATCACCAGTCCATCAACCTGCACCCGATCGCCTTCGCCGCGTGGTTCGGCCTGCTGGCGACGGCGTTGAACCTGTTTCCCATCGGCCAGTTCGACGGCGGGCACATCGCGTACGCCGCGCTTGGCCGGCGCGCGTTCGTCGTCAGTCTGGCCACGCTTTGCGCAGCCGTGGGCCTGAGCGTCTATTCGTCGTCGTGGATTGTGTGGACGGCGGTGGCGGTCGGGCTGCTGTTCGCGTTCGGCTGGCGCCATCCGCGTACGTGGGACGAGGATGTGCCGCTCGACCGCCGGCGGATGATGCTCGCCCTCGTCGCGCTCATCGTCTTCGTGCTCTGCTTCACGCCCGCGCCACTCGAGCCGCTCGATCTGATCCAGCCCAAGTAACGACGCATCAGAGAATACTGACCGGGTCGACGTCGATGATCAGGCGTCTGCGCAGATCCGGGCGCTGGGCGACGGCGGCGCAAACCGCTTCCCGCATCAGTGCCCGCGACCCTGGGTGGCCCTTCACGAAGAATTGCGCGCGATGTTCACCCCTCAGCCGCGCCAGCGGTGCGGGCGCCGGTCCTAGCACCGCGATCGGTCTTCCTGCTATCAGTTCGCGAATGCGTGCGACCAGTCCCGCTGCGGCTTCGACGGCCGCCGCATACGACGGTCCGCGCACCACGCCGTTGATGAGCGCCACGGTCGGCGGATACCGCATCGCCCGGCGGTACTCGAGTTCCTTCTCGAAGAACGCGGGGAAATCCTGGCGGCACGCCAGCTGGATGCTGTAGTGGTCCGGGTAGAGCGTCTGGATGATGGCCTCGCCGTGCACGTCGCCGCGGCCGGCGCGCCCGACCACCTGCGTGAGGAGCTGGAACGTCCTCTCCGCGGCGCGGAAGTCGGCGAGGCCGAGCCCGACGTCGGCCGAGATGACGCCGACCAGCGTGACCGAGGGGAAATCGTGTCCCTTCGCGATCATCTGGGTGCCGATGAGCACATCGAGCTGACGATCCGCGAAAGATGCCAGCACGTCGGCCATCACGCCGCGGCGGCGGACGGTGTCTCGATCGAGCCGCGCGATGCGCGCCGACGGGAACGCCTGCCGGACCTCGGCCTCGACGCGTTCCGTCCCGAAACCGGCCTGGTCGAGAAACGGCCCGCCGCACGTCGGACACGTGCGCGGCACCCGCTTGGCGTGATTGCAGTAATGGCACACGGCCAGCCCCCGGCCGTGCACGACGAGCGACACCGAGCAGTTCGGACATTCCAGCGTGCCGCCGCATTGTCGGCAGAATACCGAGGTTGAGAAGCCGCGCCTGTTGAGCAGCAGGAGTACCTGCTCACGCCGGTCGAGCCGGGCGCCAATGGCGTCGTGAAGCGGCCGGCTGAGGACCGATTCGGTACCGGTCGCGGCCAGTTCCTCGCGCATGTTGACTGTGCGCACCTGCGCCATCGGGCGATCGAGCACGCGGCGCTCGAGCGTAAGCAGGTCGTAGCGTCCGCGCAATGCATGCGCGTAGGACTCCATGGACGGTGTCGCCGATCCGAGCACGACGAGCGCCCGGGCCTGTTGCGCCCGCACAATCGCCACGTCGCGGCCGTGATAGCGGGGACTCTCATCCTGCTTGTACGATCCGTCGTGCTCTTCGTCGACGACGATGAGCCCCAGGTTCGCCAGCGGGGCAAAGACGGCGGATCGCGTCCCCACCACGGCGTCCACGTCGCCGCGGCGGATGCGCTGCCACTGATCGTGACGCTCGCCGCCGGACAGGCCGCTGTGCTGGATGGCGACGCGATCGCCGAACCGCACCCGGAACGCGGCGGCGACCGCCGGTGTCAGCGAGATCTCGGGGACCAGCACGAGGACGGTCTGCCCTGCCGCCATCGCGCGTTCGGCGAGCCGGACGTAGATCTCCGTCTTGCCGCTTCCCGTGACGCCGTGCAGGAGCGCCACGTGAAAGGCGCGGGCGTCGAGCCTGGCAAAGAGTGCGTCCAACGCCTTCGCCTGCTCAACCGTCAGGTCACCCACCTCTGGCGCGGATCCGCCCGTGCGGCCCCAGGGACCGGTGAACGGATCCCGCTCGATGCGCTGCACGCGGGACGCCACGAACTCCCGGAGACCCGGTCTCCGGACCCCCGTCAGATCGAGCCCCATCTCGCGGAGCCTGGCCGCGCCCAGGCCGAGCGGCGCCGCCGCCAGCGCCACCACGAGTTCGCGCTGGCGCGGGCCCATCCGGATGGTCGGCTGCCCGGCCACCAGCGCCTGCGCCACATCGTGTCCCTGCGCCGTCAGCTCGAGCACGCGTTCCGTCTTGTAGGTGACCCGCTCGCCGTCGAGCACCTGACTCACGCTGACCCAGCCTCCACGCTCCAGCGCGCGGACCACGGACTCGATCGGGACACGGGTGTCAAGCGGCTGTGACTTGGAGAGCCGCGAGCGCAGGGTCGACACCGGCACGCTGCCGGCGGCATGAATGGCGTCGACGGCCGCCCGCTGCTCGCCCGGGAGGGACACGGCATCGCCCGCCGCCACTCGCTGTTCCCCGTCCTTGGTGAGCGCCACCACGCGCCGGCTCTCCACCCACGCGAACGGCGGAACCGCGGCGGCGATGGCCTCGCCAGGCCCGCACGCATAGTACTCGGCCACCCACGCGGCCAGCGACAGCACGCCGGCCGGGAGATAGGCCTCGCCATCGAGGATGTCGAGGATGTCGCGCAGTTCCCCGCCTCGCGCCTGCCCGTCATCGTCGGACACCGTGTCGACGGCCAGCACGCAGCCGGTGACGGATCGCGAGCCGAGCGGCACCAGCACGCGCGCGCCGACGGCGGGCGATTCCAGCCCGTCGGGAATGCGATAGGTCAGACGCTCGGCGAGGGGAACGGGAACGGCGACCGACGCGAGGCGGATCATAGCGGGCTACGCCGTCTCGGGCGCGTCTTTGCGGAGCAGGGCCCGGACCTTCTTCATGTCCTCCCAGACGTCGCGCTTGTGTTCGGGGCTCCTGAGCAGGTACGCAGGATGGAACGTGGGAATCAGGCGGGCGTTGCCGTACTGAAAGACGTTGCCGCGGAGCCGCGAGATCGGGTCCTTCGTCCGGAGCAGGGTCTGGGCGGCCGACGTGCCGAGGGCCACGATCACCTTCGGCTGAATCGCCTGGACCTGGCGGAAGACGAACGGTTCGCACGCCGCGACTTCGTCCGGCTCGGGGTTGCGGTTCTCCGGCGGCCGGCACTTGACGATGTTGGCGATGTAGACCTCGTCGCGCGTGAGATCGATCGCCTCGATGATCTTCGTGAGCAACTGCCCTGCCCGCCCGACAAACGGGACGCCCTGCACGTCTTCGTCGTGCCCCGGCGCCTCGCCGATGAACATGAGCGCCGCCGACGGATGACCGACGCCGAAGACGATCTGTTGGCGGCCTAGCCGGTGCAGTTTGCACCGCGTGCAGTCGCCCAAGTCGTCGCGGATGACGGTCAGCGTCTCGATCGCGGGGCGCGCGTCAGCAGTCCCCGCGCGCTCACGCCACGCCGGATCGCGGCTGACGCCCTCGACGCCGAGGTCGCGAAGCAGCCGCAGGTGCTCGGCCAGTTGCGCGCGTGTGTCGTCCTGGTCCGCCATGGCGCCGGCTAGGCCTCCACCGTGCGCCCGCGCCGGGCCAGGGGCACAGCCTCGAGGAACCGCTGGGCGCGGTCGAGGATGGCGGCCGCTACCGACGACTTGGGCTGCAGCGGCAGAGCTTCATCCCAGTCGCGTTCGACCAGCGTCACGACGTTGGTGTCTCCTTCGAACCCGGCACCGGGCTGCAGCACGTCGTTGGCCACGATGAGGTCGACGCGCTTCGATTCGAGCTTCCGGCGGGCGCTCGCCACCAGATCGTCCGTCTCGGCGGCGAAGCCGATCAGGACGGGCCGCGCGCTTCCCTGCCGGCCGCGCCACTGGCCAAGCGCCACGAGGATGTCGGGAGTCTTGTGCAGCGTCAGCGTCAGCGTGTCGCCCTGTTTCTTGATCTTCCGGACCTGGGCCGCCTCCGGGGCATAGTCGGCGACGGCCGCCGCCATCACGACGATGTCCGCGTCGGCGACGCGCGCCATGACCGCGTCGCGCATCTGGACGGCGCCACGCACGCGCACCAGTTCCGCCACGCTCGGCGGCTCAGCCGTCGTCGGCCCGGCGATCAGGGTCACAGCGGCGCCACGGCGTGCCGCTTCGGCCGCCACGGCGAAGCCCATACGGCCGCTCGATCGATTGCCGACGAACCGGACCGGATCGAGATCCTCAAACGTCGGCCCCGCTGTCACGAGTACGCGCCGCCCCTCCAGCGACCGGTCGCCGCCCACGATGCGGTCCGCGGCCTCGACGATGTCGTCGGGCTCGGCGAGCCGGCCCTTCCCCACCCAGCCGCACGCGAGGTACCCGTCCCCGGGCTCCACCATCCGCACGCCGCGCTTCGCGAGCCGCGCGAGATTCTCCTGCACGGCCGGGTGCTCGAGCATCTGCGTGTTCATCGCCGGCGCAATCAGGACCGGCGCGTTGGTGGCGAGGTACAGCGTGGACAGGAAGTCATCCGCGATCCCGTTCGCGAATTTGCCGATGATGTTGGCCGTGGCCGGCGCCACCAGCAGCAGATCGATCGACGTGGCCAGCGCGATGTGTTCGACGTCCGCATTGGTGCCGGCCGTCCACTGGCTGGTGATGACGGGGTGCCGTGTGATGGCCTCGAAGGTCACCGGACCGACGAAGCGCCGTGCGTTCCGGGTCATGACGGCGGTGACGTCGTGGCCCCGCTTCTGGAGGCCGCGCGCCACCTCGACGGCCTTGTAGGCCCCGATCCCGCCGCTGACGCCCAGCGCGACTTGCGCCATGATTCTCCTCGCTTCCGTCGCCTCAGGATCGCGCCCGCGCGAAACTGGCGACGATGGGACCGATGATCGGATCCATCGCGTCGCGCCGCGCCCGCTCCGCCAGGGCGATGATCGGCGCGTGCGATCCACCGGTGTCGCCGCTCCGGCGCGCGCGATCGGCCAGGACGATGGCCCGTAACTGCGCGACGCACGCGCCGACGGCGTCGTTGACGAGCACGTAGTCGTACGCGGACACGGCCGCGACCTCTTCCCTGGCCACCAGGAGCCGGCGCTGCATCTGCTCGTCGCTATCTCCCTGGCGGTCCCGGAGCCGGCCCTCCAGCACCTCGAACGACGGCGGCAGCACGAAGACGAACACGGCCGGCCACCCGCACCGGCGCACCTGGACGCCGCCCTGCACGTCGATCACGAGCACCACGTCGTTGCCGCCTGCCAGTATCCGTTCGGTGTCGACCTTCGACGTCCCGTAGAGATTGCCCGAGAACTCGGCCCACTCCAGGAACTGGTCGCCCGCCTTCATCGCCTCGAACCGTTCGCGGGTGATGAAGTGGTAGTCGACGCCATCGGCCTCGCCCGCGCGAGTCTGCCGGCTGGTGTACGACCGCGACCGCGTCAACTGCGGGGTGATGCGAATCGCCTCTTCGACGACCGTCGTCTTGCCGGTGCCCGATGGCGCGGATACGACGAACAGGCGCCCGTGGGGCGTCCCGCTACTCGACATTCTGCACCTGTTCCCGCATTTTCTCGAGTTCCGCCTTGATGCCGATCACGGTCTCCGGGACACCGGGGCCGTCGGCCTTCGATCCCATCGTGTTGATCTCGCGATTCATTTCCTGGAGGAGGAAATCGAGCTTGCGCCCGCACGGCTCCGGGCTCTGGGTCAGCGACGTCCATTGGGCGACGTGCGCCCGGAACCGGACCGTCTCTTCGCTGATGTCCGAGCGCGCGGCGAAGCGCACGACCTCCTGCGCGATGAGCGCCGCGTCGACCGAGACGTCGGTCGCCAGTTCCGCCACGCGCTTGGCCAGCCGCTCCCGCACCAGCGCCTCACCGGCCGCGGCCAGCCGGGCCACGTCCTCGACCGCCGCCGCGACGGCGGCCTTGCGCGCGTCCAGGTCGGTCTGGAGCATCGCGCCTTCGTGGCGGCGCATCTGGTCGAGGTCCGCCAGGGCACGCTCCACCGCCTGGACGATGGTGTCGTCGAGTGCCGCGCGCCCGTCGGCGTCCAGTTCCGTGGGCTCCTCCCGCACCGTCAGGGCCTGGGGAAAGCGCAGCAGGTCCCCGGGCTGCAGGGCCCCCTGGAGCAGGCCCGCGCCCCGGGCGTGCTCGAGCGCGGCCGACAGCTTCGCCACGAACACCTCGTTCAGGGCCACCGTCAGCGTCGGCTCCTGCCGCAGCTGCACCGACACGGCCAGCTCGACCCGGCCTCGCGAGGCGTGCGCCTGGACGCATCCCCGCAGCCGGCTTTCCAGGTGGCTCACCGACTGCGGCACGCGCACCTGCATGTCCAGATAGCGGTGGTTCACGCTGCGGATCGTCACGCCCACGGTCGCCCGGTCGTCCTCATGCGTGACCGAAGAGAAACCCGTCATGCTCTTGATCATTCGTGTGCCTTCTGGCCCGGCGCCGGCGGCACGTGCCGCTTCGTGCCGAACTGCATGGCGTGGAGCCCGGCGTACACGCCCCTGGGCACCGCCAGTAATGCTTCGTGCTTCCCGACCTCGACGACGCGCCCGCCCTCGAGCACCACGATCAGGTCGGCGCGCTGGATCGTCGAGAGCCGATGCGCGATGACGAACGAGGTGCGGTCACGCATCAGGTTGGCCAGGGCGTCCTGCACCAGGGCTTCGGACTCGGAGTCGAGCGACGAGGTCGCCTCGTCGAGAATCAGGATCGGCGAGTTCTTCAGAATGGCCCGGGCGATCGCCAGCCGTTGCCGCTGCCCGCCGGACAGCCGCTGCCCGCGCTCGCCAATGACCGTGTCGTACTGGCGCGGCAGCGTCACGATGAACTCGTGCGCCCGCGCCGCCCGCGCGGCGCGTTCGATGGCATCCCGACTCGACTCCGGCTTCCCGTAGGCGATGTTGTATGCGATGGAGTCGTCGAACAGCACGGTTTCCTGGGTCACCATGCCAATCTGATCGCGCAACGACGTCAAGCTCACGTTCCGGATATCGACGCCGTCGATCTCGATGGCCCCGGACGAGACGTCGTAGAACCGCGGGAGGAGGTTCACGAGGCTGGTCTTCCCGGCGCCGCTGCGTCCGACGATCGCCGCCGTCTGGCCGGCCTGCACGACAAACGACACGCCGTGCAGCGCGCTCCTGCCCTTGGCGTCTTCATATTCGAAGCTGACGGCGTCAAAGGCAATCGCCTCCCGCAACGGACCCAGCGCAGGCGCACCCGGGCGGTTTGTGACCTCCGTGTGCGTGTCCATCAACTCGAAGATCCGCTGGGACGCCGCAATCGCCTGCTGAATGATCGCATTCACCCGGCTGAGCTTCTTCACGGGGCCGTACATCGCCATCAGCGCGATCACGAACTTCGCGAACCCGCCCGTGGTGAGCGCGCCAGACGCGATCTCCTGGCTGCCGTACCAGAGCGCCGCCGCCACCGCGACACCGCCCAGCAGCTCCATGATCGGCGGCATGACCGACATCGCGGCGGTGACCTTGAGGTTCGCCTTGTAGAGCGCGCGCGCCACCGCGCCGAACCGCACCGCCTCGCGATCCTCCGCGCCAAACGCCTTGACGATGCGATGGCCGGTGAACGCCTCGGTCGCCGCATGGGACATGTGCTCGAGGTGTTCCTGGCTGCGCCGGGTCGTCTTGCGCAGCGCCTGTCCCAGCCGCACCAGCGGGTAGACCACCAGCGGAGCGCCGGTGAGACAGACCAGCGCGAGTCCGGCATCGGTGTAGAACAGGATGCCGACGTACCCGACGACGGCGAGCGTTTCGCGCAGCAGGTCCGCCAGCGTCTCTGACGCGGCCTGCTGCACCATCCCGATGTCGTTGGTCAGCCTGGACAGCAACTGCCCCGACGACCGCGCCTTGAAGAACGCCGCTGACTGACCCAGCGTGTGGCGGAACATCTGCTTGCGCAGATCCAGCACCACGTGCTGTCCGACGTCCGCCATCAGGTACGCGGAGACGTACGAGCCGATCCCCTTCACCAGGTAGGCGACGAGAATGGCCCACGCAATGCGGGTGACCGACCGCTGCTGGGCGAGGACCTCGTCGAAGATCGGCTGGACCAGCGTCAGCAGCCACACGGAGGCCGCTCCGTACAGCAGCATCGCGACCAACGCGACGAAGAATCGTCCGCGGTAGGGTCGCGCGTAGCGAAACAGCCGGCGTAGGTGGTTCACTCGCTGAACCGGTAACGCAGCAGCACCCAGAGGGCGACGACGCCGTCGCGCCAGGTGATTTTCTTGCCTTCGTCGTACCCGCGCCCGTCGTAGGTGATCGGCACCTCGTAGACGCGGTAGTGCCGTTTGAAGATCTTCGCTGTCAGCTCCGGCTCGATCCCGAATCCATTCGATCGCACGGCGAACGACCGCAGCACCTCCGTCCGCATCACCTTGTAGCAGGTCTCCATGTCGGTGAGCATGGTGTTGTAGAGCAGGTTCGCGAGGAACGTGAGCAGGAGGTTGCCCAGGTAGTGCGTGAAGAGGAACACGCGGTGCCGGCCCAGAAAGCGGGAGCCGTAGACCACATCCGCCCGGCCCTCGCAGATGAGGGAGATCAGCTCGGGGTACTCCTCCGGCGAGTATTCGAGGTCCGCATCCTGGATGACCACCAGATCACCCGCCACCGCCCCGAACCCGGTCCGCAGCGCCGCGCCCTTGCCCTGGTTCCGCTCGTGCAGCAGGAGGCGGAACCCGTATCTGGCCTGAAGCCCGGTCAGAATCTCACGCGTGCCGTCGGTCGAACAGTCGTCGACGACGATAAGCTCGATGCGCAGGGGCACCGCGAGCACGCGGGCGATGATCTCCGCGATCGTGTCCCGCTCGTTGAAGGCGGGCATCACGACGGAGAGCAACGGGTCGGTGAGGACCCCCTTCAACCGCGCCATCAGTCGCCCCTCCCCTCGCAATAACCCTGCGGATGCGCCGCGCGCCACTGCCAGGCCGACCGCACGATGGTGTCGAGATCCGCGTACCGCGGCCGCCACCCGAGTTGGGTCCGGATCCGTGCGCTCGACGCGAACAGCACCGCGGGATCGCCCTCGCGCCGGGGCGCACAGGTCCACGGTACCTTCCGGCCGCTCACCCGTTCAACCGACGCGATCACCGCCCGCACCGAGAACGGCGTCCCGTTGCCCAGGTTGTAGGCCGCCGACGCGCCCCCGCGCTCGAGCCGATCGAGCGCGTGCACGTGGGCATCGGCGAGATCGCTGACGTGGACGTAGTCGCGCAGACACGTGCCGTCCGGCGTCGGGTAGTCCTCACCGAAGACCTGCAACCCTGGGCCTCCCAGCGCGGCGTCGATCGCACGAGGAATCAGGTGGTACTCCGGGTGGTGGTCTTCCCCGATCTCTCCCTCGGGATCCGCTCCCGCGGCGTTGAAGTACCGGAGGGCGATGCTGCGAAGACCGTAGGCGCCCTCGAAGTGCGCCAGGGCCCGCTCGACGGCCAGCTTCGTCTCGCCATAGGCGTTGATGGGGCGCGTCGGGTGGCCCTCGGTGATGGGCGACTCCTCGGGATCGCCGTACACCGCCGCCGTCGACGAGAAGACGAACTGCCCCACCGAGCACGCCAGCATCGCCCGAAGCACCGCGAGCGTCCCTTCAACGTTGTTCCGGTAGTAGCCGGACGGATCGCGGACCGAATCGCCCACCGAGAGCCACGCCGCGAAGTGCATCACGGCGCTCACCTCATGACGGCGCATCGTCTCGACCAGGCGCGCCTCGTCGTGGATGCCGCCCTCGATGAGATCGCACCACCGGACGGCCTCCCGGTGCCCGGCCGACAGATCGTCGTAGACCACGGCGCGGCGCCCGGCCCTGGCCAGGGCCTTGGCGACGTGGCTGCCGATGTACCCGGCGCCCCCCGTGACCAGAATCGTGCCGTCAGCGTCCAATGGAGTAGTAGGTGAAGCCGTGGGTCTTCATGACGTCACGGCTGTAAACGTTGCGCCCGTCGAAGATGACCGGGCTCTTCATCAGCTTCCGCATTCTCGCGAAGTCCGGCTCCCGGAACTCGTTCCACTCGGTGATGACGGCCAGCGCGTCGGCGCCACCCAGTGCGGCATAGCTGTTCGACGCGAGGGTGACGCTGGTGCCGAGCAGTTTCCTTGCCACCGACATCGCCTCAGGGTCGTAGGCCTGGACCTTCGCGCCCAGCGCGAGCAACCGCTCGACGAGCACCAGCGCCGGCGCCTCCCGCATGTCGTCGGTCCGCGGCTTGAACGCCAGGCCCCACACGGCGATGGTCCTGCCTTTCAGCGTGCCGAAGTGCTTCTCCATCCGTCCGGCGAGCACGGACTTCTGGCGGTGGTTCACGCGCTCCACCGCCTGCAGGATCTGGAAGTCGTACCCCTTGTCCTTCGTGAACTTCACGATGGCCTGGACGTCCTTCGGGAAACAACTGCCGCCGTAGCCGACGCCCGGGAACAGAAACGACGGGCCGATGCGCCGGTCGGACCCCACCGCGCGCCGCACCTGGTCCACGTCCGCGCCAAAGGCTTCGCAGACGTTCGCGATCTCGTTCATGAACGAGATCTTCGTCGCCAGCATCGCGTTCGCCGCGTACTTGCACAACTCGGCGCTCGCCGTGTCCATGACCATGATGGGCGCGCCGGTGCGTGTGAAGGGCGCGTAAACCTGCCGCATCATCTCGGCGCTCTTCTCGTCCTCGGTGCCGATGACCACGCGATCCGGTTTAAGGAAGTCGTCGACCGCGGCGCCCTGCTTGAGGAACTCCGGATTGCTCACGACGCTGAACGGATGAGTCGTCTCCCGGCGGATGATTTCCCGGACCTTGTCGGCCGTGCCGACCGGCACGGTGCTCTTGTCCACGATGACCTTGTAGCCGTTCATCGCCTGCGCGATTTCCCGGGCCACGCCCAGCACGTGCTGCAGATCGGCGGAGCCGTCCTCGCCCATGGGTGTGCCGACCGCAATGAAGATGACCGACGAGGCCCGAACCGCCTTCGGCAACTGCGTGGTGAAGCTCAGGCGCTTCTCCGCGACGTTGCGCTTCACCAGCTCCTCGAGCCCCGGCTCGAAGATGGGCACCTTACCGCGCCGGAGCATCCGGATCTTCGCCTCGTCCTTGTCCACGCAGAGCACGTCGTTCCCGGTTTCCGCCAGGCACGCTCCGGCCACCAACCCCACGTACCCGGTTCCAATCACCGCCAGTTTCATATGAGTGCGCTCCTCGATGCGCCGGAGAGCTACCCGGGTATCCCCCAGGGAAAACATCTGAAAGTACTATATGGCCTACATGGTGTCAAGCCATTGACAGTCAACAGTTTGCGGCGAAACAACCCTCTCCGGGCCCAAACCGGCGCGCCCGTCGGACCTTTCGCGATACCATACTCCTCACGTCATGCGGATCCTGTTGGACTATCGCCCAGCCCTGCGTCACCGCACCGGCGTCGGCGAGTGGGTGCACGAGCTTTGCTGCAGCCTCCTGCAGCTTCGCCGCACCGGCGATCCGCTCGCCCGCACCCTGGAACTGGCCGTCTGGACCGCTTCGCTCCGCGACCGGCTGAGCCCGGCCGCGCGAACCGCCCTTGACGGCGCGTCGGTCATCGACCGCCGCATCCCCGTCCGGACGCTGGTCTGGGCCTGGAATCGCCTGGCCTGGCCCCCTGTCGAGATGCTCGCGGGCCGCGCCTTCGACGTGGTGCATTCGACGACGCCGCTGCTGGTGCCGCAGCGGTCCGGACTGCGCGTCTGCACGATCTGCGACCTCGATTTTCTCGCGCATCCCGAGCGGACCTGGGGCGAAATGCACAGGGATTTCCCGACCCTCGCGCGCCAGCACGCCCAGCGGGCCGATCTGGTGGTGACCATCTCCGACTACTCGAGCCGTCAGATTCAGGCGCAACTCGGCATCCCTCCGGATCGCATCTGCGTGTGCCGGCCCGGCGTGCCCCAATGGGCGACGGATGGGGGACGCGGCGCGCCTGCGCGCGACGGCTACATTCTGTTCGTCGGCACACTGGAACCGCGCAAGAACGTCGGCGGCCTGCTGGATGCCTACCAGCATCTGCGGGCGGCCTGGCCGTCGGCGCCACCGCTGGTGCTGGCCGGCGGGTTCGGCGAGGCGGCCAGCTCGTGGATCGCGCGGGCGACGTCGGCGCCGCTGGCGGGACACGTGGAGCTTCGCGGATACGTGGCGGACGCCGATCGGGTCGCCCTCTATCGGGGCGCCGCGATGCTCGTCCTCCCGTCCTTCGATGAAGGATTTGGACTTCCGGCGCTGGAGGCGATGGCACTGGGGGTTCCCGTCATCGCCTCCGACCGGGGAGCGCTGCCGGAGGTCGTCGGCCGCGCCGGGCTGCTCGCCGCACCCGACGACCCGGGCGCCTGGAGCGTCCTGATGCAGCGGGTGCTGACCGACCAGGGGCTCGCCGAAACGCTGCGCACGGACGGTTTCGCTCGGTCGCGGGAATTTCAGTGGGCGGAGGCCGCCCGCCGGCTGCTTGCGGCGTTCGAGGATCGGCGCCGCGCCGGGCGCGCCGACCGGCGTGACGCGGCGGGAGCCCTGCGATGAAGATCGGCATCGACGCCCGGGAGATGATGGGCCGCCCCACCGGCGTCGGCCGCTACCTGTACGAACTGCTGCGGGTGTGGTCGGCCCCGGAGTCCGGCGTTGCCGGCCGGCACGACGTGGTGCTTTACGGCCCGGAACCCCTGACCGAGGCCTCACGGGCCGCGTTCGCGCCGCTTCGCGTTGTAGAGCGCGTCGTCGCGGGCGCGGGCGGCACCGCGTGGGAACAGGTCTCCCTCCGCCGTGCCGTCACGGCCGACCACCTGGATGTCTTGTTCGCCCCGGCGTACACCGCGCCGTTTGGCACGGGGTGTCCGCGTGTCGTCACGATTCACGATCTCTCCTTCTATGCGCATCCGGAGTGGTTCTCCTGGCGTGAAGGGCTGCGCCGGCGGGTGCTGACCCGGGCTGCGGCGCGCCGGGCCGCGGTCGTGGTGACCGACTCCCGTTTCTCGGCCGCCCAAATCGAGGCGCACCTGGGTGTCCCGGCCAGCCGCGTCCGCGTCATTCCACTGGGGGTCGCGCCGCCGGCACCGGTCGGCCTGGGTTCCGCCCCCGATGCGGCGCGTGAGCCGCTGATCCTGTTTGTCGGCTCGATCTTCAACCGTCGCCGTCTGCCTGACCTCATCGAGGCGTTCGCCGGACTCCGCGTGTCGCACGCGGACGCACGCCTGCTCATCATCGGCGAGAACCGGACCTTCCCCCGCCAGGATCTCGATCGGATCGCGGCCAACTGCCGGATCACCGATCGCGTGTCAATCCGCCCGTATGTCTCAGACCAGGAACTGGCCGAGGCTTATCGGAGCGCGTCGGTCTTCGCGTTCCTCTCCGAGTACGAAGGCTTCGGCCTGACGCCCCTCGAGGCGCTGGCCTGCGCCGTCCCGGCCGTCGTGCTCGACACGCCGGTCGCCCGAGAAGTCCTCCAGGACGGCGCCGTGTATGTGTCCCCGGGAGACATCCCGGGCACCACGGCCGCGCTGGGCGACTTGCTGACCAACGCGACGCGGCGTGCGGCGCAGCTCGTGGCGGCGCGGCGCGTGCTGGCGCAGTACTCCTGGCCGGACGCCGGTCGGGCCACCATGGACGCGATCGAGCACGCCGCCGGGTAGCCTATGGCCGACCTCAGCATCATCATCGTGTCGTTCAACACGGCAGACGAGCTGGCCAACTGCCTGGCAAGCCTGCGCGCGCATGCGCCCGCCATGGCCCACGAGATCGTCGTCGTCGACAACGCCTCGACCGACGGCACGGTGGCGGCGGTTCGAGCCGACTGGCCGGAGGTCCGGCTCATCGCCAACCCGCGCAATGTCGGCTTTGCCGCCGCGAACAACATCGGCATCCGGGCCGTCACCAGCGATCTCGTCCTGCTGCTGAACAGCGATACGCGCGTGCGCGCCGGCGCCATCGATACGCTGGTCGCCGAACTTCGCGCACGGCCCGACCTGGCCGCCATCGGGCCGCGCCTCGTCGATCCGCAGGGTCACATCGAGCTGTCGTTCGGCCCGATGATGAGCCCGTTCAACGAACTGCGGCAGAAAGTGCTTGTCACCCTTCACGCGCGGCGCGTCGGCCTGGTGTCGCGTCTGGTCGAGCGGCAGACGAGCCGCCCTCAGCGGCCGGACTGGGTGAGCGGCGCCTGCCTGCTGGTGGGCCGCGCCGACGCCCTGGCGGCCGGGTTGCTGGACGAGCGGTATTTCCTGTATGCGGAGGATGTCGATTTCTGCGCCGCGCTGCGCGCGCGAGGCAAGGCCATCGGGTTCACGCCCGCGGCCGAGATCGTGCATCTCCGGGGCGCGTCGCGCCGCACGCGCCCGGCGGCATCGGAACAGGCGTACCGCCGGAGCCAGCTTGCGTTCTACCAGAAGCACCATCCCGGCTGGGCCGGCATCCTGCGGCTCTACCTCCGCGTACTCGGCAAACTGCCGCCCTGCGACGGGGCCTGATCGCCCGAAGCCGCGCAGGGCCTGTGGTATCGTGGACGCGTGACACGGGGTACGCACGGTGCGCATCGCGATTGACGCCCGAAAACTGCACGACTTCGGCATCGGGACCTACATCAGGAACCTGCTGAAGTACCTCGCGCGCCTGGACCAGGATACAGAGTACGTGTTGCTCTGCCGCCCCCAGGATCGGGAGGCCGTGCTGCGCCTCGGGCCGAATTTCCGGCCGGTGGTGGAGCGGGCCAAGCCGTATTCGCTCCGGGAGCAGATCATGGTGCCCGCGCATCTGCTGCCCCAGCGCGCCGATCTGTTCCACGCGCCCCACTACGTGCTGCCGCCGCTGGTGCCGTGCCGCGCGGTGGTGACGATTCACGACTGCATCCACCTGATGTTCCCGCAGTACCTGCCGAACCGGCTCGCCTACGGCTACGCCCGCGCCAGCCTGTGGCTCGCGGCGCGCAGGGCCGAGCGCATCCTGACGGTCTCCGAGACCTCGAAGGCGGACATCCTCCGCTACTGCGACGTGCCGGCCGATCGCATCGTGGTGGTCCACAACGCCATTGACGATCGCTTCAACACGCCGCCCACCGAGGACGCGGTCCAGCGGGTGCGCGAGCGTTACCAGCTCGACGGCCCGTTCGCGCTGTATGTGGGCAACATCAAGCCGCACAAGAATCTCGAGCGCCTGATCGATGCCTTCCACCTCGTGCGGCGTAGCGGGTACGAACGGCTGAAGCTGCTCATCATCGGCGATCAGATTTCCAAGTACCCGCGTCTGAGACGGGCGGTCGACAAGTACAAGCTCCACAAGCACGTCCGTTTTCTCGGGTTCGTGCAGGACGACACGCTGGCGGCGCTTTACCGGCTCGCGACGGTCTTTGTCTTCCCGTCGCTCTACGAGGGCTTCGGCCTGCCTCCGCTCGAGGCCATGGCCAGCGGCACGCCGGTGGTGACCTCCAACACCTCGTCGCTGCCCGAGGTGGTGGGCGACGCCGCGGTGCTGGTCGACCCCTATTCCTCCGAGTCCATCGCGGACGGCATGCGGCAGGTGCTGGGCGACGACGCCCTTCGGAAACTGATGTCGGCCAGGGGGCTTGCCCGCGCCCGCGAGTTCTCGTGGGAGTCGTCGGTCGGCCGCATCAGGGACATCTACGTCGAGGTCGCTGGCGGGAACGGATCGTAACGTCATGCCCACCGCTATCGTCCACGACTGGCTGACCGGGATGCGAGGCGGCGAAAAGGTCCTCGAATCCATCGGCGCGCTCTACCCGGACGCGGACGTCTACACGCTGCTCCACGTGCCAGGGTCGACGTCTCCCGCGATCGAGCGCCGCCGGATCCGGACGTCGTTCCTGCAGCACCTCCCCGGCGCGAGCCGCTTCTACCGGCACTACCTCCCGGTATTCCCGACCGCGATCGAGCAGTTCGATCTGGACGGGTACGATCTGATCATCAGTTCGAGCCACTGCGCGGCCAAGGCCGTGGTCGCGCCCGGCGGCTCGCGGCACCTGTGTTACTGCCACTCGCCCATGCGCTACGCGTGGGATCAGTTCGAGGCGTACTTCGGCCGCCAGCGCGTCGGCCGGATTGGGGAGGCTGCGCTTCGGCCGGTTCTCGCGTGGCTGGCGCGATGGGACGCGGTGACCGCGACGCGGGTCCATCGCTTTCTCGCGAACTCACGGTTCGTGGCCTCGCGGATTCGGCGCTACTACGGGCGCCCCGCGGACGTCGTGTATCCCCCGGTCGATACGGAGTTCTACCAGCCGGACGCGACCTCGGCCGGCGATCACTTCCTCGTTGTGTCGGCGCTGGTGCCCTACAAGTGCGTCGATCTCGCAATTGCCGCGTGCCAGCGCGCGGGCGCCCCACTGCGCGTCGTGGGCATCGGACCCGATCGCGACCGCCTCGAGCGCGCGGCCGGACCGTCGGTCACGTTCCTCGGCCAGATCTCCGACGAGGCCATCCGCGACGAGTATCGTCGCGCACGCGCCGTCATTCTGGCCGGCGAAGAGGATTTCGGCATCGTGCCCGTCGAGGCGCAGGCCTGCGGGCGTCCCGTCGTGGCGTTGGGCCGCGGAGGCGCCCTCGAGACCGTCATCGACGGCGAGACCGGCGTGCTGTTCGCGGACGCGACGCCGGAGTCCCTGGCGGCGGCGCTGGAGCGATTGGCCGCGCGGCGCTGGGAGGCGGCGCGGATCCGCGACCACGCCGCAGGCTTTTCGCGTGCCCGGTTCGCCGACCGCCTCGGCGCCATCATCCAGGACACGCTGGCTCAGCCCGCCGGCACGCGCTGGTAGCCGTCGCGCGCGGGGACCTAACTAGGCGCAACCTGCCATCCCGACTATAATTTCAGGGCGTCGTTCGTCGCGACTTGCGCATCCGCCGCGGCGGTTCTATAGCTATGGTTACTCGCCACCAGCGGACGCTGGTCACCTACTACGTCGTCTCGGACGC
>Ga0315275_10001161_pt1 | contig 22893 bp, 16 predicted proteins | sample YL17G03_0_MG_FD_205557 | JGI IMG/M metagenome (GOLD analysis project Ga0315275, IMG submission 205557) | Sediment microbial communities from Yellowstone Lake, YNP, Wyoming, USA - YL17G03_0 | ecosystem: Environmental > Aquatic > Freshwater > Lake > Sediment | place: USA: Wyoming | collected...
AGGGCGGGCCGGCGGGCACGACAACCACCATCTCCTACTACATCTACACCAAGGCCTTCGAGGAGTTCCAGATCGGCTACGCGGCGGCGCTGTCGTGGATTCTGTTCGTCGCCATCTTCGCCATAACGATGGTCAACTGGCGCCTCGGCAGCAAGGAGCTGAGCTATTGAGACGGATGGGTGAGAATCGAGAATCGAGATTCGAGATTCGAGATTCGGGATCGGCCGGTCCACTCTCGACTCTCGACTCTCGACTTTCGACTTCCCGCGCCTGGTGGTACCGCCGCGGCCGCTTCGCCGCCAGCCATCTCATCCTGATCGTGATGGCGGTGACGATGCTGGTGCCGTTCTCGTGGATGGTGCTCGCCAGCTTCAAGCCCCTTCAGGAGGTCGAGCAGCTCAACCCGTTCCCATCGGAGTGGCGCTTCGACAACTACGCGCGGGTGTTCGAGCAAGTACCGTTTGCGCGCTACTACTTCAACAGCGTGTTCATCGCGGCATGGGTGACCTTCCTGACCTGCCTGACGAGTGCGATGGCCGCCTACGCCTTCGCCCGCCTGCGCTGGCGCGGGCGCGACATGGTGTTCCGTCTCTACCTCGCCACGTTGATGATCCCGGGCGTAGTGGTGATGATCCCCAACTACACCCTCATGGTGAAGCTGCACTTGCTCGACTCGTACACCGGCCTCATCATCCCGGCCTCCTTCGGTGCCTTCGGGACTTTCCTGTTGCGACAGTTCATGCTCACCATCCCGCCCGCGCTGGATGAAGCAGCGGCGATGGATGGGGCGAGTCCGTGGCAGATCTTCTGGGATGTCGTCATGCCGCTGTCGCGAGCGGGGCTGGTGACGCTGGGCATTTTCACCTTCCTCGGAAGCTATGGCTCGTTCTTCTGGCCCCTCATCCTCATCAAGAGCGAGCACCTCCGGACCTTGCCCATCGGCATGCTCTTCTTCGACTCCGTCTACGGCCGCCAGACCAACCTGATCATGGCGGCGAGCGTGATGAACATCGTCCCGCTCATCATCCTCTTCGTCGCCGCTCAGCGCCACATCGTGCGCGGAGTGCAGCTCGGAGCTGTGAAAGGATAGCCATGCATCCAATGACCGGTTGGTGGACCCGCACTGCGAAGCTCGTCTTCCTGGCGCTCGTCATCTGCGCGGCGGTCGCCTGCTACGGCGCAGTCAGGGAGGGCGAGACCGGGGCAGCGACATCGCCCGGCAAGACGACCTATCATGTTGACAGCCAGACGGGCGATGACGCGAACCCCGGCACCACCGCGGCCAAGCCCTGGCGCACCCTCGACCGCGTCAATGCCATGACCTTCGCGCCGGGTGACAAGCTCCTCTTCCGCGCGGGCACTCGCTACAGCGGCCAGCTTCGGCCCCAGGGGTCGGGCAAAGAGGGCGCGCCGATCGTAGTCGCCGCCTTCGGCGAAGGCCCGAGGCCCCGCATAGATGGCGAAGGCCGATACGACGAGACCGTGCTGCTCCACAACGTGGAATACTGGGAGGTCAACGATCTCGAGATCACCAACGCCGGCGAGACCAGTGAGGGCAGCCGCAGCGGCGTCGCGGTCTCGCTCCACGACTTCGGCACCGCCCACCACATCCACCTCAGGAACCTGTACGTCCACGACGTGAACGGCAGCAACGTGAAGGGCCACGGGCGCTCCGGCATCATCTTTGGCAACGGCGGCAGACAGGTCAAGTCGCGCTTCGATGGGCTGCTGATCGAGAACTGCCACCTCGTCCGCACCGACCGCAACGGCATCACCGGATGGAGCGAATACTGGCAGCGCACCGAATGGTACCCCAACCTCAACGTTGTCATCCGCGGCAACCTGCTGGAGGACATCGGCGGCGACGGCATCGTCCCCATCGGCTGCGACGGCGCACTGATCGAGCACAATGTCTTGCGTGGCGGGCTGCAGCGCGCCCAGGACTACGCCGCCGGCATCTGGCCCTGGAGCTGCGACAACACCGTCATCCAGTTCAACGAAGTGAGCGGCATGCGCGGCGACCGCGACGGGCAGGGCTTCGACTCCGACTGGAACTGCCGGAACACGCTCATCCAGTACAACTACAGCCACGACAACGATGGCGGCTTCCTGTTGATCTGCAACGATGGCTCATCGAAACCGCCGATCAACGCCGGCAACGTTGGCACAGTGGTCCGCTACAACATCAGCCAGAACGATGGCGCGCGGACGTTTCAGATCAGCGCGGTCGAGAACACCGCCATCTACAACAACACCATCTACCTCCGCGACGGGATGGACGTGCTCGGCGTCTTCTTCCACTCCTGGAGTGGCTGGGCCAAGGACACTCGGTTCACGAGCAACGTCTTCTATGCCAAGGGCACGGTGCGGTACGATTTCGGCGAGAGCACAGGCAACGTCTTCACCAACAACGTCTTCTTCGGCAACCACGTGGATCGGCCTGAAGACCCCAAAGCCATCACTTCCGACCCCTTGCTCGTTAGCCCGGGCAGCGGCGGTGACGGCCTCGATTCGGTGAGCGGCTGCAAGCTTGGCGCCGGCTCGCCCTGCATCGGCGCAGGCGCGCCCATTCCGGAGAACGGCGGCCGCGACTTCTGGGGCAACGCGGTCCCCACCGCGGGTGCCCCCGACATCGGCGCGCATCAGAGCACACGGCGTCCGTAGGTGCGCACCCCCGTCTCGCTGTCATGTGCGGGCGACCCGGTGGGTCGCCCGCAGGGCCTCATCGGGTGGGGACTGGCTACGTATCTCCCCACGGATTCCCTCCAAAGACGCGGCTACTGCTGTTTCCCCCGGAGATACATTACGACTGAGGGTGTGCTGAGAGATACGTTGCCTGTCCCCTTGCCCCTAGCGAAACGGCCGCAGCCTCACCGAGAACTCGGTAGGCTCCGCCTTCAGCAGGTACTTCTCCAGCGGCCCCGGGCCGCAGCTCGCGCTGCCCAGCGGCGCCTGCGCGTGGTCGAGGTTCAGGATCGTCTCATCTCGCCGAACCAGTTCGTACGTGTGCCTGGCCTTGGTGAAGTCCTCGGTGGTGTAATGGTGGACGCTGACGTTGAGCAACGGGATTCGAGAGCCAGGGTCCGAGCTTGGGCCGTCACTCTCGACTCTCGACTCTCGACTCTCGGCCGTTAGCTCGGGCGTAGCCACCAGTCCCATCCCCCGTATGTCCGTGACCGCCGCCCACCGCACATCGCTCTTGTTGCCGTTCTCCTGCGGGAAGATATAGGGCACGTACTGGTCCTGCACCGTGCCTCGGTAGACGCCGACCCGTGCGCTTTCCTTGCGGTCCGCATAGCTCTCATGCGGCCCCCGCCCATACCACGAGAACCGGTCGAACGTGCCGGGCAAACGCATCTGCAGTCCGATTCGCGGCAGCGGTGGCAACTCGCGCCGCGGTGTTACGGTCGTGTCTATGACGATGTCGCCTGTGCCGTAGATGGTGTAACGATACGTGCACGAGAACGCCGGCGCGAGCGAATAGGGCGCGAGTACCGATTCGATCTCCACCTGCACGAAAGGCGCGGCTTTGGCACTTCGCAGCGCCTCCCCCTCTCCGTTTACGGGGAGGGGGCAAGGGGGATGGGGTTCTCGGATATCGAATCTCGAAACTCGATGCTGAAGCCGATCCAGCCCGGCCCTGCGCCATTCCCGGGCAATGTGGACATCGTTGTCCGTCGGCGCCCGCCAGACGTTCAGCCGCGGCCCGAAGGTGAGCAGCTCGATGCCGCGCCACTTCCACGATGACATCACCCCGAGCAATCGGTCGAATGTCACCTCGAAGTCCTCGCCGCTGACAGTGAAGACCGGATCGGACTCGACGACCCGAACGGGCGAGACGCTTGACACCACCACTGGCGCGCTAAGGCCGTTCCCTAGCCCCCGGCCCCCAGCCCCTATCCCCTGCCGTTGCAGTTCAAACTGCGCCCAGGCGACCTCGTGTCCCCGCTTCGCCCAGATCGTGTCCTTCGCCAGCGCGAAGCTGATGTTGAGCCAACACTCCGCGCCGGCAGCGGCCATCGCCCCCTCTCCGTGTACGGGGAGGGGGGAAGGGGGGTGGGGTTCCAGGGTCACCTCCTCCGACTTCCCCGCCGCCGTATCCAGCCGCGGCAGGTCGCCCTCCTCGATCACCTCGCCATCGCGCGCCACCGACCAGTGCCCGTGCAGGTGGCCCAGCGATGAGAACTGGTACCGGTTCATCACCCTGACCTTGCCCGCGCGAAGATCAACCGCCTCGACCTGGACCGGCTCGATCACCTTCTTGTACTCGATCAGCCCCGTGTGCGGGATACGGTCGGGGAAGTTCAGGCCGTCAATGCAGAAGTTGCCGTCATTGGGCTCGTCGCCGAAGTCGCCCCCGTAGGCGAACCATTCTTCACCCGATTCAGTCCGCTGGCGAATCCCGTGGTCCACCCACTCCCAGATGCATCCGCCGAGCAGCCGCGGGTGGGCGCGGATCGCCTCCCAGTACTCCTTCAGATTGCCCGGGCCGTTGCCCATCGCATGCGCGTACTCGCACATGAAGAACGGCCGGTCGTCATCGGTCCGCTTCCCTTCCTCGATCAGCCGCTCCACCGTCGGGTACATGGTACTCACGATATCCACCATCGGCGAGTCGTGCGCTCCCTCATAGTGGATCAGCCGCGTCGGGTCGGCCCCGCGAATCCACTCCGCCATCGCGTCGTGGTTCGGACCGTAGCCCGACTCATTGCCCAGCGACCAGATGATGATCGAAGGGTGGTTCTTGTCTCGCTCGACCATGCGCCTGGCACGGTCAACGAAGGCATCTCGCCACTCCGGCCGCCTGGCGGGAATGTTCGGGTCCTCATAGCCGAAGCCATGTGTCTCCAGGTCGGCTTCGTCTATCACGTACAGCCCATACCGATCACACAGATCGAGCCACTGCGGGTCATTCGGGTAGTGCGAGGTGCGCACCGCGTTGATGTTGTGCTGCTTCATCAACGTGATGTCCTGGATCATGGACTCCAGCGACACCGCGTACCCCAGATCGGGATGGGTGTCATGCCTGTTCACCCCGCGGATCTCCAGCGGCACCCCGTTCAGCAGCACCTGTACGCCTCTGCGCTCGATCTGCCGGAAGCCAACCGCGACCCGCTGCACCTCCAGCACCGCGCCGTTTGGCCCCAGCAGTGAGACCAACAGCATGTACAGGTTCGGCTCCTCCGCCGACCATTTCTTCGGGGCGGTTACCGTCATCTGATGCGCAACAACCACCTCCTGCTCGCCCGCAGTCGCTGGCACTTCCGCGCGCCCCTCGGCCACGGTCTGGCCCTCACCGTCACAAAGCCGCATGCCGACCGAGTGATCGGTTGCGCGCTCGCCCGAGCAATTACTCACTTTCACCGTCACATCGAGCACAGCATCCAGGTACCCGGCGTCGAGTGTCGTGCGGACTGCAACATCGCGCACGTGAACCGGCGGCGTTGAGAAAAGCGAGACCTCCCGGAAGATCCCGTTCAGCCGCCACATGTCCTGGTCTTCCAGGTAGCTGCCGTCGGACCACTGGAACACCTGAACGGCCAGCAGGTTCTCCCCCGCGCGAATCTGGTCCGTGATGTCGAACTCCGCTGGCATGTGGCTGCACTTGCTGAACCCGACGCACTCCCCGTTGACCCACACATAGAAGGCCGAGCACACGCCGTCGAAGTTCAGGAACGCCCGCCGACCCGACCACGCCTCGGGTACAGCGAAGCTCGTGCGATAGAGGCCGACCGGATTCTCGTCAGGCACGTGCGGCGGATCAACCGGATACGGATAGGCGACGTTGGTGTAGTTCGGCCGGCCGTGGCCCATCATTTGCCAGCAACTCGGGACAGTGATCGTCCCCCAACCGTCATCGGCGCATGCCTCCGCCGGGAAGTCCGCCGGCACAACCTCCGGTCGGGGCAGGTAGCAGAAGCGCCACTCCCCGTTCAGGGATCGCCAACAGGGCGAATGCCCCGGGGCGCCCACCAGCGCGCTTTCCTCATCGGGGTAAGGCGTTAGCGTCGCATGCGGCGGCTGCACGCCCCGGCCGAGGAGGCCCGGGTTCTCCCAATCACGCTTGCCCTGAGCTTGCCGAATGGGCGGGGCGACGTCTCCACTCAGCGGCATCGTCAACCTACTCCTTCCGAACTGAGAGCTTGGGCCGCCTGCGCACTGTCGCACCACAGCAAGCGCCCCTAGGCCAGTTCTCGCCCCTGTGCCGGAAACCTCCGCTTTGGGGCAAAGAGCCCCTTTCGCCGGGCGGTAAGCGCCTTATTGTCGAAAGGCGATGCAGGAACCTCCTACTCCCGGTAGAATCACCGTCCCGAGGGAGGAACGAACAATGGAAATGTCCGTAACCGCCTGGGAGTGGATTCTGGGCATCGGCGTCCTGGTCGTCCTCATTCTGCCGTCTATCCGTATCATCGGCCCGACCGAGATAGGTCTGGTGACCAAGCGGTTCTCCTTCAGCAAGCTTTTGAAGGACAACCCGATCGCCTTCCGCGGCGAGGCCGGATTCCAGGGCGACCTGCTCATGCCCGGCTTCCGCTTCAAGCTCTGGCTCGTCTACAAGGTCGCCAAGTTCCCCTGGGTCCAGGTCCCGGCAAACGAGATCGGCGTGGTGATCGCTCAGGTGGGCGCGCCTCTGCCTATCGGCGCAAAGTCCGCCATCTACAAGCCGGAGTTCGGCAACTTCTCGAACCTCCAGGCATTCCTGGCGAACGGCGGCCAGAAGGGCGTGCAACGACCGGTCCTGCCGCCGGGCTCGCTGCTGGTCATTCACCCGGTTGCCTTCCTCGTCATCACCAAGGGTGAGGTCTACGGGGTGCCCATCTCCCCCGACCTCCAGGGCCGGGCAGATCGCGCGGGACGCCTGTCGCCGGCCTCCTTCGGCCTCAGGCCCGAGCAACTCGAACTGGTCCGCATCTCACCTCACTCCGGCCACGACGGAGGCATCGTTGACATGGTCGGCATCGTCACCACCTTCGAGGGCGATCCGCTTCCCTCCGGTGACATCGCCAGCCGGCTGGGCGCCTTTACCGATTTCAACGAGATGGAGGCTCAAGGCGCCACTGACCCGGAGGTTATCGAGCGCATCCTCGGCAGCAAGAACAACCTTCACAATAACTACCAGGACCTCCAGGCATTCCTGGATCACGGAGGCAAGATCGGGCTCCAGCACGACCCGCTGCTCTACGGGGCCTACACGCTAAACCCATTCCTGGTCAGCGTGGAGTTGGTCCCGATGTTGGTTGTCCAGCAAGGGCAGGTGGCGGTCATAAAAGCTTACGTGGGCCTGGTCTCCACGGACACCTCCGGCACTGAGTTCAAGTTCGGGTCACTGGTGCGCCCCGGCCACCGTGGCATCTGGCGGGAGCCGCTGCGGACCGGCAAGTACCCCATCAACCCGCACTGCTACCAGGCCGAGATCGTGCCAACCGCCATCCTCACCCTCAACTGGGCGGATGCGTCCTCCGAGGCCCATGCCCTCGACCGCCAGCTTAAGCAGATCGTCGCGAAGAGCAAGGAGGGCTTCGTCTTCAGCATAGACCTCCAGGTGCAGATCCACGTCCCCGACACGCGAGCGCCAAGGGTCATCTCCATGGTCGGCACGATGCAGAACCTGGTCAATGAGGTGCTGCAAGCGGCGGTGGGCAACCACTTCCGCGACAAGCTCCAGAGCATGCGCGCGGTGGAGTTCATCGAGACCCGGCAAAAGGTGCAGCAAGAGGCCTTCGCCCATATCAAGAACCAGATAGACCAATACGACGTCGAGACCCGCGGCGTCTACATCCAGGACGTCATCTTCCCGCAGGACTTGGTCGTCGTCCTCACCCAGCGGGAGATCGCCAACCAGGAAGTGCAAACTTTCCAGAAGCAGCGCGATGCCCAGGACCAGCGTATCGAGATGGAGCAGTCGAAGGGCACCGCCGACATGCAGGCCGAGCTGGCGCAGGCTCGCGTCGGGGTGGACATCCAGACCAACCGCGCCCAGGCGCGCAAGGCCGAGGCCGACGGCGAGGCCACCTACATCAGAGAAACCGGCATCGCGAAGGGCGCCGAGGTGGAAGCGGTCGGGCTCGCCCGCGCCAAAGCCTACCGCGAGCAGGTGCAAGCCCTGGGTCAGACGCCGACCGCAGTGGTCAATGCCATCAACGCTCTCGCTGAGAAGAATGTCAAGATAGTTCCCGACATTCTCGTGGCGGGTGGCGGAGGGTCCGTCGAGGGATTGGCGGCGACGCTCATGTCATACCTGAAGTCAACTCCGAGCGCGCCGGCGCCTGCCCGGCCCACCTCACCTGCCCCCCAATAGCGCGCTCGTTCGCTGGCTCATTGCTCGGGGCCGCCCCTCGACTTCCCCCGGGGCTTGCCGTGAGCTTGTCGAACGGGCGGCTTGGCGCTCCCGGGGGGCGACCCTGAGCTTGCCGAAGGGCCGCCGTCGGCCCCGAAGGACGGCAGCTTCGGCAGCACGGTGAATGCAAGCAGGGCTGCTGCCGAGAGCAGCAGCGCGCTGCCGTAGAAGATCCATGGGTGGTGCATGTCCCAGAGCCACCCCCCTAGGACCGGACCGACCACGGCCCCCACTCCTTCGCCGGTTGCGATGAGACCCATTACCCCGCCCCGGTTCTTCGCCGACCCCAACTGCGACACGACCGCAAGCCACGAGGGTGTTCCCAGAATATGGCCGAGCACGAGTATGACGGCGACCGGTATCAGGGTAGCCATGCCGCGGCACGACGGGATGAGCCACATGGCGAGCCCCGAGATCGCCAGCGACAGCCTCACCGCGTTTCGCGTCCCCCACCGGTCGGCGGCGTGCCCCAGGGGCAGGCCCAGCCCGAGCACCGCCGCCGCCAGCACCGCTATCAGGTAGGCGATCTGCAGATCCGTGAACGCCAGGTCTATCTTCAGGTACAGCACCAGGAAGTTGCTCAGAATCAGCACCCCGGCGCTCATCACCACGCTGATCACGAGCACCATCACCAGCAGTCGTCCCTTCACCCGCTTCTCCGCTGGATCGGTCACGATCTCGCCGTTGGCGTCTCTGACAGGGGTTTCCTCGGCGGGCGGGATGGGCGCCCGCGGGAATCCGAGGTAGGCGGTGACGGCGCTGACCAGCAGGAAACCGCTCGCCAGGAAGAACGCAGAGTGATGGCTGCCGGTGAAATGGGCCGAGAGCGACCCGATCACCATCGCCCCGCCGACCGCGGCAACATAGACCGTGTTCATCACGCTCATCGCCGCCGCCCGCGACCGATCCCTGACCATATCCCCGACCGCCGCGAAGAGCGGCGGCCATAGGGCGGCCGCGCCCACGCCGTCGGCCACGCGAATCGGGAAGATGAGATACCACAGCCGCGCGGGCAGGCTTATGAACAGCGCCGGGTTCAGCAGCACGCACAGCGGCCCGAGCACCACGAACGGCTTCCGCCCCACCCGATCCGACCATCGCCCCATCGGGAACTTAAGCATCGTCTCCGAGAGAAGGAAGGTGGCGCTTGCCGCCCCTAACGCCAAGCCTGAGAGATGCAGGTCTTGCACGAGGTAGACTGGCAGCGCGTAGACGTTGACCAGGGCAAAGGCAGTCTGCCCGGCGCCGGTGATGACCGCGAAGGGGAGCAGGAACGGATGCTCGCGGAAGATCGCCAGATAGGTCTGTCGCAGTCGGGAAAGCATCTGGCTTCTACCGCCGCTCGAACACAGCGACGATGGTCAGCGGCCTGGCGAGCCGCGTCGCCCGGCCCGCTTCGGCGATGGTACACCGCCAGCCTGTCCCACCCCGAGCGCCCATTCCGGACCCCGAGGGTCCGTCAGGGCCCGAGGGGCAGTCGAGGGGCGGCGCCCATCCCGGCACCTCATCCCGGCCGTAGCAGTAGACGCGGGTCTTCCGGATCGCCCCGCCGGCCACGAAGCATCGGCCGAGCAGGCCCCGCTGTGGGACGGTCACTATCACCGCCCGCCGGGCCGCCGCGCACATCCTGTCCACAAAGGCCTTCGGGTCGGCGATGTAATCGAGCACGCCGATCGCCACTGCCACATCGAACTCGCCATCCACCGCAAGCCGCCGGAAATCGCCCTGGTGCACCACCACATTGGCGACTCCCTCCACCGACAGCTTCCCCCGGAGGATCTCCACCATCTTGGCAGAGTCCTCCACCGCAACCACCTCCCGAAAGGCCCGCGACAGCGCCCGCGTGTAGAAGCCCGTCCCGGGGCCCACCTCCAGCGCCCGGCCCTCAGCATCGGCATAGTGGGCGATCAGCTCACCTACCACGCGCGCCTCATGCTGCCTGATGCGCGAGATCAGGGGCAGCTTGAGGTTCGCATCATAGAGATGCGCCCCGCGGTGGTAAGGGTTGTTCGCGTTCATCACTGACCGTGGTACTAAGGAGCCATATTCTACCGTAGTCCGCTGGCGCGCACAACACCAGCACCGGCCGGGGTGTGACCGCCAAGTGTTGGTCCCCTGGGGGCCGATCCTCAGATCCCCCCTCTCCAGACTTGGAGAGGGGGTCAGGGGGTGAGGCCGGCAAGCCGGACCCACGAACAACGGTCACACCCACCGGCCGGTTGGGAGGAGATCGCCGCCTCCGTGCAGCAAGAGTGCTGCGGCGCTTCAGGGCGCGTCGCGCCGCTCGCGGCCGAGGCATGACCCGCTGCGGAGCGCGCCGCGTCTGCGCCGAAGGAGAGTGGCAATGGGCAGGTTGTTTTACAGCATCGAGGAGTTGCTCGGCAAGCCGACTTTCCCGGGCATCAAGGATCCCACCCTCGTCTACTACCATTTCCGCCCGGCACGGCCAGCCAATCTGCTCGTCACCCGCGACCCCGATACCGGCGAACTGAACCTCGCTTCCGGCACCTACGGTCCGCTCACCGACCGGCCCTACACCATCTGCTTGCACCTGCACTCCAGCCCACACTCGGCCCGTAATCTCTCCGCAATCGGCACCGAGTGCGTCGTCGCCCTGCCCGGCCGCGACCTCATCCGGGAGACCTGGATCCCCGCGCTCTCGCTTCCCCGCGGCATCTCCGAGGCCGAGGTGGCGGAGCTGGCCCTTCTCCCCTCCAAGGTCGTCAGCATCCCAGGCATCGCCGAGTGCCCCGTGAACCTGGAGTGTCGGGTCGAGTTCCTCAAGGAGCTGTACGGTCGCACCATCGCCGTCTTCCTGAGGGTCGTCGGGGCCAGCATTGACGAAGAGATGGTGGCTCGCGACCGGCTCGGCGTGATCGCGCAGTACCCGACCTACGAGGTTGATGACGCGACCAACGTCTGGGGCGGCTCGATCGAGCGCCTGGGGGTCAACGGCGAGCTGCTCGACTGCCCGAGTTTCCCCGCCTGCGCCAAGCGCGGCTTCAGCACCGACACGGCCGCTTGGCTCGCGGACCTCCGCGCCGAAGGCTACCTAAGCGACCCCGAGTTCACCCGGCTCAACGGCTGGATTCGGGATTACGCGGCCGCGTCAGGCGAAAGCCGAGCCGCGCTTCGCGAACAGCTCACCGACGCCCTCCGGCTGGCCGCCTGGGAGGAGTGGGACCACCTCCACGCCCACCTCGGCGCCGCGAGGGGAGAGTGAGGACCCGATGACAAGCAAGCGATTTCTGTCGGCCGATGAGATAGACTCGCTCCAGCGCGCCGAAGGTGTGATGGACCCGATCGCCTACAGCCTCCGCGCGCCGATGGCCCAGCTCCTGCTCGTCACCCGCGATGTCCCTCCTGGTGACGGCGTGTGCCTGCGCGCAACCACTCTCTGTCCGCTCACCTGGTCGCCCTACTCCCAGTCCGTCAACATCCCCCTCGACGACGAGCGCGTCGTGCGCAACCTCAGCGCGCCCGGCGCGGAGTGCGTGCTCGCTGCCCCGACCCGCGATCAGCTTCGCGAGGTCGCCATCTGCGGACAGCGCGCGCCCGATGGCATCTGCGAGGCCGACATCGCCCGCCTGAAGCTCTGCAAGTCACTGCACGTTGACGTGCCCAGTGTTGACAGTTGCCCGATGAACCTCGAGTGTGTGGTTGACCACGTCGAGCGCTATCACACCCACCTCATCGCCTTCACCCGCGTCGTTGGCGGCAGCATTGATGACAGCTACCTGTGCAAGGAGCGCCAGCAGATCATCTCCATCTTCCCAACGAACTTCGTGGATGATGTGCTCGACTCGAAGGGGAATGTGCGCCGGCGCGTTTCGGTGCTGTGGGACGTCTACCCGTGTCCGGAGTTCCCCTATGCACAGAAGTCCGGCTGGGGCGATGACTTCAACAACTGGATGCGCGACCTGCGCGACGAGAGCTACCTATCTGACGCTGAGTACGACCTTGTCCTAGGCTGGCGCCGGCGATGGGATGAACTCTACCTGCACCTCGACTCGCCCGAGCGAGTGGTGTTGAAGACTCGCCTGACCGACATCAGCCGCTTCATCGTCCAGGGCCGCTGGGCGAAGCTCCACAGCTACCTGGCCGAGACCGCTCGCGCCTGAGTGGGTCAGCCGGCCGACCGGAGCTCTCGATAGCTCTCGGTCGCTCGCCCCACCACCTCGGCTGTCCAGGCGAGGCCCATCTCGCGAAGCGCCAGCAGCGCCGCCCCAACCGCGGGCGGAAGCGGCGGAATCACCGGCCGCACTCCAGGCGCGCACTCGCGAAGCCGATCGCACATGCGCTCCCACCACAGCCTGGACCGCTGCGCCACTCCACCGATGGCGATGGCGGGGAAAGCTAGCGACCCCATGCCGAGTTCCTCGATCGCCTCGCAGGCGGTCTCGGCCAGCTCCTCGGCCGCTCGGCGAACGCACTCCCTCGCCACCCGGTCGCCCGCCTCCGCTTCCGCGTCTACGACCTCGGCGAGCGCCGCAATCTGCCGCCTGCCAAAGCCCTTGACATAAACGAGGTTGAAGATGTCGCGAAGGGTCGAGACGCCAAGGGCGCGGACCATTGCATCAGCCAGGGTGGTGCGCCGCGCGGCCGTCCACTCCGACGCGAATGCCGCGCGCAGCCCCCTCAGCCCGATCTCGTACGCGCTGCCGTAGTCGTTGAGCACCGGGCCCGTGCCGCCGAAGTGGACGTCCCTGCCATCGGCACTGCGGGCATGCACGAACGATCCCGTCCCCGACAGCACGATGAGCCCCCACTCCTCTTGCGCGCAGGCGAAGGCTGTATCCACCTCGCTGGCCGGCAGGTGGCGCGCCAGCACGTTCGAGTGCTCGACCGCCGCGCGGGGCGGCCCCGAAGGCAGTTGCCCCGCGACATAGATCTCCCCGCCGGTCACCCCCGCCAGCGCCTCTGCTATCGCCTCCGAATAAGACGAAGCGATGACCTCCGGCGGGTCGTAGTAGACGTGCACCGGCCCCCCGCGGCCCCAGCCGACGACCGCGCCGCTCTCATCCAACAGCGCTGCGTCGCACTTCGAGCCACCGCCGTCTATCCCCAGCGCGTACCGTCTCATCCATCAAGCGCCTTCAGCAGGCGACCGCGCAGCTCCCGCAGACGAGCCGGCGCCCTCACGTAATCCGTGAACGTCGGCACCGCCTCCGCGGCAATTGCCTTGGCTTTTGCGGGGTCGCTGTCGCCCAGCATCTTCAGCAGCTCGTAGTCCTGTATCCCCTCCAGCATCTGCTCGTACCTGACCGAGTCGAGCACCCCCGTCGAGCCCGGATAGACGATGAAGGCATCGCCCGCCGGCAGCGTGCTCCCTCCCCCCCACTCCGGCTCGAGGTCATTGAACGGGTCGGGCGTCCAGGCGTTCCAGCCCCAATGTAGGTAGCCCCCGAGATCCCAGCGGTAGTTCATCCAATGCAGCACCCGGGTCTTCAGCAAAGGGTAGTCAACGAACCTATTCGGGTGCCGCCCTCTGGGGAAGAGGCAGGTGTAATGCCACACCTGCTTGCCCGCCTCCCGCCGCGCCCGGATCGTATCAACATGGGCATCGTATCGCCCCAGCAGTGGGACCCACACGTCCACATGTTCGTCGAAGAACTCGTACTCTTTGCTCACATCGAGCGCCTCGATGATCGGCAGCTCCGGCGCGCACCTGTGGGCAATCGAAGCGACCCGCGCGTAGTCCGCCATCTGCGAGCCGTGCGGTTCGTCGCCGATGTGGATCATCACCCGCCCCGCCATTCCCTGCGCCTCTACGTGGGCCGCGTACTCGCGCAGAAACTGGCGAAGGAACGGCTCGACTCGCGGGTCATCGCACCTGAGCCGGCGCATATCAACGCGGTTGCCGACCACCACCGGCACCGGTATCTCGAAGGTCGCGTCATACCCGTCTCGCGCGGTGAGGAATGGACCCTCCAGCCGGAACTCCCCCCCTAGCTTCCTCAGGATCTGACACCACCTGTCGAACCGGCTGAAGTCTATCTTCAGGTGCCCGTTGTAGCCGGTGAACCGACAGGCCCAGTCATAAGGCCTCAGCCAAAACACATTCTGCCGATGCTCCCACTGGTTGCGCGTGAACCCTTCGATCATCGCCCACCACGATTCGCTGTAGGCCGCATCGACGCCGAAGTGCCTCATCACTCGCTCGTCCGCCCAGAACCAGTTGGTGACCTTGAGCGACCGCTCTTCCGGCAGCACCGCGGCGGCGACCTCGACGGTGTATGCAAGCTCCACTCTGTCATCGCCGTCTGCGATGACGACCGTCCCGCGATAGCTCCCCGGCTTCACCTCCGGCGGGACATGCAGCGTCAGCCACACGGGCTGCGCCTGGCCTGGCTCGAGCGAAAGCGATCCGAGATCGAGCAGCGGATCGGGGAAGAACCCGGGGGCCTTGCCGGCAAGCTCCTCGGCCGGCGTCTCGGGCGTGTTCCGCTTCACCGGCACGTACCCGACCGCCCGCCAGCGCGGCGCGGGCAGGAACCCGCCCTTCGCCTCCACCGTGACGCCTCTGCGCGGCTTGTCTGCCAGCACCACTAGCTGCAGCGACACTACCTCATTGCGCGCGGCTGCGATCCGCCATTCGGCCGGAGCGCCGCCCGGCTGCGTGTTCGGAAAGACGTGATCGAGTGAGTCCACCCACCAAGCCTTCATCGCTCTCCTCTATTGCTGGTCGTTCAAAGCGCGGTGAAGCGCAACTGTCGCAAGGATGAACCAGGAGCAGTTCGGCACCCAGGTCTCATTCGTCCACCAATCGGCGTCAATCCCCAACCACCCCGCCTCCTCGGCGGGCGACCTGATGTCCAGATACGGGAAGTCCCATGGATAGGGGGCGCCCGAGTAGGTCACCCGGGGCGCGCCCATAGACACGAACCCGTTCACCACGCCGCCGACTTGCTCACCCGTGCGATGCTCCGGGTAGCGTGACAGCCCGGTGTGGTAGATGCCGAGCTGTTTGTGCCCTACGCCCGAGACCAGGCTAGTGCCCCGCGGGTTGCGCCCCAGCACCCACTGCACCTGCCGCTCGGCGAGCTTCAGGAGTTCCGGCCGCTCCAGCGCGCGCGCCGCCCGGCAGGCGACGACCGCCAGCGACAGGATCGCGCAGTCGTACCCGTGGAACATGTGCACGAAGTTCGCCGGGTCGGGCGCGAAGGTCCACTCCATCATCTGCCCGTAGGGCGTCCTCCCGCAGAGCGACTGGGCGAAGTCCATCGCCCTCCCAAGCGCCCGGCGCGCGGCCTCTGCCTGCGGGCCCTCTGGGAACAGCTCGAGGTAGTCCAGTAGCGCGTGCAGATAGGTCAGCGGCGCGGGGATGTAGTCCATCCCGCAGGCCTCGTGCGAAATGGCATACCGCGCGCCAACCGGCGACAGATACGGGAGCTTCGCCCGTTCCTGGCGAGGTACATCGAGCACCTGTTGCCGGTAGTCCGCGCACTCGCGCGGGAACGGAAAGATCCCCTCCGGCTTCTGCTGTGCGACGATTCGCGCGACCCGATCCTCCATGTCCGTCTGCAGTTCGTCCCGCGGCTCGGCGTTGTATAAGGCCGCGTCGAGCAGCGCGAAGGCGGAGTGCCAGCGCAGGTATTCCGAGTCCGGCGGCTCGGCGCCGTGGTGGCGGTCCCATGTCAGCCGGGCGGTCGCAAGGCAGCGCCGCGACAGCTCCTCGTCGCCTCCGCGCAGCGCCACTCCGAGGTCTGCCAGCGAGCTGGCCACCAGCGCCGAGGTGAACTCCGGCCCGTAGGTCGGAATGTCGCAGATTCGCTCCTCCGGCGCCGGCAGCGCCCGCTCGTCGCCGGTGCCCGGGAGGTTGTCGGTTTCCTCATGGACGGGGGTGTTCAGCCAGCCGAAGCGCGAAACCACACCCAATGGAAAGAGCCCGTCATCGCTGACGGTCTTGAGCAGGAACCGCGCCTCCCAGGCGGCCTCGGCGAGGGGATCGGGCAAGTCTTCGCCCAGCCGATGGAACTCGTCTGCCTGGATCCCCTGCAATCGCGCCAGCCCCCACAGCGCGAGATATGACCAGCAGATGTACTTGTGGTTGTCGCCGGCATCGTGCCAGCCACCGGTGAGGTCGGCCGGCCCGCTGATCTCCCATTCCCCGCCGGGTCCAAGCGGCCGGTTGCGGCTGCGGCCGACCAGACCGTCGTCGAGGTGGCAGGCCGGATGCCAGCCCGGCACCTCCATCCCGCACCGCTGCGTGTAGTACCAGCCAAGCGTTAGATTGGGAAGCGAAAGATAGATCTCCGGGTTAATCCCGAACTCCGGCGACATCGCCGCGCGCCCATCGGGGAACGTCACGCGCAGCCGATACGCGCCCGGGGTCTCGACTCCGGAGAAGTCCGCATACCAGTACTCGCGCCCCCAGATGTACTCACCCCGCCGCTCCAGCGAACCGGAGCAGACCGCTTTCCCCCCGGCAAGCAGCTCGAACTCGCCACCGACGGCTGCTTCTCTCAGCACGACAACCGCCACCTTGCTGCTCTTCGGATGGTACGCCGGCGGCAGATGGATCTCGACCGGGATCGCGCCGAGCCCATCGAGGTAGGGCGCGTCGAACGTCGCACCGCTCCCGCCAGTGGACTCGAACACCGCTTGGACCCGGTTCGCGGCTATCGGGCTCAAGCCCTCAACGATGACCTGCCGCCATTCCTCGCTCCTGACCTCCTCCGACCAGACGGCGCCCATCTCGGCGAGACGCGCGAACCTCGGCGTGCCATCCGGCGAAGTCCAGACCTGCGGCGCGCCGGCGCCCTCTGGCTCGCCCTGCTCCAGCGGCCTGCCTTCCCTCACCCACACCAGCCCGAACCTGCCCTGACCCCGCAGTTGGCACTCCAGCGAATACGGATGGCCGGGCTCGACGTGGCGCGGCGCGCTCTTCCAGCGGCCGGTGCTGCCAAGGATCAGCGCAAAGGGAGATCCGCGCGTGAGTCCGGGCGCCATATACCGGCCGGCTGCAGCAGCGGGCTCGGCCTGCCACAACGCCGCATCATCGGGGCACAGGTTCACCGTGGCACTGCGAAACGACGCCATGAGCGACCTCCTGACAGCCCTGCACGCCTTCTCCCCGCCGGCGGCATCTCCTTTCCGACAAGGTTACGCGCGGGCGGCCGCAGAAGGCGCGGCCGTCATGTGGGCCAGGCCGAGGAACGTGGTGTGAGCAGGCCGAGCGAACTCCTCGCCGGCGTGGATGTCGGCGGCACGAAGATCGCCGCCGGACTGGCAACGCGCGAGGGCCGCGTCATTGCCTCCGCTCGCATAGCCACGCCCGCATCCGGCGGCGACGCGGTCATCGAGGCGATCGCCGACCTCGTTCGGCGGATTCTCTCGGATGCCGGCGTACCGGCGAGCGACGTCGCATCGCTCGGTATCGCCGTGCCCGCGGTCATAGACACGGCACGCGCGAACGTCCTCTGGGCGCCGAACATCCCTGGCTGGGACAAGGAGGGTACCGCAGGCTCTAGCCTGCCCCTCCCGCACTCGGACAAGGGGACCCCCCTTGCCGCCCCCATCTCGCACGCGCTCGGCATCGCGACCTCGCTCCATTACGACGGCCACGCCTGGGTGATGGGCGAGTGGTGGTTGGGCGCGGCCAGAGGGGCCCGCGATGCGGCGCTGGTCGCAGTCGGCACCGGCATCGGCGGCGGGCTGATCCTTGGCGGACGGTTGCACCGGGGCCGCATCGGGGTCGCCGGAGCCATCGGTTGGTGGGTAACGGACTGCGCGGAGATGGGGTCTGGTCGACGCGAGACCCACGGGCAACTCGAGTCGGTTGCCTCCGGCCCGGCCATCGCCCGTGCCGCCGGCAGGCAAACCGCGGACGAGGCGCTTCAGGCGGCGCGCCAGGGCGACCCCGCTGCCGTCCGCGCTGTGGGCGAGGCAGCCGCCGCGCTCGGCGCTGCTGTCGCCAACCTGGTCAGCCTTCTCGACCCGGAGGTGGTGGTTCTGGCAGGCGGGGTCATCGCCGGAGGCGGCGACCTCCTGCTGTCTCGCGTGCAGGAGATCGTGAGCCGGGAGGCGCAACCGCAGATTGCGGCTGGGGTGCGCATCGTGCCCGCTGCCCTGGGCGAGGAGGGGCCATGGCTCGGCGCCGCCCGTCTCGCGTTCACCGATGTCGAAGCCGTGAAGGGAGATCCATGATGTCCGCAGAGCAGTGGTTCGCAAAGACCGAGGAGATCCATCGTCGCATCCGCGACACTCAGATGGACAACATCAGGGCCGCGGCCGAGGCAATAACCGCCTCGATCATGGCCGAGCGTGTCGTTCACCTGTTCGGCGCCGGACATGGCTCGCTCCCCGTGATGGAGTGCTACCCGCGCATCGGCGGCTTCGTCGGCTATCACCCCATGACCGAGCACTGCCTCTCCTACTTCACCAACGTCGTCGGGGACAGCGGCGTTCCCCAGTTCCTCTTCCTCGAACGCCTGGAGGGCTTCGCCCAGATCATCTTGCAGAACTACCGCCTCGATCCGCGTGACTGCATGATGATCTTCTCCCAGTCCGGCATCAACGGCGTCGTCATAGACATGGCGCTGGAGACGAAGCGTCAGGGGCTGACCGTCATCGGGCTGACCTCGATGGAGCACACCCTCTCCGTCTCGCCCCGCCATTCCAGCGGCAAGCGCCTCTGCGAGATCGCCGACATTGTAGTTGACACCTGCGTCCCTGCCGGCGACGCGATGGTTGACATTCCCAACCTCAGGGAGAAGGTCGGCCCCGGCTCCACCTTCGGCTTCGTCACCGCCGTCAACGCCATCAACTGCGAGGTCGCCCGCATGCTCACCGAGCGGGGACACCCCCCGCTGGTCAACATCTCCCACAACCTCGTATCACCGGAGGAAGCCCAGCAGCAGATGGCCAAGGTGTGGGAGGCCTACATAGAGAAGGTCAAGTCACGCGTGTAGGCCTGCCCTGAGCGAAGTCGAAGGGCAATGCGCCCTTGCAGCTCTCGAATCTCGAATCTCGGAGGAGACACCATGGATCGCAGAGGTATCCACGTGATGTTCACCGGCCGGTCGCACCTGCCGGCGATGGAGCGGCTGCTGGGAGAGATCGCACCGTCGCTCGGGCTGAACTGGGTCATAGCCGAGGTCAACGGCCACTTCAAGTACAGCAGCCATCCCGAGGCGGCCGATCCGGAGCCCATCACCCCGGACGACGCCCGCGCGCTGGCCAAGCTGGCCAAAAACCGCGGCATTACGCTCGTCCCCATGTACAACTGCCTCGGCCACCAGTCGTGGAGGGACAAGCCCGGCGCGCTCCTTCGCAGTCACCCCGAGTTCAACGAGGCGCCGGACCTCGACGCCAAGGCCGAAGGCTTCTACTGCATGAGCTGGTGCCCCAATCATCCTGACGTCAACCAGTTCGTCTTCGATCTCTTCGACGAACTGCTCGACGCCTTCGAGGCTAAGACCTTCCACGTCGGCATGGATGAGGTCTTCATCCTCGGCCACTGCCCCCGCTGCAAGGGGACGCCGAATGCCGACCTCTTCGCCAAGTCCGTCAAAGACCTCCACGGTCACCTCGTCGGCAAGCGCAAGGTCGAGATGCAGATGTGGGGCGACCGCTTCCTCGACTCCGCCACCGTCGGCTGCAAGCACGAGTGGGAGGGAAGCGCCAACCAGACCTGGCCCGCCGTGGATATGGTGCCCAAGGACATCGTCATCTGCGACTGGCACTACGAGCCCTGGGAGGATTTCCCCTCCGTTCGCTTCTTCCTCGAGAAGGGCTTCCGCGTCTGGCCTGCCGGCTGGAACAAGGAGGAGAGCGTCCGCCGCCTTATTGAGGTAGCCCGGCGTGACGCCACCCCGAAGATGCTCGGCTACATGGCAACCACCTGGGGCAACATGACCGACCAAGTGGCCGGCCTCGCCGGCGAGGCGATCCCCGCTTCGAACGAGCGTGCGGCCGCTGTCGTTGCGGGAGTGAAGCTGGGAGCAAAGCTCGCACAGGACGAATGAGTTTCGCCCAAAGAAGTGGCGCGACGGCTCTGTCGTCGCAACGGTTCTGCGCTGGGCTGCAGGCTGGCGCTCGCGTGGGCGAGCGCCCCGGCGAAACTCATCAGCGGGCCGGCAATTGCCTGGCGAAAGACGTTCGCCCAATGAAGCAACATTGGGCGAACGTCCCTAGCGCCGGACATACCGCTCGACCTCATCTTCGGCGAACAGCCAGTACTTGATCCGTTCCAGCGGGCCCGTTGGCAGCGGCATCGGAGTCGGCGCCACGATCGCCCGCGCTTGCGCCACTGGCAGGTTCGACGGATCGGTCAGCAGGCCGAGCGCAATGCGTCTCCGGTCGTGCGCCCGGGAGAGATCCGAGAGCGGACGGTGGATCCGGCGCGCCTGTTCCGGCTCGCAGCCGAGCCACAGGCGCAGCGCCAGCCCCGATGCCGCGTACACCGCCCAGGCGACAACGAACCAGCCGACTGCCGTGGCGGGCCACGACGGGAACTTCGGCACAGGCAGCCGCATCCACCCCGGCACGCCGATCCGAAACAGCGGCCACCACAGGCAGGCCAGCCCGACGCAGTACAGCCCCACTGCCGCCGACCGCCGGCCCAGGAGCAGCAGCTCCACCACCTCCGGCCACGGCGCCACTCCCGGCCGCAGCACCTTCGCCGCCGCCTCCCCCATCCGCTCCGCCTCCCTCGCCTCGCTCTCTAGCGCGATCCAGTAGGCGGCGCGCTCGCCCAGTTCGGCATCCTCCAGCTCGCGGAGCAGCCCCGGGCTCAGCGCCAGGCCGAGCGTCCGCGCCGATTGCCCCAGTTGGGCCGCCTCCCGCAGCACCGCCCGCCGCGGCAGCCCCACCGCACGCAGCCACGCGATCCCATAGATCAGTCCCGCCGCGCCCGCGCATGCGGCCGCCCATGCCAGCGCCCGGATCCCTGCGCGGTTTGCCGCCACCTCCAGGGAAGCCCCATCGCGGTGAAGCACACCGTACACCAGCAACGCGAGGGGCAACGCCACTGCTGCGTAGAGAAAGGCTTCGCAGGTGCGGGCGAGAGGGCCAGGTAACACCAGCGGCTCGAACGCCCGCCGTGCTCGGCCCAGCAGTTCCGGGGGTACCTGCGCCGCCGCCCGCGCCGATTCAGTCCGCCAGCGATGGAACGCGGCCGCCGCCTCGCGCGGTGTGACGTCTGTAGTGTAGGCTGCTTCTGTCACTGTCTGCTCGGTGCGCCCATCCCGCCCGGGCGAGCCGCTCGAAGGCCGGGAGGAGTCAGCGGCTAACTCGTCGGCGCGCCCACGATCGCCCGCACGTAGCCGGCGTTCTCCGCCACCTGGTTCCGGTACTTCGGGAACATGCCCACCACGACCGCGTCCGTGGGCTTGATGTTGGTCAAGGCATACTCGAATGCAGCCCTCACCGACTCGGGGCTGCCGCACTTGCGGTTCCCCGCCATCACCTTGAACCCCAGGCACGGCTTCGCAACCTGCCGCATGACTGCGGTCATCTTATCGCGGTCGGCGTCCCGATACTGTTCCTGCTCATAGGCGACGCGTTCGACCGCGGGCGCCGACTTGTAGCCGCGGGCCAGGTTGTGCAGGCAGCACATGTAGAAGTCGGTCTCCCACCCCTTCTCCTCCGCGTACTGCACCACCTCAGGAATGTGAGTCCCGATCCCCGCGGGCAACCCCAGGTCGTGGATCGTCTTCAGGTAGTCAGCGACCTGATCAATCTTGCCCATGTGCCAGGAGTTGTCGGTGTGCGTGCCATGATGGTAGATGGCGATCGGCTTGTACCACGCGATCTCCGCAATGTTGGCGTGGATGTCGGCGAACTCCGAGGCGGTCTGCGCGATCCACTGGAGCTGTCCCCCGTTCTCCCCGTGCTCCAGGTACATCCGCATGGTGAACCGGTCGCCGCGAGTCTGGACGGTGTTGATCCCTTGCCGCCAGCATTCCTCGAGCAACTGCTGCAGCCGCGTCATGCTGTAGTACCGCAGCATGTCCTCGTCCATCTCATGCGTGAAGTGAGAGATCCCGCTGATCGGGTTCCCCCCGCAGATCAGCCGTGTAACGTCCTTGTCGCCGATTCGAATTGTGGGTAACATGGTTGCTGCCAATCTTACCCGATTCCGCCCGCCTCCTCCAGCCCCGACCGGTCCCAGGTGTGGCCCCAGAGTTGCGGCTCGCATCGCAGCACTCTCCCCACCCCTGCTTTCGGCGCGCCCTCTCCAGACTTGGAGAGGGGGGCAGGGGGGTGAGGCCCCCACCTCCAGCAGGCGCGACCAGAAGAGAAGTGCCGCACCTCCAGCCCCGAAGGGCGCAGAATCGCCGTGCTGCCACGCCGTGGGTAGTGGGTCAGGTTGAATGGACAAACAGGTGATTGCCGGTCGTAGGCTTCTTCCCCTAATGACTGTCGCGTAACAAAGTAATAGATTCAAGCTCAGACATGGCAGTAACTGGGCATGGGATTGCCCAAGGGAGAGCGGGTTGATTATGAGGCGTTCGAGGCGCGGCGGCTGCAGGCCGCGCAGCTCTTCGAGCAAGGACTGTCGCAAGCTGCATAGTCCGACGCAAACCGATCATCGAATCCGATTGAAGGTG
>Ga0315275_10001163_pt1 | contig 22883 bp, 25 predicted proteins | sample YL17G03_0_MG_FD_205557 | JGI IMG/M metagenome (GOLD analysis project Ga0315275, IMG submission 205557) | Sediment microbial communities from Yellowstone Lake, YNP, Wyoming, USA - YL17G03_0 | ecosystem: Environmental > Aquatic > Freshwater > Lake > Sediment | place: USA: Wyoming | collected...
TGAGAAAACCTTTTTAGGAGGCAGTCCGATTTCTACAAATAATCTATTGCCTAGCGAAGCGTATGTGGAAACCAACGTTTATGGAAATCCTGCAAGAATAGCTGTGGCAAAAGATTTTGAGAGAATATTTATGGAAGCTGTAAACACTTTGCCAGAAGATCGCGCCGATATCATAAAAATGCGTTATCAAGATATGTCTCCGGAGGAGATAGCGCATGCTAAGGGAGAGAGCACGAACTGGGTTAATGTTAATTTTCACAGAGCTAAAAAGCATCTTGCACAACATCTTAGAGCTAGAGGTTATGGGGAATATGTTCATCTTCTATATCGGCCACTATCCCGCCTTAAATCGTGCAATGTTCACGCAAGTGAGCAAGTTGCTTAATATCGTCAAGTTCTCGCCAGTCTCGCCTTAATCAATTTTAATCTAGTGAAATTATCCCTTTCCATTTCCTGTAATCTAAAAGAAATTATCCCACTTACTCTTTGCAAATTTGGGATAACTGAGAACTCCAATGCATTAACCCTTCTTTTTGTTTTCTCAATCTCGCCTATTAATCTTCTTAATGTCGTCTCAACCTCGGCAACAACTATAATCTGTTCTGTCAGTTTCTCATAGGCTTCTGCAGTCTCATTGATTGCAGCAGAACTGTAAACCTCATATCCTCTTTCCAATAATTTTTTCTGAACCTTCTCGCCTTTAATCCTTGGCACAATCACACCAACAACATTCTTCTGCTCCAGTTCAACTTTCGGATGCTCTTTAATTGCCTTTGCAACAGACCTTATCTTCAAATCTGACTCAAGCATGCGAGTAAGATTCATTTTATCATTTGCAAGAATAAATGCCTTAACCAAATCCTGCCTTAAAGTCTTTGCGCTCTTCAGCGCATCAAAGAACTCAAGAATCAGTCCATCCCTTTTTTTCTTCAGAAGATTATATCCTGATTTGGCAAGTCTTATCTTTGCCTTTATCTTCAATAATTCCATTCGGGTGGGTTTTATTTCTGCCATTTTAGTTCGGGGTTAGTTTGTAAACTTCATGGGTTTTAGGGGCTATGACTGAAACAAGGTAAATTGAGCCGCCTCTTCTTATGTACTCCTGCAAAAAGGATTCTCTCCTCAAAAAAGTCTCAAGGTCCTTGGGAGTATTATTCCTGTCAAAGGCCATGACTGTTGTTGCAGAACTAGTGAAGCTGCCCTCGCCCTTTAATGCGTGGCTTACTGCATAACATACGGAATCGCGAGCGATACCAGCAAGCTCATTCTTCTGCATATCCACCCTGAAAGCTGTAAATCCTGTAAGGTTTGTGTTCAAATTTGTCAAGAATATAATGCCAGGATTTTGACCCTTTTTCATTTCCTTCAATTGCTTACTTGAATACTTAAGGTTTCTTCGAAGCTCGTTAAAGACAGATGAGGTAAAATCTGCATTCGAAGGATACCTTGTTCCACGAACAACCTCTCCGCGCGAATGGTCAAAATAAATTACACCGGCGCGCATATCCTCGTCGACCTCTCGGAGCTGGGCATCTGCATTAGCATAGGCCTCTCCCTTGACAAGGTTTGCCACAGCAGGCAAATCTGGATTTTCTTCTGAAGCATGCTCATGAGAATATCCAACTGCCCCGCAGCCTGTCTTGTCCTTGGCTCCATGTGCGATCACTATCGAAGGTTTTCTCTGCGCCACCTCTATTACATTTCCAGCCGAACTATACGTCCTGATATTTCCCATTTCTGTTAAAATGTCACGCACGAGGCTGAGCCTTGCATCACTGCACACATAAGCACACGCAGAATGCGTTGCATCCCTTTGACTGTCTATTGCAGAAATGAATTTTGCCACATCATCGTCAATCGACCCTCCGCGCACCAGATTCGCCCATCCTAAAGTTAATTGAGGAATGGCCATTACTTCTGCACCTTGTAATATTTCTTCTTCATCTCTGGGCTTATTCTTCCGAGCTCGTTTTCAGGAATCGCACTTAAAAGTGTCCATCCCAAGTCAAGTGTTTGTGCTATAGTCCTGTCTTCAGATTTTTTTTGCCTGACAAACTTATCTTCAAATTCAGCGGCAAATCTCAATAGTCTTTTATCTCTTTCAGACAAAGCTTCTTCTCCAACAATTGCAACCAATCCGCGCAAATCCCTTCCCTCTGCATAGCCCGCATAAAGCTGGTCTGACACCTGTTTGTGGTCATCTCTTGTTCTTGTGGGCCCAATTCCGAGATTCATTAGTCTTGAAAGAGAAGGCAATACATCAATAGGCGGATAAATTCCTTTCATGTGCATCTCTCTGCTCAAAACAATCTGCCCTTCTGTAATGTATCCTGTCAAATCAGCAATTGGATGGGTAATATCGTCGCCAACCATTGTTAAAATCGGGAACTGAGTTATCGAGCCCTTTTTCCCTTTAATCATTCCTGCTCTTTCGTAAATCGTCGCGAGGTCAGTGTACATGTAACCAGGATATCCTCGTCTTCCGGGAATCTCCTGCCTTGCAGCACCAATTTCACGCAGAGACTCGCAGTAATTCGTCATGTCAGTCAAAATAACCAGAACATGCATGTCTTTTTCAAATGCAAAGAATTCAGCTGCAGTCAATGCCATTCTGGGAGTAATGAGCCTTTCAACAGCAGGGTCATCTGCTCGATTCAGGAAAACAACACTTCTTTCAAGGGCCCCTGTTCTCTCAAAATCCCTCATGAAATAATCTGCTTCCTCATTAGTAATTCCCATTGCAGCAAAAATTACAACAAAACTCTCTTTCTGCCCGATAACCTTGGCCTGCCTGGCAATCTGCAATGCAATCTCGTTATGCGGAAGTCCGGAACCTGAGAAAATTGGAAGCTTCTGCCCTCTAACTAAAGTATTCATCGCATCAATAGTTGAAACTCCTGTCTGGATGAAGTCCTTAGGAGAATCTCTTGCATAAGGATTAATCGCTGCTCCAATAATATCCTGCCTTTTCTCAGGAATAATTTCAGGTCCGCCATCAATGGGCTTTCCTGCGCCGTTCAAAATCCTTCCAAGCATGTCCTTTGAAACAGAAAGCTTGATGTTCTCTCCCAGAAACTTGACCTGAGCGTCTCTATCAATGCCTGAAGTGCCCTCAAATATCTGCACAACCACAATCTCGTCACTCGTATCCAAAACCTGTCCTGTTTTTGTTTCGCCTGTTGACAGCCTTATCCTGACCAAGTCATTATATCCTATTGGCTCAGTCTTCTCCACAAAAATTAACGGCCCGGCAACCCTGGTTATTGTTTTATATTCTTTAAGCATTTTCTCACCTTAAGCTGTGGAATTCAGCGTCCATTTCTTTTTGAACTCCAGCAAGCAATTTCTCATAATCTTTGTCGAATTTTGCCAATCCTATCTTGTCCTTGGATTTCATTTTCAGCAATGCGCTTATTTTAACGCCCTGGGACAACGCCTTGTTAGCCATGACAGAATAGTGCAATAATATTTTCATCAGCATGTATGTCTTCTTCAAGGGGCTGTAAGTGTCAACCTCGTGATACGCATTCTGCTGGAGAAAATTCTCGCGAATCATTCTTGCAGTTTCAAGCAATAATTGCTGTTTTTCCGGCAATGCATCAGAGCCAACGAGCTGGACAATCTCCATTAATTTTTCCTCTTCCTGAAGAATTGTCTGAACTGAATCAATTGTTTCCTTCCAGTCGGATGCTATATTGCCTGCATACCAACTTTCTAACACTGGCGGATATAATGAATAAGAAGTTAACCAGTTAATAGACGGAAAATGCCTTCTCTGCGCAAGTTTTGCATCAAGAGCCCAGAAAGTTTTCGTAACTCTAAGTGTTCCCTGGGTTACAGGCTCTGAAAAGTCTCCTCCTGGAGGGGAAACAGCGCCGATAATTGTAACAGAGCCCTCTTTTCCATTTAAGGTTATAGCCCTTGCTGCCCTTTCATAGAATTGCGCAAGCTTGGTTGATAAATATGCAGGATAACCCTCTTCTCCGGGCATCTCTTCTAATCTGGAAGAAATCTCTCTCATTGCCTCAGCCCATCTGGAAGTTGAATCAGCCATCAGGGCAACATCATAGCCCATGTCACGGTAATATTCTGCAATTGTGACTCCTGTGTAAATTGACGCCTCTCTTGCCGCAACAGGCATATTTGATGTGTTGGCAATGAGCACAGTTCTATTCATCAAAGGCTTGCCGGATTTTGGGTCAGTCAGTTTTGGAAATTCGGTCAATACCTCAGTCATCTCATTTCCTCTTTCACCGCAGCCGATGTAAACTATTATGTTTGCATCAGCCCATTTTGCAAGCTGCTGCTGTCCCACTGTTTTTCCTGCGCCGAAAGGGCCCGGAATAGAGGCAGAGCCCCCTTTTGCTAGGGGAAATAATGCGTCAAAAATTCGCTGTCCTGTAATCAAAGGAATTGTTGGCGGCAATTTTTTCTGCACAGGCCTTGGAATTCTAACCGGCCATGTCTGCTTCATGTAAAGACTTGTTCCATCATCCAATTTTCCGACGGGTTCATTTACAGTGAATTTTCCTGCGTTAATTTCATTTATTTTTCCCTTAACATTTGGAGGAATGAGGATAAAATGGGGAATTCCTGGTGTTTCCTCAACAGAGCCAATAATGCTTCCTCCTGAAACATCCTGCCCAACCTTAGCGCTCGGCTTGAAGTCCCATTTCTTATCGTAATCAAGAGCTGGCGCAGTAACCCCTCTCTTAATGTAATCGCCCATTTTCTTGACAAGCTCAGGCAATGGCCTTTGTATTCCGTCGTAAATGCTTGATAGCATTCCTGGTCCAAGCTCTACAACGAGCGGCTTTCCAGTGTTTTCAACTGGCTCACCGGGCTTCAATCCTGATGTATCTTCATAAACCTGGATGATTGTTTTTTCTGCATTAATCTGGATGACCTCTCCCATTAATGCTTCATTCCCGACTTTAACAACATCAAACATTCTTGCATTAATGCCTGAAGCAACAACCACAGGCCCTGCAATTCTTCTCAAAACGCCAATATCTGTCATTTTTATCCCTCTCTCCAGAGGTCGACGCCGATTGCCTTAATGATACTTTTTCGCAGGCCCTCTGCTGCAAGCTCGCGCGACAGCACCACAATAACGGGCTTTATCATAGCCTCGAGTTTCATTCGCTCGTCCTCTGAAACCTTTTTCATTAAATTTTCTTCTGTGACAATTATGCTTACTTCAGGCTTGCTTGTAAGCTCCTGTATTTTTTCGCTCGGATTTTCATTTTCCCCAAGCTCCACAACATTTCTTATTCCAGCCAGCTGAAAGCCAAGCGCAAATTCCGAACTTCCGATTACCGCTATTTCGCTCATATTACAATCTCCTTTTCAATTATTTCATCCTTAATTCCAAGCTCCTTCCCCTTCATTATCATCTTCAGATTTTTTCCCTCGACACTTTTGGCGAACATGTAGCCAAGTATTACATCTATAGACAGTGGATGCTGATGCAAAAGCAAAATTGAATCCTGCAATAATTTTTTGTAAAGCGCAGTTTCAAAAACAATCAGCGAGGAATTTTGTTTATACTCTGCAAACCCATCTTTTGCAGCGTCTGAAAATCTTGTTTTTTCCAAAGCCTGAAATGCAGTTTCCATGTCAGAGGCATTCAATAACAGCTCAACAACCCTTTTTTTGAGACTTGATGTTTCAACCTTAATCAAATATTTTTCAATTTCCTTTGCGGGCAATCCCTCTTTTTTCAATTTGAATAATGTAACCAAGTTCAAAATAGAAATCTCGTTTATCAAAAAGTTCCTAAATAACGTGCCCTCCTCGGGCAGAACCTCTGCAACTTTCAGGACATCATTATAATAGTGCACAGTAAACCAGTTCTCAACCTCCATTAAATTTTCAGTCGGCAAGGCAAGTATTTCTGATGCATAAGGCTTGTAGTTTTTTGTTTTCGCCAATAATTCCAGCGCCTCTTTGACTGTTCCCTGTTTTGCCATTTCCATCAGCAAATCTTTTTTCAAACTTCCGACAGGAATTAAAACATCCTCTAAAAATTCAGTTTTTTCCTTTACAAAAATAGCCCTTAAAACAGTTTTAATATTCCACAAGTCATTTCTTTTCAAGTAGAGCTGAATCAATTCCTTTAACCCTTCCTCTGTTATTCTTTTTAATTTTTCATAGGTTCTTGTCAGATTTTTATTCACAGCAAGCTCCAATAGCTCCATTCCGCTGTGGCGGACTGCAAGTTCATCAACTTCTTTCTTGTATTCTGTCTCTTCCAGGAATTTGATGAATTCATTAGTCTTCATTTTCATTAATTTATCATAATCGTCCTTTTTCAGCAGTTTGCTTTTCATTACTGAGACTCGTGCAAACGCATACGGATTCTCATGAAGGCTTATGCTTTCCTGCTCCATTTTAGTCGAACAATATTTTTGCAACCTCTTGCAGTGTTTCTCCCTTTACTTCCTCAAGCATTGCGTCAAAGCTGTAGTCTATTCTCAGGCTTTTGCCAGAGTTTTCCACTATCACTCCGCCGATAATTGCGGCTTCCTCGACATTATAGCCCTGGACAAACCTTACATCCCTGCTGCTTGCATAGACGTGTGCAATTTCAATCTGGTTTCTTGCTTTTTCAAGGATTTTTTTAATCCAGCTTTCTCTTTCTGAATCAGGCATTTTAATGAGCTCTTTTCTTACCGCGTCAAACACCTGCGCAAGTATTTGCTTCTTTTTTTCAAGGATTCTCTTTCTCACTTCGAAGCGTGCATCTGTAAATGTTCTTTTCTCCATCTGCTCAACAAGCGATTTAGTCTCCTCATTGAATTTAGCTCTCTGGCTTTCCAAATCCTGCTTTGTGTCTGCAATTATCTTCGAGGCAGCGCTGTTTCCTTCCCCAATAATCCTGTCTGTCTCCTTTTGGGTGTTCTCGCTAATCCTGCTTCGTATTTCGTCAAGCCCCATTTTTCCTACCTTCTCAAGCTGCTGCCAGATTGAGTATAAGTATTGCAATAACCAGACCGAAAATGACTAATGTTTCCGGAATGACTGTAAGGATTAATCCCTTACCGAACAATTCATCCTTTTCAGCCATTGCACCAACAGCAGCTGTTCCTATTGATTTCTCTGCAATTCCTGCTGCAATAGCGCTTCCTGTTATTGCTATGCTTGCTCCTATAGCAACCAATCCTGTTCCGATATCTGCTACCATTTTCCTAACCTCCTTCGTTTAATCCAAACGGTTTGTAAGGGTAGCCGCCTCCCTCATAAAACTTTGTAAAAAACTCAACATACTGCAATCGCATTGAATGCAAAAATGGCCCAAGCCAGCCCAATAAAAGATTTATTGTGTGGCCGAAAACCAATATAAGTACACCTATCGCAATCATGACAACATTTCCGTTAAAGAACTTCCCAGCCATATCATTCACAACCACTGCCAGAGATGCTGACGCAAGGCCCAGTGCCATCAAACGGGCATAGGAGAGCATGTTTGTGAAAATAGTCGGTAGCTCCAATATTCCGCGAACTCCTTCTCCAAGATAGAGCATTATTATTGCTAATAGTATTAAAATTGAAGGCACAATTATCGGAATACTAAGGAATTTAAGATAAGACACTGCCAGTAAACCGACGCCTATCTCTAAAACCATCCAGCTGATTTTTTCAAATATTGCATGCTTTATTCCGTGATGCCTTAGGACATTTATGAAGCCCAGAATTAATCCCAGATTAATTTGAACTATACCAATGGCTACTGAAATGATTAGCATCTCATTTATTTGATGTGTTCTGTGAATTAAAACAGGCAGTTCATATCCAAAAATCTGTTCTGCGCCGAAAAACTCCCCAAAAACAAAGCCAAAAATTATTGCAGACAATGCTGCCAAGAGCATTGAGTTCAGCAGTTTCTTCATACCTGGGAATAATTTTCTGAAAAGCGTGAACAGGATTAAACTGACTAGTCCATAGCCGATATCTCCGAGCATTATCCCAAAGAATAGGGGAAAAGTAATGAATAAAATTGCCGAAGGGTCTATTTCATAATATTTTGGCAGTGAATATAATTCCATAAAGAACTCAAATGGCTTGACTAATGCGGGATTTTTCAATCTTACAGGTCTTGCCTCATTGTCGCTCGTAGGCATCTCCTCAAAAACAATCCTATTTTTCGCAAGAATGTTCAGCTCTTTTCTTAACTCCTCTATCTGTTTCTTCGGAACCCAGCCCTTTACAATAAATGTTTCAGAAGTTACTGCGAATTTTAACGGAGCTTCCGCCTTTTCAGCAATTAAGGCAAATCTTGCTTCCTCTTTCACTAAAAAGTTCTTTGCCTTTCCAGATAAACCGGTCAGAGAGTTTCTTACATTATCCCTTTCCGTACAACACTCCTTCAGTTTCCTTCCTATTTCGTGAATCAAATCTGAGGGTTTTCCCTTCATTTCCTTTACAGGAGAAATATCAATAGGAGCAAACTTGAATTTCTGGAGAATGTTTTCTGCCTGTTCTTTCTTTGAAAGTTCTATAAAGAGTGCTATCGTGAAGATATTTTTCTTGAATTCCTTTCCAATTTTCAATTCAAACTCGCTCGTTATGTTTTTTAATTTTGTTTTTAATACTTCAGGTTTTTCTACCCTGCCAATAAAAACAGCAAGGTTTTGGTAGCCATAGAACAAATTAAGGCCCAGTTTGAACGCAGCCAGCTCGCTTAATGTGGAATACTGCCTTTCCAGCAGGGAAATCCCGTCATTCAATTCTTTTTCTTTAGCAGTTTTCTTTAAAGCCAATGCGTGGATTTTATCAACATTTGATTTTACCTTTTTGAATATTAGCTTGTCCTTTGGGAGTTTTTTGGGCTGTTCTGTGATTTTTAGCAGTGTTTTCAGGCTTCTTATTCTTACCAGAAGCTCAGAAGCGGCTTCCCCCTCTTTTAACGGTGTTCCAATGTCCAATTCATTTTTACTATGCTCCACTATGTGGACTATTTTTAATTCATGGAGCCTTTCTATAACCGATTTCAAGTCCTGCTGGTGTCCTAGAATGAGGATTTTTGACATTGCCTCTGGATAGAACATTATGCCTTCTCCTCGAATTTCTTGAGCAGAAATCCGACTGCCTTTTCCTTTCTGGAATCGAACTTCCTTTCCAGCGCCTTCTCTTCTTTTTCTCCTTCTTTTAGAATATCAGCCTTAGTCTTCTCAAGCTCCTCTTTTTTGGTTTTAAGCCTCAAATCCCTTTCCTTCTGAAGCCTTTCTTGGGCGTCTTTTACAAGAAAAATAGCCTGCTCTCTTGCCTTTGCGATGATTTCCTCTTTCTTCTTTTGGGCATCAACTACAGCCTGCTGAGAATAAGACTCTGCCTCTTTGATTTTGGCAACCAAGCTTTGCTCCTGATTACTGGTTTCGTCTTTCATATCTTGAGTTACCTCACTCTCAGGAAAATTTAAAGTTATTTAAATATTTGCATTTTGGGTTAATAATTGTATATAAAAAATTAGATTTTGATTTAGTTTCTGTTTTTGATATGGTAACATAAATAAGTAATAACCGCTCCCGGCCGCGGGGGCCATGAATTTACAGCAAGATCTTGCGACAATAGGCCCTGCGCCGATTGAGCAGTAATAATAAAAAAGAACACCTAAATTGCCTATTTATTATATCCTTTTAACTTATTTGGCTTAATAATTCCCCTTTCTGTTACTATGGCTGTAATCAAATTCGCAGGAGTGACGTCAAAAGCTGGGTTTAATGCACCTGATTTTGCAGGGGCAACCCTTACTTTCATTATTTTCCCGTTTTCATGCAAGCCCTGGACATAAAGAACCTCGTCTTCACTCCGTTGTTCTATTGGAATGTGAGCTCCATCAGGGCATTTGAAGTCAATTGTTGTGAAAGGCGCTGCAACATAGAATGGGATATTGAAGTATTTTGCAGCAATTGCCTTTTCAAGGGTGCCTATTTTATTGGCTGCATCTCCATTGGCTGCAATCCTGTCTGCACCTACAATCATCATGTCAATTCCTTTAGACATATAATAGGCGCCTGCATTGTCAGGGATTATCTTGTGAGGCACATTCTCCTGGGAGAGCTCCCATGCAGTCAATGACATTCCCTGGCTTCTGGGCCTTGTTTCATCAACATAGACAAATATCTTTTTGCCTTCCCTGTGAGCTACATATATTGGAGATAGTGCAGTTCCCCAGTCAACAGTTGCAAGCCAGCCGGCATTGCAGTGGGTTTCTATTTTGAAGCCGTCTTTAATCAATGTATTGCCGTACTGTCCTATTTTTTTGCAGGATTCTACATCAGCATCTGCAAATTCATTTGCTGTTTTGATGGCTTTTTTTCTTATGGCTTCGATGTTGTTTAATCCCTTAATAGAATCTAAAACATAATCAATTGCATGAAACAGATTTTGTGCAGTGGGTCTTGTGCTCCTTAATGTCTGGGAGGCTTCTGCAATATATTTCTTAAAATTGGATTTATTCGCCTCTAAAGTCGCAAGCGCAACCCCAAAAGCCCCTGTTGCCCCTATAGCAGGAGCTCCTCTTACAACCATCGTTTTAATTGCTTCAGCAACCTCTTTATGGTTTTTATAGGAAACAATCTCAAATTTATGAGGCAGAAGGAGCTGGTTAATCATCTTGACTTTATTCCCCTCAAACCAGACTGTTCTGTAATTTTTGCCGGAGACTTTCATATAAAATCAGAATGAAGGTGTCTATTTATAATTTATTTTATTTACTTTGCTCTCTCAAAATATCTCAATAGAATTCTGCCTGCTTCCTCAATTGTCTTTCCAAAAGCAAAAACCCCGTCTTCGTGCCCGCCTGTGGCAAAAATACCCAGCTTTCCCACATTGGTTTCCCTGAAAAGCCTCGTGACTTCGTGCGCCATTTTCGGAGTTCCGTAGGCAACATCTTCAGCTGTCTGAGGCAATCCAAGCTTCTTCCTGTTTTTCCAAATTAAAGGAGAGTGAACATGAAACACGCATCTTATTTCACTGCTTTGATCATAAATGGAGCCATGCGTCATTGCCTCTGAAGAGGGTTTCATTAATCCATTATAGAATACGCTGTTTTCTTCAGAATTATACGAGATAATTGTCGAATATTGTTTCCTGTTCAGATGTTCAATTCCACTGGTCTGGCTTGCTGTTATGATAAATTTTCTTTTTCCTTTATTGTCGTTGTATGGGGGCATCCTTTTGCTTGCATTTCCGTAAGCAATACCGCTTGTCTCGTATTTTCCAATTAGTCCGAGATTAAATAATTTTTTTCTCCATTTTTCAAGTTCAGAAATTTTTTCTTCGGAGATTTTACATGCAGTATTCCTGCAGATTGCTCTAAATTTCACGACGCCTTCTTCCTTTTTTTTCATTTTAGCATCCTCTCAAAACGGCAAATAATTAATCTTCAGCGTATTAACAAAAATTAACGTTTCATATTCCTTGATTAGCGTCGGGAATTGGTATTTTATATTATTCATGAAAGTAAAGAAATCCTGCGTGGATTTCAGCATTATTTCTATGTCTAAATCGCATATTCCTAATTCCTCCACGAAATAAATAACCTCAGGCAGCTCCTTCAGGTATTGCTTGAGCTTTTTCACTTCATGCTCTGTGGCGTTTGCGAAATGAAAAAGAATTTTGTATTGCGTATAGCCCAGCAGATTGTTGTTAACGCTCGGCCTGTATCCCAAAATTATCTTGTTTTCCTCCATTCTCTTGATTCTGTAAGCAACTACTTTTCTGGGGACATTTATTCTCCGGGATATCTCTGATGTGGGAACTCTGGCATTTTTTGTAAGTTCCATAAGAATCGCTTTGTCTATTTCATCCACGCTTATTTTTTCATCTTCACCGAACATAATTATTTCCTCAGTCTCTTTTGTGTCCAGAAAAAACCTGTTTTGGAAATGCGTTAGTTTAATCAGTATGGACTCCTTGTTTTCCTTGATATAAAAACTGTATTTTGAAACAACTTCGTCCAGTATGCTCTTGAATTCAGCCAGGCTTTTGGTCCAAACCCCAAAAAATATATCGTAATTTCCTTCGCCGATTATCACCCATTTGAATCTTGGATCATTGTTTAGAAAATCATGAATCTCCTGCTCTTTCTCTTTTGTAAGATTTTGTGTTCTTAAGAAAATTCTTCCATATATTGCACCAAGTTTTGTAAGATTTATGAGCGGATAAAATCCCGTAATAACGCCTTTTTTCACAAGATTCCGGATTTTATTATCAACACCCTGCTTGCTCAAACCAATCTTCTTTGCCAGAACAGAATTTGGAGTCCTTGCATGAAAATCCAGGGCGAACAGCAGCTTCCTGTCCTTCAAGTCCAGCTTAACTTTTTCCTCCATGTGCTATTAACTGGCAACTTTCCTATATAAATCTTTCCTTTTGCCTGTTTTTTAAGTAAAAAGATTGATATATGGAAATATGTTATCATATGTTAGTGATAACACGATAAGGGGTGGAAAAAATGAACATGCTAAGAAATTTGGAACCCATGTTGTACACTGCAAAATGGTTGCTTGCGCCTGTAGCAGCTATGGCAATTGTTTCCAATTTAGGGTGTCGAGCAACCCTCGAAGAGCCTTATCAGCCGGTTTCAATCAGTGATTTAGTAAGCGAAGGTGAAATTGGAAGCAGAGTCAGCGTTTCAGGAATGCCGCTGGAATGCGGACTTGGATACGGCAATGAAATCTGCCCTCTCATAGATTCGGGGGCATATTCTTTATCTGAAACGCACAAATTCCCTGGGCAAGAATAGCGATTTCACCGCAGCAGAAACTGCATTCAATGATGAAGCAAATGACGGCGATTTAGACAGGGTAACGGCTTATGGCGTTTATCAGGGAGGCAATGTAGTCGTTGCTGAATATTTTAAGATCGACGATACACTTTATCCGGTGGAGCAGTGAGGTGATGAAATGCCTCACAATTCAGAGCTGTATAGAACTGTGAAATTTAGGAAATTGCTTGAAAACTTGACTCCATCTTTTCAGGATTATTTTCATGCAGAGGAAGCGCATATTTTGGAACACATATTGCCTGAATCAAGAGTTTTGGAAATAGGCTGCGGCTCGGGAAGGGTAATGACAAGAATGGCTCATACGGCAGTTGAAGGATTGGCTGCCGGTGTAGATTACAGTACTTTGCAGTTGGAAGATGCTGTCAAAAATATGAATGGTTCAAATAATGTTGAATTTTATCTTCAGGACGGAAGGAATTTGGGTTTTAAGGACGACTCCTTTGACATTGCCTGCCTAACTTGGAATCTTTTGGGAAGCTACAATCGCAAAAATCAGATCGCTCTCTTGCGTGAAGCTGAAAGGGTTGTTAAGCCTGGAGGATTGGTCATTGCATCTGTTTTTGCAGAGAATGCATTGCCATTTCAAGTAGAGCAATACGATAACTGGGGATTTTTATACAAGGGCAGAGGCCCTGATTTTGTAGAAATAGGCGGACCTGGTTTGGATATATACTCTAAGAGATTCAGGCGACACAGACTTGAAAGATTGTGCCAAGATTCAGGATTTGAGGAATATCACATTCATAGAATAGCCAAATTTGCTTACATTATTGAGGCGATAAAATGATTAATCTATTTCGAAGGCACAAATTATCCAAATCATCCCGAGCTGTAGCCAAATATTTAGTGAAACATGGAGAAAATCCATTTAGTGAAGACAGGAAGCCGGAAAAATCAGGAACGCGGACTTATGTCACAAGGCGTGCCCTCCCCGATGGAAGGGAATTATATGCGCAGTACTGTGACGTCAATGGCCGAGGGCCGAACAATCCTGAGAGGAATGCCTCGCTGGAACTTATCCTTAAACCAAAAGCTGAAAAGGAGTATGGATATGAAACGCTTGAATGGGGGTTGACAGGAATTGTGGCTCTTTACCGGGAATATTATGGTCCAAATAATTCCAGCACATATGTCGGCGTGAGAAAAGCAGACATGCCTTTACACCGAGAATATGCTGCTTTCCAAAACCGACGCTATCAGGAATTGTTAAAAGAAGTTCTTGGATATTTGCAGGGAAAATAGCATCGTATTATTTCTTAGCTTTCACAGAATGTCTGTATGCGTCTTCTAGCATAGCAAAAACGAATCCAACCAAGGCTGCTCCTATTCCCGCAGTATACGTTGGATGTTTTGTCACGATTTCTGTTGTGTCTTCAGGCTTCATGGCAGCATATCCTATGACGGCAACCGGCATAAGCTCTGCACAGGCTAGTTCAAGTTCAGAGAATTCATGAGCAGAAACGTTCTTCTCCACAATACCCCTTGCGGCTGCCAGTACGGCTGAGGTGACTACATATGAACCAGTGATACCAAGAAATGCGGCACTAGCCTTATCCCTCTTTTGCAAAGATTCCGGAGCATGGTCCATTACCAAGTTATATGCTGTATTAACAATACCCCATAATGGCGGTTTTTCCATTTTTACATCTACTCTACATTCGAATCGATGGGTATATAAATATTTCGTTTCTTAATTCCTTAAAAGTAGTGACACTATGTCTTCTTATACAGCCCAACCAGTACAGTCTGGTCCAAAATATGCCCATTCATCGCTTTTTCCATATCAGCCTTCCTCGAATTCGAACCTAAATTTAGCAATGTATCCAGCGCATAAAGCTTGAACATGTATCTGTGAGTTCCGGAAGGCGGGCAGGGTCCTCCATAGCCACGATTTCCAAAATCGTTTACTCCCTGCACAGCGCTTTTTGGAGGATTATTCCCATCAATTTCTGAGACTAGAGGAATGTTCCACATGACCCAATGAACCCATGTTTTTCCAGACGCATCAGGGTCATCGACAATCAAAGCAAGGCTTGTTGCGTTCTCAGGAATTCCTGAAATATTCAAAGATGGACTAATGTCTTCTCCCTGGCAAGTATACTTGTCCGGTATCGTGCTGTTGTTCGGGAATGCCGGAGATGTCAGTTTTAATGTGCCCATATTATCGCCCCCTAATATATCATCAGATTTGTCAGGATTACACCCAATAAATAAAAGCGAAATTAAAATGAAAATTATTGCTTGATATTTTATGATAATGCACCCCTAAAATGAGTTAATTGTTTTGGAATATTTAATTGTTTTGGGAAAAATAATAACCACTCAAACGCCGTGGGGCTGACTGGCAGCATGAGTGAGCAGTATATTAGAGGTGCGCGCCGATTGAGCGCCTTTTAATTTTTTACAAAATTTTATTTTCACACTCTATTTTAGAATTCAGTTCCCATTCTTGCAGGAACTCCCTTGTCAAAGTAATGCTTGATTTTTTTGACTTCAGATACCAAGTCTGCGGCTTTGATTATTTCTTCGGGGGCATTTCTTCCAGTCAAAACAAGTTCTGTTGTCGGATGCTTGTTTTTTATAAGCCTTAAAACGCTCTCGACAGGAATCAGACCCATATTCATAACGACATTCACCTCGTCAAGAACAACTATGTCCCAATTTCCCGAAGTGGCGACTTCGTAGGCGCGCTGGAATCCTTTTTCAGCAGAGGGCTTGTCCTGCTCCCTTGTATCAAAGCATTTCTTGCAGAAGCCTTTAAATTTCCCCGCGGCAAAATCTTTTCTGTGCCTTTTGTCATCAACGCATTTTGCCCCATATGCCTCTATCCTGAAATTAATCAGATGATTATTTGCGTATGCTACCTCTCCACTTAATCCCGTCTTGAGAAACTGAATCATGAAAATTCTGTAATGATGCCCAATCGCTCTTAAGCCCTGTCCAAGAGAAGCTGTAGTCTTGCCTTTTCCGTCTCCTGTGTAAACCTGAACCAAGCCAAGCTTTGTTTGCATGATTTCACTTGCAGACTGAATAGTCGCATTTTATACAAGTTGCACAGCCTTCTCTAAAAACCAATGCTGCGCCGCATTCGGGGCAGAGCTCTTCCTTTGGCTCTTCCCTCTTAACTTTGCTTGTATCAATATTTAGTATCTGTCCTTCTCTGCTTCCATCGCGGTAAATAGTAACACCTTTGCATCCCAATTTATATGCCAGCATATACGCTTCCTCAACTTCAGATATTGTCGCTGAATTCGGAAAGTTTACTGTTTTTGAAACTGCATTGTCTGTATACTTTTGGAAAGCAGCCTGCATTCTTAAATGCCAGTAAGGCGTTATGTCGTGGCTTACAACAAAAACCTTCCTTATCTCTTCGGGGATTTCCTCAATGTGCTGAATTGTTCCCTGGTTCATTATCTTCTGCATCAGGGCGTCGCTGTAAACATCGTTCTGCTTGAGCTCTTTTTCAAAAATTTCATTGATGTAAACCAAATCCTTTCCATCCATTACGTGCTTGTAGAATGCCAGGGCAAACAAAGGCTCTATTCCAGAGCTGCAGTCAGATATCATGCTTATTGTTCCTGTGGGCGCTATTGTTGTTCTTGTTGCGTTTCTCAATCTAAAAGATTCTCCGGCGAAATGCTTGCTTTCAGGGTCGTAAACCGAGCCCTTCCAGTTAGGGAAAACGCCGCGAACTTGCGCCAGTTCTATTGATGCCTTATCCGCCTCTTCAGAAACAAACTTCATTAACTTTTCACCTAATTTTACAGCCTCTTCAGAATTATATGGGATTTTCATTTTGTATAATAAATCAGCCCAGCCCATAATCCCTAATCCAATCTTACGATTGGATTTTGTCATGTTTTCTATCTGAGGCAAAGGATATTTGTTCATGTCTATGACATTATCAAGAAAATGAACAGCCCTGTGAACTATTTTCCTAAGATGCTCCCAGTCAACTTCTCCGTCATTCATCATTTTTACAAGATTAACAGAGCCAAGATTGCAGCTTTCATAAGGCAATAATGGCTGCTCGCCGCATGGATTAGTGCTTTCTATGTCTCCAATCTCCGGCGTGGGATTGGTTCTTGGAATATTCATCCTGTCAAGAAACACTATGCCCGGATCTCCGTTGCGCCATGCCTCTGAAACTATCATGTTGAATACATCCCTTGCCCTTAATCTGTGGACAGCCTGATTATTGTGCGGATTAATTAAGTCATACATCTCGTCATTTTCCACTGCCTTCATGAATTTCTCAGTCAGTCCAACTGAAATATTGAAGTTCTGCATGGTGTTCATGTCGCGTTTCATGGATATAAAGTCAAGAACATCGGGATGGTCAACTCTCAGTATGCCCATATTTGCTCCGCGCCTTTTCCCTCCCTGCTTTACAACCTCTGTTGCAATGTCAAACACTCTCATGAAAGAAACAGGACCTGAAGAAACTCCTTTTGTTGAAATCACCATATCGTTCTTTGGCCTTAATTTTGAAAATGAGAATCCAGTGCCTCCGCCGCTTTTATGGATTAGCGCCTGATTTTTTACGGATTCAAAAATGCCTTCAATGGAATCCTGCACAGGAAGCACAAAGCATGCAGAAAGCTGCTGCAATTCATTTCCCGCATTCATTAGCGTAGGAGTATTTGGCATGAACTCCTGGCTCGCCATCATTTCTGTGAAATCATGAGCTATCTTTTTGGTGTCTGCCTCAGAATCATAATTTAAATCCGCCTGGGCTATGTTTGCCGCAACGCGCATAAACATTTCCAGAGGGCTTTCTATAATGTTTCCATCGCGGTCTTTCCTAAGATATCTTTCTTTTAAAACCTTCAAGGAATTAGGTGACAGCTTCAAATCGCTCTCAAAGCCAAGAACTGCTGCCCTCTGCTGCCGTATTTCAGCATGCTTCTGCCTATATAATATATATGCCTTGGCAGTTTTTGCATGGTCAAGTTTAATCAGAACCTTTTCTGCTGTATCCTGAACCTGCTCAACGTTGGGGAGTTTTGTCCTGAATTCCCTGTTCAAAGTGGCCACAACTTCATCAGAAATGCTCTTTGCGAGTTCATAGTCTTCTCCGCCAACGGATTTTGCCGCATTGAATATCGCAGTTGTTATCTTTTCCTGGTCAAAATCAGCTATCCTGCCGTCGCGCTTCTGTACTTTTGTGATTCTCCTTGCAGCTTCTACCATAAATCTCTCTCCTCGTTAGAACTGTTATCCCCCAGAACACTGGACTTTTCTCACTGCCATTCCGATTTAAATATTTTTTGATGAAGAAAATTGTCAGTGCATGGTTTGTTCAAGAATTCTCCTTTCCAGTTCATTTAACTTTCTTAAGCCAGAATACATATCGTCACGCATTGAATCGGTGATTGCTGAAAGATCTCGTCCCTCGAAGAGTATATTTCTGCCTTCAACCATAAGACCATGAACCTTCATTAGGTCTCCCTGGCTGAAATGATTTCTTTCAACATTAGATTGGACCTCGCCGATATCTAATTTCCAGTAGGAGATTATTCCTGTGTATATTCCTTCATTCACAGGTATGGTGTATTCGTTCATATTCTTCAGAAATTATTCTTCCTTTTTAAATGTTAAACCTCATCATTCTTTCCGGAAAATCCTCCTGCATCATCAGGACAACTCTTGAATCAGGGCTTTCATCAATTATTTTGTAATCGCAGTATTTTGAAATATCTTTCGCAAATTCCCTTATCTGCTCATGCATTGCCATGTTTTGCAGCTTTAATCTTTTCTTGCTCGCTCCGAGCCACATGTATGACTTTACCTCGAGAAAATGCGGCTCTGCAATCTTGATTAATTCTGCATATTCCTTTGCATGCTTGAGTTCCATTGTGATGCCTTTTATCAGCGTCAGCCTTATTGTTGTCCTTGTCTTATTTTTTAGTTTTTTCATTATTTTCAAACTTTTTAACAATCTCTCATAACCATTTTTGTACATCGGCTTATTAATCTCGTTAAACAGTTTTTTATTTGGCGCGCTGATGCTTATGTAAAGCTGTGTTGGCAGTTCTATTTTTTCCAAAACTTCCGGAAGCTGTCCATTCGTGACGAGAAATGATGAATAATTCTTTTTCTTTAATGCGGAAATGAATTCGCTCAATTTTGGGTAAGCTGTGTTTTCTCCGTTTAAAGATATTGCAAAATGAATTGGCTTTTTTGCTTCCTCAAACTTTTTTTTGGATGTTTTTGGATTTCCGCCGAAGCCGAAAAGTAATTTTTTTTGTGCTTCAATGGCATTTTTGATTAATTCTTCAGGTTCATCTATTTTCTCAAAAGCAGAATTATTTCTCTCTCTCCAACAGAAAACACAATCCATATTGCAGAAATTAACCGCCACGGTCATCTGGACACAGCGGTGGCTGTTTATTCCATAGAATTTCTGTTTGTAGCATGCTCCTCTTCCGCCTAATGAAGCAGATGTCCAGCCGCAGGTTTTGATTGCAGAATGCTCTCCTATAAATCTGTAACCCTGCTTTTCCAATAGATTTTTGTATGCTTTATCCATAAATTCAGGAAATTTTGAGGTTATTTAAAGTTTTGTTAACAATTCAAATTTCAAATAATGTCTATTTGAAAGTGGTAAAATTTATTAATCAGATATTTTTCGCTGCGTCTATGGAACAAGCTGTTCGCGATAGCATCACGTTGATAGGACTCGATTTAAAAATTACGAGAGAATTAGATGAAAATCCGGAGCTCAAATGCATAGAAATCAATGGGGCAACCTCAGGAATTCAGGGATATTTCGAAGCCCATGGAAATGATAGCGGAATCGTCCAAAATTTAGCCAAAACTGCGGAATCCTTTAATTTGCCCGTATATGTTGCCGGTTTGGAACTCACTCAGGGCCAGACATTTTCTTCACTTCCCTTCAACCTTGCAAGTTATGCCAAAGATATGAGCAGGAATACTGTATGGAGACCAAATCCGGTGAATTATATGAGTGGAATCCCGCAAAAGTCATGGATTCACAACAGGCTAAGGCCGAAGCCCTGGCATAATCTAAAATTATTCAGAGACACTCCGGAAGAGCCTGGGAGCTGGGCAAATGTTGAGACTATTATTTTTGACAGGACATACGCAACGAGAAGAATGGATTCCCTGCCGGGCATTGTATATTACGGAGGTCACAGGGAGGTTTTCAATGAAGGTAGGGTTATGGTAGCCAACTCTCCGGGAATTGAGGCGCTTCTCTATGACAAGTCGCTGACAGGACTTGTTTTTGAAGATACTTCATTAATGCTAAAGGACGTGGAGTTGACGTTTTTGAGCATTCTTGCAAAAATGGACAAAAAGCACGGCACAAAACGAATGCTCAAAGTTTTTGATGGAAAATATGGAGTGGTGAAACCAAATAAAGGCAGCAATGGCTCATACGTTGAAATCGCTCCTGTATCTGCAATCATGCGCAGCAAAAAACCTGAATATGTGAATGCTCACATGGAGGCAATGCTCTTGAATGCAATAACCGGGCGTGACTATGCGGCAGATATTTTGGAAAAGGAATCTACAGAGATGATGGTGCAGGAATTCGTGCCCGGCAAACCCGTGCAAAATCCCGCTACGCGAAGAATGCATTCGGCAACTATGCGCTACTTGGTTATAATGACCTCCCAAAATAATAATATTCAGGTCAATCCAATTGGGGGTTACTGGCGTCTGGCGCCATATCCTCTTGACAGCCACCGCTCTCTTAACGACAGGCACATAGCCAATTTGCACCCTCGTGAACTGGGCAAGCGCAAGGCAATCCCTGTGCCACTTGCCGAAGCTGACGAGGCATTTGTGGTGGGGCAATTGAATAGCATGATGCCATTGGCTTATGGACGAATGTTGGAATATGAATCTCATATGCTGCATGGCACATTGAATGAATATCTGCGCGAAGGCCTTATTAGAGAATTTAGTCAGGCGTTAGAGACGCTTGAACACCCTTAATTTCTCGAAACATTTTATAATCCAAAAAACATCCCTATTTCGGGTGGTAGCATGATATTCAGCAGAAAAGCTCATGAGATAGTTAGCAAAGATGAAAATTGGATTAATTCAAAGCCTCTGACTTTGGCCGACTTGAAAGGAAAACCTGTTCTTCTGGACTTCTGGACATATTCCTGCATTAACTGCCTTCGCACTCTGCCATCCATGAAAGCTATGTGGAAAAAATATGAAGGGAAGGTGATGATTATAGGAATTCACACGCCGGAATTTGATTTTGAAAAGGAGCTTGAAAATGTGAAGGATGCTGTTAAGAGACTTGAAATAGATTATCCTGTTTTGAGCGACCCTGAAAGAAAGAATTGGGATAATTATGGAAATCAATATTGGCCAAGAAGCGCCTTAATTAATGGAAAAGGCGAGATAATCAAGGACCATATTGGTGAATCAGGCTATGATGAGCTGGATACAGCCATAATGAATGAGCTGGGAATTGCAGGCGAGGAAATCTCTGAGGAGATGAAGAGCTACCCCCTCGGCTTGTCTCCCGAAACATATGCAGGAAAGCGGAGGAATAATGGAATTGGTTCCAGCATGGTCTGCACAAAACAGGGTTGTCAGTATTATGACCCCGGCAAGCACGAAGATAATGTAATCTATTTGGCGGGAGACTGGAATCAGGAAGATGAATTTCTTGAATTTCGCGGCGATAAGGGGTATATGACTTACAAATTCCTTGCCAGTGAAGTTAATGTTGTAATGGACGGCAATGGCACTGCAGAGGTTTTGCTGAATCACAAGCCGTTAACGAAAGATGCAGGAAAACACGTTTCAAAAAGCAAAGTTAAAGTTGACCATGCAGACATGTATAATATTATTAATCTTGATAAAGCTGAAAATGCAGAGCTTGAGATTGTTCCGTTTAAAGGACTTAAAGTGTATGCTTATACGTTTGGGTAATTTCTTTTATAGTGGCGGTGCGACGCACTTTGTGCTACTCGGCAGCCCGTAGGGCGCAACCCCAGCCTCGCCGCACGCCACCCTATGGCGAAAGGCCTCGCCGATTGAGAGCTAATTATTAAATTGCTGTTGACAAAAAATTTATATTAACACTGTAAAATATAACTATTTATGGAAGTTCCTCTTAATTATGTGGCAGCAGGCGGTGTGATATCACTCATTCCATTAGGTGCACTATGGGGTTCCTCGGCTCTCCGAGACCTTTCCGAGCACTTGAAACCCGATGTGCTTGGCCATTGGGCTGATAGACCCATAACATCGATCGCAGATTTATTGAGAACAGAACCTGGGGGGTGCATTGTCATTCGGGGAGTTCCATATGAACTCGCTGATTCCGATGTAACGCAACAAGAACCAATTTTAGAAAAGGCACACGATATACGTTTATTATCGGGAGGGTATCAGGTGCAGTGTGAAATTCCACGCCATCCATTTGCTCAAAGATTGATGGAAGAAGCGGTGGAATCACAACGTCTGGTAACAGTTGGTGGAACCTTCTATGGTGCAGTTTGGGAAAAAACAGCAAGATTGGATGTTCAATTCATGATGACTGTTGTTGGCGGTACTCCAGTTTGGTACGATGCCATCGGCCGTGCCCACGGCTGCGTTACCAGCGAAGAGGCAATGAGAATGTCTGAAGAAGTTAAGATTTCTCCTCGCTCTTTAGCATACTTGACTAATATTGCTTAAATCGAATTTGTTCTTATCATAACTTCAACCCAATTCATAGCTAAAAATACATTTATATACTTGGCCAATATTACCTTTTTTATGAAAACCTCAACCATATTCGCAATAATGGCTTTGATGCTTCTTTTTGTCGCTTGCACCGTGCAGAAGCCTGTAACACCAGGAACACCTTCAACTCCCGGTCAGACAACAACCAGCGAGCTTAAGAAATTCTCCTCTGCAGACGAGATGAACCAGTTTCTGGAAAAGGCTGCGCTGGAGCAGGTGAATTACAATGCAGGCGGAGGAATAAGAACTTTTGGAGCATTAGATATAGCTATGGCGCCAACTGCAATGGCAAAGGAATCAACTACTTCCGGAGCAACAGGAGCAGCTGCACCGGCAGAGCAATATTCCCAGACCAATGTCCAGGTGCAGG
>Ga0315275_10001165_pt1 | contig 22859 bp, 18 predicted proteins | sample YL17G03_0_MG_FD_205557 | JGI IMG/M metagenome (GOLD analysis project Ga0315275, IMG submission 205557) | Sediment microbial communities from Yellowstone Lake, YNP, Wyoming, USA - YL17G03_0 | ecosystem: Environmental > Aquatic > Freshwater > Lake > Sediment | place: USA: Wyoming | collected...
CCTGCAGATCACCAAGGACGGCATCCTGGTCTGCCTGCACGACTTGACCCTGGAGCGCACCACCGACGTCCAGCGCGTCTTCCCCGACCGATACCGGACCGAGGAGCGCGGCGGGAAAGCGGCGCGCCATTGGTACGTCTCCGATTTCACCCTGGCCGAGATCAAGCGCCTCGACGCCGGCTCCTGGATGGACGAAAAATTCAAAGGGACAAGAATCCCCACCTGGCAGGAAGCCATCGACGAAATCCGGGGCAAGGCCGGCCTGTACCCGGAGACGAAAGCGCCGGAGGTGTACGGCAGCCGCGGCTTCGACATGGAGAAGTTGGTGCTCGATCAGCTCCGCAAGAACGGGTTGGGCAAGCCGGGCGCCGAGCCGAAAACACCGGTCATCATCCAGTCCTTCAGCGAGGCCAGTCTGCGCAAGATGGGCGAGATGGGCTGCCGCCTGCCGCGCCTGTTCCTGTTCGGTGAGCGCGACAAGCAGAAATGGCTGTCGCGCCAGGCCATCGAGCGCGTCAAGGAATTCGCCGTGGGGATCGGTCCGGAAAAGACCATCGTCCGGGCCAATCCGGAGATCGTGCAGTGGGCGCATGACGCCGGCCTCTCCGTCACGGTGTACACGCTGAACTCCGCCGACCCCGGCGGCTTCCCCGATGTGGCCCAGGAAGCCGCCTTCTACCTCTACAAGCTGGGCGTCGATGCCCTGTTCACGAACAACCCCGACCGTTTCCCCCGCCGCCCGATGTAGGGGCGGTGCTTGCTGCGCCCCGGCATCCGGCCGAATGGGTAAAGTCCAGCGACGCGACATTAACCCCTTGCAGCAGCCGACAACGAAAGGCACCATGAGGTGAATGTCCCTGCTGACGGAATTGTTCGCCGAGCCCCAACCAGGACTCTACGATGTGCAGACCCGCGCGACGGGGGCGCAGGGCAGGCTGCCGCTGACCGCCGAGATGCTGCTGGCGCGGCCCAGCGGCGACCTGTTCGGCCTCACCCAGGACGCCGGCATGGGCTGGGCGCCTGGTGAGCTGGCCCGCAAGGAATTCCTGATCCTGAGCACCCAGGGCGGCCTGCGCGCGCCCGACGGCTCGCCTATCGCCCTCGGCTACCACACCGGGCACTGGGAGGTCGGGTTGCTGGTGGAGGCGGCGGCCGAGGAGTTCAAGAGCCGCGGCTTCATCCCCTTCGCCGGCTATTGCAGCGATCCCTGCGACGGCCGCACACAGGGCACGCCGGGCATGATGGACAGCCTGCCGTATCGCAACGACGCGGCCATCGTGCTACGCCGCCTGGCCCGTTCGCTGCCCACGCGCCGCGGCGTGCTGGGCATCGCCACCTGCGACAAGGGCCTGCCGGCCATGATGATGGCGCTGGCCGGGCTGCGCGACCTGCCCTGCGTTATCGTACCGGGCGGCGTCACGCTGCCGCCCATCGACGGCGAAGATGCGGCCGTCATCCAATCTATCGGCGCACGCTTCGCCCACGGCAAAGTGAGCCTGGAGCGCGCGGCGGAGCTGGCCTGCCGCGCCTGCGGCACGCCGGGCGGCGGCTGCCAGTTTCTCGGCACCGCGGCCACCGCGCAGGTTGTCGCCGAAGCTCTTGGCCTGGCTTTGCCGCACTCGGCGCTGGCGCCCTCCGGGCAAGCCATCTGGCTCGACATGGGCCGGCGGTCGGCGCGGGCGCTGGCAGCGATGGAAGCGCGCGGCCACACCACCCGCGACATACTCACCGACAGCGCCGTGCGCAACGCCATGGTGGTTTACGCGGCGTTTGGCGGCTCCACCAACCTGCTGCTGCACCTGCCGGCCATCGCCCACGCCGCCGGGCTGAAACGGCCGGCGATCAAAGACTGGATCCAGGTAAACCGCTCTGTTCCGCGGCTGGTGGACGCGCTTCCCAACGGCCCGCAGAACCACCCCACGATTCGCGTGTTCCTGGCCGGCGGCGCGCCCGAAGTGATGCTGCACTTGCGGCGCCTGCGCCTGTTGGACGAAGCCGCGCTCACCATCAGTGGCGAGCCGCTCGGCCGCCAGCTCGACTGGTGGGAAAAGTCCGAGCGGCGCGCGGAGCTGCGCGAGTTGCTGGAGAAGCGCGATGGCGTCTCGCCGGATTCCGTCATCATGAGCCCGGAGCAGGCGGCGGCCCGCGGCCTGACCAGCACCGTCAGCTACCTCCGCGGCAACCTGGCCCCAGAGGGCGCAATCGTGAAGAGCACCGCCATCGATCCGGCGGTGGTGGACGCGGACGGCGTTTACCGCAAAGAAGGGCCGGCGCGGGTCTTCACGCGGGAGAAAGACGCGGTGGCGGCCATCAAGAGTACCGGCCCGGAGCGGATCAAGGCGGGCGACGTGGTGGTGTTGATTTGCCGCGGGCCCCAGGGCGCGGGCATGGAGGAAATTTTCCAGGTCACCTCCGCGCTTTCCAACCTGGATTTCGGCAAGCACGTGGCGGTGCTGACCGACGGACGGTTTTCGGGCGTCTCGACGGGCGCTTGCGTGGGCCACATCGGGCCGGAGGCGCTGGCCGGCGGGTCCATCGGCAAAGTGCGCGACGGCGACCTGATCCGCATCGTCATCGACCGCCGCAAGCTGGAAGGAAGCGTAGACCTGGCGGGGACCGCGGAACATCGCTTGGGACCGGAGGAGGGCGCGCGTGTGCTGGCCGCCCGCCCGCCGCGACCCGACCTTGCTCCCGACCCCGACCTGCCCGACGATACCCGCCTCTGGGCGCTGCTGCAGGGCATGGGCGGCGGCGCCTGGGGCGGCTGCGTCTATGACCTTGATGCACTGAAAGCGCGCACCGGGGGTTAGCCGCAGATTTCACAGATCGCACAGATCTTCTCGGTCCAATCGGTGCAATCTGCGCGATCTGCGGCTAAACTCTTTCCCGCATTCCTTCCCAGCGCTTCACCAAGCCGACATCCAGCCCAAACAAATCCAGGACGCGGCCGACGGAGTGGTTCACGATGTCGTCGATGGATTGCGGGTGGTTGTAGAAGGCGGGCAGCGGCGGGGCGATGATACCGCCCATCAGCGTCACCGCTTCCATGTTGCGGATGTGGGCCAACGTGAAGGGCGCTTCCCGCACCAGCAGCACCAGCTTCCGGCGCTCCTTCAGCGTGACGTCGGCGGCGCGCGCCAGCAGGTTGTCGCACACCCCGGTGGCGATCGAGGCCAGCGTCTTCACCGAACAGGGCGCGATCACCATGCCGTCGGTGCGGAACGAGCCGCTGGAAAGCGCCGCGCCGATATCGCCGACCGGATACCAGTGGTCGGCGAGCTTCCGAACATCGTCGGCGGTGTAGGAGGTCTCCCAGGCGATGGTGCGCTCGGCCGCCTCCGATATGATCAGGTGCGTCTCGGCGGCCTGCTCCTGGCGCAACACCTGAAGCAGGCGGATGCCGTAGATCGCGCCCGTTGAGCCGGAAATGCCCACAATCAGCCGCATGGCACGATTATGTACCATAATGGGAACTGTGTGCGGCGCGGCGGGCGCCACGGCGGGGCACCAACCGCTACGGCCCCGGTCAGCAACACGCTACCGAACTGGAGAGAGGTCATGCGTCGGCCTGCTTCGCTTTCCGGGGACGCTCCCCTGCGCCTCTGGCGCTGACTTCCGGGGCTCCCTGGCGGCCCGACCGTGCCGATGCGCATGGGGCGCTCTCTCCCCCTAGCGGGTCTCGTCGCACTCCCCCCGCCGCTGAACCCGCTTCCGTACGGGCGGCGACTGTCGCCCCAGGGCCAGGGATTATTGTGATGCACGCACATCACAGAACCCTTGACAACGCCGAGAAGCGGTAATATCAATAGCATCCAGTTCGCGCCGCTTTCCGTCTCATAGGGTGTGGAGGTTGATGAGTGACAGATACCGTTTCGAAAACCGGACACGACGAAATTGTCCGCCGAAGCGCACTGCTATTGATGATGCGCGGCTACGAAGTCCGAGCCCGAATCGAAGACTGGTTCGAGCCCCCTGATGTCATTTGCGGTTACCGGCCGGACATTCTGGCCACGCGTGCCAACAGCTTTTTGATCGTCGAGGTGGAGAAGGGCCCGACCGATTGGCCCAAAATCTGCGCGCTGCGTGCGTTCAAAAACGGACATGCCGACTACAGACTCGTTGTGATTCCCCTCGCAGCTCAATATGACAACGAGCGCTTGTCAGCCGCCATCGGCGGATGATTGCCGACAACGATTCCTGATCGCGGTAGCCAAACTCCTTGGCGAGAACCCGGTCGAAGCCGATCCCTCAGCCTGTGTGCGCATTTGCGAGCGCTGGGCGCTTGAGGAGACGGTGAATACAATCCTGCGCCCGGGCGGCCTTCTTGGCCTGAACCGGGACGTCTTCAGCCGACTGATGATCCAGTGCGGAAAACGTCCCGTCACAGAGCACTTTTACCAAGCGTTTTTCGCAAAGGCAGCCACGATAGGGCAGTTTGAAGCGGCTGTCGAGAGGTACCGCGTCAAATGCATGCTCCTGTTCGGCAACTTCAAGTATGCGTACCGAACCCTCGCGACGGCCAGTCCTCAAAAGCTCCAAAAACTGCTTGAGCAGACAGAACCGCTGGACCAAACCGAGTTTACGAAGCGACCGGAATTCAACGAGATCGAACGGATACCACTCGAGGACCGGCACCTGCTCGGCTACATCTCCGGAGGACACCAAGATCTCCTGTTCTGCCTAGACTTCTTTCAGGTTCTTCAAGGATCTCCCGCCGTCAGCAATCTCGGCGAGCTGGGCCTCCAGAAGCAGGAAAAGCTCAGCAAGGTGCTCCGGGAATATGGCCTCGCGTTCGATCCTGATCGCATCGCCGAGGCTGCCTACCTGGCGCACGTGACGAGCAGGCTTCAAGGGGCGCTTGACTCCGTAAAAAAGCGTGCATCCGACGCCATGGAAATGGGCCAGAGGAACACGCGCAGGTACTTGAGCCTCCCGCATCTCGACGTCTACGTGGCTACGTCGATGGAAAAACCTCAGGATTTTGCCTCTCAGGACAACTTCATCCGCGAGGTCTTCGAGCACAAGGACATCAAGCCTCTGAGGTTGAGATATTTCGATCCGACTCTGTCGTACGCTGACGACCGCGTCACCAAGGGCCTAATCGAGGCATTGATGCTCCGTCGTGCGAGGGTAACAATCTACAACGCGGGTGCCAAGGACACTCTCGGTAAGGATTCCGAACTGGCTGCCACATTAGCGCAGGGCAAACCGGTCATAGTCTACGTTGCGGAGGGTGGCGACGAAGCCGAGAAGGAGATACTAAACAGTCGGGCGAAGAAGTTTTTGGTTGACCACCCCCTGGGGCTGCAGATCGATGTGAATTCCGGAGTGGCACACGGAATAATCGCCGTTCGCTCCGCGCCACAATGCGCACTGCTTCTCCGCAAGGTTCTGCTCAACCAACTCGAGCTCAAAATTGCGCACGAGGGAGGGAACTACCGGCTTTGCGAGGCGGACACCGGCAGCGTCATTCGGGTTGTGTCGGACGATCCCTTCCTGACCCATGCCTTCTGGACATACTTCCATGATACCCGGCGACGGGAATCGGCGCCCGAGCCCCGTCCGAGTGATCGCTCGGCCGCAGCCGCAGGCGAGTAGCTGAGTAGCAGGGTCGGCCCCCGGCGCTGTGCGCCTCGGTTGGCCCCAGGATCCGACCGCACGCGCATCGCGTGCAGACACTCCCTGCTCGGCGGGAAACGCCTATTTCCCGACACAGAACTGGCTGAAGATTCGATCCAACACATCGTCCACCGTGGTCTGGCCGGTAATCATATCCAGGGGGCGCAGGGCATTGTACAGATCCAGCAGAAGCATTTCATGGGGCACCGCGGCCTGGACCGCGCCGCGAGCCGTATCCAGCGCGGCCAGGGCCTCGCGCAACAGTTGCTCGTGCCGGATGTTGGTGAGGAAGGCGGTCTCGCGCGAGCCGTCTAGCCCGGGCAGCACGCTATCGAGAATCGCGCGGCGCAAGGCGGGTATGCCCTCGCCGGTCAGAGCGGAGACCCGCCAGGCCTCAGTGGCACAGCCTTCCAAGTTGTCCGGCACAGGCTTCCCTGGGAGCGCGGCCGTCCCGGCCGCATCCCCGGCGGGCGAGACGCCCGCGCTCCCAGGAAAGCCTGTGCCACTCAGATCCACCTTGTTCCAGACGAGGAGCGTCGGCCCTGCCTTGCGGCTCTGCTCGATCAGTTCCTGGTCGGCAGGAAGCAAACCGGCCGCGGCGTCCAGCACCACCAGCGTCAGGTCGGAATCGGCCAGGGCTTCGAACGACTTCTGAACGCCGAGCGACTCAGCTTCATCGCGCGCCTCGCGAATGCCGGCCGTATCCACCAGCCGCAGCGGAATGCCTTCCAGGTTGATGGTTTCGCTGACCAGGTCGCGGGTGGTGCCGGGCGCGGCGGTGACGATAGCGCGCTCGCGCTCCACCAGCCGGTTAAACAGGCTGGATTTTCCGACATTGGGGCGGCCGACAATCGCCAGGCTCAAGCCGGCCTGCACCACACGGCCGTAACGGAAGCTGGAGGCAAAGGCGGTCAGCGGCGCGCGCACGCCTTCGATGCTCTCGAGGATGCGAGCATCGGGCAAGACCGAAACGTCGTCCTCGGCGAAATCGATACCCGCTTCCAGCAGCGCGATCAGGTCGACGAGTTGCTTCTTGATCGGCGCCAGCTTGCGGGCCACCGCGCCGGCCACCTGGCGGGCCGCCACCCGGGCCTGGTAGACGGTCTGCGCCTCGACCAGGTCGCGGACGGCTTCGGCCTGCGCCAGGTCCAGGCGGCCGTTCAGGAAGGCGCGCAGGGTGAATTCGCCGGGCTCGGCCAGCCGCGCGCCCAGCGCCAGGGCGCGCTCCACCGCGAAGCGCAGAACCACCGGCGAGCCGTGGCAGCTCACTTCAACTACGTCTTCAGCAGTGTAGGAGTGGGGCGCGCGGAACCAGGTGGCCACGACTTCATCGACCACCTCGCCAGCCTCATCCACCAGTTCGCCCAGGCGGGCGCGCCACGGCTCCGCATCTGCCGTGGTCCGCACCAGCGCGCCAGCGATGGCGACCGCCTGGCTCCCGGACAAGCGGACGACACCGATGCCGCCCCGCCCCGGCGGCGTGGAGATGGCCACAATGGTGTCGTCGGTGTGCATCGGCTGTGGGCTGCAGACTGACAGCCGTGCGAGGCGCTCCTGCAGCCCACAGTCTACAGCCTACAGCCTCTCATCGAGAGGGGGCGTGGGGCTTGGAGGACTGGGGACCGGCGGAGGCTTGCGCCGGGTGAATCACCACGCGCCGCTGCGGCCCGACGCCCTCGCTTTCGGTGCGCACGCCCGCTTCGCCGCGCAGCGCCATGTGGATGATGCGGCGCTCGCGGGAAGTCATGGGATTGAAGCGGTGGGCGACGCCGGTGCGGCGGACGCGGTCGGCGGCGGCCTCCCCGGCCAGTTGCAGCTCCTCGACGCGCATCATGCGGTAGTCGTGGCAGTCGAACAGCACGCGCTCCCGCCGCTCCCCAACCCCGGCCGCCTCCAGCACCGTGTGTTCCAGCGCGGTGAGCAACTCGCCCTTGTTCTGCAGCAGCAGGTCGGCATCCGCGCCGTCGAAGTTCACGATCAGGTCCGGGTTCTCGAACTCGCGGTCCAGCGCGGCGCTGGCGCGCTGGATCTCGAAGGTCAGGTTGAAACCGGCCAGGCGCAGAATGTCCTTCAGCAGCGGCTCGATTCGGGCCGCCAGTTCGTCCGGGTCAAAAGTTCTTTCCGCCATGTCCTTCTCGGCTCTGTAGCGGCGGTCCCGCTTGGCGGGACCGCCATGTGGGTCGGCCGCGGCTTGACGCGATCCGCGCGCAATGTTCGGCTACTTCGCGGCCAGGGCCGGCTTGCGCGGCGGCGCGGCCCCCAACCCCGCCCTGTTAATGTACCACTGCTGCGCCATGCCCACGAGGTTCCCGACCAGCCAGTAAAGCACCAGCCCGCTGGAGACGTTCATAAACATGAAGCCGAAGATCAGGGGCATGAACATGAACATCTTCTGCTGGGCCGGGTCGGTAGCGGTCTGCGGCGTCATCTTCTGCAGCAGGAACATGGTCAGCGTCATGACGATCGGCAGGATGTAGTAGGGATCCTTGGACGAGAGATCCCGTATCCACCCGAACCACGGCGCGTGACGCATTTCAATGGAAATCGCCAGAACCTTGTAAAACGCATACAGGAACGGAATCTGGAGCAGCATCGGGAAGCACCCGCCCACCGGGTTGACCCCGTGCCTCTTGTAGAGGTCCATGATCTCCTTGTTCTGATCCTGCTTCTTGGGGTCGTTGAACTTGAACTTCTTGTATTTCTCCTGAACGGCTTTGATCTGCGGAGCAAGCTGCTGCATCTTCAGCGCCGATTTCATGCTTTTCAGCTTCAGCGGGAACAGCAGGAGGTTAATCACGATGGTGATGATGACGATGGCCCAGCCGTAGTTGCTGACCACGCGGGCGTGAATCCACTTGAGCGCCAGGAGCAGCGGCTTGGCGATGAATGAGAACCAGCCGAAATCCAGCAGATCGGCCAGGCTCAGCACGGGCTGGCCCTGGCGGGCGCGCTCGGCGGCTCCCGGCTCGGGATAGACGTGGCTGAGCACGTCCATGGCCTTGGGGCCGACAAAGACGCGCAATCCGTTGGAGGCCTGCCCGCCCGCGCCCACGCCGATCAGCCCGATGGGGCTCTGCGCCCCTTCCGGCTGGTACTCGGAACGAAAAGCCGCAGCCGCCGCAACGGTGCCCGGACCGGGCGTTTCCGCCGGGGGCATGAAGACGACGGCAAAAAACAGGTCCTCGACACCGGCATACAGGAACGGCCCGGAGTATTTCGTGTCTGCCTTGATGTTCTTGTATTCGTGCCGCTCGATCCCGGCTGCGGTGGCGGTCACCACTGTGGCCGTCTGGTAGGCATCGGCCACGGTCTGGTCGCCAAAACCGCCACGCCAGGCGAGCTGATGAGGCACCGGGGCTCCCGCGTTGGTCACCTCCGAGAACACCTGGGCGACGTAGCTGTTATGTTCGAAGCGGAACTCCTTGCGCGCCGCCAGCGTCCTGTCGCTGTATTCGAAAACCACCTTTGCCGGCGCTTGCGATCCGCCGGCCTGCACCCGAAACAGCGCATTGGCCAGCTTGTTCCGCAACTCCTCGTCGTCCACCCAGATCAGAAAGGGGTAGCCGAGCTGGGCGTCCGGGCCGCGATTGACCAGCTCCAGGGCACGGCCGTGGGCATCCTTGTAACCCTTCAAGGTCCAACTCTTGACGACCGCGCCGCGGTTGGAAAAGACCACGCGGTACAGATCGTTCTCGAGCGCGGTTTCGCTTTCCTCGCTGGCCTGCTTGACGGCGGCGGCCAGAGGAGCCCGCTTCCCTGCGGCTTTCTTAGGCGCTTGCGCGGGGGCCTTGGCACCGCCATCCGTGCCGGGCGAGGAAGCAGGCGCCGAAGGCCTGGCTTGCGTCGCAGCCTGCCTGGCAGGGGCCGGAGGCGGGAAGAAGCGCTGCTGGACGGGCATCCACAGCATCAGCACCAGCGCGGAGAGCGCGAAAGCCAGCAACACCCGCAACTCCATGGGAAAATCTTTCTTTGAAAAAGCCATGGACTCTCTACTTGAATAATCCTCTTAAAACGGCCCCTGGATCAACCGAAAGGCTACAGGCCATCAAACCAATTGCGGATTACGGATTTCAACCGCTGGTGCTTGAAATCCGCAATCCGAAATCCGAAATTACTCGACGGGGTCGTAGCCGCCGCCCCCGAGCGGCCGGCAGCGCCAGAGCCGCTTCATCGCCATCCAAGCGCCGCGCGCCGGGCCATAGCGCTGGATGGCCTCCCGGGCATATTCCGAGCAGCTCGGATGGAACCGGCAGGCCGAAGGCAGCACGGGCGAAAGGACGCGCTTGTAAAACGCCAGCAAAGCCAGCAGCAGCGCGCGCATCACGGCGCCGGTCCCTGGCGGCGGGGCCGCCGGGCCGCCACCCAGCGCCACAGCTCTCGAACCTGCTGTTCCAGGGAAGGGAAAGCGGCTTCCAGAACAGCGCGCCGTGGATTGAAAACGATATGCCACCCAGGTTCCAGCTCCGGCAGGCTCAACCGGACTGCTTCCCGTAAACGCCGCTTGATGCGATTGCGCTGGGTGGCCTTGCCCAGCGCCCGCGGAGTGGTGAAACCAACACTGCTGCCGGCTGCATCAGTCGGCAAAACAAACGCCGAGAACAGCGGGCAACTGTATCTCCGGCCGGCCGAATAGACGCGCTCAAACTGGCTGCGCCGCAGCAGGCGGACCGAGCGCGGCCAAGGCCTGGGCGGCGGCTGGGGGCCGTTGGCCGGCGGCCGACCGCCGCACCGATCCCGGCCGGGCCCCGCAGTCCCCTCAGACGGTGAGGCGCGTTCTTCCCTTCGCCCGCCGGGCAGCGAGTACTCTTCGGCCACCTTTGGTCCTCATCCTGGCGCGAAAGCCGTGGGTCTTCGCGCGACGGCGCACGTTTGGCTGGTAGGTCCGCTTCGGCATGTCTTCTGGCTCCTAATATATTCGCAAGATGCGCCGCGGCGCAAAAGAACAATTGTAGGCAGCCATGCTTGGAAGGTCAAGCACCACGCCGCGCGCATCGCCTCTAAGCCGCGCTGGGAAAAGGAAATTTAGCGTTTGGACCACAGCGGCCCATCATGGTATCTTCATCCGCCCTGCTTCAGGGCATTCGAGGAACCGCTCGGGTACAAGCATTTTGTGACCTTGCAGCCCTGCCCGGCTCCCAGGCCGGCGCTGGCGGGACGCTGATGAGCCAGACCAATAGCTTGCGCAATTTCTCCATTCCCACCACGGAAGTTTCCCCGGCAGCCGCCGCCCCAGCGGTTCACGACTGGGAACGAATCCGCGAGGCCTTGCGCTTGCGGATCGACGCGCAGAGTTTTGCCACCTGGTTTGAGCCATCCAGCTTCAGCGGGTCGCACAGCGGAATGCTGTACGTGCGGGTCCCCAATCCAACATACAAGGACTGGATCGACGCCAATTACCAGGGCTTGATTCACGGCATCCTGGCCGAACTGGGCCTGTCCCAACATCGCGTGGAGTTCGTCCCGGAGAAGGAGCCGGTCTCGGTCCGCCTGCCCGCTCAACGGCCGGCGGCCGGCCAGGGCGAACAGTCGCTGGGTTCCCCGCTCAACGCCAAGCACCTCTTCTCGACCTTCGTGGTGGGGTCCTCCAACCAGTTCGCGCACGCCGCCGCCGTACAGGTGGCAGCCAACCCCGGCCGTTCCTACAACCCTCTGTTCCTATACGGCGGTGTGGGGCTGGGGAAGACGCACCTGATGCACGCCATGGGACACGAATTGCGCCGGCGCTTCCCTTCCTGGCGCGTCATGTACGTCTCCTCGGAGCGATTCACGAACGAGATGGTGGTATCGCTTCGCGACAACATGATGGCCAGCTTCCACCAGCGCTTTCGCGATGTGGACGCACTGCTGGTTGACGACGTCCAGTTCCTCAGCGGCAAGGAGCGGACCCAGGAGGAATTCTTCCATACCTTCAACACTCTGTACGAGCGCGGCGTGCAGTTGGCCTTCTCCAGTGACCGGCCTCCCAAAGAACTCGAGCACATTGAGGAGCGCTTGCGGTCGCGTTTCGAGATGGGGCTCAGCGCCGACCTGCAACCCGCCGACCTTGAGACCCGGCAGGCCATTCTCATGAAAAAGGCGGAGTTGGAGCAGTTCAAGCTGCCTGAGCGAGTGGCTCTATTCATCGCCACCAACGTCCGCTCCAACATCCGCGAGCTTGAGGGCTCTCTGATCCGGCTCATCGCCTACTCATCCCTCACCGGCGAGACGCCCACTGAAGCCCTGGCCAAGCAAGTGCTCGAAGATCTGCTTGAATCCAGCGAGAAGCGAATTTCAATCGAGCTGATTCAGAAAACTGTGTGTGATCACTTCGGCCTGCGGATGCAAGAATTGAAGGCCAGAGACCACTCACGCCGTATTGTTTTTCCCCGGCAGGTCGCAATGTGGCTGGCGCGCGAGTTGACCAAATGGTCCCTGCCTGAGATCGCACGTGCATTCGGCGACAAGCACCACACGACGGTCCTGCACTCCATCAACAAAATCGCCCGGCAAAGGCTGGTCGATAAAGATTTAAACAGGGTCCTGAATAGGTTACTTGCTTCCCTTGAATGAGTTGCGCCAGCCTGTGGAAAAACCCCTGTCAAATGCCTGTTGGCAGCGGTATACAGCGACCGAGCTTCCTACGCCCCGGCGCCGGCAGCAGGCGTCCGTCCTCAGGCTCCAATTCCCGCATCTCCATCGGAACCAAGGGCCTTGGCAGTTTTCCTCGTTTTCCACCGCGCTACTACTACTATTATTGATTTCTTAAGGGGTTCGGTATAGCAATAGGAGTACACTAGGGACCTGGAGAACGCACAGGAGGCCAGGGAGCCGGCTGTGCTGGCAGGGTGTGCGATCGAGCAGCCGGTTGGGGTGAGCCAAGGGGCCTCCGTATCGCGGAGCGATGAGCACATGGGCACTTTAGCCAAGAGCATGAGCCAGATGGAATTCACCGTCAATCAAGCTGATCTGGTCAAGGAACTGGGCCTGTCGCAGGGCGTAGTTGAGAAGAAGACGACCATCCCCATTCTCTCCAATGTCCTGATTGAGGCGCGTGGCGAAGCCATCGAGTTGACCAGTACGGACCTGGAAATCGGTGTCCGGAGCGCGTGTCCTGCCAAGGTCTCGGCCGAAGGCTCGGTGACTGTGCCGGCCAAAAAATTACTGGACTACGTGCGCCTCTTGGAGAGTGGTGAGGTCACGGTGCGGCTGCAGGAGAATTTCTGGGTCCAGATTACCGCCAAGCGGGCCCGAACCCGCATGGTCGGCATGTCGCGTGAGAACTTTCCTGTTCTGCCGCAAATGCCGGATGTGGTGGCGCACCTGGGGGCCGGGATGCTGCTGGACATGATCGGCAAGGTCATCTTTGCGGTTTCCAGCGAGGAGTCCCGCTACACGCTAAACGGGGCGCTGCTGGTGGTACGGCCTGACTCCGTCATTATGGTTGCCACCGACGGCCACCGCCTGGCTTACGTTGAGGCGCCCTACCAGGCCGGCGTCTCATCGGAGGTCCGGGCCCTGGTCGGCAAGAAGGCCATGGGCGAGCTGATCCGGTTGTTGTCGCAGCAGGAGGATCCCAATTCCATCCTGGACTTCGGGCGCGATGAGAGCCACCTGTTTTTCCGCACCGGAGGGCGGCTTCTGATCTCCCGCCTGCTCAGCGGCCAATTCCCGAATTACGAGGCGGTAATTCCAAAGGAGAACAACCGGGTCGTGGTGCTCGATCGCGACGCGGTCGCCGGCGCGTTGCGGCGCGTATCACAATTTGCGGACGAGAGATCGCACGCCGTGAAATTGCAGTTGGCTACCGGCGAGCTGAAGGTCTCGTCATCCAGCTCAGAGAGCGGTGAATCGGAAGAGACGCTGGAAGCGCAATATGAGGGAGACGCCGTGCAGGTCGGATTCAACTCGCAGTACCTGCTGGATTTCCTCGCGGCGATGGGAACGGGGCCGGTGCGCCTCGAATTCAAGGATGAACAGTCGGCGGGGCAGTTGTGTCCGGCGGGCGCCGACGCTCCTCAGTACCGCTACATCGTGATGCCCATGCGGATTTAGGCTATAGACCGTAGGCTGTGGGCTGTAGGAGGCATCGAGCCACAGCCTACAGCCTAATCCAGGTCGATATCCCGTGGCGGGGGTGGGCTGAGCGGCTCATCCTTGGCTTTCTGGAAGGCCTCCTCGAATTTCCGCTCCAGCAGTTTCACCCGCTTGCGCTCAGCCTGCACACTTTTCTGAAACTGTTCGTCGCGATGGCTTTCCTTGTCGCGCAAGGCCCGCGCGGCCTCGGCCAGGTCGGAGATTTTGGGGTGCTTGGGAGGGTTGTCATGTGAGATGACCGCGCGCAGGTCCGCGTCCACTCGAAGGCGGGCGTGGCAGCAAGGACATACGATGTCGAAGGTGCGTGGCCTGCCCATAATCAGCCTCCTCCGCTGCCGGTCCGGGTTTTCGCGGCCAGCACGGCATCGCGCAGCGACAATACCGTGTTGGCGTGGATCACGACCGTGTCCGCGACGCGGCGGGCGTAACCGCCGGCCAGTGTGGCCATCACCGGCAGGCCGCGCTCCGCGGCCATGCCGAACACCATGTCGTCGCGCCGGCGCAGGCCCTCGATCGTCAGCCGCAGGCCTCCCAACTGGTCTTCCTTGTAAGGATCGGCCCCGGCCAGGTGAAACACCAGGTGCGGCTGGAACGAGGAATAGGCCCGGCGCAGCGCTTCGCCCAGCAACTCCAGGTATTCGGCGTCTTCCACTCCGTCGGCCAGGTTCACATCCAGGGTGCTGGGCGGCTTGGGAACCGGGTAGTTGTTCTGCTGGTGGATGGAGAGGGTGAAGACTTCCGGATCGCCGCCAAAAATGGCCGCGGTGCCGTTGCCCTGGTGCACGTCGGTGTCCACGATGAGGGCCCTGCGAATGACGCCGTCTTTCTGCAAGCGCCGCACGGCCACGGCTACGTCGTGAACGACGCAGAAGCCTTCGCCGTGGTCGGGGTGGGCGTGGTGGAATCCGCCGCACAGGTTCATGGCCGCGCCCCGCTCCAGGGCCAGGCGCGAGGCCTGGATGGAGCCGCCCGCCGACAGCCAGAACCCCCGCACCAGTTCCGCCGAGTAGGGAACTTCCAGGCGCGCGACTTCCCAGTGGCTGAGCGTGCCGGCCCGCAGCTTGCGCACCCACTCGGCGGTGTGAACCAGCAGGATGTCTTCGTCGCAGGCTTCTCGTGGGGCTACGAAATCGGAAGGCTCGGCGGCGCCCTCGGCCAGCAGGCGCTGGTAGATCAGCCGGTACTTGAGGGCGGGAAAAACGTGGTCGCCCAGGATCAGTTCGTAATCGTCCGAATAGACAACGGGAAACGGCAGCATGGAACCGCTCCAGCCCGATTGTATCAAAACCCGTCGGGATCGCCCCCGCGCCCCTGTGCGGCGCCGCGGGCGGACATCACGGAACAACCAGGGCGGCGGATTCGTAAAAGGTGATTACGAATAGGGGGCCTGTCCGTCTAACCGCCGAAGAAGATGGCGTAGGAGGCTTTCATGCGTATCGTGGTGAGCGTGCTGGTGGCGCTGGCGGCCGTGTTTGTGATGAACTCGCCGGGGATCGTGCCCAGGCCGGAGGGCCGTTTCCAGCAGACCCTGTCCGTTTCCGGGCCCGTGGAACTCCGCGTGGCGACCGGCTCCGGCTCGATCCGGGTGCGGAAAGGCGACTCCCACAGCGTCCGCATCCAGGCGCACATCCGTGCCGATTCGCGCGGCGACGCGGCGCTGGTGCACGACATCGAGCGGAATCCGCCCATCCGCCAGAGCGGCAATACCATCACCATTGGAACCGAGGTCCGGCGCTGGGAGCATGTCAGCATTTCCTACGAAGTGACGGTCCCGGAACAGACGCAGGTGGGGGCGCGAACCGGCGCGGGTTCGGTTGCCGTCTACGGCGTGGCGGGACCGGTTGATGCCGCCAGCGGCTCGGGCTCAGTCAATGCGGAAAACATTGGCGCCCGGGTGCTGGTCAAGAGCGGCGCCGGTTCCATTGCCGTCAGCCGGGCCGGGGGCGACGTGAACGCCATCACCGGCAGCGGCGGCCTGGAGTTGAACGATATTAAGGGTTCGGCCGAAGCTGAGACCGGCAGTGGAAGCATCAGCGTATCGGGTGCCACCGGCCGCGTCCGCGCCCACACCCGCTCCGGCCGCGTCCGCGTGGCCAAGGCCAATGCCGACGTGGATGCCAAGACCGGCAGTGGCGGCATCGAGGTGGACGGCCGGCCCAAAGCGGCCCGCTGGGAATTGCGCACCGGTTCCGGGCCGGTCACGGTCAGCCTTCCTTCCGGTACCGGTTTCGAGTTGGATGCGCACAGCGGTTCGGGCCGCATCAGCACCGCCCACCAACTCACCCGCACAGAGGCCTCGGGCAAGCACGAATTGCGGGGGCTGGTGGGCCGGCCCGACAACCGCGTCTTCATCCGCACGAGCAGCGGCAGCGTCCGCATCGATTAGGCCGTAGGCTGTGGGCCGTCGGCTGACTGGGTGCGGCCGCTTCCAGTGCTGGGGCCGCGCCTTCGCAGGCCCCCAAACCCGGAGCCCACAGCCCATAGCCCACAGCCCACAGCCCAACTAAGCTTTTGCGCTGGTTCGACTTTTGGGGTATTCTGCGATATCGAATTCCCCAGTGCGGGTGTGTCCATGGCCTTCGGTTTGGGATATAACAAGGCAAAGATCCTCGGGGCAGCGGAGAAATCCGTGCAGCAGGGCAAGATTCCCGCTGCCATCCAGGAATACCAGAAAATCATCGAGAACGAACCGCGCGACCTGACGGTCCTGAACATCGTCGGGGACCTGTATCTTCGGATCAACAAAGCCGAAGACGCGCTCAAGTGCTTTTACAAGCTAGGGGAAGCGTACCTGGACGGCGGATTCACGCGCAACGCCATTGCCGTGTACCGGCGCATTCTGCGTGTGGACGCCAACGCCATCGACGCCATCGTGCGCCTGGCGGAGTTGTATACCCTTCAGGGGCAACTGAACGAGGCGCGCTCTCAGTACCAGGCCGCGGGCGAGTATTACGGGCAGCGGAACGAGACGGCCAAGTGCGTCGAGGTGATGGAGAAGACGCTGCTGCTGGACCCGGAGAACGTGGGGGCCAAGCAGCGGCTGGCGCAGCTCTATGAGCAGGTCAATCGGCGGGAGGAAGCGGCGGCGATGTACCTGTCGGCCGCCGAGGGGCTGGCGGACCGCGCCAAACCGGCTGAGGCGGAGAAGCTGCTGGCCCACGCCCGGGAGCTGGGCATTTCCGGACCCGAGACGGCCGTGCTGCAGGCGCGCATTCAGGTGGATGACGGCCGGGCGCAGCAGGCCATCGAGACGCTGCGGGCGCTGGCCCCCGAGCAGACCGACAAGGCGGCGCTCAACGTCCTGTTCCACGCCTACAGTTCGCTGGAGGACTGGAGCGGTGCCGCCGGGATCGCCCGCCGCCTGCTGGACGAGCACGACGATGTGGCGGGTTTGGCCATGGCCTGCGACCGGCTGCTGGACCGCGAGCGGTACGCCGAGGCGCTGGAAAACTACCGGCACATGGCCGACCGCCTGATCGCGCAGCACAACACCTCGCCGCTGGTCGAGGGGCTGCAAAAGATCGTCAAGGCGGAGTCCGCCAATACCGGGGCGCTCAAATTGCTGCGCCACGTTTATCAGGAGACCGGCGAATCCGGCTCCCTGGCCGAAACGTGCCAGCAACTGGCGGGCGCCCACATGGAGCTGGGCGAGCTGGACGAGGCGCGGGCATTGCTCCAGGACCTGGTTGGGAGCGACCCGGACAACCAGCAGTACCTCCGCGACCTGCGCGAGGTGGAAGCCAAGCTGGGGCGGCCGGCCGCACCCCCGCCCGGCGCCGGCCGCATGGAAGCCGCTTTCGCCGAGGAGTTGGCTGTGCCTCCGGTGGCCGTCCGGGAGCCGCTGACCGCGCAGGAGCAGGAAGCGCTGAACGCCGCGATCACCGAGAGCGATCTATACGTCACCTACCGCCAGACCGGCAAGGCCATCGCTCCACTGGAAGCCGTCCTGGCCCGGCTTCCCAGCAACATCACCCTGAACGAGCGGCTGCTGGAGCTGTACGAGCAGGCGCGGCAGTTCGACAAGGCGGCCGCGCGGGCCGGGGTCTTGCGAAGGGTCTACGGCGGCGCCGGGGACTCCGAGCGCGCGGCGACGTATGCGGACAGGCGCGCCCGCCTGCTGGAGCGGGCCGGCGCGGCTGTTGTGGCCGAGCCCGCGGGGGCGCCGGCCGCCGCTCCGCAATTCCCTGAGTTCTCGCTGGCCCCGCCCGTGGCCGAATTCCCCATCGAGCAGGCGCCCGCGCCGGCCGGGTTCGAGGCCGCTGCCCCGGCGGCGGAGCCGGCTCCGGCCGTTCGCGAGGTGGATCTGTCGGACTGGGAGGCGATGCTGGCGGCCCACGAGGTTGCGCCTGTCGCGCCTCCACCGCCGGCCGTCGCGGATTTGGCCCAGGGCGGCAAGCAGATCGAAGAGTACCTGCGGTCGGGCCAGATTTCGGAGGCCACCACGGTGCTCTCGCAGTTGCAGGAGCAGTTCGCTGGCGCGCCCGAGTTGGACTCCCTGGCCGAACGCGTGGCCATGGCGGCCATGGGCATGCCGGTGGAGCCGGCCGCGCCCGCCCCGCAGCCCGCCGCTGCGGAGATGGAGCTGGTTTCGGCGGAAGCACAGCCGGCCCCCGAGGCCAGCTCAACTGTCCAGGAGTTCCAGTTCGGGTCGTTCGGCGAGCCCGCCGGCGCAGAAGCGCCCACGCTGGAATGGCCGGCAGTCCCGGCACCGCCCCCCGAGCCGACCGTCGCCGAGCAGCCGGCAGCGGTGTCCGAACCGGCGGCGCCGGAGTGGCCGGAGCCGCAGGCGGCGCCTGCGTGGCCGGAGCCGGAGCCCGCGCCGATCCCTGTTGCCGAGCCGGCTCCACCGGCTGCCGCACCCGACCTTCAACTCCACATCGAGGAGCACCCGGCAGCCACCGAAGAGTTTGAATTGGCCCTGGAAGAGGAACCGGCGGCTCCATCTCCACCTCCGGCCGCGGCCCCGGCCCCGAAGCCTGCCGCCGTTGCACCGCCTCCCATCGCTCCGCCGCCGCCCCCGGCCGCGCCCGTCCGGTCGGGTATCGAGAGTCTGGTTGGCGCCTTGGAAGAGGAGTTGGAGGGCATCGCGCCGCCGCCCAAGGCGCCCGTGGCTCCGCGGCCTGCCCCGGCCGCCGTGCCGCCGCCCCCGGTTGCTGCCGCGCCCGCGCCGGCGCCTGCCGCATCGGGCGGCGCGCTCGCCGACGTCTTCGCAGACTTCAAGAAGGACATGGAGGAGGAGGCGGCGGGCTCCGAGGCCGACATCGAAACCCATTTCAACATGGGCGTCGCCTACAAGGAGATGCGCTTGTTCGATGAGGCCATCGGTGAGTTGCAGAAGGCCTACCAGACGGCGGAGCACACCAAGAGCTACGGCAACTACGTCCGCTGCTGCACCCTGCTGGCCCATTGCTTTGTCGAAAAAGGCATGCCGCTGCCCGCCGTCCGTTGGCTGGAGAACGCGCTGAAGGCCCCCGGTCTGGAACACGAGGACATATTGGCCCTCCGCTATGAAATCGGCTCGGCCAACGAATTGGCCGGCAATAAGAAGGCCGCGCTCGACAGCTTCATGGAAGTCTACGCCTTGAACATCGACTACCGGGACGTTGCCGAGCGCATCCGCGGACTGCAGGGAACATAGACGCGTACCCGCCAAATGTGGAAGCGGATCCTGTATTTCGTCTTCGTCCTGTTCGCCATCGAGATGGGACTGTTTCTCGCCGCCCTGCCCTGGACCTCGCTCTGGGAACGGAATATTCTCGGTTCGCTTTTTCCCGCGTTTCGGCCGGTGCTGTTGAGCAATTATTTCCGCGGCGCGCTCACCGGGCTGGGCCTGATCGACATCTGGATTGGCGTTTCCAATCTGTGGAATTCCCGGGAGAACCTGGCGCGGATGGGGAAAGAGGAACAGGCGGCGCCCGCGGCGCGGCACGCCGGCGAGGGTGAGATGGCGTCCATGCCGCCGGGCCGCAAGCCGTAAAAAAGTTTTCAGTTCTGAGTTGTCAGTTTTCAGTTGGCGGCAGGCTCAACAACTGAAAACTGAGAACTGAAAACTGACAACTGTCTTATGGGCCGCCGCTCCTATCTGTACTACATCACCGACAGCTCGCAGCTTGAAACGCCGGAGCGCGTCGATGCCCTGCTGGAGCGCATAGGCGCGGCCTTCCGGGCCGGTGTCGATTGGGTGCAGGTGCGGGAGAAGCGCATGCCGGTGCGCGCGCTGTGCGGGCTGGTGGAGCGCGCCGCGCGGCTCCCCGAGAAGGGCGCCGGAAAACTGCTGGTCAACGAGCGGCTGGATGTGGCGCTGGCCTGCGGCGCCGACGGCGTTCACCTGCCGGCCGACTCGCTGCCCGCCGGCGCCGTGCGCCGCGCGACGCCGCGTGACTTCCTGGTGGGTGTTTCCTGCCACACCGTGGAGGAGGTGGAAGGGGCCGCGCGAGAAGGCGCAAGCTTTGCCGTGCTCGGTCCCATCTTCGCTACGCCGGGCAAGAGACCGCCGCTGGGTGTGGACTTGTTGCGCCAGGCCTGCGGCCGCGTGGCGCCGTTGCGCTTTCCCGTGCTGGCGCTTGGCGGGGTCACGTTGGAGAACGCTTTTGCCTGTCTGGAGGCAGGCGCCGCCGGCCTCGCCGCCATCCGCCTGTTCCAGACCGCCGATGTAGCAAGGGTGGTGGCTCGATTGCGTTCGCTTTGAGGCAGCCGCCTGGCACCTGACACTTGACACCTGCTCAGTCCCCCATCAGGCGGCCGTAGCGGCGCCATTCCGGCACGTTGTCGAAAATGGCCTTCATCGCCGCGGTGATGGGAATGGCCAGCAGCAAGCCCATCGCCCCCCAGAGCCAGCCCCAGAACATCAGCGAGACCGTCACCACCACGGGGTTCAGATGCAGGCGCGCCCCGATCAGCTTGGGGTACAGCACGTTGAGCGCGATGATGTGGAAACCGGCCACGCCGGAGGCGATGCCGATCAGCGGCGCCAGCGTATCGTATTTGGTGGCGCCGGCCAGGATGGGCGGGATCATGGCCAGCAAAACGCCGAGGTAGGGAACCACGCTCAGAAAGCCGCTGATGGGCGCCATCAGCGCCGCGTAGGGCAACCCCATCATCACGAACAGGAGCGCGGAGGCCGTCGAAAGAATCGCACCGATGATCACGTTGCCGAAGATGAACCCGCGGATCATCATGGTGATGCCGTCCAGCGTCTTCTCGGCCGCCATGCGGTTTCCGGCCGCGAACAGGATCACCGAGTTGCGCCGCAAGTGGTCTTTCCAGGCCAGCAGGAAGTAAATCAGGAACGGAACGAAGCTGACCATGAACACGATCTCGGTGGCCGAACGGAGGCCGGCGCCCAGGTAGGTGGTCCAGTCGGTCTGCGGGGCGGCGGCGCGCACCGGGCGCCGCGCGCTCTTCTCCACCGCCATCATCGTGTCGGTCTGCTCCTGGATCTGCTCGGCTTTCTGGCGGAAGCGGAGCACGTGGCGCCGCAGCTTCTCCGAATAGCTGGGATAATCACTCACAAAGGCCTGGGCCTGGGCGTAGAACAAGTAAAACGCTCCGTAGGCGATCCCAAGCAGGGCCATCACCATCAGCAGGGAGCCCACGGCGCGGGGCAGGCCGCGGCGGTCCAGCCAGCTCACCACCGGGTCGCAAAGAAAGAAAAACAGGAGCGACACCACGAAGGTCATCACGAAGGAACTGGCCAAGTACAGAAAGCCGAGCACCACGGCTGCGGCCACCAGGCGCAGGCCGAACGCGCGTTGCCGGACCGGAGTATCGTGTGCTGTCGCCACGGCGCTGGTGACAAAGTACCACAGCAGCGCCGCGGATAAAACAGCATGCGGGGCGCAATCTTGGGGAGCGATCGTCTCACCGCAAAGACACACAGAACGCCAAGCTCACGAAGGGGCCGCCGCCGGCTCTTTGTGGCCTTCGCGTCCTTGGTGCCTTGGTGGTGGAGGGGAGGTTATTTTTTCTGGTACCAGTTGGTGTTGATCTCGGCGAAGTGCTTCCACTTCTCCGGCAGGTCGTCCAGCGCGAAGATGGCCGAGACCGGGCAGACCGGCACGCAGGCGCCGCAGTCGATGCACTCGATGGGATCGATGTACAGCATGGTCTCGCCCTCGAATGTCGATTCGTCTTTCCTGGGATGGATGCAATCGACCGGGCAGGCGTCCACGCACGCCGTGTCCTTCACGTTTATGCAAGGTTCAGCGATCACGTAAGCCATCGGCTAGCGACTCTCCTTCAACTTGAAAATACCACAAAGCCGGGAGCGACACAAAGGACGCCGCGGTCTTTTTTGGGGTGGCTTCTGTCTTCCCTGCTTTTTGTGGTCAAATCTCTACATGAAACGTTACTCGCTGCTGATTGGTGTTCTGGCGGCCGTCGGAGTGGCAGCCGCGGCCTACGCCGTGCAAGTGCAGAAAGCACCAGCCGCCAAGGCCACGCCGGCCGAAGCGCAGGCCTTTCTCACCAAGGCCCAGGCGCGGTTGCTGGAGCTGTGGGCCAAGGCCGACCGCGCTTCCTGGGTGCAGAGCACCTACATCACCGACGACACCGAACAGATCGCGGCCGAGGCGCAGAAAGACGTGATCGCGGCGGCGACCGACCTGGCGCTGGACGCCCGCCGCTTCGACGGCCTCAAGCTGCCCGCCGACACGGCGCGCAAGCTGGAATTGCTGAAGCTTGCCCTCACGCTGCCGGCGCCGGCGGACCCGCGGAAACAGGCCGAGCTGACGCGCATCGCCGCCTCGCTCGAAGGCGATTACGGCAAGGGCAAGTACTGCCCCGAGGGGCCGCAGGGCAAGTGTTATTCGCTGAACGACCTGGAGAACATCATGGCCCAAAGCCGCGACCCCGACCAGTTGCTGATGGCCTGGCGCGGCTGGCACAGCATCTCGCCGCCCATGCGCCAGCGCTACCAGCGCTTCGTGGAGCTGGCCAACGAGGGTGCGCGCACCCTGGGCTTCGCCGACATGGGCGCGCTGTGGCGCTCGAAGTACGACATGCCGCCCGAGCAGTTCTCGGCCGAAGTGGAGCGGCTGTGGCAGCAGGTGCGGCCGCTGTACGAGGCGCTGCACACCTACGTGCGCGCCCGGCTCATCCGCAAGTACGGCAAGGCGGCGGAGCGGCCCGACGGCCTGATCCCCGCCCACCTGCTGGGCAACATGTGG
>Ga0315275_10001166_pt1 | contig 22858 bp, 14 predicted proteins | sample YL17G03_0_MG_FD_205557 | JGI IMG/M metagenome (GOLD analysis project Ga0315275, IMG submission 205557) | Sediment microbial communities from Yellowstone Lake, YNP, Wyoming, USA - YL17G03_0 | ecosystem: Environmental > Aquatic > Freshwater > Lake > Sediment | place: USA: Wyoming | collected...
AGTTCCAGTCGCCACAACTTTAATCGCTGTTTAATAGGTACTGTTGCCCTTTTATCACTCTTAGCTCAATACATACTCGCCGCTCCCAAGTCAGAGTGCCCTCGCAGAGCGTTTCGTGAAGGCTAAACCCGCCATGGTCGCTGCGCCCGCCCGCGGCCGATCATCTCCAAGCCTCGGCTAAATATGGACCACTCGTCACGGAGTCCGCCGGCATAATGACATCATAGCTATCGGCGGCCGGGCTTTTGGTGCTAATATCCGTCAGTCCGATTGAAGATTGAGCCGTCCGCGGCTCTTAGGAGGCTGTCGAAATGAACTACAGCTCGCACCGCAAGTTCATGAATTGTGCCGCCATCACTCTGTCCGTCGTGATCCTCGCAGGTGTGCTTCCGGCGCGCGTCGCCGGGCAAACCGACGCCGAAAAGCGCGAGCAGTATGTCCGGGCCGTCGCCCGCGGCGAGGGGTACATGCCCTGGCAGGAGCGAGGTTTAAGCCAGGAAGAGATCGATTTCCGGAAGCAGACCGAAGAACGGAAGACGCGGCTTCTGGTTGGGCGCGGCCCGCTCCGCAGGCCGGTCATGCTCGACGCCGGCGCCCGCGACCGCGCCTTGAGGAATATTCAGAGCGCCGCCTGGGCGCGCGACCTCGTCCAGGCCGCCCGCCAGACGGCCGACTACCTCGTCTCCCAGCCGGAAACCTACGTCGCTTCGATGATCGCCGAGCTGACTCCCTGGTACGAGTACGGAATGACCTGCCCCAACTGTGTCGGCGTCAAGTCCCAGGAAGGCGTCGGCCACGGCCTGCTCCACTGGGATTACCGCGACCCGGAGAAGCTGACCTGCGCCTTCTGCGGGCACGTCTACCCATCAGCCAAGTACCCCGAAACCCAGAGCCTCGTCTGCCCGCGCACCGGCCAGACGTTCACGTTCTTCCTGAATCCCAAGGAACAGGCCAACCCCGAAAATCGCACCGGCGAGCTGGCCTATCACTGGGTCGGCCACCCGATGCACATGAGCTTCAGCGGCACGATCCGCTGGTACAAGGCGAACTTCATGATCAAGGGGGCGAGCGACCTGGCGCTCACGGGGTTCATCACGGGCGACGTCCGCTACTCCCGCCGCGCCCTGGAGATCCTGGTGCGGCTGGCCAACTGCTACCGGAACTGGCTCTACCATGACTACTGGAATACGATCGCCGACGCAGAGCCTCTCTACGCGGCGGCGCACGACATGGACCTCGAACTGGTCTGGAAACGCCACCTCGCGACCGCCGTGTTCGAGGGCGACAGCCTGCACAAGGCCGCCATGAAGCAGACCTTCTGGGGCGGCGGCCGGCTCCACCCGAGCACGGACAGCATGGGCACGCTTTATGAGGTCTCGCTCGCCTTCGACCTCGCGGCCGGCGCTCGCGACGCCTTAGGCCGCGAGCTATGGAGCGCGGCTGACCGGGAAAAGGTCGAGCGTGACCTCCTCCTCGAATGGATCTTCACGGGCGAGCCCTATGTCGGCGGCCCCGACCAGGCTAAGCTGACCAACAACAAAACGCCCCGCATCTATCACGCCTTCGCCTCGGTGGCGCGCGCCCTCAACCTGCCGGCCCTGGCCGACACCGCGCTCCGCGGCTACGAGGGAGTGCGCGACGCCTCATTCACGCCCGACGGCTACAGCAACGAGAGCCCCGGGTACACGATGATGTATTTGAGTGAGCTCCTGCCGATCCCCGAGCGGCTGCATGGTTTCGACTGGCCGGACAGCTTCCCCGGGCGCCGCGCCGCGGCCGACATTTACGCGAGCGACGCCAAGCTCCGTCTGATGTACCGCATGATGCTTGACCAACTCCAGTCCAACGGCGCGATCCTGCCAATCGAAGACAGCAACATCGGCGGCCGGGCCCCGGGCGAGTGCGTCGAGATGGGGCTCCGGCGGTATCCGGAGTACTTCCAGGGCAAGGCCGGGACGCTGATGGGCGAGGCGAGGCCCGGCTTGTACGCGCTCTTCAACCTCGAAGCCGGAGCCGTCGTCCAGGCCGGCGACCTCGACCTTCCCGAAATCTATTTTCCCGGCTGGATGACCGGCATTTTGCGCCACGGCCGGGGCCGGGAGGCCGCTGTCATGTCGCTCAACTTCTCGCCCGAGGGCAATCACCGCCACGCCGACAACCTCTCGCTCTATTACGAGGACGGCGGCCGGACGATGCTCGGCGACCATGGCTATGTCGGCGACATGCCGGTGAACGAATGGATTGTCAGCACCCTCAGCCACAACCTCGTGGTCGTTGATGGCCAGGGGCAGCGTTTCCGCGACCGCGCCAACCCGCGCCGGCCGCGGCTCGAGATGATGTTCACGGCACCGCGGGCTTCGGCCGTCGAGGCCTCGAGCGACGCCTACGGCCAGTGTTCCGAATACCGCCGGTTGGTGATTCTGCTCAAGGGCCCCGAGGGCCGGACCGTCGCCGTCGACATCTTCCGCATCCGGGGAGGCAAGGTGCACGACTACAGGCTGTTCAGCGAGGTGGCGTCAAGCGACGCGGGAGCGGCCGGCGCCCTGAAGTTCCAGGCCATCACTATGCCTCCCGAACCGCCCCTCCCCGAGTTCGGCGGCAGCATCGCCCGCGAGGCCATCTTCGGCCTGCGTGACAGCCGCGAAAACAGCCGCCCGCCGGCAGCGTGGCAGGCCGCCTGGGAGGAGCCCGGCCGGAGCTACCGTTTCTGGTGCCTCTCCCCCGCGGGCAGGGTGGCGGCGTCGAACGGGCCAGGCCAGGAGGACCATCAACACTACGGGCGCCGCGTCCGCTATCTCGACCTGATCAATGAGGGGGAGGATCTCGCGAGCGTGTTCGTCGGAGTCCACGAACCCAGCACTCCGGGCGGGTTGATCGCCGTGCGCTCGGCCCGGCGGATCGAGGCGCCGGCCGCGGCCGGCCCCGCGGCAGTCGCGCTGGCGATCGAAACCGCGTGGGGAAATTACCTGGTGCTCAGCGAATTCGCCGCCGAGGCCGAAATCGAAGGCGTCCGTTTCCAGGGCAAGCTCGGCATTTTCGGCAAGGAGACCGGCGGCAAACACTGGCTTGTAGCCTGCGGCGCCGCCACGCTCCGGGGTGACGGCATTGGATTCAGCGGCCAGGTACCCGAGTGGGCAGGCATCGCGTCCGGAAAGTCGGACTATGCTTTGACTGTCTCCGGCCGCCCCCAAGGCTGGTCGGACCCGCCCTCGGGCTCCCAGGTGTGGGTTCTGCTCAACGATGGCGGGTTCGATACCGGGTACCCCGTGAGCGCCACCAAGGAAAATTCGATCTCAGTCGAGCGTTTTCCGATCCCGACGGCGGCGACCGGCGGCTTCCGCCTCTACGCCCTGAGGTGCCTGGAACCCAATTAGTCCTCAGTCTTCTTCCTCGTCCTGACCGCGTCGAGGCTCCAGGGCCCGGCTCCGACAGCCGAGAAGTAGAGCCAGAGGAAGCAGTAGAGGGCGGCGAGTTCGCCTTGGTTCATCAACGGCCAGAAACCTCGGGGAAAGTGGAACTGGAAATACGCAACCGCCATTTCACCGGCCAGGATGAAGGCGACGGGCCTCGTGAACAGGCCGACGAGGAGCAGGGCGCCGCCGAAGGCTTCGAGGATGCCGCCGAGACCCGATTGAGTTAGCAGCACAACCGTGCCGCCTTTCGGGGGAACGCCGATGGGAAAGGCGAAGAGTTTCATAGTGCCATGCAGAATAAACATGGATGCCGCGACAATGCGGAGGACGCTCCGCACGCGCGGCGCCCAGGCCGCCCTCTTCGTAAAGAAATTTGCCGCCATCATGACACCTCCATCGCTATCTCCCCCGCCTGATGACTCCGGCGGATCGTCGTTACTGGATAGACCGCGGCCCCAGGACGGCTTTTCTGCAGCGACACGCGGCCTTCCGACTCCAATAATAACACTATAATTCTGCGCCGGCCGCCGGAAGCTGTCAACGATGCCGGGTTCAACGCCGATTTGGGGGACAGTATACTCAATGCGCTAATTAGGCGGGTACGAACGAGGGGATACGTTCATCCATTTTGCAGGATGAAACCGAACCGCGGGGAATTAAGTGCATTATGTATGCTGTCCCCCGATTTGCGCGCGGGCTACTTCTCCAGTCCGATGCGGCGGAGGAGGTCGGTGAAGCGAGGGTCGGAGCGGAGAGAGTCAAGCCGCGGGTCGACTTTAAGAAGGACCAATTTCGAATCCCTCTCCTCATAAGCCTTTTCCAGCAGTCGGAAGGCTTTGTCCTTCTCGCCCAGCCAGCCGTAGGCCGCCGCCAGAAATACTCGGGAAACGAATTCTCCGTAGGCGCTGATGGACTCCCTCCCTCTGAGTATTTTTCGCGCTTCTTCGGCTTTTCCCATACGTGCGTAAACATATGCTTGCCGCGCGTTGACAAGTTCTAAATCCATGGTTTGATTTCCAAAGGCGCATTCCCTGTATTTGGGTGCTCCGAATTCCAGGGCCTCTTCATACCGGCCCATCTCGCTATAAACTCTTTGCAGGTTGATATAGATAATGCAATTATCCGGCTCGAATTCGAGCTCCCTCTTGAGTTCTTGCTCCGCTTCGGCGTATTTTCTGGCGAAATAGAGGACATTGCCGACATTCGCTCTGACTCTAAGCCTCAGAGGGTCCAGGTCACGCGCCAGCTTTATCTCTTTGATCGCTTCTTCGCGTTTCCCTAGATCGCGCAAGAGTAGCGCAAATTCTGCATGAATCTGGGCACTCCCCGGATCTATCTCCATGGCTCTCTTGATTTCTCTTTCGGCCCCCGCAAAGTCCCACTCATAATCTCGTTTGATGCCGCCCAATGCGCTGTGGGCTTCGGCGAGTTGATCGTCTATCTCCAGGGCTTTGACCGCGTAAGCCCTGGCCTTCGGGTAGGCTTCATGAGCCGGCAGGCTGCAGTTGTTGCCAAGGACACTATAAACCTCGGACAATCCGGCATAGCCCAGCGCAAAACGGGGATCCAGGCCAACTGCATTTTCGTAATACTTCACAGCGTTCATGAGATCATCAAACCCGCGTTTGCTCCAGAGGTAGCGGCCCTGAAGATAGAGGTTATAGGCTTCAACATTCGCGGTTCCGGGTTTGATGATAGGGGCCTTCCTGTCGCCCATGATCCTGACCTTTAAGCTGTCTGCCACGCTCCTGGCAATCTCATCCTCGACGGCGAAGATATCGGCCGGGTTTCGGTCGTATTTTTCCGTCCAGAGCGTGGTGCCGTCGGCAGCGCGGAGGAGGCTGGCCACAACGCGCAGCCTGTTTTCGTACGCCTGGACGCTTCCCTCCAAGATCCACTCCACGTTCAACTGCCGGCCGATCTCCTTCGGCGTGAAATCTTTCCCCTTGAAATAGAACGCCGATGTCCGGGCCGCGGTGCGCAAGCCTTCGACGCTGTTGAGCGCATTGATCAGGATATCGGCAATTCCGTCGCCGAGGTGTTCTTGACCCTTATCGGGACTCAGGTTGACGAAAGGCAGAATGGCGATGCGTTTGACGGTTTGGGGACCGGGGGATTTATCGCCCAGCTTGGTCGGTCTGATCAAAATCCCGACAACAAACAAGACGGTGACCACGGAAGCCGCTATCAGCCAAACTCTGGTTTTTCGGCCGAGCCCGGTGAGGCCGCGGGCCCCCGGGATGGTCTCGCCCTGGAGCTTTTCTTCTTTCCAACGATCCAGCTCGTCGGAGTAAGCAAAGACATGGGCGCTTGCTGAATCGGCCAGCCGATGGACCGGAAGGCCGAGCTCTTGTTCCCATTTCTGACAGGTCCTTCCTGACCGGCCAAGATAGGCAGAAATCGACTTCCAGCCGTCGAGAATGCGTCTCCCGTCCATCGGAACCCTGAATCTCCGTTCCCGCTTGAACATGATTATACGACCCATCTGAATACTTAGTCAACTCGCCTTCCAGCCCCCGGGCCGGGATGAAAAAGTGCGAACGAGATGGAAAAAGCCGGAAGAAGAACGACCTGCATGGATTCGGCTATTGACATGTAAAAACCAGGCATTTATGGGTGGAGTGAGGGCCAAGATGGGCATGCGGCTCCCTGGGGTCAGCACGATCAAATTATCATTCAGGGGAGACTTAAGGAGGTGATAGCCTTTGATTGTTTCGGATTGAAGGTGATTCCTTCTTTCGGAAATCAGGAAAAAGGGGCTTCTAGGTAAGCTTAACGGAAAAGGAGGATTAACATGAGATGCAACCTCGTATGGACAGTCTGTTTCGCGATGCTCTTGCTGGGCGTGGCGGCCGTGACGCCGGCGCAAGATCGAGATACTCGCACTTACTCGCACGCCCGTCTGGCAGGAGAGTGGGGGTACACCGAAACAGGAACGGTCGTCCTTCCGACCGGCGCCTTGGTTAACGCGACGGCCGTCGGGATATACACTTTCGACGACTCGGGCAATTTCACGGGTACGCAATACAGCAACACCAGCGTGACCGGCACGGATGCCGTCCAGGACATGAAGCGGGGGACCTACACAATGAATTCTGACTGCTCCGGCACGCTGACGCTCGGCGTGTACGACCCGACAGGAACGACACTTCGCCGCCGTTCGGTCTGGGCTATCGTGCTTGACGATAACGGGAATGAGATTCGTGGAATTATGGTGTCGATGGCGCTACCCAATGGAGCGAAAGTGTCGCCGATCATGACCATGACGGCAATAAGAGTGTTCCCCGGTCGCGGCGGTGACCAGGAAAAGTAGAGTCCGACTCCGGAGTTGCTCGGCGAGTTCATTCATGTTCCGTAGAACGGACCGACCGGCACCTGATAGTTCGCCGGGTTCATCGAAGATCTGTCTCCGCGTGGAGAGGGAGGGGGAGCACCTTTTATTCCCGAGGCCGACGTCCAGGTCACATTCCAGGCGGGGCGAGACGACGAGGCTAGTCGAAGCAACTGGGTCCGGCTGGTGCGGTCCGGCCAAAGGGGAGGCCTAAGGGGGTGATGCACATTGATTGTTATGAAAGGAAGGTCGGTTCTTTTTCGGAGTCAGGAAAAAGGAGCTTCTGTTTAATAAAGAAGCTCAACGGACAAGGAGGTTATCATGAAACGCAAGGTTTTCTTGGCCGCGGCGCTCTTTTTGGCCCTGGGAACGATCGGTCTGCTCAGCCAGCAGGATGGCAACGATCATGGCCAGGAGGGGGCGGTGCTGACGGGGGGTTGGTATTGGCACATCGACCTGCAAGATTACTACGGCCCTGGGGCGGGGCTGCCCAGCCTGCTGATATTTCACGATGACGGTACCGGCGCTTGCTCAGACTCAGTGGCCTTCGGTGGCATTCCGGGAAATGTGTATCGTTATACACCGTTATACGGCGTGTGGGAACGCAAGGGTTCCCATAAGTTCAGGGCGACCTTTTTATCGCTGCGTTTTGACACGACGAATAACAATTTACTCGTCGGAATCCTACGCTCGCGAGCAACGTTCGCGTTTACCAAAGATTCCGACCATATGACCGGGACGATGCACCTAGACTTTCTCCCCTGTACGGGAGGGAATCCGCTGGCGTGTCCCAATCCGCTGCTGGCACAGGAGAGCGACTGGCAACCGTGGGGTGGGATTCCAGATCTTAAGTTCACGGGCGCCCGCACCAGCGTTGTGCCATATTAAGGAGTGGCTAGGACCTCGGAAGCCCAAGGCTCGCGGCACTTCAGGACGACTCGCAGACGGCTGATTTCGGAGGAATAGCGGCTCTTCGTCAAGGTCATCGGGTGTCGTCGCGAGCGGAGAAGGTTTGGTCAGACCGGCTGAAGGAATTTGGCGCAGGCCGGGAAAAAAGGGGACGGTCCTATCTTGGCCGTATTCCCGATTGATTCTTTGCTTGACTGCTAAAAAGAGGACCGTCCCTTTTTTCGTCCCCTTTGTCGGTCCTTCTTCACGGTTCCCGGGGCGCAGGTTCAGGAATCCCCGGTGGATCGTGCCGCCTGCCTAAGATTCGTCAGTCGGTCTCTCATTCATGATGAGCTTGGTCAGGAGAGCGACGATCTTCTCGAACCGCTGCCGCCGCTCCGACAAGGTCAGGTCTTCAACGAGAGCGAGAATGATTTCCCGCACATCCTTTTTCAGGGTGTTGTCGAGCAGCTCGACGGCGTAGGCGACGGAATTCGGGGTCCCGGTCTTGATGTTCTGATAGGCCTTGTGGATTCCCTCGTGCGAATAAAAAAGGCCCAGCAGTTTGAAGATATCCGAGAAACTGGTCTCCAGGCTTCGTTCCAGATCACGTCGGGCGGCATCGTTTTCCTCGCCCGGTCCGAGCCCTTGGAGGTCGAGAAACGCCCGGCAGTATTTTTTAACCAGCAATAAGGTCTTTCTCTTGGCCACCCGGTCGGGGAACCTGATATCGGGCTTTTCGGTACGGATGCGGTCCAGGGCGTCGATGATCTCCGGGTCCAATTCCCCGGTCCCCCGCTCGAGCTCGCCCATCAGGGTCGAGGCCGCCTCCTGCGTTCCGATACGGGCCAGGACCTCGACCACCGCATTTCTCAACGGCAGGGGCCGGCGGCTGTCAGTAAGGCTCTCTTCCAGGGCGCGCCTGGCTGTTTCGCCGTATTTGTGCAGGGTGTCGACGGCATCCTCCCGGGTCCGGGGATCGCCCAACCGGCGAATGATGGCCGGAATATGCTTTTCGTTCTTGAGCCTGGCCGCGCTCTTGAGAGCATAGGAGGAGACATCAGGGGAATTGTCATCAATCAGCGCTTCGAGCCGGTCGGTCAGAGGGGCATCCGGGCTCATCAACCCGATGGCCTTGGCCAGCTCCATTTTTTCGATCTCGGATTTCGTGCTCTCTTCCATCACCTTGTCCGCGTGGCCCCTCATCAGCTCCTGATAGGCATCCATGGATAAAATCTCACGAACGTCGGTGATGAGGTCCGCCTCGCACACCTCCTCGTCTGTGTCAGGATACGCGCCGCAGCCCTCCGCGTTGAAGAGGTCGCTCAGAGAGGAGACTCTGACTTCGTCGGCCTTTTCGGAGATCATATTCTTGATCTCCGGGGTCAGCTTGTCCCGTTGCAGGAGGTCAAAAAGATGCATGGCATAGAGGACCGAGCTGCGGTTCCGGCTGTCCATGACATCGAAAACCTCCTTGGCGGAATCGACGTCCAACTGCTCGGTCACGCTCTGGTCAACCCGCTCCCACTTGCGCTTGATGCTTCCGGTTATGGCGGTGACGTATTCCCGGCCGATTTTCAGGCTGAACACCACCCAGGGTATCAAAAAGGCGATGACGATCCAACTGAGGCTCTTGGCCAGTTCCGGGTTGAATACAGGCGTCAGATAATCGACTTCCTTGTTCTGGATGAGGGCGAAGGCCAGAAGGATGAGGGCAGCGAAGACCTTGGCCGCCCGGCTGATGAACATGTCGATGAACGGCTTGGCTTTGAACTTCAAGCCGGAGGCCACAGGGATATACAGGATCTCTCTCAGCGTTTGTTTTAGGGAGAAGTCCAGGCTTTCGTCGCAACCTCTGAGGAAAATCACCGTCGGGTACAGGGCGAAGGGAGTGACGAGCACGGCCAGGGAGCCGGCCAGGAGGGTAAACGGGGCCAGGAGCAATGTGAACCGCATCTTTTTCAGCAGTCTCCCCGTTAAAAAAGCGTTCATGAAAAAGGCCAGCAGCGGCATGCCGCCGAAAAAGAAGCCGAAGAATGCCTGCATATCTTTAGGATTTGGATACCTCACTACGGCGGCCGAAGAGAACTGGAATTCGATGAACGTGGAGACGATGATGCCGATGGCCACGATGGCGGCGATCAAGCTGAGGTAAGAGCTTTTGCGGACGGCGTCGAAGCTGTCTTTAAAGCCGACTTTGGCGGCGCCCGGCTGGTCCTTCGCGGGGAGAACCTGTTGAGCGTCGGACGGCTGTTTTTGCCGTTCTCGGTAAATGGCCTTGACCACGAAAACACAGGCCAAAATCAGGCCGCTGGCCAGCGGGAGCAGATAGGTGGCCAGGTTCGCCCGGGTCATGAAGCCCGCCAGCGATCCTCCGAGAACGCCGCCCAGGATGCCGCCGCTGCTGATGAACCCGATCAGCCGCTTGGCCTCTCTGGGATTCAGGAGCTCGTTGACGGTCATCCAGAAATGCGTCATGCACACGACGATCAGAATGCTGGCCCAGACCCAATAGGCATAAGGCAGCCAGCCGCTCCTTTTTCCAAATTGGGTCTCGAGCGTCAGCTGCAGGATCAGAGCCGTAACGAAAAAGAAAATGAGGCTGGCCATAATCAGGAATTGGAGGGAGACCTTGAACTGGATCTTTGAATGAAGGACCACCACCAGCGCGGTCAGCACGGCCGCGCTGAGAAAGGCGAGGGGCAGGGCTCCCACGCCGACCCTCACCAGGAGGTTGGTCGTCTTCAGGGCCTTGATGATCGTGTGGGGAGTCGTGACCAGGAAAAAATACGTAAATAGCAGGAACGCCAGTTTCCCCTCGCCTGGCTTGATACCGGCAAACCGCATTGGATTAAGGTTATCAATAATTCGAGGGAGTGTCAAAGCCAGCGGCCAATTTGCCAGAGCGGGGCGGAACAGGGTGACAGTATACGTAATGCACGAGTTAGCACCGAGGGGGACGCTCCCCTGGGTACCCCCCCTGTTTGCCGGCTGAATCTCATGCAGTGTGTTACTTCGGGGAGCGTCCCCCAGAAGCTTGACCTACGGTCCGCCAGGGGGCTATCATCCCTGACCGCGGGATGACGTCAACGCGGCGGAGGTGCGACGTGAGACGGATGTGCGGGACAGGCATGGTCGCGGCAATGCTGTCGGGGCTCCTCGCGGCGGCACCTGCTCTTACCGCTCGTGGCCAAGATGACGAAGCGAACCGTCCGCGGGGATTTCGCGGCGTAATCACCGGCCTGAAGGTTGTCGAGGACAGCCCGGAACAAGAGATAACTTCACTGGCCGAGACCACCCGTCGTGACGGCCTCAGCCTCAAGCGGATGGCCGAAGAGGCCATGCATTATCTGATCCATAACCCTCTGGCCGACCATAATTACGAGTGCCGGTTCGACATCGATCTGCTCAAGTTCCCGCCCTCGATGGGGCCGGGAACCCGCGACCCCTACATCACGTTCGGCGATACGGAGGCGCGCATGAGCCTGGCCTTCCAGGACCTCCGCGAGATGACCGGGAACCGGGAGGGACGCGAGGTCGAAGACTCCCTCCGGCGGCGGGTCTTGGGATATATCCGGGACGATGGCCTGGCCTGGCTTCCGCCGTATGCCCTCACCTGCGACCTGAGCGACCACCGGCCCTGCGCGAGCAATTGGACGACGGACAAGGCGATCTCGATGCTTATCGGGTCGTATCTTCGCGACGGCAATCCGGCCGACCTGGCCCGGGCGCGGAAGCTCATCCTAGGCCTTCGGAGCCTGGCCCGCTGGGATGGCGGCCGCGCCTATTATCCCGGGGGCATGGGCGGCTGGCGCGAGGGAAAATGGCTGTTCACGGGCTGCTCCGATCTCTATCCCTGCATTCTCGACGCGATCGCCGGGTACCTCGAAGCGGCCCCGGACAAGGAGATCTTGGAATTCGCCCGGGCCTTTGCCGAAGGCATGATGGCCGGTCTCCAGGAAAATCTCGGGGCCAACCGCATCCGCGAAGACGGTTCGTTCGGCGGGGCGAACTCTCATCTCCACATGCGCGCCGTTCTGGGCGTGGCCCGGCTGGGCGCGCTGACTAAAAACAGGCGCTACCTCGAATGGGCCAGGAAAGTCTACGACTGGCTCATGACCCAAGGAACCGACTGGGGCTGGTTTCCCGAGTCCCCGGGCACCGCAAACAGCGAAACCTGCGCCACGGGCGACATGGTTGCCCTGGCAGCCTGCCTGGCCGGGGCCGGATACACCGGGTACCGGGACGACGTCGAACGCTTCATCCGTAACTATTGCCGGGAAGCTCAATTCGTCCCGACTCCCGAATACGAGGTCCTCTACCGGAGCAAGCATCCCGGCGCTTCGGAGTCCGCAGAAGGGATCCGCCAGGCCCGGGACTTCAAGGGAGGATTCGTCGCCCGGTTGACGCCCAACAGCCTGACCATGGGAGACCACCTGAGCATGATGGGCTGTTGTCCGCCCGAGGCGATGCGGGCGCTGGCCGTCGCCTGGAGAAATGTCGTGACCGAGACGGCGGACGGCGTTTTCATCAACCTCGGCTTCGACCGGGACGCAGCGCAGGCCCGCGTCGTTTCTTTCGCTCCCTCGTCCGGACGGCTGACCGCCGTCGCCGGGAAGGCCGCGACATTCTATCTTCGCCCGCCGTCCTGGGCGGCCCGTGACCGGGTGAACGCTTTCCGGGGCCGCGCCAAAGTCGAGCCGGTGTGGAAGGGCGAATATGTTATGTTCAGAAAGGTCGAGCCCGGCCAGGAATTGACCATCACCTGGCCGCTCATCCGCTTCACGCAGACGGTCTCGGTCGGCGGCGGGAAATATACTTATGAATGGCTGGGCAACACGGTTATTGGCGTCGACCCTCCGGGGAAGGGGTTGCCCCTGTTCACTCCATCAACCCGTTGAACCGAGCTTATAAACCTGACGAACTTAAACTTGAACCTTAGTTACGCGAGCCTCCAGCGCCGCCCGACTTCAGCCCTTCCACGAGATACAGTTCTTCGGGAATCCAAGGAATTTCCTTCTTCTCGCAACGGGATAATCCATCCCGTCAAGACACTTCGGCCGCGGATCGATTTCAGGGAACGGCCAGCCAAACAGTTCACAGGCGGCAATTTCATCTTGCCCGCTTTCCAGGTAACCCTCCTGAATTCCGCTCGGGTTTTCCCAGGCGCCCGATGCTTGGATAGCCTCTTTTTTCAGGTGGAGCCGAACCGGCTTGGTGACGCCTTCGCCGATCTCTTCGAACCTCACGATCTCGGCCGTTTTCAGGAATTCCTCCCCTTTTGCCTCTCGCCGACTTCTTGAGGAGTAAACTGGCCCTGAAGTTGAGATGCGAGGACAATCCCCATGAAAGTGAAGCCAAGGATAAAGAATTTTCTCGACATGAGAAAGCTCCGCATATCTTCTCTCCCCCTATGGTTTCCTATCATATTTTTTCCTCCGCGAAAATCAAATATTTTGGCCCGAACTACGTTATCTCTAAATTCCGGGGGAGAGTCATTTTGGTATGTTCGATGTTTGTCGGAGTGCTCTCCGTGCGATTTCTCGGCGCTGTCTCCGGATTCTGGCCTTGATCCCTTTCCTCTTGCCGATAGCCAAGGAGAGAGCGGACTAAATCCTTGTAGCTATTGCCCCGAGCGCTGGGGACGTCCACTAATCGGGCGTTCGACCCGGCCGCGGAATGCCGATCCGTTTTAGCAGGTCCTCGTATCGCAGGTCACCCCGGATCGAACCGAACTCCGGCAGTGCCACGACGTGCAGCAACTGGGGCGTATGGGCGACGAAGGCTTTCTCGAGCCAGGCGAACGCCGCATCCGCGTCGCCGGCTTCGGCCAAAGCCGAAGCTACTCCGACAGGATTCGCTGTCCCGGTGCGGGCGCGTTTTAGGATGCCCTCGGCGAGAGCCCGCTTCGCCGCGAGCGGTCCGGACGCGCGGTACGCCCCCACGAAGGCTTTCCAGAGTTCGGTGTCTTTCCCGAACGAGAGTTCGAGTTCCGGCAGCGACTCATCGTAACGACTCTGTCTCCACAAGGTGTCGCCAATAATCCCGTGAGCGAGCCCCAGTTCCGGAAACGTTTCGAGGGCGCGCCTGGCCTCTGCTAGTGTTTCGGTGTATCGATCCGTCGTCGCGAGATGACTCAGAAACATGACCTCCGCGAGACGAGAAGTCGGCTCGAACTCCCGCCCCAGCCGAACCTGTTCGATGCTTTTGTCGGTCTCGCCCATAACCATGAAGTAGTCGCAATACGAGTGGCGAAACATGAAGTCGTGCGGGTTCAGAGCCACAGCCCGCTCGAGGTGATCTCGCGCCAGAGCGAAGTCCCAATCGAAATACAATTCGATATACCCCAGGGAGCTGTACGCGCGGCCGTCGCGCGGGTCCAGCGCGAGGGCCCGGTTCGCCGCGATGCGCGCCAAGGGCACCGCTTCACTTGCCGGAGCCAGACCGGCAAACCACCGCGCAAGGTAGACCCCGGCAATTGCGCTCTGGGCGGCCGCGAACGTCGGATCAAGCCCGGCAGCCTCCTCGAAGAACGGAAGCGACCGAGTCATCTCCCCGACGCCGCGGCGAACCTCGTGACGCCCCCGTAAGTAGGCTTCGTACGCCTCCGGCCTGACCCGCGCCATCGTACTCGGCTCCGGCAGGGGCCCGCGGGTCCGCCCCGGCGTCAGGCTGGCCTGGATCTCGCCCACGATAGCGCGCGACACCTCGCTGGACAAAATCAGCGCCTCCCCCAGGTCCCGGTCGTAGTTCTGGGCCCAGAGATTCGCGTCGGTCTTGCCGCCGATCAGCTTTGCGGAGATACGCATACGGTCGCCCGCGCGGAGTACAGACCCCTCGATCAGGGCATCGACGCCAAGCTCCCGGGCGATGTCCACAAGCGCCACCGTCCGTCCCTTGTAGCGCATTACAGAACTGCGCGACGTCACCCTGACCATGCCCAGCTTGGTCAGGTCGGTGATGAGTTGCTCGTGCATGCCTTCGACGAAGTAGTCCTGCGAGGCGTCATGCATCAGGTTTTCGAACGGCAGTACGGCCAGCGATCGGATGGCTCCCGGAGCTGCCCTTCCCAGCAGCCGGTCACGCCAACCGCCCAGGTTCAGAATGAAAGCCATCGCTATGAAAACGGCGGCCACGATCCCCGACGCCAGGGCGGCCGGTCGCCACCGAGACCGTCGGACCTTGGTCGGTTTTTCAATAACACCAGATACTGGTTGGCTGATCCGCCGCAGATCCACCAGCAAATCTTTGGCCGACTGGTAGCGGATCTCACGGTCCTTCTCCAGCGCCTTATCGATGATCCGCTCGAGCGCATTCGGAAGGTCCGGGTTCAGTCGGATCGGCGGCGCCGGTGCCCTATGGAGGATCCCGTCGAACAGCGCCGCCGAAGTGTCCCCGCGGAACGGAAGAATTCCCGTGGCCATCTCATACAAGACTACTCCCAGCGAAAACAAGTCAGTCCGCGCGTCCAGCTCCTTGCCCAGCGCCTGCTCCGGCGACATGTAAGCAACGGTCCCGACCGCTGAACCCGGACTGGTCAGGTGTTCCTCGGCGGTCATGGTCGGCATCCCGGCGGAAACCTCCCCCTGGGCTTTTCGACTTCGTTCGGGCAGAAGCTTGGCCAGTCCGAAATCCAATATCTTGGCCTGTCCCGTGTCCGTTACGAAAATATTGCCCGGTTTCATGTCCCGGTGAACGATTCCTTTGGTGTGAGCGGCCTCGAGCCCGCTCGAGATCTGCATCCCGAGATCGATGATCTGGTCGACGTCGGGCCGCTTGGCGAGCATATATTCGCGGAGCGTTTTCCCTTCCAGCAACTCGAGGGCCATGAAGTGCTGCCCCTCGTGCTCATCGATATCGTAAATGGTGCAAATGTGGGGATGATTCAGGGAGGAAGCGGCCCGAGCTTCCCGCTGGAATCGCTCGACAACCTGGTGATCATGGGCCAGCTCTTCGGGCAGGAACTTCAAGGCCACGGCGCGCCTAAGCTTTGTGTCTTCGGCTTTATAAACGACCCCCATGCCTCCTTGGCCTATCATCTCCTGAATTTGGTATTTTCCGGCAACGATGCTGCCTTTGGCCAAGATTTTCAAGGGTTGTGGGAAGCTTGAGGACGATTTCGCTTGGGTGCCGGGAAGCGATGAAGCGCAGTTGCCGCAAAAACGGGAAGTATCCGGGTTAGATGAATCGCATTTCGGGCACTGGACGGGCAAGGCTGCCCCCTATCATTAAGTGTGAATCAAGATTATCAAAGAATCGAGGACGCGTCAATTCGCCGTATTGCGCCATTTTTATTTCGGGGCCCGGCGACGTTTAGGCTCCGCTGGATCTTATTCTTGAATCGTGCTCGGGTCCATCCAGATAACGTTCCAACTGACGAATCCATTGATTTGACTCATCTCGGATAATTCCTTATTCTATCGGCATCCAATAAGGGGACTAGCGGGTCATGAAATGCCCCAAGTGTCACTTTGACAATCCTTCAGACAACAGCTTCTGCAGCAAGTGCGGAACCCAGATTGCGGGACATGAACCGAAATCTCCGGAATTCGATTTCGTGTCCCCCAATTTCAAAACCGAGACCCACCAGGCTCCCAGTCAAGAATTAGCCACCGGCTCAACCTTACAGATCATGGGGATATCTACGCCAGGGGCTTCTCTATGCCGGGAAAGATAGTCGAGCAGCAGGGAGAGAAAGCCAAGTCGCACGAGCAATGCCGGAAATTCCTCGACCTAGGGAAGGACGCCGACCCGGGAATTCCTGAGGTTGAGGAAGCCGGGACGACGCTGGCCGGGCTGAAAAATCCCGGGCTTCTCGTGGATCCAGCCCATGCCTTCCGCGCCGCGACGGGCACAGTCCTCGGCGCGGGCAAGGGCTGCGGGACCGGTTCTGCCTTCGCGGGACGGTCGAAGCCAAGCTTCTCGAGAATTTTGCCAAACAAGCTCATGGCGACTCCTATCATACGTCATGGTGTTACTTATGTATCTGGACGAGCACAGGCCCCAGCCGACCTAGGGCGAGCCTAATCGAGCTTCTTGCGGAAGCGGGCGATGCTCAGGCTCAGGATGACTGTCCCGAGAACGACCAGGGCGGCGCCCTGCCCCCAGAGATCGGCCAGGCCCGCTCCCTTGAGCATGATCCCCCGGATGATGACGAAGAAATAGCGGACCGGAATGACCAGCGTCGCGACCTGGAAGATCCTGGGCATGTTCTCGATCGGGAAGACGAACCCGCTGAGCATAATCTGGGGCATAATGAAAAACAGGGACGTCAGCATGGCCTGCTGCTGGGTCCTTGAGATCGTCGAAACGAAGAGCCCAATGCCCAGCGTGTTGAGCATGAAGACCAGGCAGGCCGCGAACAGGAGCGCGACGCTGCCGCGGAAGGGGATGACGAACCAGAGCCTGGCCACGGCGAGCACAAAAACCGTGTCGACGAGCCCGATGAGGACAAAGGGCAGGAGCTTGCCGACAATGAGCTGATGCGGCCGGACCGGCGTCACGATGAGCTGCTCCATGGTCCCCGTCTCCCTCTCCCTGACGATGCCCTGGGACGCGAGGGACATGGTCATGATCATCAGGATCAGGCCGAGGACACCGGGCACCATGAAATTCCGGCTCTTGAGCTCCGGGTTGTACCAGACCCGGAGCTCGGGGTTGACGGTGACGGCCCTCAGCCCGGCCCCCTTGGCCCGCTCGAAGACTCCGACGATGATCTTCTGCGCATATCGCGTCGCGATCATGGTCGCATAGTTGACGCCAATCGACGCCGACTGGCTCTCCGACCCGTCGGCGATGATCATCACCCGGGCCTGTCTCCCGGCCGCGACATCGTCCCCGAACCCCCTGGGGATGACGATGGCCATGGCGGCGTCGCCGTGGTCGAGGTAACGGTCGATCCCGTCCAGCCGGTCGACCCTGGCCGCGGCCGAAAAATAGCCGGAGTTGAGGAACCCGTCCAGGAATTCCCGGCCGGCCGCCGACCGGTCCATATCGCAAATGACCGTGGGGATGTTCTTGACGTCGAGGTTGGCGGCGTACCCCAGGAGAAGGAGCTGGAGGATGGGCGAGATGAAAATCACGGGAAAGAGCCTGGGGTCCCGCCGGAGCTGGATGAACTCCTTCCAGAGGATGGATAGGATGGCTTTCATTTCGCCCTCGACGTGCGCCGGAGCAGGAATACGCTCAGGGCCAGGCTCAAGACGGCGAACACGGCCAGCGAGAGAAGCTGTTCCCAGAAGGCCGCGATTCCCGCGCCCTTGAGGATGATCGCCCGGAGCGCGACCAGGAAATACCTGGCCGGGATGAAGTAGGTCACAAGCTGGACGGGCGCGGGCATGTTCCTCACCGGGAAGACAAACCCCGACAGGATGAAGGTGGGCAGGATCGACGTCAGGACGGAGATGAGGAAGGCCACCAGCTGCGTCCGGGTGATCGAGGAGATGAGGATCCCCTGGCCCAGCCCGCAGATGAGAAAAAGCAACATGCTCAGGAGGAGCAGGAAATAGTTCCCCTTGACGGCGACGCCGAACAGGGCCCAGCCGAGGCCCAGGACGAAGTGGGCCGAGGCAAGCGAGATCAGGGCGTAGGGAATCAGCTTGCCGATGATGAGCGCCGAGGACGGCAGGGGCGAAACCCGGATCTGCTCCATGGTCCCCCGCTCCTCCTCGCGGACGATGGAGAAGGCGGTCGAGGTGGTCAGGATGACCATCAGGATGAAGGCCATCAGCCCCGGCACGAGGAACTTGGCGCTCCTGAGCTCGGGGTTGTACCAGACCCGGACGTCGGTCCTGAGCGGCAGGATCAGGCGCCCGAGCCCGCGGCGCTCCATGGCCCGGAGGGTGATTCGCTGCGAGTAGCTCTGCAGGATCGCGGCGGCGTAGCCCGCCGCCGTCGTCCCGCTCAGCGCGTTCGCGCCGTCGAGGATGAACTGAACATCGGCGCTCCGGCCGGCCAGCAGGTCTTCGGAGAATGTCTTCGGCACGACGAGCGCCGCCCGGACCTTGTCGCGGGCCATCAGCTTGTCGATCTCGGCGGTTTTGCCCGGCTCGGCTGCGACCCGGAAATACTCCGTCGTCCGGAATTTCTCGACGAGCTCCCGGCTCTGGCGGCTGCCGTCCTGGTCGACGATCGCGAGCGGGATGTTCTTGACGTCGAAGTTCAGGGCGAACCCGAACATGACGAGGAGGAAGGCGGGCATGACGATCATGAAGATGAGCGACCGGCTGTCCCGCCGGATCTGGCGGAACTCCTTGCGCATGACCGGACCGACGAAGGCGACGGGGAGAGTGCTCACGGCGCCTCCTCCCCATTCTTCGCGCTCCCGGAGTGTTCTTCGATCTTGTGGATAAAGACATCCTCGAGCGAGGGGACGATCCGGTCGATGCGCTCCGGCACGATCCCCGCGCGGGCGAGGCCCTCACGAATGAGCCGCCGGCCCTCGGCCTCATCGGCGACGCTCACGTGAAGCGAGGTCCCGAAGATCGACGTCTCCAGGACCCAGGGTTCCTTCCGGAGCGCTTCGAAGGCGTCGACCGCCCGGCTGCTCGAGACCTCGAGGATGGGGTTCCGGATGACCTCGGATTTGAGCGCGCTGGGGCTGCCGGCGGCGACGATCCGTCCGGCGTGGATGAGCCGCAGGTCGTTGCAGTACTCCGCCTCGTCGAGATAGTGCGTGGTCACGAAGACGGTGACTTTTCTTTCGGAGAGCTCGTTGATGAGCTCCCAGAAACGCCGCCGCGAGGCCGGGTCCACGCCGCCCGTGGGCTCGTCCAGAAAGACGATCTCCGGTTCATGGAGGACCGCGCAGCCGAGCGCCAGCCGCTGCTTCCAGCCCACGGACAGCGTCCGCGTCAGGCTCCGCTCCCGTCCCTTGAGGCCGGCCATCTCGAGGACCCAGGGCAGGCGGCTGTCGACCGCCTTCCGGGTCTGGCCGTAAGCGCCGCCGAAGAAACGGATGTTCTCGACCACGGTCAGGTCCTCATAGAGGGAGAACTTCTGGGACATGTAGCCGATGACCTTCTTGACCCGCTCGGGCTCGCGCCCGACGTCGAACCCGCCGACAGTGGCGGTGCCGGAGGTCGGGTCGAGCAGTCCGCAGAGCATCCGGATGGTCGTGGACTTGCCGGCCCCGTTCGCCCCCAGGAAGCCGAAGATGGCGCCGCGGCCGACCTCGAAGCTCACGGCGTCGACGGCCGTGAACCCGCCGAACCGCTTGGTCAGCGATTTCACTTCGATGGAAAAATCAGGCATGACCGGCCTCCGAAGGAGAAGTTTCGGCCACGGAAATAAAGACATTTTCCAGGGTAGGCGGGAGAACCCGTTTCTGGAGGATGGGGATCCCCTCACCCCCGAGGGCAGCTTCGATGAGGGGGATCTCTCTTTCCGGGTCGTCGACGACCACGTTCAGCCTGTCCCCGAAGAGCTGGACCTCGCGGACCCGGGCGAGCTTCTTCAGGACGGCAAAGGCGCGGCGGATGTCCGGGCCGACGATCTCGACAATCGTCCCCCGCATCAGGAGCTTGATATTCGCCGGCGTATCGGCCGCCAGCAGCCTCCCGCCGGCCAAGAGCCCGACCCGCGAGCAGCGCTCGGCCTCGTCCATGTACGGGGTGGCCATGACGATCGTGATCCCGGACCGGAGGAGCGACGAGAGGATCGCCCAGAAGTCGCGGCGCGAGACGGGGTCGACCCCGGTCGTGGGCTCGTCAAGAAGAATGAGGCGGGGCGTATGGACGAGCGTGCAGGCCAGGGCCAGCTTCTGCCGCATGCCCCCGGAAAGCCGATCGGCCAGGCGCCGCCGGAAGGGCGCCAGGCGGGTGAACTCGAGGAGCTCATCGCGCCTCTTCCGGAAATCCCGGACCAGGTGGATTTCGGCGAAGAACTCGATATTCTCGTCGACCGTCAGGTCGCCGTAGAGGCTGAACCTCTGGGAGAGGTAGCCGATACGTTTCTTAATTTCGCCCGCGTTTCGGCGCAGGTCATATCCAAGGACCGAAGCCTCTCCGGCCGTCGGGCTCAGAATTCCGCAAAGCATCCGAAGGGTGGTCGTTTTGCCCGCGCCGTCCGGCCCGACGAGCCCGAACATCTCCCCTTCGCCGACCGCCAGGTCCATTGAGCGGACGGCCTCGACGGCTTCAAACCTCTTGGCCAGGCCCCGGGTTTCGACGGCGAAGGCGCTCATGGGCCGCCTCCTCAGGACGCGGCGTCCGAAACGACGCGGATCAGGGCGTCGGCCGGCAGGCCCGGCTTGAGCAGGCCTTCAGTGTTCTCGATCTCCACCTTGACACCGAAGACGAGCTTGACCCGGTCCTCCTTGGTCTGGACGTTCTTGGGCGTGAACTCGGCTTCGGGCGAGATGTAGGTGATTTTTCCAGGGAAGGCTTTATCCGGGAAGGTATCGATCGTGACTTCGGCGGCCCCGCCCAGCTTGACCCGGCCGAGCTCTTTGTCGGTGACGTAAATCATGACATAGACGCTGTCGAGCTCGGAGATCGTGACGATAGTCTGGCCGGCAGTGACGATCTCGCCGGCCTCGACGGCCTGGTGGGTGACGATGCCGGCGGCCGGGGCGGTGATCTCGCAATCGCTGATCGTTTTTCGCAGCAGGTCGGCGGCCGCCCGGGCCTGGGCCAGCCTGGCCTCGGCGGCGCGGACCTCTTCGGGCCGGGCAAGCCGGCGCACTTTGCTCAGCGCCTCCAACGCGGAGTCGCGCTGCGCCACGGCCATGGTCAAACGCGCCTCGGCGTCGTCCCGCTGCTTGGGTGTCACGCTCTCCGTTTTAACGAGCCTTCGCATCCGCTGGGCATCTCCTTCGGCGATCGTCAGGGAGGCTTCCGCCTGTTTCAGGGTCTCTTCCGCCTGCCGGATATCCTCGCTTCTTGCTCCCTTGACGAGGAGGGCCAATTGGGCCTCGGCGAGATCGACGCCGGCCTCGGCCTGCCGGAGCTGGATGTCGAGAGCGGCGTGGTCGATCGACGCCAGCCTGTCGCCGGGTTTCACCCTGTTCCCCTCCTCGACGGTGAGTTCCAGCAACTGTCCGGAAACCTTGGAGGCGACGTTGACCTCGACCGCCTCGATCGTCCCCGAAGCGGAGATGGTGTCCTTGACGCTCTTGCCGGCACACGAAAACCCGGCGAGAGCGACGAGGCCAAGTGCGATGATTCTCGTTTTCATGACCCACCCTCCTTTCGGGGCTCGAACAGGGACGGGGTCCTGGCCGAGAAATCCCGGCGGCCCCGGTCGGTCAGGATGCCCTGGAAAAAGACCTTGATGACCGATTCGAACGTCTCGGCCGGCGATCTCCCGGACCGCAGGATCTCCGCCGGGTTGACGAAGGCCTCGACCAGCCTGAGGAACATCTCCATGAGCAGGTCAAGGTCGATATCGCCCCGGAAAAGCCCCTGCTTGCGGCCGGCCGCCAGGATGGTTTTAAAGTTGGCGAGGAGCTTCTCCCGGCGGAAGTCTTCGACCTCCTTCCAGACGGCCGGCGCGGCTTTCTGGATGTCGCGCAGGAAGAGAGGCCCGAACCTCGAGATCCGGCCGCCGACGAAGGCGAACAGCCGGGCGAGCCTCTCCACAAAGCCCAGGCTTTCGTCCCTGATGAGGGCGTCGACCCGGCCGCCGATCTCGGCCATCAACCCCCTGATGACGGCGCGGAGAATCTCTTCCTTGCCGCGGAATACCTTGTAGAGCGTCGCCTTGCTGATGCCCACCTCGACGGCGATATCGTCGGCCGTGACCCGGACGAAACCCCGGCTCAGGAACAGCGCGCCGGCGGCGTCGATGATCCGGCCGACGAGCTCGGTGTCCCCGCCGGATTCCCCAACGTATTCGCCCTTGGAAACTATAAAAACTCTTTTAGTTTTCACAGTTTAATTATGGGCCGGCGCCGGCGGCTTGTCAAGCCGATTTTATTTCCCTCGGCAATTTTGATAGGATGAGAATAGGCCCACGGAGATGACAGGTGTCCTCGATTGAAGTCAGGCCAACGGATGCGGCGTGAAGGAACGAACCAGGTCAGCCCAGGCGCGCCCTTTAGGCTGAGCTTGATGCATCCTGGCACGGACTTTGCTATTATCAGAGGCAGGGAGTTAAGCGGTCGCCCAGAAAATCGCGTCTTCCCGGGCCTTCGTCTACACCGTGAGAACTTGGCCCCGGGATGGCGCAAAGGCAAAAAGGAGAACATAACATGAGAATCAGGCTCGTTCTTGTTGTTTTTTTATGT
>Ga0315275_10001167_pt1 | contig 22858 bp, 21 predicted proteins | sample YL17G03_0_MG_FD_205557 | JGI IMG/M metagenome (GOLD analysis project Ga0315275, IMG submission 205557) | Sediment microbial communities from Yellowstone Lake, YNP, Wyoming, USA - YL17G03_0 | ecosystem: Environmental > Aquatic > Freshwater > Lake > Sediment | place: USA: Wyoming | collected...
TCATCCTTCCGGTACTCAAAGGCGAGCTTCAAGTCATGATCTCGGTCCATTCGGACAGGGACATCAAAGCGGCCATCCAGTTCGTCAAGGACGAGAACCTCAAAGCCGTTTTCTTCGGCGTTGAGCAGGGATGGAAGGTCGCGGACGACATCAAAAAAGCCAATATTCCGGTCATCATCGGCTCGCTTTACGACATGCCGCCGGTCTGGGACGATGGATATGATTCGCTCTTTAGGAATCCCGTCATCCTCAACAAGGCAGGTGTCAAGATCGCCTTCTCTTCTGTGAGCGCGAGCGCAGCCAAGGACCTTCCGTATCACGCGGCCAAAGCCGCGGCATTCGGGCTGGATAAAAAAGAAGCGCTCAAGGCCGTGACGATCTACCCGGCCGAGATCTTCGGCGTCGATAAGCTGATGGGCAGCCTGGAAAAGGGCAAAACAGCCAACGTCGTCCTCTCCGACGGCGACATCCTGGAAACGAGGACGAACATCAAAAAGGTTTATATCGACGGAAAAGAATGCGACCTTTCGAACAAGTACACGGAGCTGCTCGAGAAATTCAAGAAGAGAGGATAGAGAGGACAGAAAGGGAGACAGGGTATTCAGGGGACTTCTCCTCGAGTGAGAAGGCCTTTTCAATTTTTTGGATAGGAGGAAAAAGATGCGAATAACTCGCCATATTTTATTCGGATTATTAGCCGTTAGCTGGATGGTCGCTGGGAATTCCGCATTTGCCCCGGCTCAAGGCGCTGTTGAATACGACATCCTCATCAAAAACGGACTTGTCTATGACGGGTCGCTGGCGCCGCCGGCGAGCGTCGATATCGCCATCAAGGGCGAGACCATCGTCAAGGTCGCGCAATCGATCGACGGGACCGCTGCGCGCATCATCAACGCCAAGGGGCTGATCGTGACACCCGGATTCATCGACCTCCATACCCACGTCGATGAGGGGATGTATTTCCCGGAAAACAGGGCCTGCCTGAACTACCTGACCCAGGGCGTGACCTCGGTCGTTGTAGGTCAGTGCGGCTCGAGCGCCTGGCCGATCTTCGAGAAGGCTGAGGACCTGATCAAGATGTGGACGAAGGAAGGGCTCGGGCCGAACGCGGCGGTCTTCGTCGGGCATGGAACCGTCCGCAACATCGTCCTTGGCATGGAAAACCGTGAACCGACGCCGGAGGAGCTCGAAAAGATGAAAGCCCTGGTCAAGGAGGCCATGGACCAGGGCGCCTCCGGGCTCTCGACGGGGCTGATCTATCTCCCAGGCGCCTATGCCAAAACGAACGAAATCATCGAGCTGGCCAAGGTCGTCGCGCCGTACGGCGGCATCTACCACACGCACATCCGGAACGAACGAAACTTGCTTCTAACCGCTGTCCGGGAAGCGATCGAAATCTCGGATAAAGCCGGCTTGCCCGCCCATATCTCGCATTTCAAAGTCATGGGCCAGGCGAATTGGGGGTTGGTCAAGGAAGCCTGTGCAGTCATCGAAGACGCCCGGGCCAAAGGAACGAAGATCACTGCCGACCAATATCCTTATCCCTTTACGAACGGCTATCCCTATCGACCTTTGATCCCGAGAGCGACATGGGTCGGACGGGAGAATTTCGACCGCCTGACGTCCGCCGACGTCAGGAAAATCTTCGACCATCTCGGCGATGCGGAGCTCCTTGAACTCTATAAGAAGGTGACCCCGTACTATCCGTTGTCCGAGCGGCAGCTTCAGTTTCTCGGCGGCTTGCCCCGGAAAAGGCTGGTGGATTTCACCGCTTCGTATCTTTTCGATATAGAAAATTTCCAGGGGCCGGAGAATATGCGCGAACGGATGCTTTTCCTGAGGCGGATGGCTGACCCGGAAGAGGTCAAGAAGATCCGTCAGGAGGTCCGCGCCTATATCGAAAATACTCTCGGACCCGAGAACTACATCGTCGGTATTTGTATCGAAAAGAACCTCGAAGGGAAATCCCTCAAGGAAGTTGCAGCCATCAAAGGGACGACCATCGAGGATGCCGCCATTGAACTCGACTTGATGGGAGCCAAGTGCATTCCTTTCCAGATGAGCGAGCCCGACATCGAGTCCATCATGAAAAAGGATTGGGTTGGAACGGGAAGCGATGGGACGGCTCCGTCTTACGGGATCGGGCTGACCCACATCCGTTCCTACTCGACGTTTTTACACAAGATAAAAAATTACGCTCTCGAGAAACCGGTCATCTCCCTCTCTCAGGCGATCCGCGCCCAAACGACGCTTCCGGCCCAGATCATGAAATGGGACGATCGCGGCTGGATCAAAGAAGGATACAAAGCGGATATCGCCGTCATCGACCTCGGGAACCTCAAGACCCCGACGTCCATTTCAAACCCTCACCAGTACAGCCGGGGGGTCGATTATCTTATGATTAACGGCAAAATGGTCCTCGACAAAGGAACATGGAGCGGGGCGCTTCCGGGCCAGGTGCTCAAACTCAAGAGGTCATAGAGATCGCAGAAGTTTGTCCTCATCGCCCGATTGCTAAATTTTCACGATTGGATTAAGGTTAAAGGGAAATTTGAGCGACTGCTGAGGAGGACCAATGAGCCAAAAATATTCCCGGCGAGATTTCATTAAAACAGGCGCGGCCATGGGGACCGCATCGCTCATGGGGCAGGGAAGGGACCTTCTGGCCGGCATCCCGCAGGCCGCGGCCGTGTCCATCGGCATAATGAGGGTCGTATCATCCGGTAACGGCATCCGGGCCGTGGACAAGGCTATGGAAATCCTCAAAAATAACGGCGACCCGCTTGACGCCGTGATCGCCGGCGTGAACATTGTCGAAGACGACCCCAACGACATGTCTGTCGGCTACGGCGGGCTTCCCAACGAAGAAGGCGAGGTCGAGCTTGACGCCTCGGTCATGTATGGCCCGACCCATACGTCGGGCGCCGTCGCTGCGATTAAAAATATCAAAAATCCCTCCAAGGTGGCGAAGCTCGTAATGGACCGGACCAACCATTGTTTGCTCGTCGGCAAGGGCGCGCTCAAGTTCGCCCTTGCCCACGGCTTCAAAAAAGAGAATATTCTGACGGACAAGGCCCGGGAAGCCTGGCTGCGCTGGAAAGAAACGTTGTCCGACAGAGATAACTGGCTTCCCGCGCAGATCAAAAAGCTGCCCGAGGATCTGCAGCTCGTGATGATGACCCACGGCACAATCAACTGCATCGCCATCGACGCCCAAGGCCGTCTGGCCGGCGTCACAACGACGAGCGGCCTGTCATGGAAGCTTCCTGGCCGGGTCGGGGATTCGCCCATTATTGGGGCCGGACTCTATGTCGACAATGCCATCGGCGCTGCGGGATCGACCGGCCTCGGAGAGGCCAACATCCGGACCTGCGCCAGCTTCCAGGTCGTCAACTTCATGGGCCAGGGAATGTCGCCCGAACAGGCTTGCCTAAAAGCCTTGGAGAAAATCTCGGAGAAAGCGAAACTCAGCCCGCCCTCGTTGAAGCTGCTAAACGCCGTGGGACTGCCAAGCTTCGGCCTGAATTTCTATGCGCTCAATAAGAAAGGCGAATTCGGCGCGGCGTGCATGTGGAGCGGAAGCAAATATGCGGTCCACGACGGCCAGAAAAGCGAATTGAAGGAATGCGCGTTCCTCTATAAGAGCGAGGCTTGATTATTCTTCCTCGAGGATGAGAACTTTGTAGCCGTCCTCGCAAAGCTTCTGGGCGATCATCTGGGCCGACTCTCTGTCCTTCGTCTTGATGCGGACGCGGTAATAGACTTGGGAGGGCGTTTTATATTTGGTGACATAAATGTTCCTGAACTTGCCCCGCAGCCGCTTTTCCAGTTCCCTGGCGTTGTCTTCATTTATGAACGAGCCGACCTGGACAGAATAAACGGGAACCGACCGGCCGGCAGAAATTTGATTCGTGAGGACCTCGAGGCGCACGGGCGCCACTCCCTGGCCGACCATGTCGATGAGGCTGGCGGCCGCGTAAGAAAGGTCGATGATCCGTTCGCCGACAAACGGGCCGCGGTCATTGATCCGGACGACGACCGAATGCCCGTTGTCCAAGTTCGTCACCATGACCCGGGTCCCGAAGGGGAGAGTTTTGTGGGCGGCCGTCATGTCATACATGTTATAAATCTCTTTGTTGGATGTCTGTTTCCCATGGAAGTCCGGGCCATACCAGGAGGCGATCCCGGTCTGGATGTTGCTGCCTCTGGGGAAATACCTTATCCGGGAACAGGATGGGAGTAGCCCGAGGATGGAGATTAAAAGGACGAGCGTCGTATTTGTGAATGGGCGTCTCCGCGTGTTCATGGCCTGCCTCTATCATACCAAGCTCCGTTTCGGGAGGCAATCGCGGAGCGGGGTGATTTATCTTCGAAATTCTTTCTTTTTTTCTTACGAGCGGTGATGCGCCACGAGTCGTCTTCTTAGGCATCAAGGAGAAGGACATAGATTCCCCTCTTTAATTTTATTACAATATGATGCTCATTGAAACCGATGAAAAAGCTTTTGTATTTTCTCCCGGCGCTCGTTTATTACGGCGTCATCTTCCTTTTTTCCTCCCAGTCGAGTTTTCCTGTCCAAGAACCGTTCTCGGGCTTCGATAAGATCGTCCACGGCGCCGAATTCGGCGGCCTCGGGTTTCTTTTGGCCTTCGGGTTTTTCAAGAGCTTAAAATTCTCTCTGCCGAGGAATATCCTCCTCATTTTCTCAAGCGGCGTCGGGCTTGGGGTCATGGATGAGATTCACCAGTCCTTTGTTCCTGGCCGGAGCCCGGACCCCTGGGATGCGGCCGTGGACGCCCTCGGCATAGCCCTGGGGATCCTTCTTTATTGGCTGATCTCAGGGATGACCAAACGGAGAAACCAACCCGGCTCTTCTAAGCGCCGCCGGGGGCGGGTTCTCCCGGACGATGGGGAATGAGCTCTTCAAGCCGCGGCTCGAGCTGAGATTGATCGCCCGGCTCTAATCGGAGCTCTTGCAGAACTTCAACAGTCTTTTTTTTAAGAAAGCGAACGCCTCTCCGACGTCCGAACAATAAGTGAACAGCTCCGCGTCCTCGGGGGATATCGTCCCATATTTCATGAGCGCTTCGAAATTCAAGACCTTGCGCCAATACTCTTCGCCGTAGAGCAGGACGACGACCTCGTCCCGGGCGATCTTTCCGGTCTGCATGAGGGTCATCATTTCGAAGAATTCGTCCAGCGTGCCGTATCCGCCCGGAAAAGCAATGACGGCCCGGGCCCGGGAGATCAGCCAGAACTTGCGCATGAAGAAGTAGTGAAAAACGAAGGCCAGCTCATGTGAAATATATGGGTTCGGCCGCTGCTCGAGGGGAAGCGAGATGTTCATCCCGATTGTCTTTCCGCCGGCGCGGGCCGCACCCCGGTTCGCGGCCGCCATGATGCCCGGCCCGGCCCCGGTGCAGATGACGAAATTCTTCCCTTTGGGCTTCAAGGGAATGGCCCACTTGGCCAGCCGGTAGGCCAGCTCTTCAGCTTCCCAGTAATATTTATGAAGCGGAGACTTCGGATCTTCCGAGTCGGCCTTCGACGAGCCGAGGAAGAGGATGGTGTTGTTGACTTTAAGCCTATCGAGTCTCGTTTCCGGCTCGAGGTATTCGCTCAGGATGCGGATCGTTCGCGCCTCTGGCGATATCAGGAATTCCGCATTGTCATACGCCTTGTCCGGCAATCCTTTTTCGTTCATAAAGGCCTCGCTTATCTTAAGCCCATTCTAGCTGAAAGGCGTTTTGACTTCAATCCGGGGCTATGGTATCTATTAGGCTGCACATGGAGAAGAAAACGGGATGAGACGAGCGTTGGAACACCTCTCGCGGATGATCTATCCGGGGCGAATGATCGCCATCGGCCGCGATGCATCCGGAGATTTCAACGTCGTTATTTATGCCCTCACCGGACGCGCGGCCTCGAGCCGGGCCCGGAAACTGGTCCTTGAACAGAATGCGGTTTGGACGAAGCCGACCGATCCGGAAGCGCTCGCAAAGGGAAATCCTGACCTTCTCCTCTATCCGGCGCTCGTCCTTGGCCGAGGAATCGCCGTCAGCAACGGAAAACAGACCTCCGACATCGACGCCGGCTCGCCCGGAAGCCCCGTCCATGCTCTCGACCATGCTTTGAAGAACTGGACCTACGAGCCGGATGCTCCCATCTACACGCCCCGGATCAGCGGCTGCGTCCTGCCATCGAACCGGGCAGCCCTCAGCGTGATCAAGAGGGCGGACAATGGAGAAGCGCTGCGGTTCTTCTTCGAACTGCCTCTCAATGCCGGCAAGGGCAAAATGATCTCGACGTATTCCGGCGAGAATAAGGACCCGCTGCCGTCTTTTCATGGGGAGCCGATCGACCTTGAACTCGAAGAGAGCTCGGCCGCGGCTATGGCCGAAGCTGTGTATGCAGCGCTCGGTCCGCAGGAAGCGGAGAAGGACTTCCGGGTGGCCGTAGCCTGCCTGTTCGCAAAGGCCTCGGACATGACAGATCATCAATTCTATCTCATCAACCGCACAGAAAGGATGAGGACATGAGCAAGGAAAAGCCCGACGCTTCGGCCAGAAAGCAATATTTCACGAGGATCAAGGAAGATTTCCCCGAATTGATGGAATTCAACAGGCAAAAGTTCCTGAAGCGCCTTTCGATGCGCTACGGCGAGAATCCCGGCTATCCAGCCGCGTTCTATATCGAAGAAAGGGCCTTGGGTCCGAACATGGCGACCATGCAAGTCCTCCAGGAGGGAAGCAAGGGGCTGAGCTACATTAATGTCGGCGACATGGACCTCGGTCAGCGGCTGGCCAAGAAGCTGACCGAGATCTACAATGATAAGCACGTCTGCGTTCTCATCAAACATGAGATGCCAAGCGGGGTGGCTTTAGGCGATTCGCCCGAAGAGACGTTCGAGAAAGCCTGGAATTGCGACTCGCTGTCGAATTTCGGCAGCGTCAATGTTTTCAATTATGCGGTCAATGCCGGGCTGGCCCGCCTCCTTGTCGAAAGCCCGCGAAATGTCGAGGTCGTCTATGCGCCCGATTTTCCCCCAGAAGCGCTTGAAATCCTGTCGACGAGGAAACCGCTTCGGGTTGTGAAAATGGGTGGACCGCTTGACGAGCCGGCCTTCGATAATGGTCTCGAATTCAAGCGCGTCGCGGGCGGACTGCTCGTCCAGAAGCGCTTCGATTCCAGGATTGTCTCTCCGAGCTCCGTTGACATCGTTTCCGAGCGGAAGCCGACGGACGAAGAGATGTGGGCCGCCATTTTCAACTGGACAGTCGTTTGCTATACGCGCTCCAACGCGATCGTCATCGGCAAATCCGACAAGGTCCACGGGATCGGGTCGGGGCAGAGGAGCCGGATCGACTCGGCTGAGGACGCCATCCGCCTTTCGCGCCGGGGCTACGGGCCGGAAGGCTGCGTCCTTGCTTCGGACGCCTTCATGCCTTTTCCCGATGTCGTCGAGCTCGCTGCCCAACACGGCATCACGGCCATGATCTATCCCCTTGGATCCGTGAGGGACGACGAGGTCATCGCCAAGGCTAACGACCATAAGATCGCGATGATCGCCACCCGCAAGCCCGGCGAGGTGGACTGCGAACGCTCGTTCCTCCATAGATGAGTATCGACGATGAGTCTGAGAGAATATAGAGCCAAAAGAAATTTTCATGCGACTCCCGAGCCGAAGCCGAAAACCCGGACGGCCAAAGCTCGAAAAACGAGCGCTCTGATCTATATCATCCAGCGCCATCAAGCCCGCCGCCTGCACTGGGACCTGAGGCTCGAAGAGAACGGTGTTCTGAAAAGCTGGGCCGTTCCCAAAGAGCCTCCGGCCGAGGAAGGCGTCCGCCGGCTTGCCGTGAACGTCGAAGATCACACCCTTGAATACGCCGATTTCGAAGGGACAATCCCCGCGGGCGAATACGGCGCTGGAAAAGTGGAGATCTGGGATAAGGGATCATATCAGCCTTTGGAAATATCGTCCTCAAAGAAGGTGTTCGAGATCCACGGTAAAAAATTGAATGGGACATATTGCCTGATTAAGCTCAAAGTTCAGGACCCGAAGGATAAAAATTGGCTGTTCTTCAAGCTCAAAGACAAAACGAAGTAGGATTTTGTCGGTCATTTTAAGAAAGAATTCCATGCCATCCAAACATCATTGTCATCTCGCTCAGGAAGGAATCTGAAGCATGTATCTGGCGATCCTCTGGCATTTCCACCAGCCCATCTACCGGAGGCCGCGCAGCCGCGATTATGTCCTTCCCTGGGTTAACTATCATGCCACCAAGAATTATTATCAAATGGCGCGCTTGGCTGAAGAAACAGGATTTCCGAGCACGTTTAATTTCGTCCCCTGCCTTCTCGAGCAGATCGGAGACTACGCGAAAGGCATCGCCAACGATCCCGTTCAATCGGCCCTTGAGCTCCCTCCGGACGGCCTCGGGCCTTGCGAGATCGAGTGCCTCCGAAGGCTTGTGCCCGATGAAACCCGCGCCTCCCGGCTTCAGCAGCGAGCGCTCGAGTCTTTTTTTTCTCCCATCGATGAGGTCAAACACGACAAGCAGGAGCTTTTAAACAGGCAAAAAGACATCCAGCAAAATTTGATCCCTCTTTGGAAAAGATTGTGGCAAGAGGGCATAGTCGAGCTGACGGTCTCACCGTATTACCATCCTCTCCTCCCGATGATCTTCGACGCGGACTCGGCCGGCGGCGAAAAGCCGGCCGTTTTGTTCCGCCATCCCGAGGACGGCCGGGAACAAATCAAACGGGGACGCGAATATTTCAGGGAAACATTCGGAGATTTTCCCCGCGGAATATGGCCGTCGGAAGGCGGGATCAGCCGGGATGTCGCGGCGGCCATCGCCGAAACTGGCTTTGCCTTCACCGTGACCGATGAAAACATTCTTTGGAAAAGCCTGCCCGGGCCTTATGATCGGAAGAACCTCTACCTGCCCTATCTAGCCGAAGGCCTCCCGGTTTTTTTCCGCGACCGGGAGCTGTCCGACCTGCTCGGTTTCGAATATCATCGCCGGAACGAAAAGGACGCCGTCAATGACTTCATCCGGAGGTTGGAAGAACGGAGGTCCCTCTGCGATGAACGGTCGATCGTTGTCTTAGCTCTTGACGGCGACAACCCCTGGGCTTCTTATCCTCGAAACGGCGTGCCATTCCTCCGGGAGTTTTTCGATCGGCTAAACGAACATGACGGCCTGACGCCGATCTTTTTCGAGGATTATCTCGCTCTTCACAAGCCGGCGCGGGAGATCCGGCTTGAGCCGGGGACCTGGCAGGGAAATTTTTCCAAATGGTCGGGCTCGCCGGCCAAGAATGCAACCTGGACCGTCTTAGGCCGCGCCCGGCAAGATTGCGGCCCCCTCGAGGAGATTATGATCGCCGAAGGCTCGGACTGGTTCTGGTGGTCCGGCGATGAGCATACCGAGGAATTCGCTTTTCTTTTTGACAGCTACATCCGGGAAGCTTATCATCAAGCGGGAATTCAGCATGAATAATTCATACGTTTTTCTGCTGGCGGTCCATAACCATCAGCCCGTCGGGAATTTCAGCTCCGTCTTTGAAAAGGCCTTCGAGGATTGTTACCGGCCTTTTCTCCGTGAGCTCCACAAGCACCCGGCGATCAAATTCGCGGCCCACTACTCCGGCCCGCTCCTGGAATACATGGGGGAGAAAGAACGGGAATGCTTGGACATTCTCAAGGACATGGTTGCGAGCGGACAGGTTGAACTCCTGGGCGGCGGCTTCTACGAGCCCATCCTGACGATTTTGCCCGAAGAAGACAGGCAGGGACAGCTACGGATGATGAATGAGTTTCTGGAAGATAATTTTCAAATACGCCCGCGTGGCGTCTGGCTCACGGAACGGGTCTGGGAACCGACGCTCCCGAAGACGCTGGCCCGGGCCGGAATAGAATACACGCTCCTGGACGAGGAACACTTCCATTATGCCGGCATCCAAAATCTCCACGCCTATTACATAACCGAGGACGAGGGCTATCCCCTAAAGATCTTTCCCATCGATAAAAAACTGCGGTATCTCATCCCGTTCCAAACGCTGCCGGACATCGAATCCTACCTCGAAGAGATCAAGGCGCGCAACGGGCTGGCGATTCTCGGCGACGACGGCGAGAAGTTCGGACTGTGGCCGGGAACGAAAAAATGGGTCTACGAGGAAGGCTGGCTGGCGAAATTCCTATCTTTTTTAGAAGAGAAAAACATTCAGACCGAGACATATTCCGAAGTTATGGACCGCCGGACGCCGGCCGGCCGCGTTTATCTCCCGCCCGCCTCGTATGAAGAGATGATGGAGTGGGTCCTCGAGCCGGAGGATGCCGCGTTCTTCAAAAGGCTCAAAGATGAGAATCCGGCCGAAGCAAGGAGATACCTCCGGGGCGGTTTCTTCCGCGAATTCTTCCTGAAGTACCTCGAATCCAACCACCTTCACAAACGAATGATCATGATTTCACGCAAAGTGAACCGGACATCGAACGAGGCCGCGAGAAAGGAGCTCTATAAAGGCCAGGGCAATGATCCCCTCTGGCACGGCGTGTTCGGGGGACTCTACCTTCCGCATCTACGCGAAGCCGCCTACGACCATCTTTTGAAAGCCGACGCCTTGGTCCCATCCGAGAGCGGCTGGCATATAGGAGATTATGACCAGGACGCGCGCGCGGAAGCGATCTGGCAGGGCCGGACCTTCGGCCTTCTCCTCAAGCCGGCCTTCGGTGGGAGCCTCGTCGAGATCGACCATTTTCCCTTGTCCCGGAACCTGATGGATGTCCTCTCCCGGCGAAAGGAAGCCTATCACGTCCGACAGCTGTCCCAGACGAACGGCAAAGGGAAGAGCATCCATGAGCTGGCCAAAGAGCTTCCGGCCGGGTCCGAAAATTTTATCCGCTACGACCGGCACCCGCGCTATTCCGCGCTCGACCATTTTCTCCATCCGGAAACGACTCTTGAAAAATTTCAAACCGCGGCCTATGACGAACAGGGCGATTTTATCGATCAGCCGTATGATATCCGGGTCCATGAACCGGTTCTTCGCCTTCACCGGGAAGGGCACGTCTGGGTCGCCGGGGAGAAAATTCCGGTTTGCGTTCAAAAAGAGATCGAACCTCAGGGCCAGGAGATCATGATCCGTTATATGATCAGGAATCTCGCCGATAAAACGACCCATTTAAAATTCGGAAGTGAGTGGAATTTCTATCAGATCGCGGAGGAGATCGCCGTCAGCCAAAACGAGGTGCGTCTCTGCGGAGGCCGCATCCGCTTCGAAGTTTTTCCAAGGCCGGAAATCTGGCATTTTGCGCTCCAGACGCTCTCCCAATCCGAGAAGGGATATGATATAATTCATCAAGGATTCTGCCTTCTTCCGTGGTGGAGCGTCACGCTCTCCGGAGGAGAGGAATTCAGGGCCCAAGTTTTGCTGAGAGATCATCGTGAAACATAAATATTTTTCCCTCACGCTCCACAGCCATGTTCCCGATGATGTTTCTGGCGTTCAATTTTTGAGGCAGAAACTCTGACAAAATGGAACCGGGAGAACGGCGGTCTCATGACGGAAGAGACGGCTCTCGTTGAGTCCCGGGAGCGCGAAGACCGCCTTGTTGAAGAGGTCATCACCGCCGATGGCACAACTCTTTGAAAAAACGCTTGTCATGATCCTCTGCGGAGGAAGAGGCGAACGCCTATATCCTCTCACCAGGGACCGGGCCAAGCCTTCTGTGCCTTTTCTCGGGACCTATCGGATCATCGATTTCAGCCTCTCCAATTGCCTGAATTCAGGCCTTCGCAGGATCGCCCTTCTCATCCAATATAAATCCCTGTCCCTCGAACGCCACATTTTCTCCGGCTGGAACATTTTCCATCCGGAGAGCGGCGGATTCGTCATCTCGCTCCCGGCGCAGGGGAGGGTCGGAGAGCGAAGGTATGAAGGGACGGCTGATGCCGTGTTCCAGAATATCTATTCGATCCAGCAGGAAAATCCCGAGGTGGTTCTCATCCTATCGGGGGACCACGTGTACAAGGCTGATTACGGTCAGATGATCCGTTTCTATCTCGAAAAAGAGGCGGACGCGGTTGTCCTGGCCAAGCCCGTGCCGCGCCAGGAAGGCCGGCGGTTCGGCATCATTCGGATTGACGAGCACAACCGGATGATGGAATTCCTGGAAAAGCCGAAGAGTCCTCCGTCCCTTCCTTCGGACAAGAACATTTCCCTCGCCTCCATGGGGATCTATCTTTTCAAAACGCCCAACTTGATCCGGGCCTTGATCCAGGACGCCAAGAATCCTAAGAGCAGCCACGATTTCGGAAAGGATATTCTCCCCCGTCTGATCCTCGAGCATAAGGTCTATGCCTATCCGTATGAGGGCTATTGGGAAGACATCGGGACGATCGATGCTTATTGGAATTCGAACATGGCTTTTCTCTCATCCGCCCCGCCGTTCGACATTCATGACGCCGCCTGGCCCCTCCGGACATACCAAGGCCAATATCCTCCGACGTTCATGGATCGAAGCACGGTCCAAAACTCGATTATCAGCCCGGGCTGCTGCATCTCGAAATCGAGGATCCGGAATTCCATCTTTTCTCCGGGAGTTAGGATCGGCGAAGACGCGCGCATCCGGGATTCCGTCGTTTTCGAAGGCGTGCGGATCGGCCGGCGCGCCCGTCTCAAAAAGGTGATCGTCGACAAGAACTCGATCATCCCCGACGATTTTGTTATCGGTGAGGACGAAAAAGCGGACTCCCGATTTTTCAGGATCTACGGCGACGGGATCCGGATCGTGCCCAAGAATTGGAGCCCCGCTTGATCGACCGGTACCAGTTCCTTGTTCCGGACTTCCAGAGTAAGGAACCCAAGGAGCTGGCCCTTCTCTCGATTATCTCCCAGAGCTTCTTCCAGCCGTTTTCGATCGAGGATAATCTTCTGGTCATCCTGACCGCCTTGACCTCGGGATCGGGTGTGGGCTTCAACCGGGCCATGCTCTTCCGGACGTCTGGTGACAAGCTCAAAGGCGAGGTCTGGCTCGGCCCGCGGTCGGCCGAAGAGGCCAAGACGATCTGGGAGGTCCTGTCCACGCCCGGCATCGGCTACGTCGAGATTATTGAGCACAACCGCGGGCTCCTCACGAGGGAGGCCGGCTCCCTCAGCCAGATCATCAAACCCCTCGTTTATTCGCTGAGCCAGGAGAACCTGACCATCCCCGCAATGTCCGCCGCACGAAAGGAGATGCTCCTTGTCCGAAACTCTCGACAAGAGGCCTTCGTGGACCCGAAGTTCCTCGAGATCATCGGGGTGGATGAGTTCCTCTGCGTTCCTCTCTTCGCCCAAGACGAAATTATGGGCGTCATTATCCTCGACAATGCCTATACTCGACAGACCATCGAACCCAAGGACGTCAAGCTGGCCAGCCTGTGTGGCCTGATGGCCGGGAACTATATGTACACCACAATGCTTCATAATAAAATGATCGAAATGGAACGCCTGGCGGCGCTCGGAGAGATGGCGATATTCATCACCCACCAGCTCCGCAACCCGCTAACGATGATCGGCGGATTCACCGACCAACTCTTGAACTCCCCGAACGACAAGAGCAAAAAGCGGCGCAACCTCGAGATCATCCGCAAGGAGATCGGGAGGCTCGAAGACGTCCTCTACGAGCTGGTTCATTTTCTCAAAGTGGACATGAAAAAGCCTGTCCCATTCGATTTGCGCCCCGAGATCCAGGCTGTTCTCCAGAGCTCGGACATCAAGATAAAAAGCGAAGGCATAGAGGTCCTTGTGGACATCGAGGAGCGTCTTCCGAAGATCCTCGGAGATCCGACATATTTCGGAGAAGCCATCCGCAATCTTCTCAATAACGCCTTAGAAGCCACTCCCCAAGGCGGCCGGGTTACAGTCCAGAGCCGCTGGGAGGACCAGAACTGGGTCGTTGTGCGCATCCAAGACACGGGCAAAGGCATGCTGCCCGCCGTCAAAGAGAAGCTTTTCTCGCCTTTTTTCTCGACCAAGGACAAGGGCCTGGGACTCGGACTCCTCTTCGTCAAACGGGTCATGGAATCCTGCGGGGGCAAGATCGAAGTGGACAGCGAAGCCGGACAGGGCACGCTTTTCCGACTCTATTTCAAAAGCGCCGAGGAGGGGAGATCGGACGGATGAAAAAGATCCTGATCGTCGAGGACGAGGAAGCCCTTTGCCTTCTCTACAAGGAAGAACTGAGTCAGGAAGGCTACGATGTGATGACGGTCTATGATGCCGAGCAAGCCCTCGAGGTTTTGAACCGCGAGCGGTTCGACCTCATTATCACGGACATCCGGATGCCCGGCCGGGACGGCGTGGAGCTCATTACTCAGATCTTGGGCTTGCGCAAGGACATCCCGATCATCATCAATACGGCCTATCAAAGCTATAAGGAGGATTTCATGACCTGGGCCGCGGACGCCTACGTCGTCAAATCCTCCTCCCTCCAGGAGCTCAAATCCAAGATCAAAGAACTGTTGAACCAATGACGAGCGAACGGCGAAAAAATCATATCCGCGGGCAGGAAATTATCATTGGCGAGCGGTGGATAGGCCCCCTGGCAAACCACGGGGCGTCATCGCCGATCGTGAACGGGAAAAGAGGAGGCCGATGAAAAAATCGACCATATTTCTCGTCCTCCTCATCGTCATGGCCGCTTCAGCTTCAGCCCAGTATTATTTTGATTACCCGACCTACAAGAAATTCGAGCTCGGCGTTTTCGGGGGCATGGCCTTCTCGCCGATCAAAGGAGCGACGCAATATTTTGACCAATGGAAAGACTTAAATTTGACCTACGTCAATGAGAAGACAGATATCGAACTGAGATCCAAGGCCGGCTTCCATTTTGGCGGCTTTTTTGCCTATTTCTTCAATCCGGCTATGGGACTTGAACTGGATGTCGAATATTTGACGACGAGCGTTCCCACTACAGCCAAGGCCTCATTTCAATGGGGCTGGTCCGATGGACGATATCCCAGAGAAAACGCCGAATGGAGAGGGACAGGACGGCTGACGAGCCTTCCTCTCAGCTTGAATTTCGTGGTGAGAAGTGAGGCGGAACGTGTCAAGTGGTCCTTTTCCGGGGGAGTGACTTATTTCCATAACGCCTTCCAGTCCGAATCTTTTTTCGGCTACGGGATCAGCACGCTATCCGGAGACGGACAAGAGCAATATCTTGACTTCTTACGCGTTGGCCTGAGAATTCCTAAGACATCATGGGCGTCTTTCGGAGTCAATTTAGGACTCGGCCTAAATTTCAAAATCTCCGGCCGCATGGACATCAAGACCGAAGCGCGTTACTTTTCTTGTCGAGAAAAAAAGTTCGGCTGGGAATTCGTGAAAGGATTCTACGACGGGATCTTTTTTCCTGACATCAAAAATATTGACTTTAACGACAAGGACATTGAATTGATAACAGAAGGGCCCGTCCCTAAAATGGAGACCTCTCTGAAGCTAAATCCCTCATTCTTCCGGCTTAGCATCGGCTTCGTTATTTTTCTGGGAGAGACAGAATATTGATTTTTCGGGGCATTGCGGTTGCGATGCTGGACGAAAGGAGCCTGTGATGAGGAAATTCTTCGCCCTGGCGGTCTCTTTGCTCGTGATCGCAGCGTACGGTTTCTGTGGGACGTTCGCGATAAAGCTCGGGGGTGGATTGGGCTATGTCTCCGGCGGCGACTTCGCCAAAGGCATCCGCGGATGGTCGGACTATTACGCCGCTGAATATAACAGCCTGCGCGGCGAATTCCTCGCCCCTCATTTCGGGATGAATCTTGGCGGCGAAGTTATCTATTATTTCAAGCCCGACATGGGCCTCGGGCTCGGCGTCGGCTATGCTCGATATGCCAAAGACAGCAAGGCCTCCTACGACCTCGGATATGTCTCATCCACGGAGCAGTTCAAGCCGAAAATCACCGTCATCCCGATCATGGCCAACTTCCATTACCTCCTGCCGCTCTTGCCCAAGCTCACCCTGGACCTTACGGCCGGAGCCAGCTACGATATTGCCAAGCTGAGCTGGGATTACACGATGAATCTCACCCTCCTCGGGTATAGCGGCACCGATCAATTTACTTATAGCGCCACCAGAGGCGGGATCGGTCTTCAGGCTGGCGCCGGCGCTGAATATGAACTGTCCTCAGGCATATCCGTTGTTTTAAACGTCACGGCCCGATATGCTTCGATCGCTAAATTCCAGGGAGACTGGACAGAGCGAGGCAACGGCAATATCTGGGATTTCTCCGACAGCGGAAGCAAAACCTATGCCTGGTATTTCGACTGGAAATTCAACGAGACGACCTATCCTCAGATCGTCTTCCAGGATGAGAAACCGACCGGAACGACGGTTTCGAACGCCCGCTATGCCCGGCTCGGACTGACGGGTTTTGTCGCCACCCTCGGGATCAAGATCGGACTTCCGTTCTAAAAAAGCCCTCTCAAATGATATTTTGATAGAGCAGGATGTATTCCTGCGCCGATCGCTCCCAGGAAAAATCGCAGGCCATGGCGTTTTGGACCAGAGCGTTCCATGAGCGCTTTTGAGCATAGACTTTGATGGCCGTCTGGACGGCCTTTAACAGGGCCGGCGGCGAATAATCCTCGAATTTGAACCCGTTTCCCTGGCCTTCCGCAGGGCTGAACTCCTGGATACTGTCATCCAGGCCTCCCGTCGCCCGGACAACGGGAATGGTCCCATATTTCAAGCTGTACATCTGGGTCAGTCCGCAGGGCTCGTAGCGAGAGGGAATGAGGAATATATCGCTCCCGGCATAGATCTTGTGGGCCAGGAGGTCATCGAAAGCAATCTTGAGGCCGAAAAACGACGGGTAGCGGCGCTTCGTGGTCTCGAGAGTTTGCCGGATCTTTTCTTCGGCGGTTCCAAGGATGACCAGCTTGACTCCCAGCGGAAAGAGGTTTCCCAGCGACTCACATAAGATGGTGAGGCCTTTTTGTTCGGTGAGGCGAGAGACCATGCCGATGACCGGCATATCACTTCTGGAAGGGGGGAGTCCGAACGTCTCAAGAAGGTCCTTTTTGCAGGCCGCTTTTCCACGCAAGTCGGAGGGCGTGTAGTTAGCCGCGAGGAAGGCATCTGTGGCGGGATTCCAGGCCGAATAATCGACGCCGTTAAGGATGCCGGTCAAGACATCGCTTCTATTCCGGAGCAGGCCGTCGAGGCCGGAGCCGAACTCAGGCGTCTGGATCTCCTGGCTGTAGCGGTAGCTGACCGTACTGACAGCCGAAGCGTAGAGAATGCCCGCCTTCAGGAAATTGACCTTGCCGTGAAATTCAAGGTCCTCGATGCTGAACAAGCGTTCAGGAAGGCCGATGGCTTGAAGGACATTTTTATCGAAAAGCCCCTGAAAGGCCAGGTTATGGATCGTGCAAAGAGACTTGGTATCTTTGAAAAAAGGACTCCCGGCATAGACATATTTAAGGTAGGCCAGGGCGATGGCCGCCTGCCAGTCATGGACATGGAGAACATCGGGCGCGAAATTCAGCGCTTTTAGGGCCTCGAGGGAAGCCTTCGAAAAAAAGGCAAACCGCAGCCCGTTGTCTGGATAATCGCCGGCCGGGGTCTCGTAGAGATGCTCCCGGTCATAAAAGGCGGGTTTGTCGATAAAATAAGTCGAATCTCCGCCTTCGGCGGATTCCCAAACGGAAAAGGATTCCTCATGGCCGGTCCAGTCGAACGTCAGGCGATCGGCCGCCTTCAAGAGGGGAACGCCTTTTTGCCGGACCTCTCGATAGAAGGGCATGAAGACTTTGACCTCGTGGCCGAGCTTGGCAAGAAAGCGGGGCAGCGCGCCGGCCACGTCGGCTAAGCCGCCGGTCTTGGCGTAAGGAGTCACTTCAGAAGCAAAAAATGCAATTTTCACGGGCCGCTATTTTAGCATAAAACCAAAGCCTTGCCAAAGCTTCGGGGAATCAACTAATATGAGTAGCGCCATGCAAAAAGTAACTGCGGCCGTCATCTGGAGAAACGGGGCGGTGCTCATCGCCAAACGAAAGACAAGGGGCTCGTTCGGCGCCACCTGGGAATTTCCGGGCGGCACGCTAGAGCCCGGTGAAAGTCCAGAAGAATGCCTGCGCCGGGAGCTGAAAGAAGAGCTGGGCCTCGATGCCCGCATTGGTCGGTTCATCGGCGGCTTTCCCTTTCATTCGGCATCCCTGTCGATCGAGCTTCTCGCTTATCAGGCTTCGATCCAGGAAGGAGATTTCGTCCTGACCGACCATGACGAGGTCCGCTGGGTACGACCGGACGAACTCCCGAGTTTCAATTTCGCCCGCCCGGATGTTCCGCTGGTCAGGGTCTTGATCGAAAACGCAGAAGACATATGAACCATGATGGATAATTCCGCCGTCATCCTTCATAAGGGCAAAGACAAGGCCATCAAAAACCGGCACCATTGGATCTTCTCCGGGGCGGTCAAAACACTTCCCGATTTTGAGAACGGGAGCATCCTTGCCGTTCGCAGCGCAGACGGCGAATTCCTGGGCTGCGCCTATTTCAACAAAGAGAGTTCGATCATCGGACGAATGATCAGCTTTGATGACAGGCCGCCGCTCGAAACCCTGAAAACGAACGTCGAACAGGCTTTAATCCTGCGGGAATCCTTTTTTGACGACGACACGAACGCCTACCGTCTCATCAATGGGGAAGGAGACAGGATTCCCGGGCTCATCGTTGACCGGTACAAGGACGTGCTTGTCGTTCAGGTCTCCACGCTCGGCATGGAAAAGTTGAAACCGTTCCTTGTCGACCTCCTGGTCCAAAGACTGTCGCCCCGCTCGGTCTATGAGAAATCCAACCTGCCATCGCGCCGCGAGGAAGGACTTCCGATGTTCGAAGGCCTCCTTTACGGAGAACCGGTGAGGACCATCGAAGTCCTCGAGAACGGCCTGCGCTTTCTCATCGATATCATCGAATCCCAAAAGACGGGCTTTTACCTCGACCAGCGGGAGATGAGGAAGCTTGTCCGCACCCTGTCCGGCGGCCGACGGGTCCTTAATGCCTTTTCTTACACAGGCAGCTTTTCGGTTTTTGCTCTGGCCGGCGGCGCTGTCTCGGTGGACAGCGTAGATACGTCCGAGCGGGCGATCGAGCTGGCCCAGGAGAACTGCCGGATAAACGGTTTTGCCGGCGGAAATATCCGCTTCCATGTCGCCGATGTCTTCGATTTCATCCGGGACCACAGCCTCGAGCACGACCTAGTTATCCTCGACCCGCCGGCCTTCGCTAAAAAGAAAAGCGATGTGGTCCGGGCTTGCCGCGGCTACAAGGACATTCATCGGCTGGTCTTTCAGAAGATCCCGCCGCAGAGCCTCGTCCTGACATTCTCGTGCTCGTTCTTCGTCGACGAAACTCTATTCCGGCAAGTCGTCTTCCAAGCAGCCCGAGAGGCCTCGCGCGACGTCCGCCTCCTGCAAAGACATCACCAGGCTTATGACCATCCGGTCAACATCTACCATCCGGAAAGCGATTATCTGAAGGGCCTGTTGCTCCACGTCGAATGAGATCCGAGGAGGTCAGAAATAACATGGAATATCCCCCGGAATTCAAAAAGACGCTCATGACCGGCCGCCTCATCGGCGCAGCTATGGTCTCCGGCCTCTTCCTTTATTTCCTCGTCGTAGTGTTCTTAAAAGCCCATTTTAGACCTTTTTTAGGAGTTTCTCCCGTTCAATGGATCCAAACGCTCCGCTTCGGCTTTTTCGGGGCAGCCGCCGTCGTTTCCATCCTCAACCGACTTATCAACGGCCGGCTCTTGAAAAACCGAATCCAGGGCGATTTTAATAGAGGCCTTCGCAGCCTTTTTCGAGCCTCTGTAATCTCTCTTGCCCTGGCCGAAGTGCCGGCTCTCATAGGGCTGGTTCTCTTTCTTTTGAGAGGCCTCGAGATGGATTTTTACGTCCTCTTATTCGTTTCGCTCATGCTCGTCTTCATGTATTTCCCGCGTCAGAAAAGCTGGGAAGCTTACCTCCAGGACCAGCCCCTTTCCTGCCGCCTCGAGGTTAAATGATGAGAATCCAATTCCTGGGCGCCAACCGCCAGGTCACGGGCTCCCGGTATTTGTTCGAGGCCACCGGAATGAAAATCCTTGTGGACTGCGGCCTTTTTCAGGAGAGGCCCTATCTTGAACGGAACTGGGAGCCTTTTCTTGTCCCGCCCGAAGAGATCGACGTCGTCCTTCTGACCCACGCGCACCTGGATCATTCGGGATTAATCCCCCGGCTGCTCAAGGAAGGATTCTCTCGAAAAATCATGGCTACCGGAGCTTCCGTTGATCTTGCCAAAATCGTCCTCCTCGATTCCGCACATATCCAGGAAGAAGACGCGGCTTTTAAGAAAAAGCGCCATCAAAAAGAAGACCGCCGCGGCGTTTATCCGGAGATCCCTCTTTATACCGTCGAGGACGCCCGGGAGTCATTTCCCCTGTTTGAGACCGTCCCTTACCTTCAACCGATCCGCTTGAACGATCATATCACCGTGCGCTACCATGACGCGGGTCACATCTTAGGGTCCTCGATGCTGGAGCTGGATGTCGGAGAAAACGGAAAAAGGCGGAAGATCATTTTTTCGGGGGACATCGGGCAGTGGGGCAAACCGCTCGTCCACGATCCGTCCGTTTTCGCTGCGGCCGATATCGTGGTCATGGAATCGACCTACGGCGACCGGAACCACAAAGACTCTGCCCCGATCGATGACCTGCTGGCAAGGATCATCTGTGACACCTCTGCGCGCGGCGGTCATGTCGTCATTCCGGTCTTTGCCTTGGAACGGGCCCAGGAGCTTATGTTTTACCTCAGTAAGCTCGGGCGAGAGGGCCGGATCCCTCGTCTGCCTGTTTTCCTCGACAGCCCCATGGCCGTCGAGGTGACAAAAATCTTTGCCCGATATCCAGCCCTCCTGGACCAGGAAGCCGCGAACCTCTTGAAAGCAGGCCAGCCGCCGTTCGCCTTCCCGGGGCTTAAGCTCCTGACATCGATCGAGGAGTCAAAGAGTGTCAACCAGATCACGAGCCCATGCATTATCATGGCCGGATCGGGCATGTGCACGGGTGGCAGGATCAAGCATCATCTCGCCCACAATATCGAAAACCCCGAATCCACGGTCCTTTTCGTCGGATACCAGGCGAAGAACACGCTGGGACGACAGATCCTTGAAGGCCAATCCCAAGTTCGGATCAACGGCAAAATGTATCATGTTAGAGCCCGAATCGCTAGAATTGAGGGAATCTCTGGACATGCCGGAAAAGACGAGTTGCTGCGCTGGCTGAAGGCTTTCAAAACCGCGCCGCAGCATCTCTTCTTGACCCACGGCGATGAAGAGACTTCCCTCAGCCTGGCCGCATTCCTCGAGCAGGAGAAACGCTGGCCGGTCACCGTTCCGCTCTACAAAGAAATTATTGAGCTTTGAAAATAACCCACCAAAAAAGCGCCTTTCTCGGTTCCTCTTGAACGGGTCTTTCTCGAAGAATTCTCCAAAAATTGGCGCTTGGGCAGCCTTAATTTGCCCTAAAAAAATCTTTAAACCATCTCAGAAAGAAAGAATATGCGAGGCGACGGTGGCGCCGACCCCGATGCCAAGCTTTTAAGGCCGAGACCCTCCCATTTGTATAGGGCACCAAAACGTGGGGATAGCGTTAGCTCCTTGGCTGCACTTTTTCTGCCTGCGGCGTCGAGGAAAAAAGCTGTCCGACCGAGAGGAGAGCTGAGATCAGGATCCATGGACGTTTTCTTAAAAATGGACCTGTGAGCAATTCTTTTTCCGGTGTCAGACCAATTTCGGGCGGGGTCCTGTCGCGGCTCTTCCCCGGCCGTGCTCGCGGCCAGGCCGCTGCGCGCGGGCGGGGAGCCCCTTCGCCGCGCCACCCCAGCTCGACGAGTGGCGCTCCGGAAAAAGAATTACTTCGAATGCAGCTTGAATGCTATTTTTTTTCAAATAACTATTTTATAATTCGAAGCCTCTCGTTTGTAAGGAGAGAGCAAATCAATGATGGGTCCTGTCCGCGGCGATCCTCGTCGTCCTCGGCACCGATCATTATTTGATTTCTCATAAAACGAAAGACTTTCAAGGATGGGAGGTCGAATGATGAAAAAGAATAATCTCGTTGTCTTTGAATGGTTGTTGATTCTCCTTTTATGGGCGTTGTTGCCGGCCAAGGGCTGGTCGCAGAGCGCAGAGCAAGCCGGAAAGCTCTTCGAGAAATTCTTGTGGCGGGCCATAGGCCCGGCATTGATGGGCGGCCGGACCGTGGATATCGAAGCCGTGGAAAAACAGCCGTGGATCATCTATGCCGCCATCGGCCCGAGCGGCGTCTGGAAGTCGGAAAACGCGGGCACGACCTGGGAACCGGTTTTTTTCAAGGAGAATACGGTTTCCGTCGGCGACATCGCCATCGCCCAGTCCAGTCCGAACATCATCTGGGCCGGCACCGGAGAGGCCACCTGCCGGAACAGCGTCACCATCGGTGACGGCGTCTATAAATCCACGGACAGCGGAAAAACCTGGACGAACATGGGGCTCAAAGACACGCGCCACATCAGCCGGATCCTCGTCAACCGCGGCGATCCGAACATCGTCTATGTCGCGGCCATGGGACATCTCTGGGGCCCGAACCAAGACCGCGGCGTCTATAAAACGATCGACGGCGGAAAGACCTGGAACAAGGTCCTCTATATCAATGAGAACACGGGGATTTCCGATCTGGCCATAGACTATGGCGACAGCCAGGTCCTCTATGCCGGCGCTTACGAACATCGCCGGCTGCCGTGGATCTACACGAGCGGAGGGCAGGGGAGCGGGCTCTATAAATCC